>ERZ772918.332-NODE-332-length-34814-cov-47.5041_pt1 | contig 34814 bp, 34 predicted proteins | sample MGYA00512118_ERZ772918 | MGnify/ENA primary metagenome ERZ772918 (study PRJEB29015, sample SAMEA2737939) | human oral metagenome | biome: human oral; feature: human-associated habitat; material: dental | place: China | collected 2135 ... | reverse complement strand
GGATCATCCCCGCGGGTGTGCATAGGCATATTGATGCGTTCATCGACGTGGAGAAGCATTTTTATTTGCCGTGGCGGGACTTTCCCGGGAGAGGAGACCGGTATGGTGGTACGTGAGGCAGCATGGGGGCGCATAGGCGTACACGCCGAAAAATTCTCCGAACAAGGGCACGAGCAAGGGCACATGGGCCGGGTGCCGTGGGTCGGGCTGGCCGTCGTGGACGCGGTCGGTGACGTGGGGGCGTTGAGGTCCGGCCGCCTACGCGGTGGCTTGGGACGCGGAGCGTGGAAGTGCTCCCGGCAGGGGGCCGTGCTGTCTGGTGAGCGATTAGGCAGTAGGGCGGCGTCGCCGGCCCGGTGTGGAGGCTCCGGTCAGGACGGGAAACGCTGTGGGGTCTTCGCCAGATGCGGGTCACGCGGTTTGCCCGAGCGTGATCGCGGCGATGGCGATGAGGCCGCGGGCGACGGGTGGCAAGCGCCGTCCGTCAATGGTCAATCGGCCTGCCTTGTGGCGGGTGGTCGGCACCCGCAACGAAACTGTGGAGAGCCGCCCGGCCGGCCCGTCCGGTTCGGGATCGTGAGTAGAGGTTCTGCGCTGCCGTTGAAGACGTTCGAAGGTCTGAATAGATTCGGATAGAGATCTAGTTCCTGGAGTATTCGTGTATTGTCTTCCTCCTCCGGATCAGAGGTCTCGGGGAGCGGAAGATCTTCCGCTCCCCGAGACCTCTGATGGTCGGGCCCCGTGGTCGGTTTTTCACCTAGCAGTAGACGGTGGGACTTTGGGGGCGGTTGCCGACGCGCTTTGCGAGATCCTTGACGAAAACGCGGAACACGACGTCCTTGGCCTCGTGGGGTCGATCCATGGGAGGACGCAGGTCCGTGCTGTTAGACACATCGATTCGATCAAAACTTCATTTTTCATGCGAAAAATGTCGTTTATTCGTCTGTTTCTTTCATTATCTGCTCGAAAAGCGAGGGCTGATTAGGGGGATTTTTTGTGAGATTGCCATGGCTGTCTGTGAAGAATAAAGATTTTTCACGATCATACTCAGGTTTTTTGAGCTTGATTTCGTCCATGACAGCAACGGCGTTCGCATTCAGATCGGTGGGTTTGATTTTGATTGTATAGGTCAAAGTTCCGGGTTTGCCGGTGTCCTGGACGGCCTGGACGAGTTCGCGCAGGTTCTCGGTCAGTTCCCGGTGGGAGTCTCCGTTGGAGAGATTGAGCAGGACGGTGGCGAATTCGACGCCTTTCTGCTCCATCACCTCTCCGGACCGCTTGTCGACATACTCAACCATCTGTTTTCCTTTCGTTAAAGGTTTACATTGTTTCCGGTAAAGAGAACGGCGAGGTTTCCCAGGGTCATGGTGACCGGTTGCTCGCTGGGTGCCGCCTTGCCGTGGCGTCTATGGACGGTCAGGCCGGTGTGGGCGTCGTTGCCTCGCTCGATCTCGGCCTTGATCAGCCGCCTGGACAGGCTGTTGGCGATCTCTAGAGAGACGTCGGCGTGGCAAGGCCGGTCTGGCGGGCGCCGGCAGACTGGGTTCCTGTTGGCCAGGCGTCGGCGGGTCTGCTCGGTCCTGACGTCTCCAGCGGCCAGTTCGCGGTGGCCGTCCGCACACCCTGCCGGCTCAGCAGACTGGACGCGTTGGTCTCTTCTCACCGGGCATTGACGAGGGTCCGGCCGGGCCGGCTGAGTATGCGCAGGTCGGTCGACGCAGTGCTGTCGGGGCGCCGGCTCTGCGCGCCGCGCCGCCAGTTTCGCAACGGGAGGCTCACGCGACCGCCTCCGTGTTCTCGCGGGCGATCGTCGCCAGTGCGTGGATCGCGTACGCCGCCTGCTGGGGGACGACCCCGTTTCCGAGTGCCCGCAGCTGTTCCGAGCGCGACAGCCCGATTCTTGGCGCCGTCACCCAGCCTGGTTTCAGGCCCATCATCCACTCGACGAACCGGGTGGACAGTTTGCCGTCGTCCAGGGGGCTGGGAGCCTTTCTGGTCACCGTCTCCCACTGCCGGATAGCTGGAGCGTACGGGGCGAACCCGCCATGACCGCGCTCGACGATGTCGTAGAAGGAATCGCTGCCGGAAAACCCCGAGGACTTGCGTCCGTCCATCTGTGAGGCGGTAGGTGTCGGCAGGAGTTTCAGCCTTTCTCGATCACGCCTGCTAGGCTCGGCGGGTGATTGCCTGAGCGTTGCTTGTGCGGGCTGTGCGGCCCACCGTTCGTGCCAGGGGTCGCGGTGGGAGTCGGCGGCGACGAGGAAGAGTCTGGCTCTGCGGTGTGGAGCGGCGACGTCGCAAGCGCGTACAACCGTCCACCACGCGTCATACCCGTGGGTGGAAAGGTCTCCGACCACACGGCCGGCTCCCCGGATAACAGGTCCATCGCCATGGATTCCCAAATGTCTCTCCCGGGATTCCAGGAGGCTAGAGGCTGACGCTGATAGGGCTCCAATGACGTTCTCCCATACGACTAAATGCGGACGAAGGTCTACGATTCCGCGCATCATCGATTCCCATAGCCCGGACTGGGTGCCGGGCCTCATCCCGGCCCGGCCGCCGGCGAGCGAGAGGTCCTGACAGGGCGAGCCGCCCACCAGGACGTCCACGGGCTCGACGCCGCCCCAGTCGATTTCCGTGATGTCGCCGAGGTTCGGGACGCCCGGGTGGCGGGCGGCGAGGAGCCTGCACGGCCCCGGTCCGACGTCGCAGACCCACGCGAGTCTGGCTGGCCCGAGCGCGTCTGCCACGCCCATATCCAATCCGCCGTAGCCCGTGAACAACGAACCCATAGAGTATGTAGCCATTCGAACCTTCTCTTCTCGATCCCCGTATCGACGTCGTGGGACGGAATTTTGACGGTGAGTGCCCAGCCAGCCTCGATATGCGCCCCGGGGGGAGTGGTTCCATCCCTCCAGCTGCGCTAGGCCGTCGGCGTCGGCGATCTGCCGTATCGCTGACCGCATGTAGTCGTGCCGTGCGGCATCAGGCCCGGGTGTGGTCCGGGTCGGGTTGATCACCTCGTATCCGACGTCGCGCAGCCGCTTCTCGGCGTCCATGAACGCCTCGTGATTACAATCCGGTAGCCCAGTGATGGGTCCGGAAATATAGAGCTTCACGTCGTATCTCCTAGAGACAGTGGGATATCGATCGGTTTCGAAATGCGGTTCATGATCAGGGGCAGATAGTCGGTTTCGCGTTCGATGGCGATGCAGCGCATGCCCTCGGCGATGCATGCCTCGACGGTGGTGCCCGAGCCGGCGAAGGGCTCGAGGATGGTTGCCCCGTGCGGGGCGACTAGGCGGGTCAGCCAGCGCATGAGCTTGAGGGGTTTGACGGTCGGATGCTGGACGCCGCCGACTTTCGGGCGCTCGACTGCGCAGGCTTTCGCCTCGTACCGGAACGCCGGGAAAAACCGGGAGGGCCCGCTTTCGACCTCGTTCACCGTTGACGTTGACCCGCGGCCGAGCCTCCCGGTGGTCGCGCCATGCCGCACAATGCCTGACTGGGGCGAGTCTGTTGGCGTGCCCGCCTGACGGTCAAGCTCGGTCGCGCAGCCCTCGTCGAGGGCGACGTTCGGGGTCCACCTGCCGTCGGAGTTCTCCACGTGGACTCGTGTGGCGTCGATGTTCAGCGCCCCGGTCCCGTAGGCCAGGACGTTGTCGGCGACCGTGCCCGCGAGAGGCTTGCGGGCGACGATACACGGCTCGAACGCGGGTTTGAGCGCGGTCCCCCACCCCGCCCACGCCCGGGGTTCGGTCGTGGCATCCGCCATCGCGTCCTTTTTGCGCTCGCCTCCGAGCTTCTTGTCAATCGTCTTCGCGACGTCGAGGCTTTTAGGGAAGCCCTGCCCGAAAAGCCAGGCGATGGAGTCCCGCACCTCCAAGCCCGCGAGCTCGATCCCCATACCCAGCTGGTGGTAGCGGCGGGGTGACCCGAAAGCGAGCAAATGCCCGCCCGGTTTGAGGAGCCGGTAGCATTCGGTCGCCCACTGTCGGCACCAGTCCACAAATGCGACAGAGGCTTTCAAAGACCGGTCGTAGCGGCCCGCTTCGGCAGCCAGGGATCGGTAGCCGCCGTTCGGCCCGCCGACGCCATCGGGCATGGGAGAGGTTTCTTTCCTCCACTCCTGCCGTTTCGCGATGTCTGCGCCGTCCCACGCCTCGCCCGTGAATCTGATCCCGTAGGGCGGATCAGTCACCACGGCATCGATGAAGTCGTCGGGGAGTTCGCGCATGATCTCGATGCAATCCCCTTGATATATGGTGACTGCATCCTCCTGATAGTAAGGTTCCATCCTGTCGTCTCTCGTGTAGCCTTCCATCGAGCCAGCCGCTGCATCGGTGTCTCGTCAGCGAAGACGCCGCGGGTCGAAGACCGGTCCGTGAGCCCGAACCTCTACGACGTCGGGGCCGGTCCCGAGCACTTTGGCGTGCACGGCCGATCCGACGTCGAAGGCCGGTCTCGGCTTGGCGGGGTGGTCACGGCGGGCGGATTCCCGCCGGCGTGGCGTCGGATTCGCGGGTTTGGCGCATGCGCCATCTCCTGCGCGGCGTAGTAGGCGGGCGGGCCGATCCGGTGGACGATCGGCGCGTAGCCGGGCCACTGGCCCGTTTCCAGGCAGCGGGCATACCTGTCCAGGGCGCGACGGGTCTTGGAGCGTCCGATGGCGGCGTAGTCCTCGTCCATCTCGATGACCGAGACGAGGATGGGCTCGGTCGTGGAGACGACCACGTGCAGGAAGTCGACGTTCGTCTCGCCGGTGGCCTGGGCCCAGATCATCCGGTACCACTCGCGTTGGACCGCGTAGTCGAGTCGGGCTGCGTGCCTGGCAAACGCGTCCGGCCGGGCCGACGGGGCTGTTTTCAAATCGACGAGCACGGTGCGTCCCCGGTCCGTCGTTGTCGTCCAGTCGATCCGGCCGCGCATCCACACGCCCGTGACCGGATCCTGGCAGAAGATCGACTGCTCGGGTGTGCCGCGGGCGAAGACGTCGGCGGTCTGCGGGCAGGACAGGACCGCCTCCGCGCAGGCTCGGATCTGGTCGTAGACCGCCGGGGTGACCGGAATCTTGCCGGCCCGGCGGGCTGCGGCGATGAGTTTCTCGGCCCGCCGGGCCGTGGAGGAGGCGTGGTCGATCACCGCGACGTCGGGGCCGGTCCCGAGCACTTTGGCGTGCACGGCCGATCCGACGTCGAAGGCCGGTCTCGGCTTGGCGGGGTGGTCACGGCGCCATTTCAATACCGCTGGGCAGTCGAGGATCAATTTGGCCTCGGTCGAGGAGATGCTGCCCGCCTCGACGGGGTCGGCGTGGTAGACGCTCTCGGGGATACCTGGATAGACGCCCTTTTCGGTGATCTTCATGCGGGGATTCCTTCGTGGATGGTGATGCCGTGCAGGTTGGGGTCGTCGCCCGCGCAGGCGACGGTGGCCACCACCGTCCGCGCCTCGTGGCAGACGCGGGCGGTGATGTTCCGCGGGTCGGGGGCCAGTCCGCGCCTGTGCGCGTCCATCACGGTGCGGGCTTTGGCTTCGGCCAGCAGCCGGCCGACTGGCTGTAGCGGATCGTCGATCGGGAAGTGGAGCTGCAGCCTGCTCCTCGTGTGCATGGGGGTCTTCATGCGGGGTCTCTTTTCGTGTATTCCGCCAGGTCGCGGGGGACGCAGCCGCCGGGGATGTCCCCGCGGATAGCCAGCGAGCCGGGACGTGTCGCAGTCTCCTCACGGCTCATGCCGGACCGCCTCCGATACAGGCCGGCACGGCGGACGGCTCTGGTCCGATCGGCCTGCCCGTATCGGTACCTGTAGGCTCGTCTGTCAGGGTCGTGTCGGTCAGGTCGTCGCCCGGTGTGAGGGCATCGCCGGGGGCGAGCGTGAAGGCGCCGGCGACGCAGTGCACGATTGCGCCCGACCCGGCCCGCTCGCAGAGGCCGGAAGGGTCCTGGCCGTGCGGTTCGACTTGGAAAGTCGGGGCGCAGGGCCTCCAACAGATCCCCGGCCAGCCTTTCGCCTTGCTCTTGGGAGAGCTTGAAACTGTCGGCCCCCAGGCGCAGGATCGTTCCGCGGCGCTCACCGGGCTGGAACGGCGTGACGGAGATGTCGAGGGTGACTGTCCCATCTCCTGGGGCATGAGGCGGGGTCCGGTTCATCGCGCCGCCGCCTCTTGACGAAGGCGTTGGTTGCGCCAGATGATGCTCGAGCGTGTGGCGCTGCCCAGGCAGCCGGCCGGGTGCTGGGCGAGGTCGAGCCTGTCGAGGGGGATGAGGTTGTGGTAGTACAACGCCAGCCATCGGGCGGCGATCTGGTGGGCCTCGGTTTGGGTGGCGGCGTGGATCTCCAGCCACCCGTGCGGGTCGGCGAAAACGTGGTAGGCCGCGTCGGCGGCCGTGAAGGTGACGGCGAAAGTCGTCATCATGCCACCTGTCCCTCGTCGACGATGACTGCGTCTCCGACGGGCCCGCCGACTATCCGGTCTGACTCGCCGGGCCGGGTGGCCGGTGCCCATAGGCATTTGATGCTCTCGATGCCTACTCCGATGGTTGTCATGTGTGGTATCCTTCCTAGTGAGAAATGAAGTATTTCTTCCCGCCGTCACTGGTAGCGCGATCCGGTGGCGGCGGTTTCGTCGTCAGTGGGGCGACTCGAGGGACAGCCGGCCTCCCAGCCCGTCGGCCGCTTCCAACGGCGCCCGGCGCGGCGGGGCCGGCGAATACGCCGCCGTGCTGGATCCAAGAGCGCAGCGGCCCGGCCACGGTGCCGACGGCTCTGAGGTATTTTCTTCTCCGCGTCGAGTAGGGCTTGGACCGTGTCCAGCAGTGCCGCGATCTCCTGGTAGCGCCTGTAGGCCAGGATCGCTTCGAGTTCGAGCTTGTCGACCACGAACTCCAGGACATCCTCCAGCGTCATAGCCTCTTCTCCCTTGGCTGCTAGAGGTTTGGCGGCGAAGTACTGCTGACCTTTGCCAGTGACCTGGCGAAGAGCGCCTTCGGGGCGGCGCCAGCCGCCTTTGAAGTCGAGCGGGCGGTTCTTAACGGCGAGGATCGCCCGTTTCAGGGCGGTTTTGCCGGCTTCGAGAAGGCCGAAGATGCAGCCCGGGTCGCCGCTACCGCGACCGGCCCCGGACTCGGTCGGGCGGCGTCTACACGTCTCCATCGCGTTCGTCGTGTCCTCTCCTGTGGCGGGCCACCGGGCTGGTGGCCGTTCACTGCTGGTGTGTGCCGCCGCCCCGCCTCCGTGCACGCCCGCTGCGCAAACCCCGGTCTGTAAGGCGAAACCCAAGGGATGCGGCTCGGGTCTCGACGTCGAGACCCGAGCCCTTGGCGCGCTATTTCGCACACCGCTGGAAGGCCGGCCCCGCTGGCCGTCTTGTCGGGGGTGGTCCGCACACTATGACGGCAACCGCCCCGCTAGCCAGGAAAGGGAGTTCCTCATGGATCAGTCGTTCGAAACCCTCCACCCCAGACGTCCGGACGGGAGGTTTGACACCAAAGCCGCCGCCAGCCCCTCCGGCATCACCCTCGACCCGACTGACGGCGAGGAAGAGAAAAAATCCCCGCGCTACGTCACCATCGAAGACGCCAAAGAACAGATCCGCACCGCGTTGGAAGGCAGCGTCGGAAAGTACGACATAGACGGCATCGCCGACGAGATATTCGACTACGACGACGGCTACGACGAGGAGACCGGCGCCCGCTGGCTCAACTCGGCGGGCTATTACGACACGACGTCCGGCCCGGAGGAGTTCTGGCAGATCGCCTTCAACCACCAGCTGCCCGACGACTGACCTCCGAGCCGGGGAGCGGGGCCTGTCCAGGCTTGTCGGTGAGCCCGGACAGGCCCCGCTCCCCATTCCCTAGCTTGCGGGCCGGCAGCGCCGCGGCCGGACGAGGGCGCCGACCGGCTACGGGACAGGCGGCCTCACTCCTCGTCCCCGCCCTCGCCGACGCGTCGGACCGCCTTGTCCCTGAGCGATCGATGGATGACGATCGGCACGCGCACCCCGGTCCAGGTCACCCGGCGTGCCAGGCGGGGCCCGCACGGACAGTCCAAACTCTCCCGGTGGAGGGACAGCTCCCCCTTGTGCATGAAGTGCGCCAGTCCGTTCACGTCCATCGCTCTCACATCTCGTCGCATTCCGATAGGATCCCCCGCCGCAGGGCAAGCGGTCATCGACGCCAGTCACCGCCGATGCCGCTTCTGCTAGCGCCTAGAACCAGGGCAGGCGCCGCTCACATTCCGCGCCTGCCCGCCGCCCAGACGGCGCCCGCCAGGAAGGCCCGGCGCTCGCGGGCCCCGGACGTGCGGGCTCGGGCCGCGGCCCGAGCTTCCTCGTCGAACGGCGCGTTTTCTTCGCCGGGCCGAAGGGGACGATGCAGGCTTTCCCTGGTTTCGTCCACGGTTGCCTTGTGTGTGGTGGACGTCGGGGCGGCGTGGAGTCTGGCTCGGGCGGCTCGTCCGCGCTCCTGCAGTTCGGCGAGGCGCTGCGGGCTGACAGCGATCGGGCGGCGGGCGGCCGCGGCCAGGACGAAGCCGCCGGCGGGGGTCGTGAACTCGGCCCATTCGGCCGGCCCGTCGAGGCCGGCGCGGATCTGGGAGAACCGGTCGGGCCTCCTTCGCAGGCGCCTGATCACATCCGGCTGACGGCTCCAGATCCGCACGAGCGGGTCGTCGTCGCCCATAGCGATCACGGTTCTGCGCGGTGAAGACTCGTCCGGACCGGGGACCGGCCGGGAGTGCCTCCTGTGGGGCCTGGACGGTTCCGGCTCGGCCCGGCCGGCCGTCTCGATGGGGGACATGTAGGGCTCCTTTCCTGGGTGCGCTGCCCGTTGTGTGCCGCGAGCGCGGCCCCGTGCACGCCCCGGCCGACTCTTACGGCATCTGGCGGGCGGTTCCAGGCGCCGGCCGCGGTAGAGCCGCGAGCGCCAACGCCGTCCAGCGCTGGCCGCCGCACCCGGAGCCGAAGATCTGGGTGGAGGGACTTCGGGGCCGCCCTGCTTGCAGTGGCCAGTGCACTGCAGCTGAACCCCGCCAACGTGGCTTAGCTGCTAAGGCCGCAGCGTCTTGCTGTTGTCGCGGCCGGCCTTCCAAGCCGACCTGATGCGCCGACTTTAACCTTCTCAAAGTTGAAGGGTCTGCCATCGGCTCCGGGGATCGACGACGCTGACACTCCTCAAATGCAGGATCCGTACGAGGGACTGTTCACTTATGAGGTTCCGTTCTACGGCGGTCCGCGTCTGACTGTCCAGGGCCTTGCGACGCATTCGGGGCACAATACTGATTTTCTGCTGCGCCCGATCTTTCGGGCACCTGAAGGTGCCCTCCCAGCTGCATTCCTCGCTAAGATTAAAATCCTCGCGAAGTTGCTTCAGGACTAATTTATCCTGATGGTTTAACGGAATTAATAACCGTTAATGCGATTATAATTTATAATGGATCATTTTCGTTTCTTTTCGGGACTCTTTTAATGGTGTCAGCGGTGCGGGGGCGGCACGCCGTGCGGGCCCTGTGTGCGATTCTCAAGCCCGTTCCAGGTCGGAAGCATCACCACACTGGGTGGTGTCCTGTTCTGGCGTGGGAGGCGACCCTGTGGGGCCTGGCGGGTGTTTCCCGCGGCGTCTACCTGGCTGACGCGGACGCGGGTGTGGCGCGGGCAGGGGCCGGTCTGGTCGACTTGGATCTCCAGGCTCGTGTGCCGCTGGCCGTTGTGTTTGTAGGAGCGGGCGGCCAGGCGGCCGGGCAAGAGACCCGCATCCCCTTTGGGCAGGGTTTCGGCGGCGTTCTCGGCGTATTCGCGCTATATGGGGCAGCGGGTGAGGGTCTGGCCGTTCTGCCGCTGCCGGGTCTGGCGGTTCAGGGCGTGCGGGGTGGAGGCGGCGGTGAAGGTGGCGACCGGGTGGCCGGACGGCGTGTACCGCAGTTCGGGGTCGTCGGTGAGGTTGCCGGCGACGGTGGTGGTCGGTTCGCCTGCCGGCTAGGGCTCCTTTCCGGGGTCGGTGGCCAGGATCCGGCGTTTGAGGTCGGAGTCGGGCAGGTCCTGGACGGCTTTGCGCGCCGCGTCCGGGTGGGCCTGGCGGTATCGGCGCCAGCGGTCCTGCTCGGCTCGGCGCTCGCGGCGCTCGCGGGCGATTCTGGCTCTGGCTTGGTGGGGTGTCTCGGGGACCGGGGTGGGCAGGCGGTATCCGCCGCGTTTCTCGGCGCGGACGAGGTGGTTGGTGAAGGCATGGTCCCAGTCGGCGTAGCGCTTGTCCCTGGCCGCGGTCCACGCCCGGAACTCGTCGGCTTCCTGGGTTAGGGACAGACCCCAGCCGGGCCGTTGCAGGGCGTTGTAGGCGGCGACGCGGTCGGCGTGCCTGGGGCCGGGCTCCCAGTCCTCGGGCAGGGGCCGGCGGCGCCGGCGCGGCGGGGGTCTTCCCTCCTGGTCCGGTTTGTCGGGGCCGGGCGGGGTCGAGCCGGGCTCGTCGTTAACGATTCCCCCCGCACCCCCTACAGATGGAGCTTTAGCGACATCTGTAGGAAGGGGTACGGGTACGGGGTTGAGTTTTGCTTCCGTTGTGCCAGGCACATCGCCGGCATTTTGCTTGACGCTTTGCTTGGCAAAGTGTTTGGGACTTTCGTCGTGTCGGTTCGCGGCTCTGGCCTTGCCTCCCTTGCGCCCGGCCTCGGCCCGCTTCCTGCGGATCTCCTGGATCCTGCTCGCGGACGGGTTGTACTCATGCCAGTCGTGGAAGAGGTAGCCTCCCTCGGTCTCCTCCCACAATCCCGAGGAAACGAGCTCGAGGATCTCCTCGTCGGATCCGAACCTTTCCGCACATCTGTTCGAGACGAAACCGTCCGTGAGGTGCCGTGACGCGTACGAGGCCGCGAGGGTCCACAAGCCGATCGCCGCGGTGGAGCACTCTAGGACTTTCGGGTGATCGTAGAAATAGTCGTCGACTTTGAACCAGGCCACGTCATTCCTCCCGTCGGCCGGCCAGTCAAGCAAACCGGTTGTGCTTGGAAATTTTGCTAGGCAAACCGCTGACACATTGCTAGCCGGCGGGACACAGGGCAGGCGCCGGCATCCGACGCCAAGGAGGGGAAGGCCTCCAAGAGCGCGGCCGGCTCCCAGGCCGCCACCGCCCACAGCGAGGGACCCTTCACGCCCGCGAGTGCGGAGGGTCCGGATCCGAGCGGGCGCCAGGCGCCGAGCCCGCCGGGCGCCGGTCTGGTCCGCCCAGCCGTCATGACCGGTCCTCCTCGATGTCCTGGGCGGAGGCCTTCGAATCGGCGGGCGTGATCCTGATCGTGTAGGTCGCGGCCCTGGGTGTTCCGGTGGCGTGGAGGAGTTCGCGCGGGTTCTCGGTGGAAGGCCCCGCCGGGGAGCCGGAGCCGGACGGTGGCGGATTCGACGCCGTCCTCGACCGCCTCCCCGGAGCGCCTGTCGATGTAGTCGACCATTCTCGTTTCCCTCTCTTTCCACGAGTGTTCGGGCCTGCTTCCAGTAACGCCGGCGAGATGGCCGGGCTGGACGCGGCTCAACGTCCCTGCCCCAGGGCGGTGATCTCGAAGGCGACCGAGGCGTGTCCTGCCGGTGTCTCGGCGGCGGGCGGGGCAAAACACACCGGCGACTGTCCCGGAAGATCCCCGCGTCCACGAACCCGCCCGGCAGGGGCCTGACGGTCGGGGCCAAGCATCGTTCGGGACGGTGGGCGTGAGGGGGTGTGGCATCACTGTCCTTTCTCGCGGCGGCGGATTAGCGGGGCGCTGCCCTCCCGGGGGATGTGTGCCGCCGCCGGACGGCGTGCACGGCGCTTGCCGGGCGGCACACATCTGCAGACGTCGCCCCGGCCGGGCTCGGGACGCGAGGACGCAGAGGAAAAGAGGAAAAACGGGGGAGGGGCGTATGGAGGCGGGCGTCTTCCTGGACGGGCTGGCCGCCCACCGACACGTGCGGGTCACCGACTGCGGGGCGGGGGTCAGCGCCTACAACTTCACCCGGCAGGCTTTCCGCAAGGGCCTGTGGGACCGGTACACGATGACCGCCCGCGGGCTGTTCGCCCGACAAGGCGTGATCGTGGGGCGCGGATTCGACAAGTTTTTCGCCCTCGGCCAGGCCGGCACAGGCCTGGACGGTCTGGCCTGCCCGGTGACGGCCACCGAGAAGATCGACGGGTTCCTGGCCATCGCCTTCGCCCTGGACGGGCGAATCCGCGTCTGGTCCAAGTCTGGCCCCACTGACTACGCGCGGGCCGCCCGCCGCGCCCTCGACCGGCGGCTGTCGGGCACCGACCGACAGTGCCTGCACGACCTGCTGGCCGGCCACGACGTCTCCCTGGCCCTGGAGATCGTCCTGGACGAGGACCCCCGCCTCGTCCGGGCCCACGCGGACGAGGTGACCTTGCTGGCCGTGATCGCCAACGCCCCGACCCAGACTCTGCGCCCCGATCTGGCCGGGGCCGTGCCCCTGCCACGGCCCCGGCTCCTCGGCGCCGCGGACGACCGGGCCGGCCTGGACCGGCTCGTCCAGACCGCCCGCGACAGCCACGGCGAAGGCGCCGTCCTGACCGACGCCACCGGACGCATGGTCAAAGTCAAATCCGACCGCTACCTGGCTCTGGCCCGATTCCACACGGCCATCACCCGCGTCTGGCAGGGCACAGCCGACCACCTGCCCGCCGGCATGGCCGACGTCGAGAACACCCTGCGCCGCACACGCCGATGGCATCGCCTGCCCGCCTACACCGCCACCGGCCCGGCCGGGCGGGTCGCCCTGGACATCCCCGCCCTCCTAGACGGCCTCCCACCCCGCCGGTCCCATATCGTGAGACACCGGCCGGATCCGCCCTCTATACAGACATGACCAGCCACACACTCCACCTCGCCGACAACCAGACCATCCTGCCGGCCCTGCCCGACGCCACCATCGACACCATCATGACCGACCCTCCCTACGGCACCGGCCGAGACCGCGAATACCCCGACACCTACACCCCCGCCGCATGGCAGACCATGATCGACGCCTTCCTGCGCCACGCCCACCGCCTGCTGAAACCCAGCGGCGTCTGCTTCACCGCCGTCGCCGCAGCCACCCTCGGCTACGCCCAACGCATCGGCGACGCCATCTTCACACCCGCACACCGCATCGCCACCCTGACCTGGACCGACCGCGGACAGGCCGGAAGACGCTTCACCCGCGGCGGCACCGACTACATCCTCGTCTGGGCCCGCGACCGCACCCGCGCCCGCCCCTGGAGCGAACCCCTGCCCGGCGTCGACGACTTCATGGACACCGTCCGCGCCGCCTACCAAGCCACCGGATCCGACACCCAAGCCGCCGCCGCAGCCCGCGCCTGGGCCCGCACCCACCCCGACTGCCCCTGGGCCAGGGAATACCGCCACAGCCTCCACGGCGTGCCCGCCCGCCACGTCCCCCTGACCGCCCGCGGCCGCGCCTACACCTACCACGTCACCGCCCCCGACGGACGCCGCCTGTGCCCACCCGGCGGCTGGCGCTGCCCCCAAACCACCTTCACCCGCCTGGCCGCCGCCGGCCTGATCGCCTGGACCGGCCGCCACCCCCGCCGCATCCTCACCCTCGACCCGACCAAAGGCACCCCGCCCGCCCCCGTAATCCACCGCGACCGCCGCCACGCCACCGACCACCTCGCCTCCCTCATCGGCCCCGGCCGCTTCGCCTCCCCCAAAGACCACCGCGAACTGGCCCGATGGATCGGCATGTCCACCCCTCCCGACGGCACCGTCCTCGATCCCTTCGCCGGCTCAGGCTCCACCGGCGAAGCCGTCATGCGCCTGAACGCCGCCCACAACCTCAACCTGACCTCGATCCTCATCGAAAACACCACCGGCGACGTCGCCCGCGACCGCCTGACCGCCGTCGCCGCCCACACCGGACAGACCCTGACCATCCACACCCCCATCCCGCCCACAGGCCGAGCCCCCTGCCGAACCTGTCTAACCGACCGACCCTGGACCGACCACGACATCCACACCGCCATCCGCCCTCTGACCACCGGCATCCCCGACACCCTGACCGACGCCCTCACCGGCCACCCCCACACCGACGCCCACCCCATACCCGGCCAGACACTGCGCCTCCTGGCCCGCCTCGCCCTGACCCACCACACACGCCTCACTCTCCACACCATCGAACACACCCACGGACAAGCCGCCCACGAACACGGCGCCACCTGGCGCGACATCGCCCTCGCCTACGGCATGACCACCCCCACCGCCGCATCCCAACACCTCGCCGACCACCCCCGCGGCACCGCCACCCCGGCCACCGGCCTGACCCCGCTCTGGCACCCCCACACCTTGCACACCCTCACCGACATCACAACCTCCTCCGCCCTCCACGCCGCCGCGACCGCCCTGACCGCCGCCACCGCCTCCCCCCTGCACACCGCCAAACCCGGCGCCTGCCACCACCTGGCGCTCGCGGTGTGCGCCGCGGCCGCCGCCGCGCGGATGAAAGAGGCCGCCGAGCACCTGGTCGGCCAGGCCCGCGCGGCCGGTTGCTCATGGAGCCAGATCGCCCGCGCGGCCGGCTACCGGCACGACACCTCCGTCCGCTCGGTCTACGACCCCGTCTCCCGGGCCCGGCGCCGACGCCAGTCCCGAGCCTGGCGGAAGAGGAGGGACGCACCCTCGTGACGCCGCGCCCGATCGGGGCGTGGCGGGGCCCCGACCTTTCATAGGCCGGGGCCCCGTGTATCCCCGCAGGTGCGGGGAGCAATATGCGTCAACCCTGCATGCCGGGTCATCCCCGCGGATGCGGGGTGCGGGAGTCGGTTCGTCACGCCGCTGGTTGCAGTCTAGCGGCAGGGTCCGCCGCGTGTTACGCCTGCCGGGGCCTCCTGGCTGGGACGGGCCGGCTTCGTCCCCTGCCGTGCAAGAGGATGTAGGCTGTCGGCGATGACAGCCGCCCGGCATCGATAGGCCGCGGCGCCGGGCCGGATCCCACCCCGGTCCGATGGGCGGGGCGTTCTGCCGGTGCGATAATCCAGGGCATGGGCCTCTCAGAATGGATCGGAACCGGGATATCCCTCATCGGCGCGGGCATCGCCGCCTGGCAGGCGCGGGAAGCGGGGAAAGCCCGCACGGATGCTCGAGAGTCCTCGAAGAAGGCCGCCGACGCGGCCGAACGCCAGGCGCAGGCGACCGAGGATCTGGCCGAGGTGGCGCGGACGGACGCGGAAAAGAAAAAGCCGCCGTGGCGAATAAAGCACCAGGACGGGGATATGTATGCGCTTATCAATACTTCAGACGATAAAATGAGCAAGGTGAATATGCTTCCGTTAGAAGGTGAGGAAGATTTCAGCGATTATTTCCCGACCGACATAGATGGAAGATCCCAACGAAGCTTTCCATACTGCAATACGCTCATGACGAGCCCTAATAGGCCTGTGCATGTCACGTGGACGTGGCCGGACGGGGCCAAAGGCCAGTGGGACGGTGAGATCCCCGCGAAGCCGCGGTGAGTGCGGGGGTGTCTTGTTCCCTCACCCGTGTCGGGGAGGGCAGTGAGGCCGCCTGGTGGCCGGACAGACGGCCGGGTCGTATGCCGTGGGGATTCCGCAGTCCTGCCACATGTCCAGGAAGGTCTGGGTGTACAGCCAATTCCTGGGGTCGAGGACCCTGCCCAGGACGGTGACGACGACGGAGGCGGCCCCCGCCGCGCGCAGGTCGGCGGCGGCGGAGAAGGCCGCCGCGCCGGTCACCCACGAGTCGTCGACGAGGAGGACCCTCTTGCCGCGCACCTCGGATCCCGCCGCGAAGTCCCCGTCCACGGGTTCCCGGCGTTTCGTCTCATGCGTTGTGGCGGGCCCGACGTAGTCCAGGCGCGCACGCGGCCGGTCCGGGCACAGGGCCCGCGCCAGCGCCCACAGCATTCCCTTGGAGCGGCCCTGCGTGGAGGGGACGACCGTCAGCGTGTCGATCGCCCCGTAGACGCGTTCGATGCAAGGCATGTGACGTGAACTGACACGGGCCAGTGCCGCCAGGCGTCGGAAAGCCGGACTCGGGGTGCTCTGTCTCTTATAGGCCACGAGATCTCGATAGAGCTGCTCGCCTTTCGGGGCGAAGGCGAGGGGGATGAGGCCGTCCACCGCTGCCCGGGGAGCGGTGGAACAGGGGTAGCAGTAGTCGTAGCCCGGTTTGTTGGGCATCGAGCACAGATCGCACAGGCCGACCGGCGCAAGGAGAGTCTCCTGTTCGTCCAGGATGTCGATTCTGACGTTGCGCGTCGTGGAGGCGATGCGTCTAAGGAGAGGCCCGTGGCTGTCAGATAAGGGCGAGTTGGGCATCGGGGAGGATTCCGGGCGGCAGTTTGAGGGATTCGGTGAGCAGGCGCACCACCTCGTCGGGGCTGTGGGCGACGTCGACGTCGGCCAGGGGGTCGTCGGCCAGGGCTTTCCCCCAGGTGGTCTGGGCGGCGACTTGGGGGCAGACGATGACGGGGCGTCCGTGTTTGAGAGCGGCCCGGACTTGGTGGCGGGTGCCGGACTTCTCCGCTGCGGCGATCACGACGGTGGCCAGGGCGTAGCCGGACATGGTGGCGTTGCGCATCGGGAAGGAGGAGGGCCGGGTCGGGGTTCCGGGGGCGAACTGGGAGACGATCAGGCCCCCGGCGTCGACGATGTCGGCCTGCAGGGGCGCGTTGCGGCGGGGGTAGGTCTGGTCCAGGCCGGTGCCGACCACGGCGACGGTCCTGCCGCCGCCGTCCAGGGCTGCCTGGTGGGCGGCGGTGTCGATGCCCGCGGCCAGGCCGGAGACGACGCTGTAGCCGGCCTGGACGGCCGCTGCGGCCACCTCCCGGGCCTGGGCGAGGGCCGGGGGCTGGGCGTGGCGGGAGCCGACGACGGCCAGACCGGTCTCGGCCCCGCCGGCCGGCAGGGCGCCGCGGGTGAAGATGACCGGCGGGTAGTCGCAGACGTCCAGGAGCTGGTCGGGATAGTCCGGGCCGACGCACGCGATCACCCGCATGCCCTGACTCTGCCAGCGGGCGGCCCGGGCGCGGGCGGCGTCCAGCTCCCCGTCGATGCCGTCGGGGCACGCCCGGCCCAAGGCCGACACGGCCGTGTCGGCCTCGTCGAGGGCGGCCCGGAGCCGGGCGGGCGTCAGGCCCGGCGTGCCGTAGGCCAGGGCGAGGACGGCCAGCTCCTCATCGTTCATAGGAGTCCTCCTTCCACCCGGACAGCGGGGTCAGTCTACTGGCGACTCTAGCAGCCCAGCCGGCGCGTCGACTGCCGCGGGTCGGGTGTCGCCCGCCGGCTGGGCTGGTTGTTTGGTTCAGGGGGTGTCGTGTTCGGGTGGGGCGGGGTGGTTGATTGCGTCGTGGTGGGCTTTCCGGAGTGTTTTTATGAGCGTGGTCGGTGGGACGCATCCGTCTGGCACGTGTCTGGTGGCGTGCTCGCCGATGGTGGTGATCTCCCGGGCCACGATCGTGTCGATGACGGTCGTGTCCAGGGGCGAGCGGGCGGCGAGCCAGTCGGCCACGGTCGGGGCGAGCTCCTGGTAGAGGCGGCGCCTGTGGCGGGCCAGGCAGTCGGCCTGCTCGTCCTGGCGGGTCAGCATGGCCCGCAGCCTGGCCCGGGCCCAGGCCAGGCGTTCGACCAGGCCCTCCAGGCCCTCCAGCCGGGCCAGCCGGTCGGTCAGCCCGTGCGTGGCCACGGTCAGGTCCTGGTCGATCAGGTCGCGGATCGCGGCGGCGGTGGAGACCAGCTCCATGCCGATGCGGGTGACCGTCACCGTCGCGGGCAGGGGGGCGATGCGCCCCTGCAGCAGGCGGGCCAGGCCGATCGGGGTCGGCCCGCCCCGGTCCATCAGCACGTCCCAGACGTTCCCGTCGTCGCGTCGGGCGGCCAGCTTGCCGCTGGCGGTGGCCCGCCACAGGCCATGCGGCTCGACGCCGGCCAGGCGCCCGTCCATGCCGATCGCGTCCCCGTTGGCCAGCATCGCCGAGACCACCCGCCCTTGCTGGTCGTGGTAGAGGCGCAGCCGCCTGGAGGGCCAGACCAGGACCCGGCCCGCCAGGCCCGCCTCGGGCTGGTAGCGGGCCCGGGGCCGGGTCTTGTCGTCCTCCCAGACCGGCCCGGCCATCTCCTGGCCCCATCTCCCGTCGGGCAGATTCCACACGATCGTCTCGGCCAGCGACGGGCCGTGCACCACGGCGGTGTGCACGCCCGCCAGCAGGGCCGGCCCGATCGGCATCGACCGGCAGCGGTCCGGCCCCGAGGACAGGGGGTCGCCCACGATCCCGGTGCGGATGCCGGCCGGGTCGAAGAGCATGCGGGCCAGCAGCGCCAATGCCGCCTGACCGGCCGGCAGCGGCCCGGTCGGGGCCCGACCGCTGGGCGAGTCCAGCACCAGCCGGTCAAGGCCCAGCCCCTTCCGGGAGGCCGGCTCGATCTCGTACTGGCAGAAGACCCGCGCGTCGAAAGCCCGGCGCCAGCCCGCCAGGTACCGCTGCACGCCGGGGATGTCCAGACCGTCCCGGAAACACGAGCCGGCCCGCCAGGCCACGGCGATGACCAGGCGCTCGACCGCCCGCGCCTGGATCGCCGAGGCCGGCATGACCCGCGCGATCCGCCGCGCCTGATCGAACAACCCCGCCAGACTCACACGCCCCCACGAGCCATCCAGGAACCGGACCGGCACCCAGGCGTCCTCGACGAGGTTCATCGTCCGATCCACCTGTCGAGCGTGGCCCGGTCCAGGCCGGCCTGCTGGGCGGCCTGGGCGACGCCCTCGCCGTTCATCTGCGCGGCGATCATCACTCCCCGCACCTGGTCCTCGGCCTGGACGGCGCGCCGGCGCGCCGGACCGACACTCCCGGCCGAGCCGCCGGACTCGGCCTGGGCGAGGCGGCGGCACGCTTCCTGCCAGTCGCGCAGGGCCTCTTCGACGGTGATATCGCCCAGGATCCACATCCCCGCCCCGTCCATGGCCTCACCGGCCCCCGGGACCGACCGGAACACCGGGAAATAGTGAGGCCCATCGGCCTCGGCGCCGGCCGGGACCGGCTCCTCGACGTCGACGTCGGCCTGCCGGTCGCCGTCCGTGCGGGCGTAGACCTGGTCGATCCTCTCCCAAGCGGCCACGATGGCTTGCACGTCCTGCTCGCAAGTCTGCGACCCGACCGGCCCGAGCCACGCCCGGACCACCTCCTCAGCCGTACGCTCAGGGAAAGCGATACTGCGATTCATCTCAAACTCCTATCTGCTCACCGACCCATCGGCCGGAGCCTCCTTTTTCCTTGCCGGAGGCCGCCGATCGGCGCCCTCTTACTGTCGGTGTGTGCCGCCCGCCCCGCCCGTGCACGGCCAGGACGCGGCGGGGCTACAGGTCCACGCCGTTCAGGGAGGCGATCGCCTTGACCGCGGCGACGAACTCACCAAGGGCCTCCAACCGGTCCGGCCCGTATCCGGTCTGCCCGGCAAGGTCCTCGAGCCGGCCCGCCCAGAAATCGGCGGCGGCCTGAGCCGAGGCGTGTGCCCGCCCGGTCGTGTCCGTATAGCCCGCCACGTCCAGGCCCGTCTGGCCCGGCCGACCGTCGGAGGGGCCGGTGACCGGCTTCCGCCGGGTCACGGCTGGGACGTCAGGTGCCAGCCCCGGCACAGGGGACACCTGTAGTAGCGCCGCTCGCACCTGCGCGAGGACCGACAGTTGCGAGCGCCGGCGAGGGCGATCATCGCGGCGAGCCTGTCGTAGTAGCGGACTTTGCCGCTGTAGCGGCACCGGCTCCGAGGCCGGCGCCGGCGACGGTGCCGATCGCGGTGTCGGTATGGGCGTGAGACGGGCGCTCGTGTCATGCTGGGGTCCCTTTCCCTAATCGTCGAAATAACCTGAGCCGGCCGGGCCGGCCTAGCTTGCTTGTGTGCCGCCCGGCCCGCCCCATGCACGGGCTCGCGGCACGACGCCCCCGCGAGTCGCCCACAGAACCGCTACGCCCCCGACGCCCACTCCCTCCGCACAGACCACATCCGCCACAGGCCCCGGACCCGTCTGCCCACCCGTCGGGCCGTGATCGACTGCGTCGAGAAAACCTTCGACGTCGGGACAGGGATCATGCTCCCTTGGCGCCTGACGGGCGCCGCTGTTGGCGGGTCTCCTCCCGCCCAAACCCGTTTCGTCGTCATGGTCGTCTGGTGGACGCTCCCCACGCTGGTCGAGCGGGCCTGGCGCGTGTGGGCGAGGACCGGCGGTCGGAGCCCGCATCGCTGGGATAGGAGGCTCCGCCGACCGCGAGCGCTGGAGCCGTGGTGGCCGGGAGGGAGAGAGGGGAGCAGACCAGCTCGCTCTATGCTCACCGCTTGGGCGGGGCCGCGGATCGCGCCCGCCTCCCTGCTAGAGCCTGAACGTCGCCTGGTATCTGCGAAGGCGTGTAGCCGGCTTGTCGTCGTGTCGGTCTCTGCCGAGCCGTGCACGGCTGGGGTGCGGCTCCTGGCCGTCGTCTCATTCGACGGGTCGTCTCAGCGCCGCGTTTGCGCAGCCTGTGCACGGGACGGGGCGGCGGCACACAGCGAGGGTGCGGGCGAGCGCATCCCCGAGAGATGCTTTCCCGCCGTCGGGAATATGGCAGGCTGGAGTGGCAGCATAGTGAAAGGGCGGGCTGCGATGAGCGAGGATGTCCGGGTCAGGGTGGACGGTGGCCTCCTGACGGTGTCCAGTCCCTACAACCCAGAGTATGTGGCCGCGGCCCGGCGTCTGGGCGGCCGGTGGGATCCACGGGCGACGGTGTGGAGGTTCGATGCGCGCGAGGAGCAGCGCGTGCGCGACCTGCTGCGCCAGGTCTACGGCACCGACGGCACGAGCGCGGTCGAGACGGTGACCGTGCGCGTCTGCGCCGGAGACTACGCCGGCGAACGGCAGATCTACGTGGCCGGCCGGGTCGTCGTCCGCCGCCGCTGCCGTGACGAGGAACCTCGGCTGGCCTCGGCGGTGACCGTCGTCGGCGGCAGCTTCGCCCCCTGCGGCGGATCGGCCAAATATCCCCGCCTGGGCGACAACGACGCGGTCTTGCAGGTCCGCGACGTGCCCCGCGTCATCGCCGAGCGCGACGGCCTGGACATCGTCCCCGACCCCGGGCCTGCTGGCTTGGACGAGTGTGACCGGCAGAGTCTGGCGGCCGAAAGACAGCGCCTGGCCCGCCGCCTCGCCCGCATCGACGCCCTCCTGGCCTCCGCCCCCATTGATCCCGACAAGCCGTGACGGCCACGACGACACCCCGCCCGCCGCCGGCTGCGGCGGCGCATCGCGCGTGAAACGCCGCGAACGCCGCACACGCAAGACGAGAAGACCGCGGGTAAGGTACCCGTATGCACGACGCCGACCTGCGCCAAGCCCTTCACCGACGCCTGGCCCGCCAGCACCGGGACACCCCGCACGGCACCCGGATCCTCGACGAGTTCGGCATCTGCGGACAAGTCCGCGTCGACGTCGCCGTCGTCAACGGAGCCTTGACCGGCTACGAACTCAAAAGCGCTCGCGATACGCTCAAGCGCCTGCCCCGGCAGGCCGACTACTACTCGAGAGTCCTCGACTACGCCCACATCGTCGTGGCCGACACCCACGCCGCCCACGCTTTGCAGATGGTCCCCTCCTGGTGGGGCTGCACGATCGCCACGACCGACGCCGACGGCCGCGTGGAGCTGACCGTCAAGCGGGCAGGGCGAGAGAACCCGGGCATCGACCCGGACGCCCTCGCCCTGCTACTGTGGCGCGGCGAGGCTCTGGCGGCCCTGGAAGACCGGGGACTGGACCGCGGATATCGCTCCAAGACCCGCCTGCAGATCACCCGCCGCCTCGCCCAGGCCCTACCCCTCGACGAGCTGCGCGGCCTGGTCCATCACACCCTCACAATCAGACCAGGCTGGAGATCAACTCCACGGTCCGTGTGACAGCCGGACGCCGGTGGTAAGCAGGCTGCCGATCCGCGTCCTGGCTTACCGTCGGCGTTCTGCGGCGTCGCGCCGATTATCCGTCCTTCCGGTAAGGTCCCGGCCGGTGACGTGGTTTCCTTACCGGGGCGGGAGAGGGGTCTTGCGTGGATGGCCGTGACACCTGCCGGTGGCGACGTCGAAGATCGTGTGACGGACACGCGCTGGATCGCATATTCTGGGGATGCGGGGAAAGGAGCAAATGCCCGCCCGGTTTGAGGAGCCGGTAGCAGCATATTCTGGGGATGCGGGGAAAGGAGACGGCGATGGCCACACTCGTGTGGGAAGCGGCCGAGGACGCTGCCGACAGGCTCCGGAAGAACTACCAGACCAGCGACGGCCTGGTCGACCTCGACGCCATCTGCGCCGCCTATGACATCCAGGTCCTTCACACCGCCAGGCTGCCCGAGGGCACGTCCGGCATGATCGTCAAGAAGGACAAGGACACGCCCGCCCGCGTCTACGTCAACGCCAACGAGTCTCGCGAGCGCCAGCGCTTCACCCTCGCCCATGAGATCGGGCACTACATGGAACGCCTGACGGTGGCGGGGGATGCGTCCTACTCGTTTAGGGACAAGCGGGGAGGGGCCTACGACTTGCACGAGTTCTACGCGGATCAATTCGCCGGGGCCCTTCTCATGCCCAAGGAGCGAGTCGTGGAGCTCAACCCTGGCCTGCGGGCGGATCCTTTGTCGTTGAAGCTCGCGGCCATCGACATAGCCCAGCAGTTTGGCGTGTCGCCTTCGGCCGCCGAGAAGCGTCTGGAACGGCTCGTCAAACAGGGAGACATCGCTGGATGAGCCAGGCTTCTCAACCGGATAGCGACGAGTCGGGCGAGGATGACTGGCTCGAGGACTTCGCAGACCGGCCCGTTGAAGACCTTCGCAAAGACGTCGGTCTTTGTCAGGCAGATAAAGACCAGGCCAACGAGCTCGACGAGATTGAGCACGACAGGCTGAAGCAAGCCAACGCCCTCCGTCAGAAATTCTTCTATTTCGGCGTCGGGATAACGATAGGATGCGTCGTCACGTCCTGCTTCGTCTCGATCGCGTTGGTCTTCCGCGGGGAGATGACCCCCGGAATCGCCACGGTCTTCATCACCGGACTGACAGTCGAAGTGATCGGCATCATAGCGATCATCGCCAAGTATCTCTTCCCGGAGAACCAGCCGAATTGACCACGCACACGCGGATGTCCCGCTTACGCGCGGATCCGCCTCGCGGACCGCGAGCGCGGCGCGGATTTTGTTCTGGATGTCCCGCTTACGCGCGGATCCGCCCTTTTCGGCAGAGCCTTTCCCGTGAATATGTCCCAGATGATCTGCTCGACGGCTCCGCGACGACGCGTGACCGCAGTCTTCCGCCGCCGGCCAACCTGTTGCTGCCCGCGCCGCCTGGGGCGCCGACTCTCCCGCACGGCAGGGACAGGGCGAGGTGTTTCTCCTTTCGGGGTGCCTCGTCCCCCGACTCTCCCGCACGGCAGGGACAGGGCAGCGGGCACTCTGCCTACTTCCACTTCGCCGCGACCTCCATGGGCATCGACGTCGACGGGTTCCCACGTTTGGCTTGTCCTCTGTACTTGACCTCACTTGGAGTTCGTCGCGCTCGCGATCCGCCCTTCGGCGGACGAGTGTCGTACCGTGTATGGGCGTGCTCCCCGGCGTGGTGTGTCCGCCGGCCGGGGCTTTCCGCAAGGCCTTGCCTCTGGTCTCCGCGCGTGTCGTTCAGCGAGTCCGCCGTGCCGTCTTCCCTTCCCGGGGATTGGCGGTCCCGTCCAGCGTGAACATCTCGCGCGTCCGCGCGCGGAAGGCGTGGTGGGGATCCCGGGCGACCACCCGGCCTACCACGAGCGCGCGTCCGCGCGCGGAAGGCGTGGTGGCCGGAACGAGGTGGTATATTTTCTGGTATGAAATCGACGGGTTTCCCCAGTCTTGAAGAAGTGCTCACGGATTTGGGGGACGACTTGATAGAGCGGTTGTCCGCGGCCGTCTACGGGGCGCGTGACGACTACCGCCGTCACCGTGCCGAGCACCCCGATTGGGCGGCCGATGAGACCGGCCGAGGGAGCGCCAACTTCATCCACGACAGGATCTGGGCACACTTGCACACCCAGCTCGACGGGATCGACGACGTCACCTTCGCGGACAATGAGCCCACGCGCCAGCTCGGGATCGGCTCCCGCTACGTGATCCGTGTCAAGCGACACCGCGAACATGACTGCGTGCGGTCATACCCCACCGATACGGCGTGGCAATTCTGGTCGGGCGACCCCGCCGGCGTGGAGGCCCTCCCGGGCATGCGGATCGTCCCGCTAGCACTGGGTTATCGGTGGGACGCCGAGGCGAAGCTGTTCGGCTCGGCGGTCTTGTCCTATCGCACCGACATGGACAAACCCGTCTGGGTCGCCGAGCTGGAAGAGACACCAGCGGAGACCGGCGCAACGACCCTGTGGAGGCCCGTCGGCGGGCCCTCGCTTCCCGACGTGGACCTGTCGAGCATCCTGCCCGAGATCGCCGTCGACGGCCAGGAGGGAGCATGACATCCCCGATCGGCGACGTGCTGCTCGTCCTTCGCCGCGCGGCGGGCATGACGCAAGAAGAGCTCGCCGACAGAGGCGGAATCACCCAGGCCGCCCTGTCCCGCTACGAGAACAACATGCGCGAGCCCGACGACGAGACAGCTGAAAGACTCGCGGCCGCCCTTAAAGTCACGCCCCGGTTCCTGCGCAACGACTTCCGGATGCGCGGCGCCGTCGCCGCGGACGCCCACATGCGCCGCCAGCGTACGGCCAAACCGAGCGAATGGAAACGCGCCGAGGCCAAAGTCAACGAATTGCGCATGCACTCCACGTTCCTGCTGAACCGTGTGCAGCTGCACCCGACCCATCATGTCCTACAGGCCGACCCGCTCGACACACCGCCACAAGACGCGGCCCGCCAACAGCGAGCCGCCTGGAACATGCCGATCGGCCCCGTCCGCGATCTGACGGCGTGGATCGAATCCGCCGGGGTGATCGTAGTCGAGCAGGATCTGGCCACCACCCGGATCGATGGCATGTCTCAGTGGGCTGGAGACCACGCGATCATCCTCCTCAACGCCCACGCCCCGACAGACCGCAAGAGACTGACGCTGGCCCACGAACTCGGACACCTCGTCATGCACTCCAACCACCAGGACGAGGACGTCGAGGAACAGGCCAACGCCTTCGCCGGCGAATTCCTGATGCCCGAACACATCATCCGCCCCCAGCTGCGGACCCTGACTCTGGGCAAACTCGCCGACCTCAAACAGGAATGGCAAGTCTCCATGCAGGCGCTCATCGAACGCGCCTTCCACCTCGGGCGCCTCACCGCGAACCAGCGCACCACCCTCTACAAGCAGATGACACACCGCGGCTGGCGCAAGAACGAACCCGACAGCGCCCGTCTGCCCCCGGAAACACCCCGCCTGGCCGGCAGCGTCGGCCGCTCCCTGGCCGACGCCGGCCTGACCGACGAAGAGATCCACGTCCTCGTCGGCGTCGCCGACAACAAAACCTCCCCCTTCATCCCACCACCCGAAGGCCTGCATCCAGTCCCCAACCACTGAAATCCACCCCGCCCCGCGAGTACCACGGGTCGGCACCACCCGGCCCCGTCCCGTCTCCCGCCGACGCCGTGTGCGGCCCTCCCCGAACCTGGCACGCCCCACACCGGGGCGGGGCAAGGGCGGGATATTCGCGCGTGGACCAGCCTGCCGGGACGATGGGAAGACCCCGACCCGACGCCCTGTCATGCAGACGGGCACCCAGCCCTCTCCGTATTGGCCAAAGGCAACAGGGATGGGTTTTTCGTCGCTGAAATCCGGAGTATTCGCGTCCCCCCCCCGGGGCGTCCGCATGGCGGTATACTGGAACGCCGCCCCGCTGGATGGGACTATCCTGACACCGATCAGCCCACCCCGCCGCCGGGGGACGTGCTCACGCCCACGCTCACCCTCGTGGAGGGGACGGCCACGCGAACTCGGCGACGTCCTCATGCCAGGAGACGGCGCCGTGAGAATACAGAGAATAACCGTCCGCAACCACGCTCGCTTGGCGGACTTGGACATCAGTGTGCGCGGCCACCTCGTGATCGTCGGAGCTAACGACGTCGGCAAAACGTCTTTGCTGCGCCTGCTCAACCTGACCCTCGGCCCGACCGCCCAGCTCTACCAACAGCTGACCGTCGATGACCTGCGAGATTCCGACCAAAAACTCGCCGTTGACATCCAGTTCGCAGACTTCACCGACGAAGAACGGCGACATTTCCACCGCGAGATCGACATCCACCCCGACGACAAGACCGAAAGCCTTCGCATCCGCCTCACCGTCGAGATCGACCCCGACGACGCCGAATCCGTCACGGCCTTGCGCTGGTGCCCCGGCCGTGGGGAAGTCCGCAACCTTTCCCGTGAACAGATCGAGACGATCGGATGGCGCTACCTGCCCGCTCTCCGCCAGATGACACCAGCCAGTTTCGACGGCCCCAAAGGAATCGTCCACGCCCTCCTCGACGCTGTGGAAACCGATTTGGGCGAAGAGAAAGCCGAACTCAACAGCCTCCGTGAAACCTACAACGAACGTCTGTCCACCAGTCCGACACTCACCCGTCTGCGCGAAGGAATGTCTGACCATCTGTCCAGATCCATGCCTCGTGCCATCGTCGCCGATGCCCTGGCCGTGCGTATGTCTGCCCACCCGGACGACTCAGTCTTAGACAACGTCTCGATGTACTTCGTCCACGATGGAGAATTCATCCCACTGTCCGAACAATCCGATGGAATCCGTCAGCTCATCTCCATGACCCTGTTCGACTTGGCCGAAGATACAGCTAACGTCATCGCCATCGACGAACCCGAAACCCATCTCCACCCCCAAAGCCAACGCACCGTGGCTGAGCTCCTCGCTGGCGGCCACAACCAGAAAATCCTGGTCACCCACTCCCCGTACATCGTTCAACGATTCGATCCCACCCAGATCGTCACTATCACCGCTGACAGTCGATGCAAGCAGCTGACCGACCCCGCCATGGCCGACGCTGCCCGAAGCCAAGCACTGTGGTGGAACCCGAAAATGCTCGAAGCCCTCACCGCCCGGTACGTCATCGCCGTCGAAGGCGCCGCCGATCAAATCCTCGTGGAAGCCGCCGCCCGTGCCCGGAGACTTTCCCTCGACCGGATCGGCGCCGTCGTCTTCAACCTGGACGGCGCCGACAAATTCCGCGACGTCTACACCTTCCTCGGCCCCCAAGGATTCGGCATCGACATACTCGGACTCGTCGACGATGACGCCAAAGGCAAATGGCAAGGCGCCATCGGGGGGAGTCCAAGCGACGTTTACAACCACACGCTCTTCGTCTCTTGCAAAGACCTTGAAGACGAATACTGCGCCGGACTGGGAACACAGACCATCGCCACTCGACTCATCACCGCCAAAGTCGCCCGAGACGAACGCGCCCTCACCTCCTCATGCAAGACCGCCAGCATCAACGACACCTCCGCCGAGGCCATAGCAGCATACTGCCGGAAGAACAAAATCCGCGCCGCGCTCGCGGTCCGCGAAGGATTAACGCAGGAAGAGGCTAGAAGGATTGGGAGCATCAACCGGCTGTTGGGCGAGCTTGAGAGAAGAGCCGGGCAGTGACCCACCGGAGTGACGCATTCGACCAGGCCTGCCACTCACCGGAGTCGAACCTGCTGGTGATCGCCCCGCCGGGCTGCGGCAAGACCGAGCTGCTCGCCCGCCGGGCCGAGTTCCTCACCACTAGGCTAGAACCGGGCCAGAGAATCCTCGCGTTGACCTTCTCCAACAAAGCCAAGCGGAACTTGGAGAGCAGACTCGTCAAAATCCTGGGAGTCGAACGCAAGCGGTCTTTGGTCACCGTGCGCAACTTCCACGGCCACGCCGCCGAGATCCTGCGGTCCCACGGCCGCACCCTCGGCCTGGACCCCGACTTCGCCATGCCCACCAGATACACCCAGAAACAAGCCGTCGACACCCTCTTGGAAGGACTTGGCAGGCAAACAGGCGGGCAAACCCGCGAGTGCATCGACCATTCCCTGCGCTGGGCGAAGAGCGGGCCTTATGACGACGCCTGCGTCCTGGAACGACTGGACCGAGCAGGCGATGCGCTGGCTTTACAAGTAGAGACCGAGCGCACCAGACTGTTCTACGACGATCTGCTCCGCCACGCCCAACGCCTACTGTGCATCCCGCAGATCGCCCGCCTCTACCAGGCGCACTACGGAGCTGTGCTCGTCGACGAGGTCCAAGACCTGTCCATCCAACATCTGGAGATCGCCCTGCACACCTGCGCGGCCAACCGCACCTTCGTCGGCGATCCCCTGCAGGGGATCTACAGCTGGGCCGGCGCCCAACCGAACCAAGTCGAGCGGCGACTGCGCGAGATCTGCGCAGAGACGACAGGCCTGGAAGTCTCCTTCCGCTCCTCCCCGCGCGTGCTCCAGCTTCTCTCGGCCGTCTCCACGCGCATGGACGGCCCCCGCCTGGAGTCAAACACGCCCCAGGCCTGGCACGAGGACGGCATATCCGCCCTGGGAGACTTCCCCAACGCCGTGGAGGAAGCCCGATTCATACGATGCACGGCCGTGGAGATCACCCAACGTCAGCCAGAGGCCACCGTCGGAATCCTCTGTCGCAACCAATGGCGCAGAAGCGAGATCGACAAGGAATTCGACCGGACCGGCACGCCGTGCACGCGATGGAACCGGGCCAGCGACGACCCGGCCATCGTCGACCTCATCGACGAGGCCATCGCCCGCTCCAGCCACGACACCCCCCTGACAGCGCTGAAGGACAAAGTCCTCTCCCTGGTCGAGCGGACCGACCCGGACACGGCCAGTGACATCGACCAAGCCTTCACCGAGCTCCCCGACCTCGTCGACCGGGCCGGAACCCTCACAGCCGCGCTCGCCGAGCTGCGCGAGCGCACGGATTCCGCCGAGCTCATCCCGCCAGGCATCCACATCCTCAACGCGCACATCGGCAAAGGACAACAGTTCGACTGGGTCTTCATCGTCGGATTCGAAGAAAGGAACACCCCCAGCTTCCAGGCTAAAAACGACCCCGAGCAGACAGCCGAGGAACATCGGATCCTGCTGGTCATGATCTCCCGAGCCCGCCACGGCATCGTCATCACCCGCGCCCGCAACCGGACCAGCAAACAGGGGAGAACCTACCAGCTGGATCCGAGCCGCTGGACAGACGAAATCGAATCAGGCGGGGTGGCAGATCTGGACGCCCTCGCCCGACACATCCAAACCCTGCCGCCTCAAGTGAGGTGAGACCCCGCCCCGATAGACACGACAATCAATGACAGACGAAACCACGACCACCATCAACCCCAGGCAGCCGGACCGCCCCCGGCATGGCGCACGACGAAGCCATCAACCCCGCCCGCCGGGGCGGGGCGGGCGGAGTGCGTCGCGCTCGCGGTCTGCGTCGTCGTCCCGCGGGGCTTGCCGGTGCCGGGTGGTGCGGCCGCGTCGTCATGGTTCGCAGCTGGGCGTGTGGATCGGGTTAGTATCCGTAGCGGTGTCGGGCGGCGTAGATGTGGAAGATTTTATCGAATTCCCATGAGCTGAATTTTTTGCCGAGTTTGAAGGGTTCACGGGCGCCGTGGCCTTCTTGTTCTCGGTCGATTCGCGCATTGTTCTTCCAAATGCGTATGTGTTCTGCTGCGTATCGGTCGTCGATGTTGATTGTGACTTGTCTGATTTTGTATTCGGTCATGACGCGTCTGACGGTCCAGTCTTCTCCGGGTTTGACGGGTACGGCCACGTCCAGGGTGTGGTTGATCGCCTCCTGGTCGAGGTAGCGCGACCATTGGTACATTTGGGCGGCGCGCACGACGGCCCGGGCGCGCTGGGGGGAGATGAAGCATTTGCGGTGGGGGTAGGAGTCGCGAGCGCGGTCCCATTCGCGGCTGGCTTGCCGGTCCCAGTCGGCCAGGCCTTGGCCCGGGTCGACTTTGAAGCCGGGGTGTTGCTTGTACCATTCGCGCATGATCGGCTCGGCGTGGGCGTTGACGTCCGGGTCGTGGCGGTAGTGCTCGCGGTAGTAGTCGACGAATTCGTCGAGTTCCTCGTCGCTGATCGGGCAGGCCAGCCAGAATTTGGCGTTCTGCTGCCAGGAGCGGGGGTTGGGCGGATACCGGTAGGTTCCCTCGGCGTTGTAGTCCTCGTCGGATAGCTCGTCCATGAGGCAGACTCCTGAAGATGGTGCGGTGAGTGTGGGGGCGAACCGGCCGCGCAGGTCGCGGGGCTGGCCGTCCCCGCCACCGGCCGGGACGGCCGGTAGGGGTGTCACACCCATGCTAGCCATGCCTCATCTCTCAGAGTTGGAGTCGGCGGTGGGCAGGTCTGACCCCCGCGGGCCGCCGGCTGGGGATTCCTGCCCGCCGGTTTCCTGTCCGCCGGCCTGCTGGGTGGTGTGCTGTCCGCCGGGCGGGGCCTCCTGCTGCCCGGCGGTTGTCTGTCCGCCGGTCTGCTGGGTGGCTTGTTGCCCGGTGCCGGTTTCTTGGCTGTTTGTCTGTCCGGTGTCGGTGTGGGGGCTGGTCTCGTCGCCGCTTTTGCCGTCGGTGTTTTTGTTTTCTTGCTGGAGGTGTCGGCGGTAGGCGTCGGCGATGGCTTGGGCGTCGCGGGTGTGGCGGGCGGACAGGCGTCGGGCGCCGTACAGGCCGGCGGTACCGGCGGCTAGGAAGGGGGAGGCTCCGGCCAGGATGCCGGCTGCCACCAGTGTGGCCGAGGTGGTGGCGGCGCGGCGGGTCGTGGTGGCGGCGGCGCGGCGGGCGGTCAGGGCGGCGTAGCCGGCTGGGTCCTCGCGCAGGGCGGTCAGGGCGGCGCGGGCGCGGTGAGACAGGCGTTGTTTGGTGGCGGTTGTGGCGGCCCAGGCGATGGAGGCGGTGCGGGCCTTGCCGGCGGTGCGGGCCTTGGCGCGGCCGTCGGCGTAAGCGGCTTGCCAGGGGTGCAGGCGTTGCCGGGTGGTTCGGGCGTGGCCTGTCTGCTCGGCTTTGGCCAGCAAGTCGGCGCGGGCGGCGGCTTCCAGTTCGCGTTGCCGGCCGGGGGCGTGGGCCAGGCGGGCGTCGCGTTCGACCAGGTCGCGGTCGGAGCCGATGGCGCGCATGGGCGGGGCGGCGAACCGACTGCGGGTGTGGGTGCGGGGCCGGTATTCCTGGCCGGGCAGGGCGGGCAGGCGGTTCTTGACGGCGGCGGCGGCTTTGGACACGGCCCGGGACTGCAGGCGTCCGGCGATGCCGCCGCCCACGCCGCCGGCGATGCCCCCGGTCAGGATGCCCCGGCCCAATCCGCCGGCTGAGGCGCCCCAGTCCAGGGCTCCTTGCACGGTCAAGGGGGAGGGGATGCCGAGTTTCTTGAAGAGTTTGTGCATCAGCCAGAAGGCCAGGGCCGGTGAGGCGCCGATGACGAAGGTGGCCATGATCGAGCCGCGGCCGAACCAGGGCACCAGGATGGATTGCAGCAGGGAGGAGGTGAAGATGACACTGGACAGGATGAGCACGGCCAGGGCGGAGATGAACCCGTAGCCGATGAAGGACTTGCCGGTTTTGGCGAGTTTGCCGGTGGTGTCCTGGCCGGGGGCGATGGAGGCGAACAGGATGACGGGCAGGAAGCCGGCCATGGCGACCATGGCGAATTTGGCGGCGATGATGCCGATGGCCAGGGAGCAGAAGACGATCAGGACGAGGGTGGAGGTCAGCAGGTAGGTCACGCCTTGCATGGAGGCATTGCCGATGGACCCGCCTTGCAGGGTTTTCAGGAAGCGGGCGGCCGGCCCGGAGGTCTTCTCCTCGATCTGGTCGGTGCCGCCTTTCCAGTTGAAGGCGTTGCCGAATTCCCTGTCGTTGGATTGGGCTGGTTCGAAGATGGCTTTGCAGGCGTCGGGGGAGACGTCGCTGCCGTAGACGGACAGGGCGGGGGCGACTTTCCAGGTGCCGTCGGGTTTGAGCTGACAGGCGGCCAGGCCGATGGTGGCTTTGTCGACGGCTTTCATACCGCTGTAGAGCAGGGCGCGCGGGACTTGGGCCCGGGTGGCTTTGCCGGCGATCACGGTCGGGTAGCCGGGCAGGTGGGAGGCGTAGGCGGAGTTGGCGGCGGTGGCCCCGGCGTAGATGGCGCGGGCGGCGTGGGCGGCTTCGACGTCGGATTGCCGGTCGAGCAGGTGACAGTAGACCCGGTCGGCGTAGTCGTTGGCGCCGAACTGGGTGATCTTCCAGATGGCCATGCCCGAGTCTTCCCACATGACCGACATGATGGCGGCCACGCGTCCGTCCACGCCTTTGGCTTTCTGGTCGGCGATATAGGCTTTTCGCAGCCCGGCCACGTAGGCGTCGCAGTGCAGCCCGTCGTCGGCCTTGACCTTCTTGGCCTGCGGAGAAGTCAACCCGAACACGTCAGAGGCGCCCATGATGGGCGAGAGAACGGCGTTGGACAACTGGTTGACCTTCGAGACGTACCAGGAGGCCGAACCCCGCCCGTAGACGGTCGTCTGGCCGTCGCGGGTGGCCGTTGGGGCGGTGGCGAACAGGCAGATCAAGGCGATGGCCGCCAGGCGGGGCAGGATCAGGCGCAGGAATCCCCCTCCGCCGCGCATGGCCTGGCGGGCCGACCAGATCAGGAAGAGGGCGATGGTAAAGCCGAGCAGGCTCAACGAGGTGCCGCGGCCGATCAGGGCGCCCGACAGGGAGCGGGCCAAGGCGTCGATCTTGGCGGCCACGGCTGACAGGATGTCCATGGAGACGGCTTGCACGGTCAGGTTGAAGGTCAACGTCCACATCCAGTCGGCCAGGCCGAAGAGCATGCCCACCACGGTGGAGCGGTATTTGGCGCCGAACCAGTCCGTGTTGAAGTTGGTGATGGAGAAGGACTGGCGGGAGTGGAAGTCGGCGGTGCCCTGCATCCAGCGGACGATGGGCAGCTGGTTGACCGCGTCGCTGGACAGGACAGGCGAGGACGTGGGGGCCGCTTGGGCGGGCAGGGCCAGGCCGGCCAGGCAGATCAGGGCCAGGGCCGCGGCCAAGGCGGCGATCAGCCGGGCACGGACCGACAGGCGGGCGGTCACGGTGGCCTGGATGCGGCGGACGGCGCGGCCGGCCGGGCCGGCAAGGCGCTTGGCGGCTCCGGGTCGGGCGGTGGGCGGGGCGGTCATGTGGGTCTCCTGCCGGTCGGGTCGGGCCTGGCCGGTCGTGTCAGGCCGGCGGTGGGGGGCATGTGGGCGGCGTGGGCCAGTGTTGCGGTGCGAGCCTGGCCGGGGTGGATCTGGATGCCGGCCAGGTAGACGTGGCCGGGACGGGCCGACAGGCGGGCGGTGATGGCGGCCCGCACCCGGCCTTTCAGCGAGGCCGATTCGGCGATCGACAAGTAGATGAAGGCGCCGGCCCCGGCGGCGGCTGACAGGAGGGAGGAGGTCAGGCCTCCCAGCGGCATGCCGGCCAGGTAGCCGGCGGTGGCGGCTACGACGGCGGCGAGGATGAACAGGGCTTCGTTCTTGCGCAGAGAGATGGTGGCAGTGGGGCGGATCAGGCGCTCGTCCTGGGCGCGTCGTCCGGTCAGCTCGGTCAGCGCGTAGACGCGGGGCAGGCCGGGCTCGTCCTGCCCGGCCGGGTCGGGGACGTCCATGGGTCACATCCGTCCGGCCAGGAACTGGAAGCCTTTGAGCAGGAGGTTGGCGACTGCTCCGATGATGGTGCCCAGCACGGGCAGAGACACGGTGTACATGACCGCGCAGGCGCCGAGCAGGACGAGGACCATTCCGGTTTTGCGGTTGCCTTTGCCCAGCCAGCGCCACAGGCCGATCAGGATGGCGATGGCGCCGAGGACGCGGATGATCCCGCCGGCGTTGACGGCGGCGATGACTGAGGGCAGGTCTTGGAAGACGTTGTGCATGAGCCGTCTCTTCTCTCTTCTCGTAGGTGGTGTGCCGCGGCTGCGGCTCACCGGGACAGTGTGCGGACAGGCCGGGTTGGCGCTGTGGTCCGGCGGGTGGTGGCGACCATGACCGCTGAGCGCCACAACTGCTCGGCCAGGGCGGGGTGGGCGCGCAGCAGGTCGACGATCTCGGTCTTCTCCCGATCGGACAGGTCCCGGCCGCGGAAGGGGGCGAACAGGGCGTCGGTGGCCGCGTCGTCCTGGCCGGCCTCCCACCGGCGAGCGGCGGCCAGGACCCCGCCGGGGCAGGCGTCCATGGTCCGGCGCAGCCCGGTGGCGGCCCGGCGGGGGATGGTCTGCAAGGCGATGGCGCCGGGGAATTGGGCCTGCCAATAGTGCTCGGTCAGGGCGCGCCGGCCGCGGGCCGTCTCGGGCGGCTCGAAGCGCTCGTCGGCTCGCCGGTCGGCTTGGGCGGCCCACTGCTCCTCGGCGCCGGGACAAGACGGGGTCTGACGGTCGGTCAGATCCTCGTAAGAGTGGCAAGCGGCCACGCCGGTGCGGCGGATGTCCATGGCAGTGCCGGCCCGGCGGGCGTGGACTTGGGCGAGCTGGTCGTGTTCGGCCTCGCTCAGCGGCCGACCCAGCCGGGTCTGGGCGTCGCGGGCGGCCGCGGCGTAGGCGGCCCAGGCGCGCATGAGGTGCGAGTTGCCGCGGCTCATGCGGGTGTGCAGGCTGTCGGTGCGCATGTGGTGGACGTGCCGGGCCCAGGAGCCGTCGATGATCCGGGAAACCTCGCCGGCGGTGATGGTGGGATGGTCGGGGTCGGCGGCTGTGGCGCGTTCGTAGACGAACTCGAAGGTATTGGCCTCGAATTCCTCGGCCAGGTCGCGCCGGTCGGCCACGTAGGCCAGGGTGGCGATGCGCCGGGCGCCGGCGGCCCGGATCCGGTCCAGGAC
>ERZ772918.329-NODE-329-length-35603-cov-3.29144_pt1 | contig 35603 bp, 43 predicted proteins | sample MGYA00512118_ERZ772918 | MGnify/ENA primary metagenome ERZ772918 (study PRJEB29015, sample SAMEA2737939) | human oral metagenome | biome: human oral; feature: human-associated habitat; material: dental | place: China | collected 2135 ... | reverse complement strand
CTCGTAACATTGAAATCTCCTTTCTTAGTATCCTTGCTCTTTTAGATAGTCTCTTATTGCGAGTCCTACTGCGTTAGGTCTTGTGCTATGCGCGTTGGTAAAAGCTTCTACAAAAACTCATGTGGATTGTTTTTCCATATAGAAATCTGATCCCATCAGCACATACTGCATTCCTTCTGGATATTTTTGATTATACCTTTAGCAACCTTAGATTACCCCCCTTCCCTCGCCTACGCGGGGAACACTACTTTGCCATCGACCACATTGACCTCCAGAGGAATCATCCCACCTATGCGGAGAACACTATATGAAGGGGTATAATGATTTGATAGATGAATCAAGTTCAGAACTTCTTGTTGAGTCTCTCAGATTTGTTGCCGTAAATGGTTTCGGAAAGAACAAAATTGCTGATATTGTGGTAAGGGAGGTTCTCTCGTGGTAATCGATTATGATGCTCTTTGTGACTCGTTAGATATTTCTTTTGATGCCTTAATGCGAGGGAACAATTCGTATGCGCGTGAGCATAAGAAGCTATATAAAAAATATGGCAAGAATCTTACTAAATTAAAAGATTTGGCAATTTGTATGATCCTTCCGAATGATGAACAGGTTGCAATAATCCGTCGTAGAGAACTATACAAGTTTTATCCTGAATACTTTACTTGGGATGGCCCCACCGAAAAGGCTGAAAAGGAACTTACCCCTTTGCTTGAAAAATAAAAGCTCAAACTTTCAAAGCCCCAGCAATGGGGCTTTTTCCTTGCTCGTTACTTTCCTTCTAAGCTGTTTTTACCCACTAAGAAAGAAAGGAAAAGATATGGCAACTCCTGAGTTCAATACCGTCTTGTTTAAGGTTTTATTCTATGCCTATGAGTGTCTGAAGACCGATGTAGAACCTAATATCGCTAAAGCCCGAGAACTTGCGGATGTCAATGACCGGTATTTCACAACGGTTATCAAAGAAGCAGTTAATGAGGGATATCTTTCCGGAATTGAGTTTAAGTCCTTCCTTGATCATCCAGAACCGGCAATGATTGCCATAAGCTGGAGCATTACTCACAAGGGCGCCGAGTATATCAACACAAACGACCAAATGAAAAGTGTTCGCAGTCTTATGAGTACTGCTTTTGGCGCAGCTGTTTCTACTGCAATTAATTTAGCCGCAACAAAGCTTTTGGGGTTTTAGGGAGATGCTATGGTTTGATTACTAGTCAGAATGACACTACTCCAAAACTCCTCGATATCCGTAAGCCGCTTAATCAAGTTTGATTACCAGTCAGAATGACACTGATCCAAAACGGTTCTGTGTTCATAGTGTCTCCTATTGATCGTTCGCTGCTTTAATGAACATGATCCCAACGATAATTGCAAGGAAGGTTGCTCCTATCGACTTCAAGATATTGGGAATCGTACCGTCTAGAAACGACCACAAGATAAAAAGACCAAAGAGGATCATAAGAAGGGTCTTAAGGCCGCTGATTGCCTTTTGAGTGTCCTCTTTTTCCTTCTCTTCAGCTTCGATTTCTTCGATGAACTGACATACTTCTTCTTTTTTAAAGGTGTCGCTTGAGATGATCTGCTGTGTGGAAGGATTAACTGCTTCGGTTTTGGGTTGTGTGACATAAAGCTCACCAAGATAGTTGCCGTCCTTGTCATATACGCTTTGCTTTGTCATGTTCTGCCTACTCTCTAGCCTTAACTACAAACCCTAATCTTCTACAAATACGACAACAGTTCTTGCGTCATGCCCATACCGTACATAGCCTGAACAGGTAATACAAATTGCATATCTTTTATGTATGGTAGCAATTTCTGACCAATTTGAGGCTTTTGAACCGGAGATTTCACAGAAGTTCTTTATCCACTCCAAGCGCTCACTCTCGCTCATTTGTGGCAAGGCCCCCACATCTGTGTCATACGCATCAATGCGACCTGCAGCAAGGGGAGCGAAGCAAATAACGCCAAGAGTGTAAGCAGTTTGAATACCAGTTAGAATAACACTGCTCTAAAAACTTACGTCACATAGCACCTACTCTTGTCTTACAATTTAGAGTTTAGGGAACAAAACAGAAGCTATAAGTTGGAATAGAAAAGATAAGATTGCACCTAAAATGACCAATCCAACATCATGCATAAGGTTGCTTTTCTTGGCTTTTTTCTCTTTTAGCCTTTGTTCTTCTTGGCGTCTCTGCTCAGTTTTTTTCTCTTCTAAATAGTGAAGAGCCTTGGTGGATAATCTGACGCATCCATCACCATGAAAATAACGGTCAACCTTAGAGAACATATTGTTTTCTTCCAACTCTTGGAATGCAATTGATTGCATATTTGCACAGTATACATGCGCCTCAATATCCATTTTACTAATAAGCTCTTGCAGCAATTCTTCGGCTTCTGGAGACATATCTCTTCTCCTCCTTCTAGATTTCAAAACCAAACGAAATCATGTACCATACGACTGACTGTCCTATTACAGGTACAGGGTCTGTATTGAGCTCATTATAGTCATATATCTGAGGTTGTTTGATTACCAGTCAGAATGACACTACTCCAAAACTGGAGAATTTATGTACGTCCGTATATAGTACCTATAAATATATACGGTGGTATATAATAGAGTCATCAGAAAGGAGATGAGATAGTAAAGTGGAGATAAAAATTGAGCTAACACTCCGAAAGATAGTCGCATATCTGGTAATCCGAAAACGTTAGCTCAAAGTAAAAGGGAAATTCGTTCAAACGGGCGAACTTCCTGTTCCACTTAGATTATAGCAAACTAGATTAGAGAAAGGCCAAAACATGGACGCAAAGACCAAAGCAACTATCAAGTACAACCGTGAGAAGGTGCGCCGCTTTAGCATGAACTTATCGCCAGTAGATACAGATATGATTAAGTGGTTGGAAAGTAAGGATAATATCACGGGATACCTAAAGCAGCTTGTACGTGAAGATATGAAAAAGCATAGCTCATAAAAACACCCGCTAAGTTTGCGAATAAATAGATATTACGCCTAGCGGGTTCAGCATCGACAGTATAGAGTTTGATTACCAGTCAGAATGGCACTGCTCCAAAACAAATTTGTTAGAGTTAAAAACACATTAAAAGATAAATCTGCAGTTTATCGTGGGGTCAATACTCAAGTAAAAACACCCGACGGATATACCTTTGAAATTCAATTTCATACACCACAAAGCCTAGCCATAAAGGAAAAGAATCATGTATTATATGAACAGGCGCGAGTTCTTGACTTATCGACTTTAGATGGCAAAAACCAAAGTGATGAATTAGAACACCAAATGTTAATAAACTCACAGACAATCTCTGTTCTTTCTAGAATAGACGAGGTTAAAAAATGAAATACTTTATGAGTGAAGACAAACTTATTCTCGCAAAAAAATCGATAGTCTCATTTACCGCTACGACTGGGTAAGCAAGACGTGGGTTTTGGATCAAGATTTGTACAAAGATATTGTTTTGTGTCATGACTGGTACGACGAGGTTACCGAAGCGGAAGTAAAAGATGCAATCGCAAATCGAACTGAGCCTATCTATACCTACGACTAAGGTTCATGTGTGACAGACTGACTAAACGAAACCCTCCCGATGTGAACTGCATCCCAAAACTTGGACGAATTTAATAAAGAGCTAGGCCACTAAGGACTGATTCCGGAACTCCTCCGGGGTCAGTCCTTTCAGTTTAACCTGACGTCTTTGTGTATTCCAGTACATAACATATGCGTCCAAATCAGCTTTAAAAGACTCAAAGTTAGGCCACGCTCTTCCTCGGAAGAACTCATCTCTCATTTCATCTTCATCGCTGAATTCAGCATTTCCAAAATTCCTTTTTCCTTGATCAAAGCAATGCCCTGTTCTTCGTCTCCCAGCACAATAATACTGTCCCCGGGATTAATATCAAATATCTGACGGGCTTTGACAGGGATCACAATCTGCCCCTTATCACCAACCTTGACCATTCCGAAAATGTGCTTTCCTTTTGGCGGAACGCCCAGTCCTAGATTATCTTCATTCTTTTTATCATAGGAAATCAGATCGTCTATGGTGACCCCGAAGACATTCGCAAGGCGTTTGCATTTTTCGATATCCGGAAGAGACTCTCCTGTCTCATATTTTGAGAGGGTCTGGCGGGAAACACCGATCATGTCCGCCAGTTCTTCCTGGGAAAAATCATGGTATTTTCTAAGTTCTACTAAATTCTCGGCAAAGCTCATTTCTTTCTCTCTCCTTGGATTCCCAGAACGCACCAGCGGAGTACCGGAATGCGGCTGATGATTTCATATAATACGATTGCACCTGCAAAACCAGCTGCGGCTGTGAGCAGATAGACTACCAAAGGTGCAAGGTTCGGGAGGTATTTTTTCAAGTAGAAGGCAGTCGCTGCGATCGGCAGGTAATGGAATATATAGAGTCCCCAGGACTTTGAGCTCATCCAGTGACTAAAACTGTTTACAAAATTACCCCATTTCTTCATAAAGGCCAGAACGCCCAAAGTACCCAGCCATGCAAAAGCGTTACAGCAGAAGGTATCGAGCACTTCATAGTCCGGGTAGGATTTTCCCCAGTAAAGAATGGTGAATACAAGCCCTGCAATCAGGCCTGCTGCCGTGAACAGGGTCCAGTGCTCTTCCATTCTCTCCATCACAGATTCGTGAGACATGACAAAATATCCGATGAAGAATCCTGTTCCATAAATGCCAAATCGGTATACAACGATGATTGGTGTATTGAGGACCTGGGCGGCTCCGTATATCAGGAAGGTAAAAAGGAAAAGAAGGATACAGTTTGCCTTCTCACCTAGGCAGTAGAGTCTGTCCTTCTCGATCTTACGGACCCAAAGGAGAGCCAAAATCAGGCACCAGAGCAGCTGAATATACCAGAGTGGGCCAATTCCACTGGCCACCATGATCAGAAAAAGCACCGGCTTCGGAAGGGCTCCCATCTGATCAAAGGCACCAGCAATCTGCATGTTGTAATATCCCAGGATCCACTGGAATACAACAAGTCCTATTGTGGAAGGTACCAGAAGTTTTCGTGTCCTTGCCTTAAGAAAAATCTTCGTATTCTTCCGCTCCAATTCGAATCGGGCTGCCATCCCTGAAACTACAAAAAGCAGCAGCATGAACCAGGGATATACCAAATACAGGAATGTATCCTGGGGCTGAAAATCCCAGAATGGTCCAATGACACTGTAATCTGTGACACCGTTATACATGTAAATGACATGATAGATAACAACGAGAACTACTGTAATCCAGCGAACATTATCAAGGTATGTCTTTCTCATATTTTTACTACCTTTGCTAGAGTAATTAACATTTCTAAGCCAAGTATAAGTTGGTATATTTCCCTAATCCACCAAGTAGCATTTACATTTTATGAGTACTTTGGTTAAATTTCGTGGCGTAAAATTCAACTATTTCACACTTAATCATTAGCATCAGCCTTCCCGGTCCTGATCCAATGTCCCTCCTGTATCGCAGCAAAGGTTGCTACAACACATGCGAATGCTCCACTATAACGTAGGTCGATTCGTGCAAATGTAAGTGGTAAGAGAAAAAGTATCACACCGGTAATCTTATTCATCACACTGTGCACTGCGGGATATTTTTTGTTCACCATGAAACCGTTTGATTACCAGTCAGAATGACACTGCTCCAAAACTTCACGCTTGAAGCCCGTGCAATTATAGTAGTTTGATTACCAGTCAGGACAACACTGCGAGTCAAAATACGGCTTTGCCAAAAATGTTATCCATTTGGGTAACGCCACGTAGGTGGCACTTTGACTTGTCAAAAGCCTTCCTGTTTGGAAGGCTTTTTTCTTGCCCATTGATTAGTCTACGCGGATATTTTGCGCATGAACCCTTCTGTCAAGTTTATTCGGCGATAGGTATCATTTATTCCGTAACGAACACGCTCGATTTCTCGCCTAATTGCCATATAACTAAGCAAGGGTAGTTGTATCTCAAAAGTGATATCAAAAACAAAAAAGGAAACTCAACTAGCAATAAGCTGAGTTTCCTTTGATAAAAGCTTTACCGGGATAGACTACGTGATCTGCCTAAGAAAACGTAGAAAACGCGGACGAGATGGAAACTAAACCAGGCTACTCAATAACCTTGTTACCATTCTTCACGTATTGGCTGCGCTTGAAGAGCAAGAACAGCAGACCGCCCACAATAGTACCGATAAGGATTGCCACAACCCACATCAGACCACCATCAACTACGGGCAGTACCAAGAAACCACCATGAGGAGCTGGATCATGTACCCCAAAGAAGATGGTAAGAATGGCACCAATAGAAGAACCAAGCATCATGATGGGCATGACAGGCCAAATGTTCTTGGTCATAAAGGGAATTGCACCTTCAGTAATATGAGTACAACCCAAAATGAAGTTAACCAGGCCGGCATCATGATCTTCTTGCGTAAAGTACTTCTTGCCAAAAAGAACAGCAAAGGTGGTAATCAGCGGAGGAACGATACATGCGGCAGAAACTGCAGCCATAAAGTTAGTACCAAAATTGTACGTAGAGGTTCCAACACCGGCAGCCAAAGCCTCAGTAAGCATGGCAGTACCCGTCACGTAGGCAGCTTTGTTTACTGGGCCGCCCATGTCAAATGCGCACATACAGCCAATGGCAAGGCCCAACACAATAGGACCAGACGCAGAAAGACCTTTAAGGAAGTTCATCATAGCGATGTTGATTGATGCCATGGGGCCTGAAATACCAAGCATAATCAAGCCAACGATAAAAGCAGAGCACAAAGGATATAAAAACATTGCCTTCAGACCATTGAGGTTCTCAGGAAGCTTAGCAAAGACCTTCTCCAAAAGAAGAATGGTATAGCCGGCTAGAAAACCACCAATAATGCCACCTAAGAAGCCAAAGCCAACGCCAGAACCTCCAGCATCAATAAGACCAGTATCTGGAGATATGGGAAGACCTTGAATAGCAATCATGCCTGCAAGAAAACCAGGTACAAGAGCAGGGCGCTTGCCGATGGACTCAGCAATGTAGGCGGCCAACACCGGAACCATCATACTCATGCAAATGCCGCCGATAGTCTTAAGTAAGGCAGCAAAGGAGTTATAGTCAGCGGCTGTAGAATCAAATGAGGTAATACCCCAAAGGAAAGAAACTGCAGTCAAAACACCACCAGCAACAACAAAGACCAACATGTGGCTTACGCCGTTCATAAGGTGCTTGTAAATTTGGTGACCGATTGATTCCTTTTCTGGAGCATGAGTCGTAGAGTCAGAACCTGCAACCTCAGTGGTCATCTCGCCGGAAGCCTTTGCAGTCAATGCTTGCTCGATAAGAGCTTCTGCATCCTCTTTTTTGATAGCCTTACTCACGCCGACAGAAACCATAGGTTTGCCGGCAAAACGCTCAGCATTGACATCTTTGTCGGCAGCAACAATTACAGCCCTCGCGGCTTTAATCTCTGCCGGAGTGACCTCGTTCTCAATGCCTACCTGACCGTGAGTCTCCACCTTAATGGTAAGACCTCTTGCGGCCGCAGCATCCTCCAGAGCCTTTTTGGCCATAAAGGTATGCGCAATGCCTGTTGGACAACCAGTAGCTGCAATGATGTCATAGACTTGTACGTCTTCAGCCATATGCAACTCCTTCCTTCCTGTGTGCCGTATGACACGCTCCTTGCGCTTACGCGCGATCCCTCTATCCTATTTGGGAAACCTTAATCTGAGCGGACAGCTCGTCCACCAAAGCAAAATCTCCCAAACCAGCACTCATGGCAACATTAGCGCCCGTTGCCATGGCGCGAGATAAAGCGTCCTTAACCTTATTACGCCTGTCCTTCCAAACGGACAAGAAACTTGCAAGAGTTGCGTCACCCGCACACGCCGTCGAAAGTACGGGAACCTTAACAGCTGTTGCATGGTACACCTGCTGCCCATCATAAAAGTATGCACCAGCAGCACCAAGTGTAAGCAAAATATTTTGTGCTCCCCGCTCATGAAGCATATGAAGAGCGGTAACAAAATCCTGCTCAGAGCTGACATTTACACCAAAGATGTCGGCAAGCTCATCATCATTTGGCTTAATAAGCAATGGTTTGCGCTCTATTAAATGGGCTAAGCAGGGATGAGAAATATCTAATACGAACTCTGCACCCTTAGCCTGAACTATATCAATAAGCTCGTCATAGTAGCTCGGATCAATATGGGGAGGCAAGCTGCCGGAGATAATCAGACAATCCAGGTCATCGAGGTTGCCGATAAGTTCAAGCATCTGTAGCTGGGCTTCTCGACTTACAGGTGCTCCCGCATTTACCTGATCGTATTCTTTATCGCCAACCTTAAGAAACACGTTAAGACGCGTGATGCCATCAATCCACACAGGCTTGACCGGGCAAATCTTAGAGGCACCCTCTACAATATAGTTTCCGGTAAAACCTCCAAAGAAACCCAGAATTTGAGAGTCTACGCCATAATGAGCCAGCGTAAAGGACACATTAAGTCCCTTACCATTAGGGGAATATACCGCGTCACGAGTGCGATTGATCTTATCAGAACGTAAATCGTCGCTGGTAATGTTTACATCTACTGCAGGATTGGTTGTAAGGGTATAAATCATTGTCTACTCCCGATGTTGTGTCTACGTGCGACAATCCCAATAATTCCAAACCGCTACTTCACCTTAAACGAGTTTTACAACAAGACTCGCTTTTATACAAGCCCTTCAATCAGCTCTCGACCTCGCTTGTTATGCGCCACAAAGCGGATTTCTCGCAGGGGTTCAGCGCTGCCAGAAGAAATGGCACCGACATCGTCTGCACTGAGGCCCGCAGTAGCGTCATCGCCGCCTTTGGAAAGCTGCCGCAGACAATCGCCGCCAGTATCACCAGCTCCTTCAAGGCGAGAAATAAAAACATCAACGCGCTCGTCACCGATATCATCGGCAAACTGCTCGCCCCACTCGATCACCGTAGGGCCATCGGACTCCATGGCATCAAACAGGCCGATATCATCCAACTGGCTTGAATCATTCAGCCGGTACAAATCAAAGTGATAGAGCGGCATCGCGCCACCCTCATACACCATCTCTATCGCAAAGGTGGGGCTTGTCACATCAGCCGTAATGCCCATTCCCCGTGCAATACCCTTGGTGAACTGCGTCTTCCCCGCTCCAAGATCGCCTGTCAGCACCAACACGTCGCCGGCTGCGAGAAGTTCTCCGCACTTCTCGCCAAGAGCAATCGTCTCGGCAGTGGAAGAAGATATGAAAGTACCGGAGTCAACCATGCGAGGAAGCTTACTCATGCGCGGCCTCCTGTCCCTGAGAAAATGCTTGATCCGCAGATATCCCCTGCCCTTGAGAAGTCTCCTGCTCCTTCGGATGCTCTTGGAGCCATTGACCTAAAAGACGCAAGTCATCGGTCAAGAGCGGCTCCCACGCGGGATGGTAGATAGTCGCCGCCGGATGAAACGTTGGCAGCACAACAAAGTGCCCCGTCTGATACAGGCGTCCACGCAGAGATGTTACGCCCTTCTCGGTACGCAGGATAAACTGAGACGCAAAGTTACCCAAGCACACAATCGCATCGGGCCAGATAGCGCGAACCTGATTGCGCAGGTACGGGGCACACGCCTCAATCTCCTCAGGACGGGGATTTCTGTTTGAGGGTGGTCGGCATTTAACCACATTGGTAATGAAGATGTCGTCGCGAGAAAGGCCTGCCGCCGCAAGATAACCATCAAGCTTCTTGCCTGCCGCACCGATAAACGGTCTTCCGCCGAGGTCTTCATTCTTACCGGGCCCTTCGCCGATAAACATAACGCGCGCATGAGGATTACCGTCGCCAAAGACAATGGTGTTGCGCCCTTCGCAAAGTCGACAGAGATGACAATCCCTCATCTGCTCGCGAACTTCTTCAAGCGTAACGGGCGAAACGTGTTGAGACGGATTCTCGGACATCTTTTTAACCACTTTTCAATCAACCATAATCGAACAAACGGTAGTACGCTCATCACGCCGTGCTAACCGATCATTCTTCCTGCATTTTATTAAAGGTAAACTTTATCAAGTCGCATGCCAAAATCGCATACCACCTCATAATTTATGGTGCCTTGGAGCTTGGCAATCTCATCGGCTGAAATGTACTCATCGCCATCAGCACCCATAATGGTTACCATATCGCCTTCCATAACTTCATATCCGGGGCGATACGAACGTGTCCTGTTAACATCCACGGCAAACATGAACTGATCCATGCAGATATTACCCACCTGACGCACACGCATACCATCAACCAGCACGTCCATCCGGTTGGAGAGACAGCGCGCAAGACCGTCGGCATACCCAATGGGAACCGTTGCCACCTGAATGTTCTTCCGAGGAACTCTCCACGTCAAACCATACCCCACACCATCGCCTACGTTAGGATAGATTGCCCGGGTAACTCGGCCACGAACGCTCATCACCGGTTCCAAAGCAATGCGCGGCACCGTATTTTCTGCAGGATGCAGGCCGTACAATCCAATGCCTATCCGGCACATGTCAAACTGAACATCAGGGTGAAGAATCGTGCCCGGCGTATTATCCGCATGTACAAGACCGGTCTCAAGACCCGCCTCATGAATAACGGACACCGCCTCGGTAAAGCGGTTTACCTGCAGCGCAAAATCCCAGTCGTCGAGCAAGTCAGCCGTCGCAAAATGTGTAAACGTACCCGCACATTCAAGGCCGCGGTGAAAATCAATGGCGCGTCTCAGCTCAAGGGCTTCTTCTCGCCTCACACCGATGCGGGTCATTCCACTGTCGATGGCAAGGTGGTATTTGCCAACTTTACCCGCAGCAGAAGATGCCTCTCCAAAGCCAAGCGCAAAATCTATCTCATAGACCGATGGCATTAAATCAAAGGTCACAAGGTCATCGATGCTCTCAAGAGGAGGCTGGTTGAGCACAAGAATGGGGTCTTCAATACCTGATTGGCGCAGCGCAATTCCCTCATCGACCGTTGCCACCCCAAACTGATCGGCACCTACACTGCGGAGAGCCTTTGCACAGGCAGCAGCGCCATGACCATACGCGTCAGCCTTAACTATTGCCATGAATTTCACGCCGCGCGCCAGCTGTGCCTTAAACGCCTTTGCATTGCGTCTGAGCGCTCCAAGGTCAATTTCCGTCCATGCCCACCTGTTATTTGGAAGCCCCATATATGCCTACTCTGCCATCGTATCTACTGGAAACGCAATTTGTTCCTCAATCGTATCAGCGGCAAGCCCAATGGCATCCGAAATATCAGATGCCAAAACCCCGCGCGTACCAAACTTCTCGGCTGCAAGCTGTCCTGCATAGGCATGAACTTCGCACGAAAGAGCACAAAAAACCGGAAGGTCATCAGAAGTGCCCCCTACAAGCGCCAAACGACCGGCAATAATGCCCGAAAGCACGTCGCCTGAACCTGCCGTTGCAAGCGTTGCCGGACCGGGCTTGGGCAAAACCGCTTTCTGAACGCCCACGCACGCGGTTGCCGTGCTCTTTGCAACAACCACGAGTTCGGAGCCACCATCGGCCCAGATGATTTTGCGAGACGCATCAAGCTGCTCAACAAGGCTTGCCGGCGGCGTATCAAGCATGCCCACCAAACGGCCGAGCTCGCGGCGATGCGGTGTCAGAATGAGCGGAGCTGATCTACGGGTTACCTCGGGAAAATCAGGAAGGTTATTGTTGGTTAAACGTGCAATACAATTAAGCGCGTCCGCATCGACAACCAGCGGAAGCCCGGAGTCAATAAGCGAAGACGTCACCGCCACCGTACCGCCCGACACGCGCATACCGGGACCGACCAAAGTCACCGTACGCATACCGGCAAGCTCTGCCACCGAAGAAACGGCGTCCTCCGTCAGCACGCCCTCGGCGTCGCACGGCAATCCCACCACGGGAATCTCGGGGCATTGAATCTGCACGATAGGTACGATGGCTTCCGGAACCGCCAAGGTTACATATCCTGCTCCCGCGCGCGCGGCAGAGCGGGCGGCCATCACGACCGCTCCCGGGAAGCGAGAAGAACCTCCCACCACAAGTACTGAACCACGCGAGAACTTATCGACATCATTAAGCTGTGCCGGAATATTGGTGAGATAATCCTCAAGATCGGTGCGCCATGCCACGGGATCCGCATCAACTACCAGGCGCTCAGTTTGTTCCGCAAGCGGCGCCACCACAATAGAGCCACACACGTCACGGCCCGCATCGGCCAAAAGACCTGGCTTGAGGGCAATCATGGTAACGGTCATATCCGCAATGACACACGCGCCTTCCGCATGACCCGTCTGGGAATTCAAACCCGACGGCACATCCACCGCAAGCACCCGTGCGCCCGATTCATTAAGCGTCTCAATCCAAATGTCAAAGGGAGCGCGGACTTTTCCGCGAAAGCCGGTGCCCAGCATACAATCCAAAACGGCATCGGTTGTTGAAAGCAAATCTGCAAGCTCGGTTTTTGGAGGCCCCACAAGCACCGATACCCCGGAGCGAACCGCACGCTGTGCCATCTGGCGCGCAAGATCTCCCGAAATCTGATCGGGCTCAATGGGGGTGATGACTTTCACGTTTACGTTGCGAGAACGCAGCGCTTCGGCGGCCACCCATCCATCGCCGCCGTTGTTGCCCATGCCGGCAAGAACTACCACATTATCAATGGATCCGCCCAGGTTCAAAACTTCCTGAGCTGCCGCATACCCGGCACGATGCATAAGCTCGGATACGCTTACGCCCACACGGGTGAGAGATACCTCAACACGTTTAATGTCTTCAACGTTCAAAACAGGCTGCATGTTTTACTCCTCATGCCTCATCAACGGTATCCATTATAGTTTCTTGCACGCGCTCCAACTCGTCGATTACCGAGCGGGCTTCTTTGAATGAAACCGCAAGCGCTTTGGCTGCATCTTCTTTTTCGTCAGGTTTCGGGCGCACCACATCCGTCACGGCAACCGCATTTGCTACCGCAACGTCATGCGTATGCGAAATGGACAAAGCCACTTCACGAACTCCCTGCTCGCGTGCAACTTCGGCTGCATGACCGGCGAGAAGTACGCGCGGACGCCCCGAATCATCCCGCATCACCGAGACATCTCCTATTCCGACGCCATTACCAAGGCCCAAACCGAGTGCTTTAAGCACGGCTTCGCGTGCGGCAAAACGACCGGCATAGTGCTCGGCCGGCCGTGCGGTATGTTCGCAATACATACGCTCGTCTTCCGTAAACAGACGGCGAATAAAATAGGGCCTCTCATCAAGAGCGTGCTGCATCCGCGCAATCTCCAGCATATCAACGCCAACACCTGCAAGAGTCATACAACACCTGCGCTATGCCATACATTTGAAGGGTTCGAGCGACTTCAGAACAATGTCGTTTGCCTCTTGGCAAAGCCGCTCCGATGACGCCTCCGCAAGCACTCGAATAAGCGGCTCGGTACCGGATGCACGCACGAGAACGCGGCCGTCACCCTCCAGGTGCTTCTCGGCAGCAGCTATGGCTGCGGTAACGGAGGTGGAACCAATGGCGGCATTTTTATCCGTCACCCGAACGTTTACCAGCTGTTGGGGATACAGGCGAACGGGACGGACAAGCTCGGAGAGTTTCTCGCGCTCGGCACGAAGAACTTCCATGATACGAAGGCTGGTCATGATGCCGTCGCCGGTCTTTTCAAGATCGCCAAAAATAATATGGCCGGACTGCTCGCCGCCGAGGCTATACTCGTGTTCATTCATGCACGCATACACGTTTTTGTCGCCCACGTCGGTCTTTTCGTAGGAAAGTCCCGCGTCCTCAAAGGCTTTGAACAGCCCAAAGTTGCTCATAACGGTGGTGACGACCGTCTGCTTTGCAAGGCGGCCATATTTATTCAGATAACAGCCGCACACATACAGGATAAGGTCGCCGTCAACCACGTGGCCGCGCTCGTCAACCGCAAGACAACGGTCGGCATCTCCATCGTAGGCAAAACCCACGTCAAGTCCATTTTGCACGACAAAGCGCTGCAGCTGGTCGATGTGCGTGGAGCCGCAGTCTACGTTGATATTCAGACCGTTGGGTGCATTGTTGATAACGTGCGTTTCTGCGCCCAGCGCGTCAAAAACAGGACGAGCAACGCTTGAAGCGGCACCGTTGGCACAATCAAGACCAATCTTCATCCCCTGGAGACTGAAGCCACATGACGCAATCAAGCTGGAGATATATCGGTTACGACCCTGCATGTAATCAACGGTGCATCCGATTTGCTCTCCGGTGGCGAGAGGAACCTCAAACTTGTTGTCGATATAATTCTCAAGCTGCTCAAGGATTTCCTCTTCCATTTTATAGCCGTCTTTGTTTACCAACTTGATGCCGTTGTCGGTAAAGGGATTGTGCGAAGCGGTAATCATAACGCCGCAATCAAAGGCCCCGTCAACAACCTCATAGCTCACACCCGGCGTTGGGATAACGTGCAAGATATATGCGTCTGCCCCGGAGGCAACAAGGCCCGAGACCAGTGCGGATTCAAACATATAACTGGAACGGCGCGTATCCTTTCCCAAAATCACGCGGGCACGTCGAGCCTGGCGAAGTCCGTAATACCAGCCAATGAAACGGCCGATCTTATACGCATGGTCAACGTTGAGTCCCTCGTTTGCGCGCCCTCTAAAGCCATCGGTACCAAAATACTTCATAGCAGCTCCTTGCTATATTTCATGTCACGCCACCGTGCCGTATACGACACGGCGATACCCGCATGTTCTTCTCGCTTTTACCCCGTGCATAAACAGCACAGCGGTATACATATTTTACGTGAAAATGACACTTCGGAGACACAAAAAAGGGTCCGTCGTAAAAACGACAGACCCTTATGCACTTTGAGCAAAACCTTGCTCCCAAAACCTTAACGCTTTGAGAACTGTGGACGCTTACGTGCCTTCTTCAGACCGTACTTCTTACGCTCGACCGCACGAGAATCGCGGGTGAGGTAGCCAGCCTTCTTGAGGTCATCGCGATACTCGCCTGCCTCGAGAAGTGCACGTGCGATACCCAGGCGCAGAGCGCCGGACTGACCGTTGATGCCACCGCCATCGCAATTGGCAAAAACATCAAAATGACCAAGGGTATCAGTGATGCGCAGTGGAGCCACTGCGTTGTCAACAAGCTGCTGGCGACCAAAGTATGTGGTTGCCTCGCGACCGTTGACGGTTACTTTACCGGTACCGGGAATAAGACGAACACGAGCAACAGCCTCTTTACGACGACCGGTGCCGGTATAAACTGCAGTTTTATCAGCCATCGTTAGTCCTCCAGCTCAATCTTAACGGGATTTTGTGCGGCATGCGGGTGCTCGGCACCGGTATACACCTTAAGCTTCATACCCTGCTTGCGACCAAGAGTGGTCTTTGGAAGCATACCCTTGACGGCGTGCTCAACCACACGCTCCGGATGCTTTTCCATAGCCTCCTGGAAGGACTCGATCTTCAGACCACCGAGATATCCGGAATGACGCCAGTACTCTTTGTGGTCAGCTTTAACGCCGGTTAAAACTACCTTATCTGCATTGATGATGACAACAAAGTCACCTGTGTCGGCATTGGGTGTGTACTGTGGCTTGTTCTTACCACGAAGAATCATTGCTGCCTTCGTAGCCAAACGACCGAGCGTAGCGCCCTCAGCGTCGATGAGCACCCATTTGCGCTCTACCTCGCCAGCCTTGGCAAACTGAGTCGACTTCTTCACTTGACTCCTCCTACAAATGTACAAAATGGCAACTTCTGGACAAGTTACCGCTGCTTTTTTATCAGAGATTACGGGGCTCTGTGGAAAAGCTTTAAAAGTATACTCCACTTGGGCGTCAGCGGCACGATGAATTTTCGCCCACAACAAAGCTGCGGATTTCTTCAAGACGCTCCGTGGCTTGACGACGACCTTGCAGGTACAGGGTGAGAAGTGCTTCTCCCGAGCGCTCATTGACTTTGACTTCTACCGGTTTTGGAGGGGCTATCACCAAACACTGCCCTTCTCGCTCCAGCTGCCAGAGCTGCTCTCTGCATGCGTTGTATCTGTCTGCCCTTGTCTCAAGCGCCTCAAGGTAATACGGAAATGCGTCATAACGATGCGAGCGGATGGTCATCTGCTCGTTTGTCGTCCCTTTTACGTAATTGCGGTCCTGCGTCACAATCACCAGCGCCCGCTTTGATACGGGATAGTCTACGCGAAACCGCGAACCGGGCAACCGCAGGGCAGATGCGAAGGGAATGGAGTCGGCAGTGCCGCCGTCAAGGTAGCGATGCCCTTCTTGCTCGACCGTTTTTGAAACCAGTGGCATCGATGCCGAAGCCTGCACTTTCCAAATATCTTCCGGCAGAGACTGTACGTGCAGATACACAGGAGTTCCAAACGTCACGTCAGAAGCAACGGCGTACATTTCCATGGGATTGGCGTTGAAGGTATCGCAGTCACACGGGTCCAAGTGATTTTGGATTTCCTCATACATGAACTCGCTGCCCGCAATGTTTCCTGTTGTGGCGAGCGACCAAAACGACATGAACCTGCGGTCATCTCTGAACGCGAGCATCACGCGCATGGCGCGACCAATCTGTCGAGATTTGAAGCTCACCGCATTGATGGCACCCGCGGAAGTTCCCCATACGCCAGTGAAGTCAACAATACCGTGCTCAAGCAAGACATCCAAAACACCAGCGGTAAAGATACCTCGGAAGCTGCCTCCTTCGAGAATAAGGGCAGTGTCAGGTTGATGTGTAGCGTTGGGATGGGACGCGATGTCAGGTTGGTGCGCGGCGTCGGGCTGACACGCAACACGCACGGCGCGTGTATCACTTGCGCCGTGCGCGACCTCTTGCCGCAATGCCGTATCCACAAGATTGTTCTTCTCGCCACGCATCTCCATAAAACCTCCGAGTTCTGCTTTACAGAAGTGTACCCTCATGCGCGGCGGGACGCTTGATACTTTTTGAACGCCTCTTGGTACTGTGCGTTTGCGTGCTTGAACCGCTGATTAAAAAGCAGGGTCATCACCAGAAGAATCACGAGGTAGGTTCCTACAAACGAAATCCATGCCTCAAGGATGTTGGGAAGCCAGCTCCCTATCAACGCTAAAACAACGAGCATGGGAAACAGACACCCGTTAAAGGCCATATAGCGTTGGAAATAGCTCAGGCGCAGAATAATCGGCTGGTAATTGAACCAGATTTGCTGGAACAGGCCCGCTCCAATCCCCGCCACGATAAGCGTCAATATGAGAATATTCTCGTGCGTGTCTCCCAAGTGAGCGAGCAGTGCCACTATGGCGTAAACAAGTGAGATGCCCATAAAATACAGTGCCCCCACGAAAAGGCTTTTTTCGAGGCTCTCCTTGAAAGTCTTGCAGGCAGCATTGTCTGCATTTTCGCCGTTATTTTTACGAAAGTCTTGTTGAATGTGTGTTTGTTCGAGTTTCATGATATTTCCTTCTGCCGATATCGTTGACTGCCCTACAAAATGCCGATACGTTTCTTGATATCCGACGCGTATTTTCTTGATGCAACCAAGTTCTTCTCGCTCAGTGAAAGAAGTATGCGACCGGATCCTGCCGGGCTGATTCCCGTCACATAATCCAAATTCACCAGTTCTTGGCGAGAAGCGCGGACAAACTCCGTTCCTCTCAGGGCCTCTTCCAGCTCAAAGAGACGACTGCCGCTTTCAAGCACCTCACCTGTTGCGAGATGGATTATGGCCGTGTGATCGCCGGTTTCAATCCACGTAATATCGGCAAGAAATACCACGCGCCGTTTGATGGTTCCGGGAACATATCCCGAGAGTTTCCCATCCGCCATCTGCAGCTGGCGGACAATTCCCGAGACGCGCTGATCGTCAGGGCCACTTAAAATGGTTACCTCAATTTGCGATCGGCCTTTTTCTTCTACAACGCGAATGTCCATCTTGCATCCCAACACTGAGCGATGTTTATTACTCCATACCTTAAGGTACCTCTAGGATATATGGTTCTGCGCACGAGCCATTTGGCGCATACCTGAGATGCACTTTCTGGTAGGTAAAATACCCTTCATGCATCTGATGCGGCAGTCGACAACAAAAAGTACTGCTTAATCGACAGCAAAAAAGGTACTGCTTGATACAAACAGTACCTTTTATTGAAGTGATAATATCAAAAAATTAAACGTTCTTCTCGGCCTTTACGGAGCTTCTCGGCTCCTAACGAGATCATGAGCCATATCTGGGCAAATCGTTACTTACTGTGCAGCCTTTACCTTCTCCCAATCTGCCTTAAAGCTAGCAAGACCCTTGTCGGTAAGCGGGTGCTGAACGCACTTTTTAAGTGCCGCAAAGGGAACGGTTGCGATATCGGCGCTAAGGCGAGCTGCCTGGGTTACATGGTACGGCGTGCGGATGGAAGCCGAAATAATCTCAACCTGATTATCCACATTCTTGCCGGACCAGTCATAATTCTGAATAACTTCTACGACGTCAGCCAGCTGCGCCACGCCGTCTTCTCCGATGTCATCAAAACGGCCCAAGAATGGCGACACGTAACGAGCTCCCGCGTTTGCGGCGAGAAGCGCCTGCGGGGCAGAAAAGATGAGCGTCATGTTTACACGGATACCCTCTGCCGCAAGAGTATGAGTGGCGGCAAGTGCTTCCGGGCAAATGGGAAGTTTTACCACGATGTTTGGAGCAAGAGCAGCAAGACGACGACCTTCGGCAATCATCTCTTCTGTGGTTTCAGCCGTTGATTCAGCGGAAACAGGAAGGCCCTCGCAAAGTTTGGCAATCTTTACCATATGAGGTTCAAAATCCTCAAGCTTGCCTCCTGTTTTTGCATACAGGCTGGGATTTGTGGTGACTCCTGCAAGACATCCCCAACTCTTTGCTTCAGCAATCTCGTCGAGATTTGCCGTATCAATAAAAAACTTCATTTCCGCTCCCTTCATCCTGCATTTTCAATCTCAATTTACCTGCGGTTTATTGATAAACTGTCACGCGCCGTACTATGCTTCCATGATACATGACCTACTCGACAAGCGCTTCCAAAATACGCGAAGTCGCACCTTTGAGACGGTAGCATTCAACGTATTGCCGCAGCGGTCGTTTGATGTGATCAACCACAAAACGCTGGCCGTCGATATTTTGAGCCGCAAGGTTTGCGTAGAGTTTCTCGGTTGCCGCTTTGACCTCGGGATCATTAAACGCATAGTGACCTGAAATATCCAGAATATCCAAAGAGAGCTTCTCGTTGGCAAGGATCTCCTCAACGCTGAGGTTGACCTGATCTCCCACCATCCACTTGCGCCACCGCTCGGTCTCGATGGCTTTCACCAGCAAGGTTTTCCGTAAACCGGAAACCTTGTCTGAAGCAAGTAATCCTTCGTGGACGAGAAGATCTTCCACGTCGCAAAGCTTGAGATATGCCCGTGTCTCCTCGGTTCCGTACTGCGGAGCCACATTGGAAGCGGTCACGTTCGCCGGTGTATGCTCAAGCAGTGTCACATCGTCAAGATAATCAGCATTATGTTCCTTAAGGCCAACACCATAGGAGCGCGCCATCTTCGCAAGACTGTAAGCCGCTTCAAAATCGTAATGACCGACCTGCTTGGTAAGCCGCGTGAGCGTGCCTGTCTGCCCCACGATGAACGTCGGCATCGGCAGACCACGGGCAACAAGTTCGTCTTTCAGCCGCTCAATAAAGGTGTGATACTTATCCGTCGATGTCAGTCCGCCATTGGTCTCCTCGGTACCAACCTCATAGCCAATCTCGGGAAGACCGCGAGAAACACGCTCCTTCTCGCACCATTCAATCAAATCAACCGTACGCTGAAGAACAACATCCAACGGAATGACCTTGCCAATTTCAAAGGGATCCTTAGTCGGATCAATCATCAGGAGGTCAAAGCCGTTAAGCATATCTGCCAAATACGACTTGCGGGCGAGCTCCATAGCTTCATTTTCGGGCAGATGGGCATTGCGCTCCTCGTCCCTTTGCCACGGACCGCCATGATCTCGGCACAGATAATACAGGCCATCAAAGTCAACCTTTTGAGCTATCGCCGCAATATCTGCCGAGAAACGCTTCTGATCCCAGCCGTTAACATATCCACCTCCCAAATCGTCGCAGTCAACCTGATTGCGCGATGCAATGAACATCAGCGGAAAGTCGTCATCACGACCAAGTTCAAAGGCTGCCTGAAGGAGATTGGAGGACATGGGTCCGATGCCGAGAAGCGTCGCCGATGTGCCAGTATCCTGCAGCCTAAGGAGCCCCTCAACGGTTCGTTTGATGGGCAATTTTTGCATAAGACTCCTCCTTCCCGAATGCAAGAGCATCCGGTAATCAAAAGGGCGCAAGAAGTACTTGCGCCCCATGTATAAACGTTGTTTCTAAGCGGATTTCTTCGTTGATTTGTCAGCAAGACCGGGCTTGATAAGCACAAGAATCGCCACGCCAACGATGACACCGATTGCCATGTCCAGTGTAAAGAGCGCAATGTTATTAGTTGCCGCAGCAACGATCATGCCGCCGTGGGGCACAAAGCACTCAACACCATGCCACGCTGCAAGTCCTCCGCCAACGGCAGATCCGATCATGATGGCAGGAAGGGTATGAGCCAGGTCCTTGACCGCAAAGGGAATGGCTCCTTCGGTAATGCCAATAAGTCCCATAAAAATAGCGGAAATACCCATCTGTCTGTCAGCATCGTCAAACTTACTGCGTGCAATGAGTGAAGCGATTCCACAAACCAGTGGAGGAACCGCAACTGCGACACGAAATGCTCCGTTAGGACCATACACTCCGGCGGTCATAAGAGCCATGGTAAACGTAGATGCAGTCTTATTAACTGGACCACCCATATCAAAGGCTGTCATCAGACCGATAACGATACCCAGAACAACCGCAGATCCTCCCTGCAAGCTGGAAAGCAGACCGGTAAGCCAGTCCATAAACGCACCGAGAGGCGTTGCAAGCACATAGATGTAGACCATACCGAGTACCAGCGAAGATAGCGTCGGGATGATCAAGATGGGCATGATGGTACGGATGGTGCTATTGACTTTCCAAGTCTTCATCCACTTGACAAAATAACCGGCAGCAACGCCGAGCACCATAGCGCCTAAGAACCCTGTTGAAACCTGCGTATCTCCGGAAGGGACCGGATTGTTTGCAAGATAACCCAGCACAAAACCAGGCGCCAGAGCAGGCTTTCCACCGAGTGAATATGCGATATAGGCCGCCAAAGCCGGAATCATCATCTTGATGCCAGCCATGCCAATCAGATTTAAGCTCTGCATCACAGGATTGGTAACTTCAATACCGTCTTTCCCTGCGGTGCCTGTAGCTAGCGAAAACGCCAAGAACACGCCACCGATAACAACAATCGGAATAAAATAAGAAACACCGGTATTAAATGCCTTGATCAGATCTTTTCCTACCGTACTTAGAGCCGAAGGTTTCTTGTCCTCTACCATAATCTCTCCTCTCGACAAACGTGCATAAAACAGTTACAACTACGAAACTTCTAAAAGAATCGTTTCATCAAATATCAAACAAAAGCTACTGAGTCAGAGCAACTACCTGATCGATTACCTTTGCAGGATCGGCAATGGCAAGCGAAGGATCCAAGGTAAGAACGCGACCTTCATCGCGCTTCTCGTCAAAACGCTCATCCCCTTCAATGCCAATGGCAATGGCGAGAAAAACGGCATCGGCTTCGGCGATTTCTTCTTCCTCAAGTTCATTCTCGATACCATAGCCGCCCTGAGCTTCCACCTTGTACTCAAAACCTCGGCGCTCGCACTCCTTTTCTATGGCCTCTTTTGCCATCCAGGTGTGAGCAATCCCGACGGTGCAAGCACAAACTGCGACAACTTTCATAACGAACTCCTCTCCCGCAAACAGTCCGCATCACAACGCATAGTGCGATACGCTTCACCATCACGTACAGTCACTTTGACTTTGAATATAGTTTTATGGAAGCAAATTTCGGCAAACGTTCTCATGACCTCGTGATATACTGTTTTTTGTTAAACGTTTTACCAACATCTAATACTGCGGAATCACAGCTTGAGATTTATTTCAAGTATAAAGTTGTAAATTCGGCGAGACGCTATCACTAAGTCTCTGGATGATAGGAGGATACATGAGTCGCATAACTATCATCGACGTTGCTAAAAAGGCCGGAGTTTCCACGGCAACGGTATCAAACTATCTCAACGAACACTACGAGAAGATGGCACCGAGCACTAAAGAATCAATCAGAAAAGCTATCGAGATGCTTGGATATATTCCCAGTGCGCAAGCTCAGGCACTCACGGGCAAAAGCACCGGCATCATTGCGGTTCTTATCCTCGACAACACCAACGCATGGGCTGCACAGCTTACACGGGGTATCGAAGATGCGGCGCTTGCTGCCGGTTATCACACCGTCATCTGCAACTCACGATTTAATCCTCAAACGGAGTCGGCTTGGGTTGAAAAGATGCTCTCCATTGGCGTAGACGGTCTCTTAATCCAACCAACAAATCAATTCCGAGCACTCGACCGGCGAATCACCAAGGTTAAAAGACCCGTTGTATATTATGACTGCGACTTATTTGACTTCAATACCAGCTGGATCAAATCCAACCTCTACGACGGAGTGTACTCGGCAACATCGCAGTGTATCGAAAAGGGCTATGAAAGTTTCATGGCCATCGGCGGCGAACCAACGGGCCGAACGCGGACGGAACGCGAATCCGGCTTTGCGGATGCCCTTTCATCTGCCGGATTTACCTATGAACGTTTGACTGTCGATAGTTCCCACCTGCAGCGCTCTCAAATCGCCGCCTGGTTGAAAGGTCACCTGTATCCTGCACGGCGCACGCTAATCTACGTGCCCAATCAATGGGCGCTGCGTGACGTCTACCTTACCATTATTGAGCAGGGCTATGTGATCCCCGAACGAGTCGGGCTTCTCGGGTTTAATAACACGGACTGGACAGATCTCACCCAATACCCGATTTCAACCATTATCGAACCGGTCTACGAGGAAGGTCATCTTGCCTGTGAAATGCTCCTGCACCAACTAAAAGATCCGGAGATTCCCCCAGTTCAAAAGGTTCTTCCCTGCACGGTAAGGTGGCTGAGTTCTACGGTATAAACCAAGTGGACCTGTGAGATAGATCTGCCAAGCTGTGATGTACTTCTTGTGACCTGTGATGCACATCCTGCGACCTGGGATGTACTTCTTGCGACCTGTGATGTACTTCCTGTGACCTGGGATGTACTTCTTGCGACCTGTGATGTACTTCCTGTGACCTGTGATGTACTTTTCTGCTTCAAAACAGGGGGCTGTGATGCACATATGGCGAGAAAACCGGTCTTCTCGCCATAAAAAAGTACATCACAGCTCTGCAAAAGTACCTCACAGCTTTTCAAAAGTGCATCACAGCTCTGTATAAGCCAGTCTGTGTAAGCCAGCTTATGTCTGCCGAAAATACGCCACGCATGCTTCCTGCGAGGCTGGCGTAGCGCGCTGTCGACAACTTTAAAACGTTGTTATCGGCAGAACTCCTGCACTTTTGCCAAAACACTTGCTTTGTCAAGGCCGTACTTTGCGAGCACCTCAAGAGCGGGACCGGACTCACCAAACGTGTCCTCAACGCCGATGACTTTCACGGGTACGGGAGCATACTCAGAAAGCGCCTTACATACCGCGCTTCCCAGACCGCCAATAACGGAGTGCTCCTCAACCGTCACGACCCTGCCGGTCTTTTGTGCAGACGCAACGAGAAGATCGACATCAATCGGCTTGATTGTGTGAATATTGATGACCTCGGCACTTACCCCCACGCGTGTAAGCTCCTCAGCAACTTCCAAAACGGTACCAACCATGAGGCCGGTTGCAACGAGAGTGACGTCGGTTCCCTCGCGAAGCACGATGCCCTTACCCACCTCAAACGTATAATCAAAACGGTCGTTGATGACAGGAACCGGGAGACGCCCAAAACGCATGTACACGGGGCCGTCGATTTCATACGCGGCTTGAACGGCCGCTTCCGCTTCAATGGCATCAGAGGGACTGATGACCGTCATACCAGGAATGGTGCTCATAACGGCGAAATCTTCATTGCACTGATGTGTGGCTCCATCTTCGCCCACGGAAAGGCCGCCGTGCGTGGCGCCAATCTTAACATTCAGATGAGGATATCCAACGGAATTTCTGATTTGCTCAAAAGCTCGGCCCGACGCAAACATGGCAAACGAAGTGGCAAAGACCGTACGACCGGTAGAGGCAACACCTGCGGCCATGCCAATCATGTTGGCCTCGGCAATGCCGCAGTCAATAAAGCGCTCCGGATATGCTTCGCCAAACTTACCCGAACGCGTAGCTTCTGCAAGGTCAGCATCGAACACGAGAAGATCGTCATGGTCACGGCCAAGCTCTACAAGAGCCTTGCCATATGCGTCGCGCGTAGCGATTTTTTTGACTTCTGCCATGGTTACTCGGCCTCCTTCTCAAGTTCAGCCATCCCTTGGGCAAACTGCTCATCGTTGGGTGCCTTACCATGCCAGCCAACCTGGCCTTCCATAAATGAAACACCCTTGCCCTTAATGGTGTGGGCAACAATAACGGTGGGATGACCCTTCACGGTACGAGCTTCGGAAAAGGCTGCGCGGAGTTGGTCAAAGTCGCTGCCATCGGCAACCTCGATAACGTGGAATTTGAACGCCCGGAACTTCTCGCCAATAGGAACCGGTGAGTTGATTTGCTCAAGCGGTCCGTCAAGCTGGAGGCCGTTGTTGTCAATGATGAGTGTAAGGTTATCAAGTTCATGATTGCCGGCAAACATCGCCGCCTCCCAAACTTGACCCTCCTCAATCTCTCCGTCACCAAGAAGCGCGTACGTACGATAGGTGTCGCCAAATTTCTTTGCAGCAAGCGCCATGCCAACGGCCGTTGAAACACCCTGGCCAAGAGATCCGGTACTCATGTCAACGCCCGGCGTGTCGTTCATATTGGGATGACCCTGCAAGCGGGTATTCAAATGGCGGAACGTCTTGAGTTCTTCTTTTGGAAAGAAACCGCGCTCAGCAAGGACTCCGTAGAGCGCAGGGGTCACATGGCCCTTTGACAACACAAAGCGGTCCCGGTTGGCTTTGTGCGGATCTGTCGGATCCACATTCATTTCTTCAAAATAGAGATAGGTCAGGATATCAGCCGCGGAAAGCGACCCTCCCGGGTGCCCCGATTTTGCGGCATGCGTTGCAACAAGAATGTCCTTGCGAACTTCACGGGCAACATGCTCCAGTTCCGTATTGGTCATGATACCTCCGTATTCAAACGCACTATGCACCGAACTTCTCGCTGAGCTTAGCTTTCAGCTCTTCTTTATCGAGAATGTTGTCGAGAACAACCTTTTCGTTATCAGGAATACCCGCAATAAAATCGCCAAGATCGCGACCGACGATAAACAGATCGGCAGCTCCGGGCATAACGTCGGAGACGGTTGAATGCTCAACCTCAACGCCATCGACACCGAGATCTTTAAGGACATCCTGAACGTTCATTTCAACCATGAGGCTTGAACCAAGGCCACTGCCACAGCAGCAAAGAATCTTTTGAATTGCCATTTTTTCTCCTTCTATGATTGGCATATGCCGATGCAGATTTCACAAACGCAATCGCGCTCCTTGATGCCTATGCCCAAGGAGCGTGAAAGAATGTCTTACTTTGTTGTTTTCTCCGCTGTCTCGGATACCTCGTGCTTAGGAGCAACAAGGTTGTAGAGAATCGGGAGCAAGAAGCAAACGATGCAGATGATCGTAAGAATGAGTCCCTGTGCATTAAGCGCAACGTTGCCAAAAATAAGCGCCATGACCGAGAAGTCAGCGTCAGAGAACGTTGCAGATGTAAAGCCCATGCTCGTAAAGACCGGCATACAAAATGCAGGAAGGAAGGTAATAAGCAGACCATGAGCAAACGCGCCGGCAACACAGCCCTTTATGCCGCCTTCAGCATTACCAAAGACACCAGCCGTAGCACCGCAGAAGAAGTGAGGCACAACGCCAGGAAGAATAAGAGCGAGAGGAACGAGGCTTGCGTTAATGAGACCCAGCAAGATCAAACCAAGAATTCCTCCAACAAAGGAAGACAAAAAGCCGAGAATAACGGCATTTGGTGCATAGGTAAACGCGATAGGACAATCGAGCGCAGGCTTTGCACCAGGGACGAGCTTCTCGGCAATGCCCTTAAATGCGGGGACAATCTCACCAATGATGAGACGAACACCAGAAAGAATGATATACACACCACCGGCAAAAGAGAGACCGCGCAGAAATGCCCAGACTACCCAGTTTGTGGTGGTCTCAGTACCGACGTTAAGCAAATCGCCTAGATGCTGAAAACCTGCATATGCAGGATTTGAAGCAAACTCGGCAGCAGAAATACCAGCGGGAACAGCGTCCAAAAGACCGCGGCCAACCGCAACACCGGTGATAATAAGGAACATGATAATCATCGTAAGACCGATGGAAACCGTATTGTCACGCAGGAAAATCAGCCGCTTGGAAAACTGGAGCTTCTCGGTACTATTTTCGCGATCAGACGCAAAAAGTTTACCAACCATTCCGGAAAGCCAATATCCAACACCGCCAAAGTGACCAAGAGCGACGGAATCACTGCCGGTTACCTTACGCATGGTCGGCTGACAATATGCTGGCGAGAGAACCATGATGAGGCCCAAGAGACACGCACCTGAAATGTAGAGCATCCAACCGTCAAGGCCTCCGATGTGCAAAATGATGGCGAGCATAGCTGCCATATAAAGCGTATGGTGACCTGTCAGGAAGATATAGTGCATGCGAGAAAAACGTGCAAGAACAATGTTGAGAACCATACCCAGACACATAATGATTGCGGTGGCTTGGCCAAAGTCCTGAAGCGCCATCGAAACGACTGCCTCGTTGTTGGGAACAACTCCCTGCATATTGAAGGCATAATTAAAAATCTCACCAAACGCAAGCAGTGACCCCGACTGAAGGAAACTCGCTCCGGCAGAAAGAACCAAGAAGCCAACAATGGTCTTCAGAGTTCCTTTTACAAGTTCCTCAATCGGTTTCTTCTGAAGCACCAGACCGAGAAGGGCTACAAGGCCAACAAGAATTGCAGGCGTTGATAGCACGTTAACGATAAAGTCTATAACTGGCATATTACGTACTCCTTCCACGTAGGTAACCAACGTAAGACACTATTGCAAAAGGCCTGTATACCTTTGTGCACAAAATACGTTCCATCGGACAGGTTGCCAATGGACTCTTCGGTTTAGGAGCCAACCGTCATATGGCAATACGCTTCATCTGCATTCTGAGATTGAGCGAGAGCTTCAATGTTTTTCGGATCTGCCAGTAGTGTGGCTAGTTCTCGCATTACTTCAATGTGTGAATTTGAGTCCTCAGCGGCAAGCGTTAGCAGCACGCTCGTCGGGGTTTGCCCCTCTTTGAACACAACACCCTTGCGCAAAATAGTAAGCGCAAGCTGTTTTTTAATAACGCCCTGTTCAGGGCGGGCATGGAGAAGGGCGAGATTTGGGACAAGAACAAAATATGGACCGAGCTCATGGGCGTTGTCGATGATACCGTCAATATAACGTTCTTCAACATATCCCCCTTTTACCAGAGGGGTAACTGCAATGCGAACGGCGTCTTCCCAGTCCCGTGCCGAATCGACAACCTGAACGTTTTCGAGTTTGAGCATATCTTTGATCTGGCTCATAGCACTTCTCTCTACTCTACGAATCAAAAACGTCTACATAGATATTTTATAAGTATCGCAGAGAAAAGGTTAGACAATTTATCAAATACTCGCTCCGGTTCATTTTATCGTGACAGACAGGAATACCCCCGGAGTAGTGAAGAAGAGATCTAATCCAGCACCACAATTTAACTACTCCGAAGGCATCATATAAACACTCGTTAATTTGAGACGGATTGAGGTCCCCGACTCACCCCAATACAGGAGCCATAAGCTCATACAGCGCATCAACATCTTTGCAGGCCCCTATCTTTTCAAGAAGCTCCGCATCCTGAATGACTCCGATAAGCTTCTGAAGCATTTCAAGCTGGCCGTGAGGCTCGGTGAGAGCAAGCATGAAGAGGACTTTTGGATGCAAGATAGTTTCAGGATCACCCATCATTTGAAATGCAACCGAATCCTTCAATGTTGCAATGCCGATTCCGGGCTTGATTACGTGTTCGCTATCACAATGCGGAATGGCAATATCAAAAGCAGGTGCAGGAAGTCCCGTTGCAAAGACGCGCTCACGCTCAACGATGGCCTGAGGATAGGTATCTTTTGCATATCCGTTATCCACAAAGCCTTGGGCAACAGTGCGCAGGGCTTCCTCAGAATCAGTGGCTTCAACGGCAAGTTTGATAAGCTCTTTCTTCAGAATCATTATGCTTCCTTTCCATTTGCACAAACTATAGAAACCTTATAGGCGGCTCATTCACAACAAATCAAGATTTCCAGTTTCTCACGCCTTCACTCTAAAGCTTGTATATAATTATATGTACAAGTTGTAGCAGTTTTTATAGGTAATGTCACTAGGTTGTCGTCAAATTATCGGCACACGGCACCGTAGAACACACCCATATCATAACTGCACCGGACACCTATGGAAAAGGAGTTCATCATGCTGGTAAATCTTCGCGATATCTGTGCCATTGCCGAGCAGAATAACATGGCAATCCCCTCCTTCAATGTACCGAGTATGGAAGCACTGCGCGCTGCAATCGACGCTGCCGAGAAAACCGGTTATCCCGTTATCGTTGCTCATGCAGAAGGCCATGAGCCCTTTGCTCCTCTCGACAAGATCGGTCCTGCAATGGTTGCTCTTGCGGAGCGTTCCAGTGCCTTGGTCTGCGTACATCTTGATCATGGAGAAAGCCTCTCCTACCTGCGTCGCGCCCTTGAAATGGGATTTAACGGCATTATGTATGACGGCTCTTACCAACCCTACGAAAAGAACGTCGAGAATTCCCAACGCGCTGCCGACATGTGCGCAAGCTTTGACGCCGGTCTTGAATGTGAGCTCGGCTCAATGGGAGCTCGTGAATTTGGTGAACGCGAGGAAGGCGCAACGGCGGAAGAATCCGGTGCAATCTATACCGATCCCGATCAAGCACTCGATTTCATCCAATCGACCGGTCTTGATATTCTCGCATGTTCGTTCGGAACGGTTCACGGCATTTACAAAGGCGAGCCGCATCTGAACTTTGACGTGCTCCATAAAATCAGGAAGCTCTCTCAGACTCCGCTTGTCATGCACGGCGGCTCAGGCGTATCTGATGCCGACTACGCCAAGGCCATCAATGCCGGTATCCGTAAAATCAACTACTACACATACGGCGTAAAGTATGCCGGTGAAGCCGTAGAGAAGCTTATTGGCGAGAAGAACGGCGAGACTATCTACTGGCACGACATGACCACAACTGCCTATGAGCGCATGCTCGCAGACTTCACCCACGTTATCCAGGTGTTTGCAAACGGAGCTAATCCTGTGGCATAACGTTACTCTGTGGTATAGCGTAAAAATGCAGAAGAACTCCGACCTCAAGTACCAAATTGAGATCGGAGTTTTTAACTGCGCCGAGCCTGTGCTTTGAGGCTATCGGGGTTTATCTTAAGCTCCAAATCACATATACGTTTGAATAGCTCTTCTCCGTCACTAAACCAACGACCTCTAATCCAATACCTGCCTTGCAAAAAAGTATCCCCGTCCATTCGGACATACATGCGCAAGTCTGCCGGATATTCTCGAACTCGCATATCATTTAAATCTGCCAATTGGTAAGTAACCGTAGAGCCATAACACGAAAAACTAATTGATTTACTCGTAATTGTTACACTACTCGGATAAGACTTTGAGATAAACGTCTTGAGGGCACCATAGAGAGAAACAAGACAGACAACAACCATCAGACCTGCCGGCCAATTCCACCTCACTATAAGAATGATGCTCATAATGGCAAGAACAATACAAATAATACCCTGTATAGTGACTTCCCAAGTAAAACGTCCGGGGTTATACATGTATGTCTTACTATCCTCGTGGCTGCCGTCAGCACTCTCCACAAGTTGACTTGCGATATCCTCCCTGACTTTCGTATTGGAAACATCCACTGCTTTTCTTTTGCCAGCCATAAGCCTCCCAATATAGAATGGGCTCCGCATATCACTATACAGAGCCCATCTTTATCTTAAAACCGAATGCAATCCGAAATCCTACGCCGTCTTTGCATCGGATGTTTCATGAAGCTCAGCAGCTTGCTTAAGAATTCTACTGCGGTTCCAAATCGCTAAAGCAACTACACCTACCGCAAGAATAATCATACCTGCAAACACCCCGAGAGTACCAAGGCGGACAATAAGCCAGCTGAGCGGGTTTGCGCCATCACAGATTGATGAAATTGCCGCAGCGCCGTTCATGTCAAAGCTAACATTTGCAGCAGCAGTTGTAATGAGAGGCGAAAGATCGGTCGCAATATAAAAACCAACAGCCAGAACAACGATACCGACTATAAGACCTCTAAATCCGTTCTCACGAACGATTGGAGTAACAAGAACCAACATATAGGGAATGCATGCAAGATCGGCAAGCGGTACAACCTTATTGCCGGGAAGAATAACAGCCAGAAAAACAGCAACCGGCACCAAAATAAGCGCGAGAGTCAACGTAACGGGATGGCCGGTACCAACCGCTGAATCAAGACCGATATAAATCTTGCCGCGATGTGAAAAATGCTTTTGTATAAAGGCTGAAGCAGCGTCAGAAATAGGGAGAAGACCTTCCATTAACAGAGCTGCCATTCTCGGAATCAACACCATAACAGCACCCATAGAAACTGCAATTGCCAAAAAGCCGGGAGTAGTTGTTCCGTCAGCACTTTTCTGGGGAAGAAAACCGTAACCGGCAAGAATTCCTATGATTAAGCCAATAATGGATCCGAGAAGAACCGGATCGCCAAAAACACCAAACTGCTTTTGAAGACCACGAATATCGATATTGATATCTTTGATTCCAGGAATTTTATCCAAAATCCAATCGACGGCAAATGCAATAGGAACATAAGCTCCAGAAAATCCATGTGGAATGGAAACTCCTGGAAGACCAAGCGATTTCTCAACAAGAGGTGCAGTAACATCACCAATAATAAGCACAATAACCTCGTTGATAATTGCAGCGCAGATGCCCAACATGACATTGTTGGTAACAATGGCAACAAGAGCGCCGGTAAAGGCAAAGTGCCAGTAGTTCCATATATCAACATCTGCAGTTTGGGTAGTATTGGTCAGAAGCATAACGATATTAACCACGAGTCCAAGCGGGATAATAATTGTCCCTACAATTGATCCCATGGCAATTGCAGAAGCCGCAGGCCAACCAACATCCAAGACGGAAAGACCCAAACCAAAGCGCGTGACCATTGCTGTCACAGCTCCTGCAAGGTCAGTGCCCATAAGTTGATTAATGACCAGGTTTAGACCAATAAAGCCAATGCCTACGGTAAGACCTGCTTTGAGACTTTTTCCAAAACCGGCACCAAACAAAACACCAATAATTGTCAGCACAATAGGCATGACAACTGAAACTCCAAGACTTGAAAGACCGCCAAAGAATCCAACGATGAAATCCACGAGACGCGCTCCCTTCATAGTAACGACCAAGAAGATCGACGGGTATTATTTAAAATCATTACACTTTCAAAAGTACTGCCTTAAAAAGCTACTCCCCAGCCTATTCTTTCATGAAATCAACGATTTGCTGTTCAACTGCTGCTTTTCCCATTCCGGTCAAAAAAGCAATGCCGGAAATAAAAGGACACTCAATTCCATCAGGCTTAGCAGTAGTCGCAATAATTAAATCAGCCCCCTTTGATTTGCCAACTGCCTCTGCAATGGAGCACTGCTGCAGGTGATACTGACCATTGAAGCCATTTGAATCCAAAAGTTCAGCAATCTTCGCTGCAACAGCAGTGGAGGTCGCAATACCAGAACCACAAGCAATTACAATTTCCTTCATTGTGTTCTCCTTTCGAGCTGATTTGATAGTTACACCCTGCTAGCGCAAACTATTAGCTCGTCCCTTCATATAGTACTGCAAACTCTCGCTAAATCTCATATATTTGACTAGAAAAAAGTGGTCCTCTTTTTACAAGGACCACTCGAAAGGAGGGGATACATGATTTATGAGCTTATGCAGCTACTCCTCCAAATAGACCAGTTGCCCCAAGTAATATGCCAATTGCAACCAAGATTAAGAGAACAACTGTTGAATTGACGTTTTTCTTTTTAAGCAAATACCAGCTTAAAATAGTAATTGCTAAAGGAACTCCGCCTTTCAGAATCGAGTCAAGGGTTGCTTGTAAATCAATAGCCCCTTCACCTACCGGAATGGAAAGGTATGAGGTTAAAGAGACATACTGGTTTGCAAGACATCCCAATACGATTGCTCCCATTGTTGAGGCAGTGGCAATGAGTCTCTTCATTGACCCAGAGGCCATCATGTTCTCAACGCCTTCTTTACCCTGATTGTAACCAGTAAAGAACATGAAATGAGATATAGGCACCATAATTGCGTACATTAGAACCGCATACAATAATGCAGCCAATGGATTACCCGAACTGGCTAGTGGCATACATATCGCTAAAAGAATCGGTGTTAGGGTTCCTTGCCAGAGAGTATCTCCAATACCTGCAAAAGGCCCCATCAATCCAGTCTTAACCGCAGTAATAGCTTCTGGCGTAACAGCTGGGTTACTTGCCATCTCCTCTTCCATTGAAAGGGCAAGGCCATTGATAATACAGCCGAAATGGGGTTCTGTATTGTAAAACTCCATCTGCCTTTGCATGAATTCGATTCTCTTCTGCTTGTCACCAGGATAAAGCTTTTCAGGAATGTGCGAAAAAGAGGATAACAGAGCAGAAGCCATCAAGCGTTCATAGTTATAATTACAATTTGATAGAGCAATCCACTTAAACCATGCAAGAGTCGCATCTTTTTTTGTCAAGTGCTTCTCATTTATCGTTGCGGTGGCTTTTGTATCGTCATTTTTAGTCATAACTATCGCTTCCTTTACTCGAAATCGTCATCAGAATTATCAGAAGCAATATCTGATGTAGCTGGTGATACGACGCCACCTGAGGACGCAAGTGCAGGAACGGCCTTGCCTTCCTCTGCTTTCATTTCAAGCTGCACGTAGAAGAATGCAATGACAAAACCAATAATTGCAATAGGCATCGCACCCAATCCTAAATAGGCACTCAATATAAACCCGAAAATAAACCAAATTAGAGTACCTGGACGATCCAGAGTACGAAGGTTCATCGCAATACCGAGCGCCGGCAAGACTCCTCCTATGACCTGCAACGTATATAGAGGTCTGCCCTGCATAATGTTAATAATATTAGAGACAGCACCGACGCCGTAATAACATCCAAGAGTGACAGGGACTACACAAAGAACGAAGCAAAGAATCTGCGGCGGCACTATGTGTAGAAATACAGCTTGTTTCATATTCCCTCGCGCTGCAGCAGCATCAATCATATGCACAAACGTTACGTCAAGGGTCATTCGCACAACGTTGATAATTGTTCCGATGAGCGCAATTGGAACAGAAATGGCTACTGCGGACTCAGGATCAAGATTTGCAGCAAGAGCCAGAGCAACGCCTAAGGTTCCTGCAAGCCCAGGATCATTTGGCTGTGCACCTCCTGCAAATATATACGCAATAAATGGCATCTGAACAGCCGCGCCTACAATAGCTCCCTGGACCGGATTGCCAAGAATTATTCCCACCAACACACCTGCGACCAAAGGCTTCTGAACAATAGAGATCCCGCCCAGAAGAAGGAACCACGGAGTTCCTACAAAGCCAAAGTAATAGATCACTCCAATCAGAAAAGCTTGTAATAACGTAATTTGCATTGTTCTTCCTCCAATCCATTAACCGACCAATTTCGCTACGTCAACTTTCGAATCATCCGCAGTAATCTGTATGAAAACTTCGGTCCCTTCTGCAATCAACTCCCTAATTGCCTGCCTTTCATCTGCAGTAACGGCAATATTTCTCCAAAGAGTCTCACGATCAGAACGAGTGCCAATACCGCCTATGTTTAAATGTTTGAAGCTAATCCCCATTTTTTGTAACTTGAGGATAGTAATCGGCGTCTTAACAAGAATAATGACGCGATCATCAGGCTTAAAACCTTTTGTGAGGCGATCGGCGGCTTTAGCTATGGTAAAAATACCAAGCTTTATATTGCCGGGAATAACACCTTTTAACACGGTTTTCATTAAGTCGTTTGCGGCAACTTCATCGTCAATAACCATAAACTTATTTGCATTAGTGGCCTTTGACCAAGAGGTCATCACCTGCCCATGGACAAGCCTGTCGTCCACTCGGGTAAGCACGATGTTTTTCATTCCTTGTACATCCATTCCAAAACCTCCTAAAAGTTCTCTTCGTCATCATTCTCCGAAATCACTTGGTAGTGAGTCCGGACATCAACCAATGAGGCGTTGCCTGTTTTGAGAATATCTTCAACCAATTCTTCAATGGTCATTTCGTCTCTAGTAAAGACTGCCTGTATTGTCATGGGCAGATTGGCCCCAGCAACAGCGTGAATATCTTTTGATTCAAGAAGCTGAGCAGTCGTATTGCATGGCGTTCCGCCAAATAAATCAATAAGAACAAGAACTCCATTGCCTGTATTCACCGAGTCAATTGTCCTAATCGCTTTATTTTTAAATTCCAGTGGATCGTCCCCCGGATATAGGCCAAGCGTTTCAAATTGAGGAGGGTTCCCTGCCAACAACTCTACGGCACTTTTAATTCCTTTTGGGAAATCAGCATGACCTATTATTACTATACCAATCATAAGTTGACTCCTCTCTCTTTCCATCATGATATCCAAAAAGATAGATAGAAATATCTAGTCAACTTATCCATTCCGTGAACGGATAAAATTTGCCGTAAACGGTATGATTACTAAAAATATAGCTTTTAACAGCAATTAGTGCAGAATAAATCAAGCTCTTTTTTAACTATAAATTGAATACTATTTCTAATCTAACTAAAAGAGCTCATCTGTTTCACTTCTCTATAACCTGTTATATAGTTGCATACAAAAATAGATGCAACTATATAACATATCACTTTACCTTATATACCTTAACTTGAATCAGGTATTAAGCTCTCTGTAAAACAGAACTTAGAACATATCGATTCGCAGGAAGCCAGATATTTCCCCATTCAGCAGGAACGTTGTTCTCCAGATAACATATCTGATCAATATTTAATACAGGGGAGGCTTCATCACAGCGCAGCAACGCCCCTCTTTCGCTCCCTGCAACACGTGCTCCATGCCATTGCTTAGCAAATCCTATTCTTCTTTTTGATGTCTCTTCAATTGCACTGAACAATGTTGCCTTTGTAAAATCATACGCATCGAGCTTCGGACATGTAAGCAAGCTCATTTTACTTTCCATAAGCAAGGCTGGTTCATCGTTAACAAGACGAAGCCTTCTTAAAAAAAGAA
>ERZ772918.328-NODE-328-length-35633-cov-13.4925_pt1 | contig 35633 bp, 29 predicted proteins | sample MGYA00512118_ERZ772918 | MGnify/ENA primary metagenome ERZ772918 (study PRJEB29015, sample SAMEA2737939) | human oral metagenome | biome: human oral; feature: human-associated habitat; material: dental | place: China | collected 2135 ... | reverse complement strand
CCGCGCCCCCGGAGCAGCTGCCGGCCCAGATCCCACCCCGGACCCGCCCGGCGGTGGAGACCCCGTACTCCAACCCGGTGCCGCCGTCGATCCCCCCGAGCGCGCCGCCGGCCCAGCCCGAGCCCGTCGCCGCCCCGCCCTCCCGGCCCGCCGACGGCAGGAACCCCACGCAGACGTGGTCGGCCTCCCAGGCCCGTGGGGCCGCCGTGGCCGCGACCCCGGAGCGGGTCGAGGACGACGAGGAGAGCTCCCGGTCGGTGAGCCGCACCTCCACGGTGGTCCTCGTCTCCCTGGTGGCGCTGGTCCTCGTGGGCGCGTTCTTCGCGGTGAGCAACCTCCTCCAGCTCGCCGGCGTGCGACTGACCGACGACGACGTCCCGGCGGCCAAGACCGTCCCCAGCACCTCGACGTCGAGCACGCAGGCGCCCGCCACCACCAGCAGCAGCGACGACAGCACCAAGCCGACGCCCTCCTCGGCGCCGGTCAAGGTCGCGGGGGCCAAGAGCCTGAGCGGGGACCACCCCGAGCTGGAGAGCCGCCTGACTGACGGCGACACCTCCAAGGAGTGGTTCTCCCAGTGGCACCGGGACCCGGGCATGGACGGGGGGACCAAGTCCCTGGCCGTGACCCTGGAGCAGAAGGCGACCGTCTCGGGCATCGACATCCAGGGCACCGGGGCGGGCGGCCACGTCCAGATCCGGGCCACCAGCCCCGACGACCCCGAGGGCGGCACCCTCCTGGCGGAGGGCGAGTTCACCCAGGGCACCACCACCTTCAACTTCCAGAAGCCCACCGAGACCACCACGGTGGTCCTGCTGGTCACCCGGCTGCCCAAGTCCTCCGACGGCGAGAACAAGCTCACTATTACGGAGATCACGCTCCGATAGGAGGATCCGTAGGAATCGCCGTCATCTGCCGGAGGTTGTGTCCATGTCCTGCCGGGCCCGCGAGGCCGGGCAGGCGGTCAGCACCTGCGCACCCTCAGGAGAGTCATGATCCACGACGTCGTCATCGTCGGCTCCGGCCCGGCCGGCTACACGGCCGCGATCTACGCCGCCCGCGCCGGGCTGGACCCCCTGGTGCTGGCCGGCTCGGTCACCGCCGGCGGCGCCCTCATGAGCACCACCGAGGTGGAGAACTACCCGGGGTTCGTCGAGGGGATCCAGGGCCCTGAGCTCATGGGCCGGATGCAGGAGCAGGCCGAGCGCCTGGGTGCCGAGATCCGCTACGAGGACGTCACCGGCCTGGAGCTGGTCGGTGAGGTCAAGCGCGTCACCACCGACGACGGCGTCCACGAGGCCCGCACCGTCATTGTCGCCACCGGCAGCGAGTACCGCAGGCTCGGCGTGGAGGGGGAGGACCGCCTCTCGGGGCACGGGGTGTCCTACTGCGCCACCTGTGACGGCTTCTTCTTCAGGGACCGGCCGATCGTGGTGGTGGGCGGCGGGGACGCGGCCATGGAGGAGGCCCTGTTCCTGGCCCGTTTCGGCTCCTCGGTCACGGTGGTGCACCGCCGCGACGCCCTGCGCGCCTCCGCCGCCATGGCCCGGCGCGCCCTGGACGACCCCCGGATCACCTTCGCCTGGAACTCCCGGGTGGTGGGCCTGGCCGGGCAGGAGGCCCTGGAGTCGGTCACCCTGGAGGACACGCTCACCGGGCAGCGCCGCCAGATCCCGGCCGCCGGCCTGTTCGTGGCCATCGGCCAGATCCCCCGCACCGAGCTCGTCAGGGACGTCCTGGAGCTGGACGACGCCGGCTACGTCCGCGTCGAGGCCCCCAGCCAGCGCACCAACGTCCCCGGGGTCTTCGCCTGCGGCGACGTGGCCGACCCCCACTACCAGCAGGCGATCACGGCAGCGGGATCCGGGTGCCGGGCCGCCCTGGACGCCGAACACTACCTGGCCGACCACGCCTGAGCCGTACCCCACCCGCACGTCGGGGGCCGTCTGATCTATCCTGGGCAGACGGCCCTCCCGTCTGCCCGGGAGGGTGCCGCACTAGCTTGGAGGCCACATGAGTCACGTTCGTCCGGTCGTCCTGGGGGGGGACATCGGCGTCTACGCCATCGCCCGCCAGCTCCACACCGCCACCACCAGTCGCGTGACGGTCCTGTCCCCCGCCCCGATCGAGGCGATCAGCCTGTCCTCCTACATTGACGTCGTCCCCCTGCCCGAGGAGCCCACCGAGGAGGACACCATCGCGGCCCTCCTGGAGGTCGCCGAGGACCTGGGCGAGGACGAGCGCGCGGTGGTCATGGCCAACACCGACCACCAGGCCGCCCTCCTGGCCCGCCACCGTCACCTGCTGGAGCCCGCCTACGCGGTCCCCTTCCCCCCCAGCGAGGTGATCGACGCCGTCTCGGACAAGACCTCCTTCTCCGCCCTGTGCGCCTCGGTGGGGGTGGACACCCCCCGCCAGGTCGTGGTGGACATGTCCGACTGCGACGATCCGGGCTGGGCCGCCCCGCAGATCGACATGCCCTTCCCGGTGGTGGCCAAGGCCGCCGTCGGGGAGGCCTACGACGCGGTCTCCTTCCCCGGCAAGCGCAAGATCTGGTTCATGGACGGCCCCCAGGAGCTGGAGTCCCTGTGGCAGGACCTGCGTCAGGCGGGCTTCCGCTCCACGTTCGTGGTCCAGGAGCTCATCCCCGGTGACAACACGGCCATGCGCTCGGTGACCACCTACGTGGACTCCGCCGGACGGGTGACGCTCATGGGCTCGGCCCGGGTGCTCCTGGAGGACCACGCGCCCACCATGATCGGCAACCCGGTGGCCATGGTCACCGAGCCCTTCCCCGAGATCTGGGAGGCCGCCGAGCGGATCCTCACGGCCGCCGGGTACCGGGGCTTCGCCAACTTCGACGTCAAGATCGACCCCCGCGACGGGCGCGCCCTGTTCTTCGAGGTCAACCCGCGTATCGGGCGCAACTCCTTCTATATGACGGCCGCCGGGGCCAACCCCATGGTCCCCATGATCGAGGACCTCATCGGGGGGCGTCGCCTGGTGCGCCGCAACGTGACCCGGGAGGTGCTCTACTCCCTGGTGCCCGGGCGCCTGCTCATGCACTACCTGCGCGACCCCGAGCTGGCGCAGCGGGTGCGGGGCCTGCTGGGCGACGCCGTGGACCCCCTGCGGGACCCCAGCGAGCGCTCCCAGCGCCGCCGTCTGGTGGTGGAGGCCCAGCGCCTCAACCACTACCGCAAGTTCGCCCGCTACTACCCCGATCCCACCGACCAGTCCTACTGACCTCCTCCACCTAAACCCGACCCGTTAAGCCCGACCCGAGAGACAGAAGGTTCCACGTGTCCAGTGAGCGTCAAGAGACCCTCCGCCGGCTCCGCCCGCAGGAGGCGCACGAGCTGATCCGTCACCGCGAGATGCCCATGGAGCAGACCATTCCGTGGGAGGCCTTCGAGGCCGCCCGGGGCAACCAGGTCTGGGGCCGGTACGTCTACGAGGACGGCGTCGTCGTCGTTGCCTACGTCATGTTCCTGGTCTACGAGATCGTGGGACAGCGCTTCCTGTGGGCCAAGCACGGGCCGGTGTGGTTCAAGGAACAGTCCCCTGAGCGTGAGGCCCACCTGCGTGAGCTCCTGCAGGCCGAGGTGCGACGGCGGGACAAGTCGGTGGTGTTCCTGCGCCTGGCTGCCGCCTTCAGCGCCCCGGACCTGCACCCGCTGCTGAACTCGATCACCTACGACCACACCTATATCGCCGACCTCAGCCCGCGTGACCCCGAGGCCATTGCCGCGGCCATGCCCAAGGACGGTCGCCGCGGGGTCCGCCGCGCCCAGCGCGTGGCCGCGGCGGCGGGGGCCACGTTCGCCGACGAGAGCGACCTGAGCCGTCACGAGTTCGAGAAGGTCTACCAGGTGCTGACGGAGACCGCCGAGCGGGACGGGTTCACCCCGCACCCCAGTGAGGTCTACTGGCAGATGCTGACCTTCCTGGGCCCCAAGCACGCGCGCCTGTTCGTCATGCGTGACGCCCAGGGCAAGCCCCAGGCCTGGAACCTCATTACGATCTACCAGCGGCACACCTGGGCCTACTACGGCGCCTCCTCCAATGAGTCCCGGGCCTACCGGGGCGCCGAGGCCCTGGACTGGTGGTGCATGCGGACCCTGGCTGACGAGGGCTGCGTGTCCTACGACCTCATGGGGGCCGGGTCCGTGCGGGTGCCCGAGCTCTACAGCGTGGGACAGTACAAGAAGCGCTACGCCCAGCGCGTCACAGAGGTCGACGGCAGCTGGGACATGCCCCTGCGGTCCTCGGCCTTCCTGGCCCTGCGCAGCGCCAAGGAGGCCAAGGGCCACCTGCGCAGCCTAGCCGCCCGGGCACGCTCCTCAAGCTGACACCCGCCCCCCGTCCTCCCCTCCCCCTCTTCCGCGAGAACGGTACTTGTTCGTCGCGAGAACGGTACTTATTGCTCGCGAGAACGGTACTTGTTCGTCGCGAGAACGGTACTTATTGCTCGTGAGAACGGGGGGGGTTCACAGGATGCTCACAGGTACGGTCTGTGGTACGCCCGCGGACCGCACTGGTTCCCATTAGGCCATGGCCTCCCGTAGAAGACACCTGCTGGCCCCACGGTCCGGCCGGTAGAGGGCTGGCGCGGAACCTGTGGGACATGACGGGAACCTGTGCGATATACAGGAACCCGTGCAGGCTGTGGGACACGTAGTACCCGGTCCCGCGAGCAACCGCCGGTTACTACCGCTCGCGAGAACAGGTGCCGTCATAACAGGCTCGAAAGGAATACTTATGCCCTCCGCCCTTGCCGTCACCGACTCCTCCTACGACGTCGAGGTCGCCCGGTGCGACCTGCCGGTCGTCATAGACTTCTGGGCCTAGTGGTGCGGCCCCTGCCGCCAGATGTCCCCGGTGGTAGACGAGGTCGCGAGCGAGCTCGCCGGTCGGGTGAAACTCGTCATGGTCAATGTGGACGAGAACCTGGTCACGACCCGTCTGTTCGGTATCCGCTCCCTGCCGACCTTCGCCGTCGTACGCGCCGGTGAGGTGGTCACGCAGTTTCAGGGCAGCTACCCCCGGGCCAGCTTCAGGAAGAAGGTCGAACGGGCCCTGGGCCAAGACTCCTAGGAGCACCACACCACCTCGTCTCGGTGGCGGGGCGGGTCGTCAAGGACGGCGGCGACGGCGGTGAGCACCGCCCCCGCCTCGGTGGCAGGGCACGTCCCCGCTGCCGGTGTCCGGGACGTCTAGGCTGACACGCGGAACCGTCCCCGTCCTGGAGGTGTGCCGTGCAGCAGACACGTGACCGGGCTAATGACGAGCTGGTGGTCGATCTAATCGCGCAGGTAGGTGAGCGGTACCGCACCTATTGGGGCCAGGAGCTGGTGCCCGCGTCCACCAGCGAGGTGGAGACGGCGGTCACCTGGGTCAGGGAGTACCTGGGTGCCGAGGTACCGGCGGCGCTGCTGGGGTTCTGGCAGCTGACGGACGGCTGCGACATGAACGGCGCGAACCTGTACGGGCCGGCCGAGATGCTGGAGACCACCGGGCTGTACGTGGCGGACTACCCGCGCTACCTCATGGTGGGCGACTACGAGGACGGTCCGCTGTACGTCTACGACCTTGACGCCCGGGACTGGCAGACCCTGGAGCAGGGGGACCTCGACGCCGGACCACGGGCCACGCGGCCCCGGCTCAGGGACCTGGTAGCCGTACTGGTCCCGCTCATGCTCGGTGAGGCCGGGGAGGGGTGGTGACCACGCGCCGCAGCCAGCCCGCCCCACCAGGCGCACCACAACTGACCCACAGCAGCAGACCCGCCCCACCAAGCACGTACCACAGCCGTACCACCGCAGCAGGCGCAGCACAACCAGCCCGCCCCACCAGGCGCGCGCCGGTTGCGGCCCAATGCACCGGCCCCTTAGGATGAGCGGGCTCGCACCCCGGGGCGGTGTCCGCCACGGCCTTCGGCCGGTCTGCGACGTAGCGTGCCCGGGCGGCGCCCGAGGACGTCACCGCGGGCGCCGATCCTTGCACACCTTCCAGGAAGGCCCGGCATGCAGTTCGTCTCCACCCGCGGGGGCATGGACCCTGTCAGCTTCTGCGATGCCCTCCTCATGGGGCTGGCTCCTGACGGCGGCCTCACCGTCCCCGAGGCCCTGCCCCGGATTGACGCCGCGCAGCTGGAGGCCTGGCGTCCCCTGACTTACCCTGAGCTGGCCGCACAGGTCATCGGCCTGTTCGCCACGGACGTCCCCGGCGAGGACCTGGCCGCCCTGACCGCCGCCGCCTACGGCCCCGAGCGCTTCCCCTCCCCGGTGGTCCCCCTGCGCTCCCTGGAGGCGCTGCACCCGGGCCTGCTCGTGGCAGGCCTGTCCGAGGGCCCGACCATGGCCTTCAAGGATCTGGCCATGCAGTTTCTCGGCCAGGCCGTCCCCTACGTCCTGGCCCGCCGCGGTCAGGTCCTCACGATCCTGGGGGCCACCAGCGGTGACACGGGCTCGGCCGCCGAGGAGGCCTTCCGTAGCCAACAGGGGGTCAGCGTCGTCATGCTCTCCCCCGCCGGGCGCATGAGCGAGGTCCAGCGCGCCCAGATGTACTCCATTACGGACGACAATATCCATAACGTGGCCGTGCGCGGCGTCTTTGATGACTGCCAGAACCTCGTCAAGACCCTCATGGGCGACGCCAACTTCAAGACCGCCCACCACCTCGGCGCGGTCAACTCCATTAATATCGGTCGTATTGCCGCCCAGGCCGTCTACTACGTGTGGACATGGCTGAGGGTAACCGACACCGCACCCGAGGACGTCCGCGCGGGCCTCCGGGTCGACGTCGCGGTCCCCAGTGGAAACTTCGGTAATATCTACGCCGCCTTCCTGGCCCGTTCCATGGGGGTCCCGCTGCGCCGCCTGGTACTGGCGACCAATGAGAACAACGTCCTCGACGAGTTCTTCTCCACCGGCGTTTACCGCCCACGCGACGGTGCCGAGACCCTGGCCACTTCCAGCCCCTCCATGGACATTTCCAAGGCATCCAACCTGGAACGTTTCGTGGCCCAGGTCCTCGGGGAGGAGTTTATGCGGTACTGGACTCGTCTGGAGTCCGACGGCGTTCTGGACCTGTGTGACAGAATTGTCTCCCTGCGTCAGGAGCACGGGTTTATCTCGGGGACCTCTACCCACGCCGACCGGCTTGAGGCGATCCGCCAGGTCCACGCGGCCACAGGTGAGCTCATTGACCCGCACACTGCTGACGGCGTCACCGTGGCACTGCGCGTCCTTGAGGCCGACGCCACAGCACCTGGCGCGGACAACGCACCTGGGGGCGACGGTCCCGACCAGGGCGGCCCCGACCAGGGGCGGCGCGTGCCCATGGTGGTCATGGAGACCGCCAAGGCCGCCAAGTTCGGGCACACGGTCACTGAGGCCCTGGGTGAGGAGGTGCCGGTGGCCGAGGTGGTCAGGGAGCTGTTGGCCAGGCCGCAGCACGTCGTGGAGATCCCGGCTACCCAGGAGGAGCTCCGACCCCTGGTCGCCAGTTACGCCCAGCACTGACAGGTCTCAGGGCTGTAGCGCGGACAGGGCGGGATCTGTTGTTCTAGTCGTGCCGTGTGCTGGGGTAGCGGCCTCAGCCGGGCTGGCCTATCAGGCCGTCACCCGGCTCGGTTAGAGGGGTTGCACATTCTTTTTGCAATCGGCAATCATAAAACGGCAATATGGTCATGAACTACTGGGACACCTCCGCCGACCGGTTTACTGAGGCAGAGGCGCCGACGTGGGGAGACGTAGAGAATGCGATAGAGACCGTTCGACGCCCCCCCAACCACGAGACACCCCCGTTATCGAGCTCCTCCTGGGGAATATTAGCTGCGTGCTCATACATTTCGAGGGGGATGGGTGCACAGTTCCTTTTGGCAACAACACGGAGATGTTCTGGCCGGCTGCGGTGGTCGATGACGGTCAGGGCTTCCTTGAGTACGACTACCACGGCAGCTGGTCAGAGATCCCCAGAAGCGTGGAGGCGCCTCGTGAGCTGGCGATCAAGGCGTTCAGGCACTTCTTCACCCACGGAGACATACCGGAGACCGTGTTGCCGCTAGTGCGCGAGTAGGACGAGCCGTGATCGACAGCCGTGGCAGACCGTAGGACAGGCCCAGGACGAACCGACAAGAGCAGGACGAACCCGCCCTCCCCGCCGAGAACGGACCGCACCTCGTCTCAGTTATCCAACGTGGTCGAGACCGTCTGATGCCCCCGCTAAGGGCGAACCATGCGCGCACCCGCCATGCCCCGTATACCGCTATCCTCGCTGCCGAGGACAGAATGCACCCTATTTCACAGCATACTTTCAGACTCGCCTCTGAGCTGCACGTATGCACTATATCCCAGCATATCGGCAGATGATTCTATATCCTTTGCAAATAATGTCTCCGACCATACTCACCACCACGCCCCAGGTACTGCTCACGCCCCTCAGCACGAGGCGCCTGCACTCCCCGGGCGTGTCCAGACACAAACCAGCGCAACCACATACGGGACCAAGAGCCAGGAGGGCACAGTATGACCCGAGCGATCCAGTACCAGCACTTCGGCGGCCCGGAGGTCCTGGAGATGACCGACGTCATTGACGCCGCCCCCGGACCCCACCAGGTCCGTGTGAGCACCAGGGCCGCAGGACTCAACCCGGTGGACTGGAAGGTATTCAGCGGGATGATCGGCAAGGACGCCTCGCACCTGCCACAAGGCGTAGGGCACGACTTCTCGGGCGTCGTGAGCGCAATCGGCAGCGAGGTCAGCAACCTCGCCGTCGGCGACGCCGTCTTCGGGACCCTCTGGGCGGCCCCTGGTCAGAGTCAGGTCGTCGGGGCCCTGTCTGAGCAGGTCGTGGTCAGCGCGGACGAGGTCCTGCGCAAGCCGGAGGCCCTCGGGTTCACCGAGGCCGCCGCCCTGGGCATTGTCGCCCTGACCGCCAGCGGCGCACTACGTACGCTGGCGCTGACCAGCGACGACGTCCTCGTGGTCAGCGCGGCGTCCGGCGGCGTAGGCTCCCTGGCCGTTCAGCTCGCCACCCACCGAGGCGTACCGGTCATTGGTATCGCCAGTGAGCGCAACGCCGACTACCTGCGTTCCCTGGGGGCGGTCCCCGTGTCCTACGGAGAGGGTCTGGCCTCCCGGATCCGCTCGGTGACGTCACGCCCGGTCACCAAGCTGCTGGACTGCCACGGTCCGGAGTACGTCGACCTGGCCCTGTCGCTGGGCCTGGCACCCGAGGCCATCGGCACCCTGGTCCCCTCACCGGAGGCTATCGCCAAGGGCGTCCACGTGACCGGTATGCGAGACGCTGGCCCTGCCGACCTCAAGGAGGTAGCTGACCTGGTAGCTGGCGGTGTCCTGAAGATCCAGGTGGCCCACGTCTACCCGTTCGACGTCGAGTCAGTGCGTAGTGCGTACACCACCCTGCGTGAGGGCCACGTCCGGGGCAAGCTCGTCGTCACCATCGCCTGACAACAGAAACAGGGGACGCGACGGTTCAGTGTGCCGACTTGGGACGTCTCGCACCCCTGGCCTGACAGGAGCAGGGACAAGGTGCTGGCGGCGCGGTGTCCCTGTGCGCATCCGTCTTTCGTCCCCGCTCGATTAGGAGTGAGGACTCCCGCCCCTGGCCTAGTACCCCGGCCTCCGCCGGAGTATCTCCAGCCAACAGGAGCGGTGAGGGCGTAGCGGGTGACGTAGTCCAGGACCTGGGGCGCATCCCCGCCCGACGAGCGGTGGTCTGCGGGCAAGGAGAAGCTGGACTCTGCCGAGGCGTATCCTCTGACCGACAGGAACAGGGAGACGACTCCTCAGCGAATGGTCCTGGGGTCGTTGTTTCACGTGAAACAACGACCCCAGGACGAGCCCACGGCTCCCGGCCCCCTATAACGCCGCAGCCACTTTCCGAGTCGCCGCCGTCACCAGCACCGTTCCTCCCCGCTCCCTGGCGCCAAGTGGCAGACTGGGGCTATGGGGGGTGGTCCCCCGACCGGAAAGGATCAGACGTGAGCAACGACGTCAAGGGAAACCGTCTCGACCCCTGGTTGGATAACTACGCAGCACGAGCCCACGGCCTGCGCGCGTCAGAGACCAGGTCTCTCTTCGCCGTCGCATCCCGTCCCGAGGTGGTCTCCCTGGCTGGCGGCATGCCCAATCTCAAGGATCTTCCTCTTGACGAGCTGGCCCAGGCTACCTACGACATGATCCGCAAGGACGGAGGTAAGGCCCTCCAGTACGGCAATGGTCAGGGCCTGCCCTCCCTTCGCGAGAAGATCCCTGAGGTCATGGCGCTGGAGGGTATTGACGCCGACCCCGAGGACATTATTATCACCACCGGCTCCCAGCAGGCTGTCGATATTATTACCGAGCTGTTCATTGACCCCGGTGACGTCATTCTCGCCGAGGCCCCCACCTACGTCGGGTCACTCTCCATCTTCGCCACCTATCAGGCCGACGTCCAGCAGGTACCGCTGGATGCTGACGGCGTCATCCCGGAGGCCCTGGAGGAGACCATGCTCCGCCTGGAGCGCGAGGGGCGCCGGGTCAAGTTCTTCTACTGCCTCCCCAACTTCCACAATCCCGCTGGAGTCACTCTTTCCGAGGAGCGTCGCCCTCAGGTCATTGAGATCTGCCGACGCCACCACGTCCTCATTGTTGAGGACAACCCTTACGGCCTGCTTGGTTTTAAGGGGCAGACCTCCACCGCCCTCAAGACACTCGCTCCTGACGACGTCGTCTACCTCGGCTCCTTCTCCAAGATCTTCGCCCCCGGCTACCGAGTCGGCTGGGCGGTGGCACCTCCTGCCGTCCGCGAGAAGATGAAGCTCGCCTCAGAGGCCGCTATCCTCTGCCCCTCCTCCATGGGCCAGTACTCGGTGGCCATGTACCTGGAGAGCTTTGACTGGAAGCGGCAGATTGCGGAGTTCCGTAATATGTACTGTGAGCGCCGCGATGCCATGATCGCTGCCCTCCACGAATTCCTTCCCATGTGCTCCTGGAATGTACCGGAAGGTGGCTTCTACACGTGGGTACGGCTGCCCGAGGGCCTGGACGCCAAGAAGATGCTGCCTCGCGCCGTCACCAACCTCGTCGCCTACGTCTCCGGCACGGCCTTCTATGCAGGCGGACAGGCTGGTCGTGACCATATGCGCCTGTCCTTCTGCTACCCCGAGCCCGCAGATATCCGCCTAGGCGTCCAGCGTCTCTCCGAGGTCATTACCAGGGATCTGGAACTCGTCCGCATCTTTGGCCCTACCTCTTCCCGCAATGGCGACGCCGACGCCGTCGTCGGCCCCGCCCCCGACCAGATCTGAGGAAGTACACCACCATGTCTGACCCCCTACGTATTGCCGTTATCGCTGGCGGACTGTCTCATGAGCGCGATATCTCCCTGCGCTCTGGTCACCGCGTGGCCCAGGTCCTACGTCACCTCGGCCACACCGTCCTCATTCTCGACGTTGACGCCCGCATGATCTCCTCCCTGCGTGCGTTCTCTCCCGATGTTGTCTGGCCGCTCGTCCACGGTGGTCCCGGCGAGGACGGGGGTCTTCAGAATATTCTTATCGCCTTGGATCTGCCGTACGTGGGAACCCATTCTGATGGTTGCCAGCGCGCCTCATTCAAGCCGACCGCCAAGGCCACAGTCCGCCGCGGCGGGGTCCTCACCCCCGACTCGGTGACTCTTCCCAAGGCCTACTTCAGTCAGCTCGGCGCCCAGGAGGTGCTCAGCGTCGTCGCCAGCCACCTCGGCCTTCCCGTAGTGGTCAAGCCCAACCAAGGAGGATCCGGCCTGGGTGTCTCGCTAGCCGCGGATGCCGACGAGCTGCGTAGCGCCATGGTCGCCTGCTTCGCCTATGACGAGCGGGCCCTCATTGAGCGTTACGTCCCTGGCACGGAAGTGGCGGTGTCCGTAATAGACACAGGGGACGGTGCTCGTGCACTGCCGCCTGTCGAGATCTCCTTCCAGGGACGTTACGACTTTGACGCCCGCTACAATCCTGGTCGTTCAGAGTACTTTGTCCCCGCACGTCTGAGCTCAGAAGTCCTAGCGCGGGTCAAGGAGACCGCCCTGACCGTCCACCGGACCCTTGGCCTCGGACACGTCTCTCGGACAGACCTCATTGTGGACCAGGAAGGCACTCCCTGGTTCATTGACGTCAATGTCGTTCCGGGAATGACCGAGACCTCGTTGTTCCCCCTCGCTGTTAAGGCCGACGGCGACCTGCCAGGCGTCTACAACTCCCTGGCCCACGCTCCGCTTAGCTGAGCACCCTCTTCCGCTGGCCTGAGACAAGCCAGTCCATATTCTTCTCCTCGGTACACCTTGTCAGAACGGCACTGGCCGCTCCGCAGACACAGGAACACACCTGAGGCGACAGTCCTAACCTGGATACCGTGCTCTTGGGTACAAGACTGCCCTAACACAGACACCGCAGAGCAAGAGGACAGACTGCCGTGCCAAGAGGCACGGCAGTCACCTGTCTGGGACGGGACTCCTCAGCAGTACCTCACGCAAACGGCTGTGAGACCACCCTCCAGGACGGGGCTGCTGGCTGCACCAGCGGCAGGACCAACTTTTACGAACCGCAGCACAACCAACTTCAGGAGACCTACGCTACCGCGGTGTACACCGTGCACAGCACACCGCGTGCAGTACACCGGTCGCAGGACCGCTTCCACGGCAGGCCACTCCCATGTTTCACGTGAAACATGGGAGTGTTCACCTCCTGGACTCCCACTCAAGACGAGTTTGGTCGAGCTTGATTGAGCTCTGACAACTCCTAGGCTCAACGGACCGCCGGCCGAGGCTGTGACAGTTGACCACCAGGAGCACCCCGACAGAGAGAGGCCGTCACGGTGGGCGCCTACCAGGTTCGCACCGCACTCAATCTCTCCGAGGCCGGACAAGTCCTCGCCCCTGACCGCGGTCTCACCTCCTCGATTCATGAGTACACGGCACACACCTTGATCCTCTCGACCCCCTCTGACCCCTTTGGCGAGATCACCCAGGAAGAGAACCTCGTAAACCTGCCTGGACGGATCGAGTCGCGCATGGTGGGCACTTCTGACCCTCAAGGACGAATTGCCGCCTACGTAGGATCAGAGCTGTGTTGGCATCACGTCGACCTACTACCCATCCTCGCGGACTCAATGTGTTCGCAGCATATGTACGAACGCGTCGACCAAACCCGCCCTTCGCAGGCTCGACTATGACGAGGCTGGCCTGGTTGCAAGTCACAGGACCTACCTGCCCTTACTGCGCTCACCTGCAGCCGGGCGAGGTGTCCATGAGAGTGGAGGAGTGATCCGTCCTTGCGGGCTCACCCCTCTGCTGCCGCCAAATACCGTGCCGACGCAGGACCGTTCCTTCCTGTTACCGACGTCGACAAGACAGGGTCTGCTCCGCCGTCGCTATCAGCTTCATGTTTCACGTGAAACAGCGGGACGAACACCTGCGATCCACCTTCTTCGCTGTGACCTCCTCCGCCCTCCATCTCCATGTGTTTCACGTGAAACATGCTTCGCTAAACGTTCCTGGCGACCTCAAGCAGTTCCCTTGTAAAAGCCCTAGTGGCCCTCGACCTTAAGGGACAGGCAGAGGCGGCCTGCTCTAGCGGTCAATCCTATCTTCATTAACTCACAGGGAGCTGACGATCAGACAAGAGCTCCGAGCCGCCCTGCACTGTTCTTTGGCGTACCAAGACAAGGGTGAGTTCATGTGGCAGGTTCCCGTACGGATCACCCTTTAGTCCAGGGAGCTAGACCCAGGGCTCCCGGTACCGCCCCTCCCCGCTGCGGCTCACCCTCTAGCCGAGGAAGCCGGGTCATGCCACAGAACCCCATTGTGACCTCTTAGAACAGGACTAACGGGCACGGAGTCAGAACAACACTCCCGCTCAGAGACCAGCCATCTTCCTGTCCCCAGACAAGTGCCATCTCCTGGATCCAGGAGAACAGTCCAGGAGGTCGTAGGCCTACTGGGGGGCGGCTAGCTCCTGGATTCCAAGAGGTCAGTCTCCTGAAGATGCGCGACGACACCCCTGAGGCGCCATCGTCTCCTGGATCCCAGGAGAACAGCACAACCACCGAGAGGATGAACGTCACTAGTCCCAGTCATGAGAGGCCGCTGGAGTGGTGATGTCCGAGCTCAAGGCGGATCTGCACCAATCCCAGCGCACGAAAGGCCACTCAAAGAGACCTGCTGGCACGGCCCCATAAGGAGAGCCGCTCAGAAGTCACCGAGAGACAGTGCCTGCACAGGTAGGAGACAAGCGGACTATTGGAATCTCAGCACCTGTGAGATCAGAGGCCTCTGGCTCCAACTCCTTCGGTGAGGAACGGCGCCGGAGCGCTGTGAGCAGGGAGCTTTGTGCGCCCTCACCCTCACCAATAAGTCCGGTCGTGGACTACTCCTGCGAGCAGGAAGCTCTGGTCCAGGCGATGCCTGAGTGCGACGGGTCGTGGGGACTACTCCTGCGAGCAGGGAGTTCTGAGCTACAAAGCACTCCATCTATAGCATGAGCGGAGCGGAACCTGACTGTGAAGCTCGGGGCACCTTGGTCATGGAGAAAGCAGGGGTTGAGGCGCCTCCGGTGATATGGGGGCTGGACGCTGAGTCCAGGTACTGCATGGAATGTGCGGGTGCCTCCCCGGTGGTATGGGGGCCGGACCCGGCGGCCTGGGCGTTGCTGGTGAAGGCGTCCGGTGGCTCCGGCGGTACAGGGCCGGACACCTGCTGCTCGAGCGGGAAGCGAGCTCCGGGGTAGCGCCAGTAGTATCCGGATGTTTCACGTGAAACAATGACGTCTACGGCTTCTGCATGGAGTGACTCATCGCGCCCCTCGTTAGCTCTCGACGCCTTCCTGCCGTCAGATGTTTCACGTGAAACACCTGACGGCGTCGCTCCTAATATGTCCTCGCCAATAGAACCGTCACCCCGTTCCTCCGCCGCATTACAAGGCAATCGGGAGGACAGCCCCTTGATGTAAGGAGCGTCGCCCACGGCATTACACAAGTGACCGCGGGTGAAGGACAGTCAACCCCCTATGTAGGAGGAGACCGGGCACGGTTCACACGACGTCCTGGACCGGTGGCAGCCTCCTGACGCAGAAAGATATCGTCCACGGCGGCGTCACACAGATGGCTATGGATGAAGGAACCAGCTCCCTTAATGTAGGGGAAGGCCGGACACGGCGACGGCCTGGACCGCTGACAACCCCCTTGACGTCGGAGAAGACGCCACGCCAATCTCCTTAGCGGACCTCGTTCCCAGGACAGTCCCTTGACGTAGAGCAAGACAAGAACTACCCCAACGCCTGTTCAGTGGCAATGTGGAGATAACTGAGCGCCCCTCTCCCCTAGGAGGCAGCAGGGGTCAGATACCTGAGAAGGACAAGGATCTCTCCAGTCCTAGCGCACAGCAACCAACCGCATCTTCGCTGGCGTGCGGGCCACGTAGAGTACTCGGAGCCCGCCATAAAGCACATCTCTGCTGGCATGTGGGCCACGCTCTTCGCCCCGCTTTATTGCGCGTTCGACACGCGTGTCCCCGCTGGCGCGCGGGGCCATGCGCTCACTCCAGTCCTGGCGCGCGGTAACCAGCCCCGGAGCTGAGCCCAGGAAGAAGACGGCCAGCTCCGGCCATACGGTAACCCGACCATACCCAGGCATCCCCTTTGGTACAGGAAGACGTGCCCTGCTCCTGCCACGCGCCTCCTACTAGGAAGAGCGCCTAGCAATGCGTGCCTGTACCCTCACTCCTGAAGCGACGTCCCTGGAGCCAGGGCCTCAATAATGCGAGCCAGGTCGTCCTTACCGGCAAACTCAATGGTGATCCGGCCCTTCTTTGCTCCCTGGACCACCTTGACCCGGGTGTCGAAGGTGTCAGAGAGACGTGTGGCCAGAGCCGTCATTGCCACCGCACGAGCCCGGGAGGACTTCCTCTTCTTAGCTGGCTCGTCATGAAGAGCCACCGCCTCCTCCGTCGCGCGCACCGAGAGCCCCTCAGCCACAATACGCTGAGCAAGGCGCTCCATTGCAGCTGCGTCAGGCAGGCCAAGAAGTGCCCTGGCGTGACCGGCTGACAGGACTCCCGCAGCCACCCGACGCTGAACCAGCGGCGGCAGCTTCATTAGACGGAGCGTATTGGAGATCTGGGACCGCGAACGTGCGATCCGTCGTGACAGCTCCTCATGCGTGCACGAGAAGTCGTCGAGCAGCTGCTGGTAGGCTGCCGCCTCCTCCAGGGGGTTGAGCTGGACCCGGTGCAGGTTCTCAAGCAGGGCGTCCCGCAGGAGATCCTCGTCCTCAATGTAGCGGACAATCGCCGGAATCTTCTTGAAACCAGCTGCCTTGGCCGCCCTCAGACGCCGCTCGCCCATAATGAGCTCGTAGCGGGCATCGCCCTCATCCGAGCCTTCGTCAATACGTCGCACCACAATGGGCTGGAGCAGGCCGACTTCCTTCATCGACGCCACCAGCTCGGCGATCTCGTCCTCGTCAAAGACCTGACGCGGCTGACGCCGGTTCGGGACAATAGCATCCAGCGGCAGATCCGCGTAGGTGGCCCCCGGAACCGGGACCAGGCCGTCAGGATCGACCTCCCCGTCGGGACGCGACGTTTCACGTGAAACACGCTTCGTGCTACCTGCCGCCCCGGACTTGCTGCTCGCAGACTGCGCCGTCGAGGAAGACGCCTTACTAACGACAGCGGGCGCCTCGCCAACCGAGGTGCCCGCCTCATTCCCTGCGGAACCTGTCTTCGCCACCAAGGCATCTGCCCCGTCCGGAGCATCTGCCCCACCACCGGAGCTATCTGCACCGGCATCCGACGCCCTGTCGACTGCGGCCTTGACCTCAGGAACAGAGGCCGTAACACCGCCAGCGTCTCTGCCGTCCTTGCCAGGTGCCCCGTCACCCAGAGCGGGCGCCGCGTCAGGTACAGCCCCCTCCCCCGTAGCCGATGACGTCTCGGCACTGGAGGGGGTCAAGGACTTTGTCGAGTTCGTCGTCGTGGGCCCCTCCACGCGAGACCCTGTTGGCCTTGCCTCAGACCGGCCCTGGGGCTCCTGGACAGCTCCGTCCGAACCCGCAGCACCCTTAGGAGCCTGTGAGTCCACCGGTGTTTCACGTGAAACATCGGCCGCCGCACCTGTGGCAGCAGCCTTGCGCCCTCCCCCACTGCGTCGTCGGGGCTTGGGAGCAAGCAACGCTGCCGTCACCTCTGTCACCTGACGATCCCCCAGTACCGAGGTGCGGTCAGGGGCAGTCCTGACGGGTTCCGCCGTCAGGGTGCCGCCCCCAAAGTGAGACCGGGGAGGTCGGTGCCCAGCCGGGAAGAAGACGTCCGAGGGCCTCTGGTTCGGGCTCTCCAGCTGCGTATCTGGAATGAGTGCCTGGAGTCCGCGCCCCAGACCGCGTCGTTTCTGTGCCATCAGGTCTCTCCCTCAGTCATCGTGTGAGCAACGCCGCGCATTGCGATTTCTTGAGCTAGCTTCGCATAAGCCACGGAACCAGTTGAACGGGGATCCCAGAAGACCACCGGCGACCCGTAGGAGGGCGCCTCCGCTACTCTCACCGACCGCGGTATCCGGGTCTCCATAGTGGCCTCCGGGAAGTAGTTGCGGACCTCTGCCTCCACGTCCCGCGACAGCATGGTGCGCTTGTCGAACATGGTCAGGGCGATCATGGAGACCCCGAGCACCGGGTTGTGTATCTCGGCGATCCTGTTAATGGAACGGGTGAGCAGGGCCAGGCCCTCCAGGGCGTAGTACTCGGCCTGCATGGGGATAAGGACCTCGCCAGCGGCGACAAAGGCGTTAATCGTCATAATGCCCAGGCTCGGCGGACAGTCGATAAGCACATAGTCCAGCCGAGGCAGTCCCTGCTCCCGTCGTCCCAGCAGGTATTCACGCAGCGCCATGCGCATCCTGGACTCACGCCGCTCGGCGTCGATCAGCTCAATCTCGACGGCGGCCACGTCAATGGTGGCAGGTACGCACCACAGGTTCGGCGTGAACCGCGTCTGGACGGCCACGTCCCTAATAGGCGTGCCCTCCACCAGGACGTCGTAGATGGAGATCGTCCCGTCACGGTGCCCCACGCCCAGCGCCGTCGAGGCATTGCCCTGGGAGTCGGCGTCGATCACCAGGACCTCAAGTCCGCCCTGCGCCAGTACCGCGGCCACGTTGACGGCGGTTGTGGTCTTCCCGACACCGCCCTTCTGGTTTGCGACAGCAATGACCCGGGTCTGCGTGGGGCGTGGGAAGTCACCCTCCGCCACCTCAGACAGGATCTTATGATCGGCCTGAAGCTGGTCAAAGATAGACGACACGTAGCTCTCCTGGGACGACGTTCCGAGCCGATGCGGCTGGCAACCTCAGTCTACGGCAGAGCGGCCTCGCTTCCTCCGCCGGACGCCCTTCCCGCGGAGAACCGTGTCTTCCCATGGCATAATATGTGATTATTATCACATATATTCAGTGGATTCGCCTCAGTTCCACCACCTTGGTCAGCTCCTCCCCTGGCGCCACCACGTCGTGCACCACCGCGGGCCTGAACCGCGCCTTCTTAATAACGTACCTGGCCTCCTCGACCTCGGCCTCCGCCCTGGAACCCTTGAGCGCGAGGATCGCCCCACCGGGACGCACCAGCCTCGCGGTCAGCCGGACCAGCTTGGACAGGTTGGCCAGCGCACGTGCCGTCACGACGTCGTACTTCTCTCCGACATCCTCCGCCCGGGCCCGTCGGACAGTGACGTTATCCAGCCCGAGCTCCTCGACGACGACGTCGAGCCACTCCACGCGGCGCTCCATGGCCTCCATGAGCGTCACCTCCAGGTCGGGACGCAGCAGGGCGACCACCACGCCCGGGAAGCCGGCCCCGGAGCCGACGTCCACCACCGTTCCCCGCCGGGGCAGGAAGGGGACGACCGCCGCGGAGTTGACAATATGACGGCTCCACAGGCGTGGGAGCTCGCGCGGTCCGACCAGCCCGCGTAGCTGCCCCTCCTCGGCCAGCATCTGCGCAAAGTGCTCCGCCCCCGCAAAGGCCAGGCCGAAGAGGTCACGCACCTCCTGGGAGGGCTGCTCCAGGTCGGCCCCGGTGGCGTCCACGCCCCCGGTCGCGCCCGTGTCGTCGGCACCTCGCACGGCCGTGACCTGCGCACCGGTCCCGTCGGGTGCCTGCGCGTCAGCCGCACCGGCCGCCCCTGCGCCAGCGGCCGCGGCCTCCCTGGCCTCCTCGGCCTCGCGCCGGGCGCAGTCAGGCAGGGAGCAGTGGGAGCCCTGGACATGGTGGTGCCGGTGCGACGCCGTGGCATGCCCCGCAGGCCGGGCGGCGTCAGGCTGGTCAGGCCGGCCAGCGTCGGACCGGTCCACGCCACCGGCCTCGGACTGGCCCACGCCACTAGCCTCAGCCCGGTCAGAGTGACCGGCGTCAGGCCGACCGGCACCGAATCGGTGCACGCCGGACTCCAGCCCCGAGCGCTCAGCCGCCTCTGGGATATTCGCCTCCGAGACATTCATCTCTGGGACATTCACCTCCGGGACATTTGCCTTCTGCTCGCTCACGACCTACCGTCCTCAATAGTCTCGTCCTCCACGTCATCACCATTGATGTCGTCGGCCGTATCCTCCTCGTCCTCGACGGGCTGGACCACGACGTGACGGTGAGGCTCGGCGCCCTCGGACTCCGAGACCAGGCCCGCAGCAGCGACGACGTCGTGACAGACCTTGCGCTCAAAGGGGTTCATAGGCTCCAGGGACACAGCCTGGCCGGTAGCCAGGACCTTCTCCACGGCGGCCTGGGCGATACCGGTCAGCTCCACCCGACGCCTGGCACGGTAGCCGTTAATGTCCAGCATGAGGCGGGAGCGGTTACCCGTGCGTGCCTGGACGGCCAGGCGGGTGAGCTCCTGGACGGCCTCGAGGACCTCGCCGTCGCGGCCCACGAGGTCGGCGAGGTCGCGCTCGTCCCCCTCCTCAGAGGCGACAATGGCGACGGAGGCGCGGCCGTGATCGACGTCAATGTCAATGTCACCGCCGAGGTCAGCGATATCGAGGAGCTCCTCGAGGTAGTCGGCACCGACCTCGCCCTCCTCCTCCAGACGCTTCATGGTGGCGGAGCCGGTGGTGTTCTCAGTCATGGGCAGTCCATTTCTTCTCAGGATGACGGGGTTGGAACTCAGCGCTTCTTCTTGTTCTTGTTCTTGCGCTGCTGACGCTGCCGGGCACGCCTCTCGTACCGGCGTCGGGCGATCTCCTCGCTGGTGAGCCCGAAGGCGTTGGTGCTCTCCGACGCCGGATCCTTGGACCCGGCGTCCTGCGCCTCCGACGTCACGGGCAGGGGGCGGCTCTTCTTCTGGCGGTCCTTGCGCACCGGCTGGACCCGCTGGCCGCCCAGCTCAATGCCGTCGGCCAGGGCCTGGGCCGCCTCTTCCTCCTCCAGGGAGGGACGGCCCTTGCGGGCGCGCTTGGCGTTCTCGCGCTCCCTCCAGGCCTTCTCCGCGGCGGACCCGGGGGCGGGCATCTTGCGGATGGTGAAGAACTGCTGGCCCATGGTCCACACGTTGGTGGTCACCCAGTACACCAGGACGCCGATCTGGAAGTTAATGCCGGTAAAGGCGAAGAAGATCGGCATGACCGTCATCATAATGCGCTGGGAACGCATCATGGGGTTGTCCTTGCCCTTCGCCGACTCGGGCATGTTCTTGGTGCTCAGCTGCGCCATGGTGTACCACTGGGTGATGGACATTATGACAATGAGCACCACGGTCACGATCTTGACGCTCGTCTGCGAGGAGTTCATGAAGGAGGACGACAGGCTGGCGCCGAACACCGTGGAGTTCTGGACCTGCTCGGCCAGCTCCGCGGTGAGGGGGCCGATGGAGTCGTGACCAGCGTAGGTGTGGCTGGCGACCGCCTGGAGGGAGGCCAGCACCCTGAAGAGCGCGAAGAACACCGGCATCTGCAGCAGGATCGGCCAGCAGGAGGACAGCGGGTTGGCCCCGTGCTTGCGGTAGAGCGCCATCATCTCCTCCTGCTGGCGCTGCCGGGAGGCCGGGTCCTTCTTTCCCTTGTACTTGGCCTGGAGCGCCTGGAGCTCGGGCTGCATGAGCTGCATACCCCTAGAGGCGCGGATCTGGCGCACGAACAGGGGCATAATGAGAATGCGCATAAAGATGGTCAGGCCGACGATGGAGAGCACCCACGCCACGCCGGCGCCCTCGGGGAACCCGATAAGCACGAGGAAGTCATGGATACGCACCATGACCCAGGCGACGGCGACCTTGAGCGGCCACAGCATATTGTCCATCAACACTCCTTGGTGTGCTGGTCCCGCTCGCTGAGCACATGGTCCTCATGCGCGGTGAGCGCGAAGCGGGGAACGTCGTGGGGATAGTGGTAGCGCCACCGTCCCGGGTCCGGGACGTGGTCGACACCCCCGGGGGTGAGGGGGTTGCAGCGAGCCAGGCGCCAGAGGGCCAGCAGGGTGCCCTTGAGGGCCCCGTGCACCGCGAGGGCCTCGACGGCGTAGGCCGAGCAGGAGGGGTAGTAGCGGCACCGCGGGGGGAATGCCGGGGAGATGGTGCGCTGGTACCAGCGCACGGCGGACACCAGGAGGCGCGCCGGGACGCCTCCCCCGGGCAGGCTCACCGCCGCCGTCCCTGGGCGCTCAGGTCCCGGCAGCGCGCCAGGAGGTGGTCGACGTCGGCCCCCAGCTGCCGGCTGGAGGCGCCGTCCGCACCCGCCAGGCCCCGCACGACGAGTCGGCTGCCCGGGGCCAGGGTGTCCACGCGCGCGCGCATGAGAGCACGCAGCCGGCGCTTAATGCGGTTGCGGTGCGTGGCCCGGGCCACCTGCTTCTTGGGAACGACGACGCCGACGAGCGCCGGGGAGGTGTCCCCGGTCTCGCCGGCGCGGTAGTGGACCACGATCCTACGGTTGCCGCTGCGCACGCCGGACCTGACTGCGACAGCAAAGTCATCGCTGCGCAGCATCCGGTGCGCCGCGTCAAGCACCTCAGGCAGCGAGGCGCGCGCGGCCCTTGCGACGGCGCGCGGCCAGGATGGCGCGGCCGGCACGGGTGCTCATGCGCTTGCGGAAACCGTGCACCTTGGCGCGGTGGCGGTTGTTGGGCTGGTATGTCCGCTTGGTCACGGGTGTACTCCTGGTCGGAAGATCGGCAGCCGTGCGGCGCGAGGCTTCGCGGCACGGTCGCTCCCGCGGCTGCCCCGTGGTGTGGGGCGTGACTCCGCGCGAACGTCCTCACTACAGTACGGGGAGCCCGCAGGGGTGGTCAAACGCCTCCTACGCGACCTCGGTGAGAACCTGAACACGTACGGTCGGGGGCCGGACGGGCCACCGGGGCGCACAGCCCGGGCGAGCCGTCCGTACGGCCGCGAGCCGCTCCGTGCTGCGCATGCCCACGCCGGTATCAACACCCGTCCGTACGGCCGCGAGCTACCCGCCCGCGTCGCCGCCTCGGTGGCGCCGCGCCGCCCCGGCACGGCACGGCGCGGAAGACCCAGGGCAGCCACGCCCCAGCGTGAGCCACCGCCCCGGCACGGTGCGGAACCAGGGCCCCCGAGGTTATCCCCACTCTGTCCCCAGCTTTGTCCCCAGGCCCCTTCCCCAGTCCCTCCCCTCAGTTGTCCACAGCCTCCTGTGGACAACCAGCCTTCCCGACCCTGGTTATCCACAGGGTTGGGCACATGTGGCAGATCCTGGTCGACTGGCGGGATACCAGCCTCCACCGGCCCCCGAGGCCTGTGGAAAACCTGCTTTCCCACCCCTGTCACAGCCTGTGGTAAGGCGTGAACACACAGGCTGTGGACTTCCTCTCCCACAGCGGGGCCGGACCTCGTCGTCCACAGCCCCGCTGCGGCGCGGCACCGCCCCTCGGCACCCCGCGCAGGAGGTTGTCCCCACATGTGGACAACTCTGTGGAAAAACAGCATGATGGGTTCCCACGGTGAGGCCCGCAGGCTCGCCACCAGCTCGACCAGGAGACAGAGGTGCCTGATACCGCAACCACCATGTGGCTCTCGGCCCTTGAGGCGCTTGCGTCCTCAGGGGAGCTCGGGCAGGGCAAGGTGTCCATTATCCGCATGACCCGTGTCATCGACGTCGACGGCACGCTCGTCCTGGTGGTCGGCTCCGGGTTCGCCAAGGACATTGTCGAGCAGTCACGCGGCCCCATCAGCCGGGCGTTGGCCAGCGTCGCCGGGACCGACGTCCCCTTCGAGGTCATTGTCGACACCAGCCTGGAGAACTCCGCCCCGGTCTTCCCGCGCGCTCCCATCGTCCCCATCCCGCCGGCCGCACCGACCTTCGCCCCACGGGTGCTGCCCACCCCCCCGTCCGGCATGACGCCGGTGCCGGGGGCGGCATCCGCCTCGCCGTCGGCCTCCACCCCCCTGACCCCCACCCAGGAGCCGGGCGCCAGCCGTCAGCGCTGGTCCGGGGAGCCCCTGACCCCCACCCAGGAGCGGGCCGGCCGCCACGTCTACGTACCACCCACCACGCCGCAGGCCAGCACCCCAACCGTCGCCTTCCACCCCGGGCGCCCGCTCATCGTCGCACCCACCGCACCCGCCGCCCCCGGCGTCAGCCAGAGCACCCCCGGTAGCGACGGCACCCGCCTCAACCCGCGCTACACCTTTGACACCTACGTCACCGGCGCCTCCAACCGGTTCGCCCACGCCACCGCCATCGCCGTGGCGGAGGCGCCCGCCCGCGCCTACAACCCCCTGTTCATCTACGGGGGCTCCGGCCTGGGCAAGACCCACCTCCTGCACGCCATCGGCCACTACGCGCGTACCCTCAACCCCCAGGTCCGCGTCAAGTACGTCAACTCCGAGGAGTTCACCGCGGACTTCATCGCCTGCCTGCGTGACGGCAACCGCGACGACGGCCGCCTGGAGTCCTTCAAGCGCCGCTACCGGGACGTCGACATCCTCCTGGTGGACGACATCCAGTTCCTGGAGGGCAAGGAGTCCACCCTGGAGGAGTTCTTCCACACCTTCAACGCCCTGCACTCCTCGGGCAAGCAGGTGGTCCTCACCTCCGACCAGCCGCCCAAGGCGCTGGGAGGCCTGGACGAGCGCCTGCGCTCCCGCTTCGAGTGGGGCCTGCTGGCGGACGTGCAGCCCCCGGACCTGGAGACCCGCATCGCGATCCTCTCGCGCAAGGCCCGTGCCGAGGGCCTGGACCTGCCCCTGGACGTGCTGGAGTACATCGCCTCCCGCGTCACCACGAACATCCGCGAGCTGGAGGGCGCCCTCATCCGCGTGACCGCGTTCGCCTCCCTGAACAAGCAGCCCATCGACCAGACCCTGGCGGAGATGGTCCTCAAGGACATTATCTCCGACCCGGCTGGCCAGGAGATCACGACCACCCTCATTATGGGGCAGACCGCCGACTACTTCGGCATCACCCTGGACGACCTGTGCGGCGCCAACCGCTCCCGCCTCATCGTCAACGCCCGCCACATCGCCATGTACCTGTGCCGCGAGCTCACCGACCTGTCCCTGCCCAAGATCGGGCGCGAGTTCGGTGGCCGCGATCACACCACCGTCATGAGCGCGGACAAGAAGATCCGCACCCTCATGGCCGAGCGCCGCTCCACCTTCACCCAGGTCACGGAGCTGACCAGTCGCATTAAGCAGGCTGCCTCGAGCTGAGGGGAGCCACAGGCGCGGGGCACGTCCGGAACCGGCGTCGGGTGCCCGGGCCGAGGAGCCGCTGGACACCCAGGTGCCCGGGCCCACAGGGAACCGGGCCCACGAGTATCCACATGTCGATACCACTTATCCCCAGCCTGTGGAGAACACAGGGGGCCGACGGCGTCCCCCAGCCTGTGGACAAACCTGTGGGAAGACGGTGGACAACCCCGCCTCAGCATGTGGATCCCGGACCCCTCTTCTGGGGACAGCCAGTGGGAGCTGCTGTGCCGTCCACAGATCCGCTGCGGAACCCACCGAACTACACACCTGTTAGTCCACACCCCCCAGCGGCGTCATGACGCCGGAAAACCAGGTTTCCCCCAGGATCCACACTACCTACTACAACTACAACCTGTTCCCTACCCACGAGATCGAACCAGGCTGCCAACGTAGGCGCCGCGGACACAGCATGCCCGGACGCAGAAGATGCCGTGACCCAGGACACATGGCGTTGGCCTCGCCTCGGGCACCGTCCCGGTACCACCACGCCACCGGCGGGAGAACCAGGAGCCCGGGAGAGCCCGGAGCCGGAGAGCCAGGGGCGAGGCGGCGCCCGTCCCCAAAGGCGGCGAGGCACGAGGACGCCGGTAACCAGGCAGACGTGCGCGGCGAGGGGAGACGCAAAGGGGCGTCGTACCAGGACGGACGCGCGCTGCCGGGGGCAGGGCGGGTCCCCACCGACACGCTGGCGTGGACGCGGACCGGCGGTGTGCGTCTAGAATCCATGTGGATCGCCCCGTCCGTGGTACCTACCCGTGGTACCTGCGGGGCTGGCTTGTCATCAGGGCTGTGGCCCACTGCTCAGGGAGGCACTTTATGAAGCTCCGGGTTGACCGCGACGTCCTGGCCGAGGCAGTGACCTGGACAGCGCGCTCCGTCCCGGCTCGTCCTCCCGTACCCGTCCTGGCCGGCGTGCGCCTGGAGGCCACCGAGACCTCCCTGGTCCTGGCCTCCTTCGACTACGAGGTCTCCGCCCACTGCGAGGTGCCCGCCGAGGTCGAGGAGGAGGGTGTGGTCCTGGTCTCCGGCCGTCTCCTGGCCGACATCGCCAAGGCCCTGCCCGCCAAGCCCGTGGACCTGGAGGTCGAGGGCACCAAGGTGACCGTCACCTGCGGCTCTGCCCGCTTCGCCCTGGCCGCCATGGCCGCGGACGACTACCCGGCCCTGCCCGCCATGCCGGCCACCGCCGGCACCATTGACGCCCACGACCTGGCCCGCGCCGTCGCCCAGGTCTCCGTGGCCGCCTCGCGCGACGAGACCCTCCCCCTGCTCACCAGCATCCGCATGGAGGTCGAGGGCCAGGCCCTCACCCTCATGGCCACCGACCGCTACCGCCTGGCGGTGCGCACCCTGGGCTGGTCCCCCACCAACCAGGCCCTGTCCACCTCGGCGCTGCTCAAGGCCCGTACCCTGTCCGACGTCGCCAAGTCCCTGACCTCCTCGGGCGACGTCACGGTGGCCCTGACCGAGCCCGACTCCCCCACCAGCGCCCTCATCGGCTTCGAGGCCGGGGGACGGCGCACCACCTCCCTGCTGACCGACGGCGACTACCCGCCGGTCCTGCGCCTGTTCCCCCAGTCCACGGCCATCCACGCCACGGTCGGCCGGGAGGAGCTGATCGCCGCGGTGCGTCGCGTCGCCCTGGTCGCGGACCGCTCCACCCCGATCCACCTGGCCTTCACCGACGGGGAGCTGACCCTCAACGCCGGGCAGGGCGACGACGCCCAGGCCTCCGAGTCCCTGGTGGCGCACCTGGACGGCGAGGACATCTCCACGGCCTTCAACCCCGGCTACCTCCTGGACGGCCTGGGGGCGATCACCAGGCCCTGCGTCTGCTTCGACTTCACCCACCCTTCCAAGCCGGCCGTGCTCACCGGCGTGGAGTCCGTCGGCGGCGAGGTGGATCCGACCTTCCGGTACCTCCTGATGCCCATCCGCTTCGGGGCCTGACCCCGCGGGGACACGCGGGTGTACGTCTCTGACCTGGCGCTGGACGACTTCCGGTCCTACCACCACCTGGTCCTGAGCCTTAAGGCCGGGCCCACGGCCCTGATCGGGGCCAACGGCCAGGGCAAGACCAACCTGGTGGAGGCGGTCGGCTACCTCTCCACGCTCTCCAGCCACCGCGTCGGCGCCGAGACCGCCCTGGTCCGACGGGCCGGGCCCGGTGAGGAGCAGCCCGGCGGCGCCGTCGTGCGCGCCAAGGTGGTCCGTGGCCAGCGCCCCAGCGTCATTGAGATCGAGATCATCTCGGGCAAGGCCAACCGGGCCCGTCTCAACCGGGGGGCGTGCCGTCCGCGCGACCTGCTCGGGGTGCTGCGCACGGTCGTCTTCGCCCCCGAGGACCTGGTCCTCGTGGCCGGGGAGCCGGGTGGGCGCCGTCGCCTCCTGGACGACCTCGCCGTGGCGCTGCGCCCCGCCCTGGCCGCCACGCGCACCGAGCACGAGAAGATCCTCGCCCAGCGCGCCAGCCTGCTGAAGTCCGCCCGCGCCCACGGCGCCTCGCGGGGCCCCACCGGCTCCGTGCTCACCACCCTGGAGGTCTGGGACGCCCAGCTCGCCGCCAGCGCCGCCCGCCTGATCGCCGCACGGGTCGACGTCGTCTCTCGTCTGCGTCCCTGGCTGGAGGGCGCCTACGCCGCCGTCAGCGAGGGGGCCGCCGACTCCTCCCGCCAGGCCGCGCTGGCCTACCGCTCCAGTCTCCTGGCCCACGAGGGCAGGCCCGACCCCGTCCCCGGGTCGCAGGCCTGGGTGCAGGACGAGGAGGGCCTGCGGGACGTGCCCGCCACCGCCGCGAGGCTGGAGACGGCCATGGCCGACCTGCGCCGTCGGGAGATCGAGCGCGGCGCGAACCTGGTGGGCGCCCACCGTGACGACCTCTCGCTGTTCCTGGGCTCCCTGCCCGCCAAGGGCTTCGCCTCCCACGGGGAGCAGTGGTCCCTGGCGCTGGCGCTGCGCCTGGCCTCCTACGAGATGCTCCGGGCCGACGTGGACGCCCTGGGGGGCGACGGCGAGCCGGTCCTCGTCCTCGACGACGTCTTCGCCTCCCTGGACGAGCGCCGCCGCCGGGCCCTGGCCGGGCTCGTGGCCGGCGCCCAGCAGGTGCTGCTCACCGCGGCGGTCGACCAGGACGTGCCGGACGAGCTGGCCGGGGCCCGGTTCCGGGTGCACGACGGGGCGGTCACCCGTGTCTGAGCCGCCACCTGCCCGCAGGCGTGGGGTCAGCGGAGGGAGTGCGGCTGCCGGGGCCCCTAGGGCTCCTGCGGCTGCCGGGACCCTTGGGGCTCCCGGAGCTGCCAGGACCCCTGAGGTGGCTGTTCGCCCTGGTGCGCTGGATGCTTCACCGGGCGTCCCGGGTGCCGGGGCCCCTGGTGCCAGTGGGCCTCCGGGTGCCGCCTCGCCGCGGCCCACGGCACCGGACCGGGACTCCCTGGCACGTCGTCTCCTGGCCCGCTCACGCCGCCAGGCCTGGGAGGCCGGGGTGGTGCGCACCTCCCTGCGCGCTGGCGCCAGCCTGGTGGGCGCGCAGGAGGGGGTCGCCCCCTGGGACCAGCGACGCCGTCGGCCCGCTCACGACGACCAGGCCGGCGACCGCGGCCCCGGCCTGTCCCCGGGGCGGGACCGTCCCGGGCCCACGCGCTTTGACCCGCAGATCGGGGGCAGGGCGCTGCGCCGCTACGCCCGGGAGCACGGCTGGGCCGGGATGCTGGCCGTGGCCAGGATATCGGTGCGCTGGGAGCAGATCGTGGGCTCCCAGGTGGCCCAGCACGCCCGCGTGGAGCACTTCGCGCCCGGGCGGATCATCCTGCGGGCCAGCTCCTCGGCCTGGGCCCAGCAGCTGCGCCTCCTCATGCCCGGTATCGAGCGGGCCGTGGCCGGGGCGCTGGAGCCGGGGGCGGGGGCCGTCGAGATCCGCGTCCTGGGGCCAGCTGGCCCCACCTGGCGCCGCGAGCGGGTGGCCGTGCGGGGCTCACGCGGGCCGAGGGACACGTACGGGTGACGGCGCTATGTTTCTATTTGATTACATAAACTTCAATACAATCTGTATTGATTTACGTGTTGAGCTGGTCGAGGTTAGTCATCTTGGTCTGAAGGGGGTCCATGACTGAGGTAGTTCTTGAGGCTGAGCACCTCGCGCGCACGTTCGACAGGGGCCGGTTCCAGGCGGTGGCCGACGTCTCGCTGAGGGTCGGGGCTGGCCAGGTGCACGCGCTCCTGGGCCCCAACGGCGCGGGCAAGACGACGACGGTGCGCATGTGCGCCACGCTGCTGCTGCCCACCTCGGGCTCGGTGCGCGTCGACGGCGTGGACGCCGTGGCCCACCCGCGCCGGGCCAGACGTCGCCTGGGGCTGGTGCTGGGCGGTGACCTGGGCTTCTACCCGCGTGCCAGCGCCCGCCAGAACCTCCTCTTCTTCGCCGACCTGCAGGGTGTGGCCCGCGGGGACCGCGCGAGCGCGGTGGACGGCGCCCTGGAGCAGGTCGGCCTGTCAGACGCCGCGGACCGCAGGGCCTCGGCCCTCTCCCGGGGCATGCGCCAGCGCCTGCACCTCGCCCGCGCCCTGCTGGGCAGGCCCCGCCTGCTCCTGCTCGACGAGCCGACCAACGGCCTGGACCCGGACATCTCCCTGCAGGTGCGCCAGACGGTCGCCGAGATCGCCGCCAGCGGGGTGGGCGTCCTGCTGACCTCGCACACGATGCCGGAGATCGAGGAGCTGGCGGACACCATCTCCGTCATTGGCGCGGGCCGTATCGAGGTACGCGGGACGGTGGCCGACGTGGCGCGCCACGCGGGCGTGCTGGCCGTGACCACGCTGACCCTGCCAGGGCGCGCCGCCGGCCTGGACGAGGAGCTGCGCGGCGTGCTGGGGCGCGGCGTCGTGGTCACCCAGCGCCCTAGCTCCTCGAACTGGGCGCTGACCGTCTCCTGGCCCGTTGACGGCGGCCAGCAGGCCGTCGACGCCGGTAGGCGGGCCCTGAGCGCGCTGCTTGAGCGCCACGGCCTGGGCGAGCCCGACGACCTGCTCACGCGCCCGGCGAGCCTGGAGCAGGCCTACCTGGCACTGGCCAGGAGGCTGGACCGGTGAGGCGCCAGATTCGTATGACGGCGTTCCACGTGCGCCAGTTCGTGTCGGTCCCCTACTTCATCCAGGTCATGGTCGTCGCCACTCTCAGCACGACGCTCGTGCAGTACCTGGCCTTCAACGCCTGGCACGGCGTCACCCCGACCGTGGTCTGGGTGCGTGGGGGCGTCATCGGCCTGTGGAGCACGGCGACGTGCGCGGCGGGCATTATCGGGTTCGAGCGTTACAAGGGCACCCTGGTCCACCTGGTGCTCGCCCCCGTGGGGGCGCTGCGCTCACTGGCCGCCGTGGTCAGCGCGGCCGCCAGCTTCGGCGTGCTCGCCCTGCCCCTGTCCTGGGCGACCTGGTCGCTGCTGTCCTGGTCCGTCCACGCCCCCTCCTGGCGGCGCCTGGCCGGGGTGGCGGCCGGCACGCTCATGCTGTGGCTCGGCGCCGTGGCACTGAGCCTGGCCGTGGCCGCGCTGTTCGTCCTCACGCCCAACGCCATCAGCTACGAGGGCCTCCTGCTCGTGCCCGTCTTCCTGCTCTCCGGCCTGACCTTCCTCGGCTCGGGCGCGCCCGGCTGGCTCCAGCCCCTCAGCCGGCTCCTGCCGGTGGGGCTGCCCGTGCAGGTGCTGCTCGGCGGCCCCGTCAGCGTCGGCGCCCTGGCCGGCTGGACGTGCTCGACGCTCGCCTGGGCCGCCCTGGCGGGCCTGCTGGGACGGGCCGCCCTGGTCCGCGCCACCCGCACCGGGACCCTGGAGGTGGTGTGAGTGGCGTTCCTCACCCGTGTCGTCTCCGGTGCCCGGGTCTCCTGGGCCTCCTCCGTCACCTTCGCCACCGTCGGTACCGCCGTCACCACCCTGGCCCTGCTGCCCCTGCTCGACATCGCCTTTGACGTCCTCATGGGGGCCGACCTGGCCTCCGACGACCTCGTGCGCACCGGCTACGCCGCCTGCCTGGTCAGCCTCGCCGTCACCGTCGCCTCCGGGGTCGTCAGCGCCGTCGCCACCGACCGCAACCTCGGCGTCTTCCAGGAGGTGTGCACCCTGCGCCGCCTCGACCCCGCCTACTGGCTCGCCGTCAGCCTCGTGCCGCTGGCGCTGGCTACTGTGACCGGGGTCCTGTCTATCGGCGCGGTCTTCGTCCTCTCCCCGGGGCACGACGTCGCCCTGCTCGCCCGGGTGCTTCTGCTCAGCCTCGGCGCCCTGGCCTGCGGGGTGCTCCTGGGGGTGGGTGCCGCGGGCCTGGGCGTGAGCCTGCCCGACCCCTACCTCGGCGCCACCCTGCTCACCAGCGCCCTGCCCGTGCTCGTCGGCGTCATCGTCCCCGTCTCCGCCTACCCCGCGTGGCTGCGCGTCGTGTCCCAGGTCACTCCGCTCAGCGGTGCCGTCAGCACGCTCACCGCAGGTGGCCCCGCCCTGGTCCTGCGTGACCTGGCGTTGAGCGCCGTCTGGTGCGCCGCCGGCCTGGTCGTCAGCCAGGTCGCCGTCCACCGGCTACGTCAGGGAACACGCTATGACACCGTCTGACGCCACCGGGCGAGGCGGCCTGACACTGGCCGACTACGGCTTGGACGAACGCTGGCGAGCTCACCTGGCTGTCGCCGCCATGGATACCGGTGAGACCCTCGCCCCGGCACGTGTGACCTGCGTGCACCGCTCAGCTATTGATGTCGTCACTGCCGCCGCCGACGCCCTCGCTGACACCCCCGTGACCGCCCGCACGATCGCGCTGGGGCGACCTGGCCACCGCGACGACGAGGCCTGGCCGCCGGTCGTCGGGGACTGGCTCGCTGTTGACACCACCGGCCGCGTCCACACCGTCCTGGCGCGTCGTACCTACCTCGCTCGCCCCTCCGCCGGCCGGGACTCCCACGAGCAGCCCGTCGCCGCCAACGTTGACGTCCTGGTCATTGTCGAGCCCTTTGTGCCTGAGGTGTCGGCTGGACGCGTTGAACGTCTCACCGCTCTTGCCCACTCCGCGGGTACCTCTGTCTGGCTCGTGCTCACCAAAGCTGATCTGGTTGACTCTGAGCAAGCTGAACGTGCCGCTGGGGAGCTGGGCGCCCTGGTCGACGCCGTCCATGTGGTCTCCTCCCACTCCCACCAGGGGCTGGCCGGACTGGCCGACGCCCTGGCCGAGGCTGGCACTGCCGTGCTGCTGGGACGCTCTGGTGCTGGCAAGTCCACCCTCACCAACACCCTTCTGGGCACGGATCTCGCCACCGGGCCAGTGCGGCAGGGCGACGCCAAGGGGCGCCACACGACCACCTCCCGCGGCCTGGTGGCCGGGCGAGGCTGTCTGGTCATCGACACCCCAGGTGTCCGCGCCCTGGCCTCCACCACGGACGCCGATGCGGTCGATGAGACCTTCGCGGACGTTGTCTCCGTCGCCGCCCGTTGCCGTTTTACCGACTGCCGCCACCAGGACGAGCCCGGCTGCGCCGTGCGCCAGGCCGTCGGCGAGGGCAGCCTCGACGCTGCGCGCGTGGAGCGTTACCTCCGCATGAGCGCCGAGTCCTCACGCCTGCGCCAACGCACCGACGCGCGCGCCTGGCGGGACCAGGAGCGCCGTCTCAGCCGTGAGAACAAGGTAGGACGTCGCACCACCATGCGTCTTAAGGGACGGAGGAACTGACGGTACGGCTTACCTGCGCCCCGCGTCGGCGGGAGGTGACAGGCGGCACGTCCCGCGCCACGCCGTCGGCGGTCAGTGCCCAGGTCAGGCCGCGATAGAATGCGGTGAAACTGCCCATGGTGCGCCCAGGACCCGCCGCAGGTACCCACCTACGTGCGCGCGGCCCGAGGGCCAGGAACGCCCCGCAGCGTCCTGACGCGCCCGACGTGAGGAGCAACGAACACGTGGCTGAGGACACTGCTGTGACCCCTGACCCCACCAACGGGGCCGCTGGCTACGGTGCCAGCGACATCACCGTCCTCGAGGGGCTGGAGGCCGTCCGCAAGCGGCCCGGCATGTACATCGGCTCCACCGGGGAGCGCGGGCTGCACCACCTCGTCTACGAGGTCGTGGACAACTCCGTGGACGAGGCCCTCGCGGGCTTCTGCGACCACATCGAGGTCACCCTCCTGGCCGACGGCGGGGTGCGCGTGAGCGACAACGGCCGCGGCATCCCGGTGGACGAGCACCCCACGGAGCACAGGCCCACCGTCGAGGTGGTCATGACCATCCTCCACGCCGGCGGCAAGTTCGGCGGCGGCGGCTACGCCGTCTCCGGCGGCCTGCACGGTGTGGGCATCTCCGTGGTCAACGCCCTGTCCACCCGGGTGGACACCCTGGTGCGCCGCCAGGGCTACGCCTGGCGCATGTCGTTCGCCGACGGCGGCCGCCCCGTCACCGAGCTCGTCAGGGGCGAGGAGACCTCGTCCACCGGCACCACCCAGACCTTCTACCCCGACCCGGCTATCTTCGAGACCACGGTGTTCGACTTCGAGACCCTGCGCCGCCGGTTCCAGCAGATGGCCTTCCTCAACAAGGGCCTGCGCATCACCCTGACCGACGAGCGCCCCACCGCCGTGGACGCCGGCGACGAGATCACCGGTGACGAGGCCGGCCCCGCCGACGACCCGGTCCCCGGGCACCGGGAGGTCTCCTACCGCTACGACCACGGCCTGCGGGACTACGTGCACTTCCTCAACACCTCCAAGAAGGTGGAGCTCATCCACCCCGACATTATCGACTTCGAGGCCGAGCAGCAGCTGGACGAGAGACGCTCCATCAGCCTGGAGATCGCCATGCAGTGGACGAGCGCCTACTCCGAGTCGGTGCACACCTACGCCAACACCATTAACACCACCGAGGGCGGCAGCCACGAGGAGGGGTTCCGCACGGCCCTGACCACCCTGGTCAACAAGTACGCCCGGGAGAAGGGCCTGCTCAAGGACAAGGACGACAACCTCACCGGTGACGACATCCGTGAGGGACTGACCGCGGTCATATCCGTCAAGCTCTCCGAGCCCCAGTTCGAGGGGCAGACCAAGACCAAGCTCGGCAACACCGAGGCCCGCACATTCGTCCAGCAGACCGTCTACGCCCAGCTCGGCGACTGGCTCGACTCCCACCCGGCCGACGCCAAGGCCGTCATTGTCAAGGCCGGTCAGGCCGCCGCCGCCCGCCTGGCGGCCCGCAAGGCGCGCGAGGCCACCCGCCGCAAGGGCGTCCTGGAGTCCGCCTCCATGCCCGGCAAGCTGCGTGACTGCTCCAGCCGCGACGCCACCCGCAGCGAGATCTTTATCGTGGAGGGCGATTCCGCCGGCGGCTCCGCCGTGGGCGGTCGCGACCCGGAGTTCCAGGCCATTATGCCTATCCGTGGCAAGATCCTGAACGTGGAGAAGGCGCGCCTGGACCGCGCCCTGTCGTCGGAGACGATCCGCAACCTCATTACCGCCTTCGGTACCGGTATCGGCGAGGACTTCGACCTCTCCAGGCTGCGCTACCACAAGATCGTCATTATGGCCGACGCCGACGTCGACGGCCAGCACATCGCCACCCTCCTGCTGACCCTGCTCTTCCGCTACATGCGCCCCATTATCGAGCACGGCCACGCCTACATCGCCATGCCCCCGCTGTACCGCCTCAAGTGGACCGGCACCGACCACGAGTTCGCCTACTCCGACGCCGAGCGCGACCAGCTCCTGGAGGCGGGCCGGGCGGCCGGGCGGCGCCTGCCCAAGGACGGCGGTATCCAGCGCTACAAGGGGCTGGGGGAGATGAACGACCACGAGCTGTGGGAGACCACCATGGACCCGGCGCGCCGCATCCTCAAGAAGGTGACCCTGGACGAGGCCGCTGACGCTGACGAGACCTTCGCCGTCCTCATGGGCGACGACGTCGAGCAGCGCCGCTCCTTCATCCAGCGCAACGCCGCAGACGTCCGCTTCCTCGATATCTGACGCACCACGCCGGCACGCGCCCGACGTCGTCGGACCCGACCTGAAGGAAACCCGTGAGCGAAGAGACCGCCCCCACCACCAGCGCCCCCGCAGGCGTCCCCCACGACCGCGTCCAGCCGGTCGACCTCCAGACGGAGATGCAGCGCTCCTACCTCGACTACGCCATGAGCGTCATCGTGGGGCGCGCCCTGCCGGACGTGCGCGACGGCCTCAAGCCGGTCCACCGCCGCATCCTGTACGGGATGTTCGACGGCGGCTACCGCCCCACGGCGTCCTTCTCCAAGTGCTCACGCATTGTGGGCGACGTCATGGGCAAGTACCACCCCCACGGTGACGGCGCCATCTACGACGCCCTGGCCCGCCTGGTCCAGCCCTGGTCCCTGCGCTACCCGCTGGTGGCCGGGCAGGGCAACTTCGGCACCCCCGGCAACCTCGGCCCGGCCGCGCCCCGCTACACCGAGGCCAAGATGGCCCCCCTGGCCATGGAGATGGTGCGCGACATCGACGAGGAGACGGTGGACTTCGCGCCCAACTACGACGGGCGGGACATGGAGCCCGCCATTCTGCCGGCCCGCTTCCCCAACCTGCTGTGCAACGGCTCCGAGGGCATTGCGGTGGGTATGGCCACCCGCATCCCCCCGCACAACCTGCGGGAGGTGGCCAGCGGCGTCCAGTGGTTCCTGGAGCACCCCCAGGCGTCCCGCGAGGAGCTCCTGACGGCCCTCATCGCCCGCGTCCAGGGCCCGGACTTCCCCACCGGGGCCACCATCCTGGGGCGGCGCGGCATCGAGGACGCCTACCGCACCGGACGCGGCTCCATCACCCAGCGCGCGGTGGTGTCCATCGAGGAGATCCAGGGCCGCCAGTGCCTGGTGGTCACCGAGCTGCCCTACCAGGTCAACCCCGACAACCTGGCCGACAAGATCGCCC
>ERZ772918.325-NODE-325-length-35805-cov-12.9756_pt1 | contig 35805 bp, 19 predicted proteins | sample MGYA00512118_ERZ772918 | MGnify/ENA primary metagenome ERZ772918 (study PRJEB29015, sample SAMEA2737939) | human oral metagenome | biome: human oral; feature: human-associated habitat; material: dental | place: China | collected 2135 ... | reverse complement strand
CGATCCCCGCGTTCACGTGGGCGAAGGGCCAGTGGATCTGGTTCCGCTGCTTCACGCTGGTCTTCTGGATCTCCATGAACACCCTCCTGCCCGAGGTCTTGGTCCCTCCCTCGGATATCTTCAACTTCGCGACCATGGACCCGCGCGCGAACGTCGCATGCGCGGCCGTGGCGCTCGCGGCGAATGTCGCGTTGTTTGCGTACTGGCTGTACAAGATCGTTGCTTTCAAGCGCAATCCGATCACGGGTGTCCTGTACTGCGAGCTGGGAGAGTTCCGCACCATCGTGCGCGAGCACTGCGATGACAAGGACAAGTACTTCCTAGTGGACCGCATCCCCGAAACGCTCGCGGAGCTCGGCTTCGAGCCCGACTCGCCCACCCCGCCCGCGGACGGCTACCGGGCCTGGATGCCCTGGTGGAGGGGAGAGGATAGGCGGCATCCGTCCAAGAGGGGTGCTGATTTGCGGTCGTAGGTTCTCCTGCCGCGTCCCGCATTGCCGAGGCCTCCCCGCAGAGTTGTGGGGAGGCCTCGGTTGCATGCGTGCTCATTCAGTCCTGAGCTAGTCCCTTGAAAAGCTCGTGAAGCGCCGTGTTGTGGCACCCGGAACTTACTGGCACGATTTGGCGGTGGCCCTTTGGGTTCCTTCCGCTTTCTGTCTCAATGCACCTTATGGTGCTCGATGCATGCTATCTGGCTGGCGCTGCCCCACTGTGGTGGGTTCCTTTCGCTTTGGCTAAATGCGCCTTATGGCGCTCGGTGCTTGTTGGCGGGAGAGTGATACGGCGTGCCGATTATTCGTTCAGCGTCTTAATGCACCGTTTGACGCTAGGTGCTTTCTGACCTGCCTGCCGTAATTACTACGGCGGCTCGGCGATGTCTTAATGCACCTTATGGTGCTAGTTGCTTTCTGACGGAGTACGACTCTATCGACCTTGGCCTCGGCGCTGTTGTCTTAATGCACCTTATGGCGCTAGGTGCTTTCTGACGGGGTTGTTCTAGCACCACCTGATACAAGGAGGGTTGTCTTAATGCACCTTATGGCGCTAGGTGCTTTCTGACGGGAGATCGGAGACGCATCCGCGTGCAGACCCCAAGTGTCTTAATGCACCTTATGGCGCTAGGTGCTTTCTGACATTCCCTACGAGGAGGTCTCCCGATGACCATGACAGGTCTTAATGCACCTTATGGCGCTAGGTGCTTTCTGACTGGATCTGCACGGTCTGATTCGTGCGGGTCATGCGTCTTAATGCACCTTATGGCGCTAGGTGCTTTCTGACTGGAGAGGATCTGGCGCACGGCATTCTCGCATCCTGCCCGTCTTAATGCACCTTATGGCGCTAGGTGCTTTCTGACGACGCTAACGCGATGACTGACGGTTACTGGGGTCGTGTCTTAATGCACCTTATGGCGCTAGGTGCTTTCTGACTCGGCTCTTTTCTTTTAGGAAAGAGGTGAAGGCGGTGTGGTCTTAATGCACCTTATGGCGCTAGGTGCTTTCTGACTCTAGTCGTGTGGGAAAACGTGAGAGGAGCGCTGACGAGTGGTCTAAATGCACCTTATGGCGCTAGGTGCTTTCTGACGCGTGAACTGAAACCGCGGGTGACGGAGCATGAGTCTTAATGCACCTTATGGCGCTAGGTGCTTTCTGACAGAGGTTGCTGAGATCGAGAACGACGAGCCGGAGTTCTGTCTTAATGCACCTTATGGCGCTATGTGCTTTCTGACGTTGTGGGAGGTCCGCGACGGCGCGACGATGGTCCGCCGTCTTAATGCACCTTATGGCGCTAGGTGCTTTCTGACCGGTCGGCTCCCTGGTAGGGTACCCCCTGGGGGTATAGTCTTAATGCACCTTATGGCGCTAGGTGCTTTCTGCGGTGGTCGAGGTACGCGCCGGCGTCGCTTCGGATCGCGGTCTTAATGCACCTTATGGCGCTAGGTGCTTTCTGACATCGCACATTGTGGAAACCGACGCCGAGAAAGCCGCGCGCGTCTTAATGCACCTTATGGCGCTAGGTGCTTTCTGGCTGACCGCATCCTGCGTGGTGAGTCATCGATGACCACGGTCTTAATGCACCTTATGGCGCTAGGTGCTTTCTGACCGCCCTGACCGACGTGCAGAACAAGCTCTCCGCAGCGTCTTAATGCACCTTATGGCGCTAGGTGCTTTCTGACACCGACGCCGAACAATCACAGGCGATCCTCCACTGGTCTTAATGCACCTTATGGCGCTAGGTGCTTTCTGACCCTGTGGCAGGGCACGGACCAGCGTGAGCTGAAGCGTCTTAATGCACCTTATGGCGCTAGGTGCTTTCTGACCATCCGGAATGGTCGGTTAAGCGAGAATTCGAAACCAAATGTCTTAATGCACCTTATGGCGCTAGGTGCTTTCTGACCCCCGCCGACCGCAAGCACCGCGCCTATTACGAGGGCCGCGTCTTAATGCACCTTATGGCGCTAGGTGCTTTCTGACGGTTGAAATTGCGATGGTGCGCAAGCTGGATTCGAAGTCTTAATGCACCTTATGGCGCTAGGTGCTTTCTGACGAGCCCTTACCCAGAATACTACTCCCCTCTTCCTTCCCAAGTCTTAATGCACCTTATGGCGCTAGGTGCTTTCTGACTAACCCAGATCCGGAGCGTCCGTACATTACGGTTAAGTCTTAATGCACCTTATGGCGCTAGGTGCTTTCTGACTGCCACAGAGGCCGTTCGAGTCGGACAGATGATCAGTCTTAATGCACCTTATGGCGCTAGGTGCTTTCTGACGAACCCACGGTGGAAATCTATGTAAACGAAGACATAGCGAGTCTTAATGCACCTTATGGCGCTAGGTGCTTTCTGACCGAGCTAATCGGCCAAGCGTTCGGCAAGACAGCCGCGGAGTCTTAATGCACCTTATGGCGCTAGGTGCTTTCTGACCCGAAAGAGGGAGCTTCAATGCTCGCTCATACGAGCGTCTTAATGCACCTTATGGCGCTAGGTGCTTTCTGACGCGCTAACAGAAAGTAGCATTATGAACATCGACCGAGGTCTTAATGCACCTTATGGCGCTAGGTGCTTTCTGACGCGACCTGCTCGGCACGGTGGAGACCGTCACCGTTAGCGTCTTAATGCACCTTATGGCGCTAGGTGCTTTCTGACAGTGTATGAACACGGCACTAGTGGGCCTCGTTTGCTCTGTGTCTTAATGCACCTTATGGCGCTAGGTGCTTTCTGACTATTAAGATTGCAATCTCTTGGTGGGACACACTATCGGGTCTTAATGCACCTTATGGCGCTAGGTGCTTTCTGACTCACCGTCAAGCACATCAGCGAAGGCGACTACCTGTCTTAATGCACCTTATGGCGCTAGGTGCTTTCTGACACAGATATTCCAGGTCTACGTATCAAATATGTGAAACGTCTTAATGCACCTTATGGCGCTAGGTGCTTTCTGACCGACCTCGGGAGCGCCGCATGAGCACCCCCACGGTCCTGTCTTAATGCACCTTATGGCGCTAGGTGCTTTCTGACTTGATACCCCCACCCTAAAAAGAGACCCCCTTGTTGCCGTCTTAATGCACCTTATGGCGCTAGGTGCTTTCTGACTACATGGCACTGATCATTGGGGCGCTTATCCTCGTGGGGTCTTAATGCACCTTATGGCGCTAGGTGCTTTCTGACATTCATCTGGGACAACGAAAGTGAGCTAGCTTGTCTTAATGCACCTTATGGCGCTAGGTGCTTTCTGACGGGTGATCTCTTTGGTGTGAAGGAGAAGCGTTTCACTACCCGGTCTTAATGCACCTTATGGCGCTAGGTGCTTTCTGACGAGCAAAACGGCAAAGTCCAGAAACAATCCGTAGGCCCGTCTTAATGCACCTTATGGCGCTAGGTGCTTTCTGACGCTGCTTACGCCGCTCTCGACACGTCCTACCGAAAGTACAGTCTTAATGCACCTTATGGCGCTAGGTGCTTTCTGACGAGCAAAACGGCAAAGTCCAGAAACAATCCGTAGGCCCGTCTTAATGCACCTTATGGCGCTAGGTGCTTTCTGACGCTGCTTACGCCGCTCTCGACACGTCCTACCGAAAGTACAGTCTTAATGCACCTTATGGCGCTAGGTGCTTTCTGACGTGGCGGCGGGCCTCCTCCGGGAGACCGGCCTGGAGCGCCTGGTCTTAATGCACCTTATGGCGCTAGGTGCTTTCTGACCCATCGAGGGCGCTCCGCTCGCGCAGGCTTGAGAAGCGTCTTAATGCACCTTATGGCGCTAGGTGCTTTCTGACGCAGGCCCGTTTGTCGTGACGCCGCGCGTCACGGTCAGGTCTTAATGCACCTTATGGCGCTAGGTGCTTTCTGACAGATCTCTACACGTTTCAGAGTAGCACCCTCGGACGGTCTTAATGCACCTTATGGCGCTAGGTGCTTTCTGACTGGCCGCCATGGAGCTCGCCAACTTCCGTACGGGACGGTCTTAATGCACCTTATGGCGCTAGGTGCTTTCTGACTCAAAGTCGGAAAGCGTCATCGTGGAGGTATACGTAAACGGGTCTTAATGCACCTTATGGCGCTAGGTGCTTTCTGACGAACGCGAGTAGGTAGCCGCCGGGCTTGATGACGCGCAGGTCTTAATGCACCTTATGGCGCTAGGTGCTTTCTGACGAAACTCGTCGAAAGCATGGAAAAAAACGGCGCCACGATGGGTCTTAATGCACCTTATGGCGCTAGGTGCTTTCTGACGCTCAGTTCGCCCATCCGGTGGTGTTCAAGTCCTTGGTCTTAATGCACCTTATGGCGCTAGGTGCTTTCTGACGCCCCTGCCCGGTGACCGTGATGTTCCAGCCAGCGACATGTCTTAATGCACCTTATGGCGCTAGGTGCTTTCTGACGCCATGACACGAAAAGTAGCCCTGAATGACGTACTCAGGTCTTAATGCACCTTATGGCGCTAGGTGCTTTCTGACGACGTCTTCGCCCGCTTTCTGGGCTTTGGGGTCCCAGCTAGTCTTAATGCACCTTATGGCGCTAGGTGCTTTCTGACGCTGGTGGGGACCCCTCACGACGAGCGCTCTCCAGGTCTTAATGCACCTTATGGCGCTAGGTGCTTTCTGACGCCATGCCTGCGGGCATGATCGACGTGGGCTGGCTGTCTGGTCTTAATGCACCTTATGGCGCTAGGTGCTTTCTGACGGCAACGAGCCGATCACTAATCGCCGCGTCTAAGGACGCCGTCTTAATGCACCTTATGGCGCTAGGTGCTTTCTGACCTCAGTTCGCGCATACTGTCAATGTTCCCGATGAATGGTCTTAATGCACCTTATGGCGCTAGGTGCTTTCTGACATGACTTCGGCACAGATCGACATCCAGGCGGCGCGCCCGTCTTAATGCACCTTATGGCGCTAGGTGCTTTCTGACCAAAGAATTTTATCATCGTCGATAAAAGCGTGAGTACGAGTCTTAATGCACCTTATGGCGCTAGGTGCTTTCTGACTAACGAGACGGGTGCAGATACTAAGACCTTCCTGCACGGGTCTTAATGCACCTTATGGCGCTAGGTGCTTTCTGACATGACTCATACTCCGCTGGGGACATTTTCTCGTCGTGTCTTAATGCACCTTATGGCGCTAGGTGCTTTCTGACGGAAGAAGAAATTCAACGAAAAGGTGTTCGCAGACAGGTCTTAATGCACCTTATGGCGCTAGGTGCTTTCTGACACGGTAGGTGAAGGGCTCCACGAGCCGGTGCGGGTCAGGTCTTAATGCAGCTTATGGCGCTAGGTGCTTTCTGACCACACGGTAGAGATCACGGGCAGCACGTAGGACTGGAAGTCTTAATGCACCTTATGGCGCTAGGTGCTTTCTGACCGAGGACGGTCACTGCCGCCGACGCGCGGAGCGCGCCCTCAGTCTTAATGCACCTTATGGCGCTAGGTGCTTTCTGACCTCTTGGTGAGCTGGCGCTTGAGGGCTGCGCCAACGATGAGTCTTAATGCACCTTATGGCGCTAGGTGCTTTCTGACAGTCGTCCAACATTCCCAACGCGCCTACCGAAAACCCCGTCTTAATGCACCTTATGGCGCTAGGTGCTTTCTGACAACGAAGGTAGTCCTTGCATGATTCAAAAGAGTAGAGGAGTCTTAATGCACCTTATGGCGCTAGGTGCTTTCTGACGCACTCGGACTTGAACCGTTGCAGGCACTCGCGTCTATGTCTTAATGCACCTTATGGCGCTAGGTGCTTTCTGACAGCAGTTATCGTTTAGATCCCAGTACAGAGCACCTGGTGTCTTAATGCACCTTATGGCGCTAGGTGCTTTCTGACAACGAACTTTACGATGCTCGGCGGCGCCGCTTCGGTGTCTTAATGCACCTTATGGCGCTAGGTGCTTTCTGACAAGGTTGGAAAGTTCGTTCCCGTCAAGCCTGGCTGTGGGTCTTAATGCACCTTATGGCGCTAGGTGCTTTCTGACGCGAGCCGAGGACCTCGAGGTAACAGTTAGTGACCCGTCTTAATGCACCTTATGGCGCTAGGTGCTTTCTGACGAAGAAGCAGAGTCTGAAGAAGTGGGAGATCGAGCTTGTCTTAATGCACCTTATGGCGCTAGGTGCTTTCTGACGGAGATTCGAGACCATATCACCCAGCTGTTCCGTTTTGTCTTAATGCACCTTATGGCGCTAGGTGCTTTCTGACTGATTGAACTTTAGGAGGTTCATAAAATGGCTCTGAGTCTTAATGCACCTTATGGCGCTAGGTGCTTTCTGACCGTCGCTCAGCCGAAGTGCGATGGACTTCCTATCAGGTCTTAATGCACCTTATGGCGCTAGGTGCTTTCTGACTTATTTATAGGGAATCCTATAAAATAATAGTACGGTCTTAATGCACCTTATGGCGCTAGGTGCTTTCTGACGCAGCGCAAGGACCGCAGCACGTGGCAGTACGACCACGGTCTTAATGCACCTTATGGCGCTAGGTGCTTTCTGACTGGGCAGGGCCGTTTGGGGCGTGGAGGCCCAAATTGGTTCGGGTCTTAATGCACCTTATGGCGCTAGGTGCTTTCTGACCCGCGACGATCAGCGTGTCGTATTCGGTCTGCTCGTACGTCTTAATGCACCTTATGGCGCTAGGTGCTTTCTGACGGTCTCGATGTCCGCGGACTTGACCTTCATGGAGACCTGTCTTAATGCACCTTATGGCGCTAGGTGCTTTCTGACTTACATTGGCATCAACGTTAGAGATAGTGACTTGCTTTGTCTTAATGCACCTTATGGCGCTAGGTGCTTTCTGACGGCCTGGCGTGTCGCATCCCCCGTGACCAGCGGAAACGCCACCCCGGATCGCCAGGGGTCGAAAAAGCACCAATCCGACCCGCAAGCACGAGGACAGACTAGCAGACTTTTCGTTGTGAATCCTCACATCGCCACCGAACGGTCCCGCGGAGGTTTGTCTGCCGGAAAACTCGCGACGCATCGGCGTGTTACACGCCACAAAGCGTCTGTGGTTGTATGGTAACTCCAAGTGATCGTCGGAAGGTCAGACAATGACGTAACCTGCCACCACCTCGTTCATGAGGGACGCATGTACCCCGGAAGCTCTCACCCGTGCGCGGCGCCGCCTCCTCACCGCTAGCGCCAGCCTCGGATCCCACAGCCTCACCGACGCGCAGCTACGCGAGCTGGCCTCGGACCAGTGGACCGCCCCCGACCTCGCCCGCCTCGACGCGCGGAACATCGCAGAGGCGACACCCATCACCCGCGCGCTCCTTGCCGAAACCGTCACCGAAGCACTCGGGCGGCTCATCGGGATCGAACGCCCCAACGGGAGCTACGACGACACCCCCGACGGGCACGAGGCTTTCACCCGCCAAGTTACCGACGACTACGACCACGGCAACCACCACCTCGCCCGAGCCGTTCTCCGTCCCAGCCATCCCGAACGCGTCACGGGGGACGCGCTAGCTGGCCTCGGCCTCGGCAACGAAGCAGAACCCATCATCCGCGAACTCGCCGACACCGCCAACCCCGATGACCCTATCGTGCGCGCGCTCACCGATGCGGCCCTCCTCGAGATCGACAGGTGCGCTGCGGGACGAGGCCTCCAGTACTCGCGCGTGGGAACCACCCTCATCCTCGCCGCCCCGACGAAGCGATGCCTCGACGAGGCCATCGATGGCGTCGCCGGTGCGGCCGTCACGCTCGGGGCCAGGATTGGCGACCTCACGACCCAACACATCGACGCAGACGCCGCCCTTGCCAGCATCGGAATTGACCACGCGCCCCCACGCGAGAAGAACACCCCCGCGAACCAGGCCGACCGCATCCTGTACGTCGGGCGCGACGGGGCACGCATTCACATCAAAGCTGGACGACTCCTCGTCGATGGAGGCGGCGGCATCCCCGCCGCGAGCCTGCCGAAGAACAACGTCAGTAGAATCGTCCTGTCCGGAAACGTCGGACTTTCCGCCGGCGCACGATCCTGGGCCATGCGCAGCGGCATCGACGTCGTTTGCCTCTCACGCCGCGGCGCCTACCAGGGCACCCTCATGGGCGCGGGGAGGGGCACCCACGCGTCCCGCCTGCTCGCCCAGATCGACCTCGCGCGCGACGAAGCGCGCCGCCTCGACCTGGCCGCCGCCCTCATCGGCGCAAAGATCCGCGGACAAATCCACGTCCTCACCCGCATCGCCAGGCGCGACCCCGGCCTCCACCTCGCTGACACGACCGCGCACATGCACCGATGGCGACGCAGCCTCGCTGACGCGCGCACCATCAACGACGTCATGGGTATCGAAGGGGCCTGCTCGACCGCCTACTTCGACGCTCTCGGTGCGTGCGTCCCCGCCGACGTCCCCTTCGACGGGCGCAGCCGACGCCCACCCCGCGACCTGCCCAACGCGGCCCTGTCCTACGGGTACGCCATCCTCCTCGGCGAATGCGTCGGTGCCCTCCACGCCGCCGGGCTGGACCCGAGCCTCGGAATTGCCCACGCGCCCACCGACAAACGCCCCAGCCTCGCCCTCGACCTCATGGAGGAGTTCCGCCCCCTCCTCGTCGACCAAACCGTCATGGCGCTCCTGCGCACGCGCAAGCTCCGCCCCGAACACGCCTCCATCGAGCCCGAAAGTGGGGGAGTATGGCTGGGCGCGGAAGGAAAGAAGGTTCTCGTCGACGCTTACGAGGCCTGCGCGCAGCGCTCGGTGACCGGTGCTCTGCCCGGATACTCGGGATCGTGGCGCAGGCACATCACACACTCTGCGCAGATGCTAGCGCGGGCCATCGCCGAACCCGACTACCAGTGGCGGGGAATCGCGTGGCGATGATCTACATCATCGCCTACGACATCGCCGACAATCGGCGCCGCCTCAAGGTCGCCAAAATCCTGGAATCCTGGGGCTACCGCATCCAAGAATCCGTGTTCCAGCTCCGTCTCGACGCTGACTCTCTGGCGCGCGTGCGCCACCTCCTGTCCCGAACCATCAAAGACGCCGAAGACGTCATCCACATCTACCCGATCTGCGCGACCTGCGCTGATCGCGCCGACATACTCGGCGCGGCCATAGCGCTGGACGACGTGGGGTTGTGCCGGGGAGTGTGGTGACAGAAGCTAAAGATACGATGCCCGTCGAATGGCAAGACGTGAAAGTTGCCGCCCGACATTCAATCTTCCACTTTAAATGGACAAAGCATCGCTCCAATCGTTCCCAGCAAGAGAGCGAGGAGCGAGACTGTGCCCCGTTTCAACCTCACCCTTGTTAGTCTGATTGTTTCTCCTGTTTTCTTGAAGGGTCATGTAACGAACATCAACTTTACCTGGGTAACCCACGCATGAACGAAGAAAAGCCTTGCACCAAGGCGTTTCAGAAAGAGCTTCGTAAAAGCTCTCTGCTTTCTTCAAAAAGGCTTGTCTCCACTCATGGTTAAGTTCGTAACTTTCTGTATCCTGCGCGCCAAGGCACCCTTTCAGGTCAATATAGTCATCAACCAGTCCAATAGCATCAGAACCTGCGCAAGTCGCGGTCTTCACAATATTAAGTGAACTAAAAGAAACGTGAACAACACCAAGGCCGAGTGGCTTGCCCATCCCCATTCGCAGATAGCCTTCAAGGGTGCCATGCTCTTCCTTTTCTGTGGAATTTGAATTAGAAATCGCTGTCTGCGCGTATTTACCCAGGCGCTCAGAATCCACAACCCAAAGGAGAGTCCGCAGTTCCTCCTGAGATAATCCCTCGAAATGAACCGTGCAATGAAAAACGCTCCCTCGTTTGATCCAATTTTTCGAAAAAGAGCAAACGCTTGTATTAAGCTTTTGACGATCCCCGTCTGAATCTTGTGCACGCTCCGTCTCGTAGGATTCGAGTGTTGAGTACGTTAGTCGTCCATCTCCATTCTTTCTGCGATCTGCGTCCCGTCGTCGAAATGGATAAGCGGCTGCACCGAGCAGATCTCCCTCTGAATAGTAACCCGGCCTGCGGCGTCCGCTGATCGTGCTGCCCGTGTCGTCTGTTAGGAAGCGGCGAGCGGATGTTGTCTTTGGCGCGAGAAGCGGGCGAAGATCCAGTTTCTCATCCTTAGGTGTGACCCCGCTGGTATCAACAGCGCTGATCGTGATTCTTCCTCTTAGCGCCGATGAGTGATTCTTCGGCTGATCTGAGGGTTTAGGAATGAAACCAAAGGCGCGGTCGGCTGGAGAAGCCTCGTGCGCGCAGGCAACGGGAAGCGCTCCCTGCACGCGTGCTAAACTGCGCGGACTTTGCGAATAGTTGCGTCTGCCAACCTGCGTAGGCATGAGCTCAACAACCTTACCGCCTTGAAGGCGGGCATATGCGAGCAGGCCGGAATGGTTGATCGGACCTATGTCTTCGTTTCCTGCTCGATCAATGACGAATCTGCTTGGTCTAGATGGATTCTTTGAAGTAGTATCTTTCGAATCGTAGGAATATGAGCGGATAATGCGGTCGTATGTCTCCGCTACTGCGGGATCGATCTCGACTTTGCTTTGGTTGTCCTGATCGTCGAAGAAGATTCGCTCGGACAGTTTCGAGTCGAATATTGTTTCGCCTTCTTTGAGTTGGCCGTCCGGTGTTGTCGAATAAAACCAGCCACTATGTTCTGTTTCGTCACTTGTGGACTTAGATACCCAATCTGGAACCTTGAGCGGTAGGTATGTACTGTCCCTTCTTGCTTTCACTTGTGTGACGATGTACGAATCCTCAGTTTTCTTTGCTTTAAAGTCGACGAGCTCGCCGTGGCTAAGCTTGTCCCAAGCGGGAGAATTCTTAAGAAGAGGGATTCGTATCTTCTTCTGCCTATTGTTGTCGGCCTCGATTTCCTCATGTGTCAGGAGCTTCGCGTAGGAGGCCTGATCGGGCCCGTACAGTAGCGTCCCCCTGTGATCCCCTTGGTCGTACTGTCCGCTTAGTTTTATGGGAACGAGTTCGAGAGCTGCCGAAGGGTCAGCTCGGTACGTAAGAGGGACGCTGTGATCGCCGAATATGCGGAATCGTGATGCAGTCAAACGCTCGTATGCGTTTGATATCATTCCTTTGATCATTGTTGGGGCGATGAAAGGGTGTCCGGTTGTTGGATCGACAGGGACGCTGATCTCAGTCGGACTTCCGTCATATTTCTTTTGGTCTCCGAAAATGAGAGCAGTCATAGCTTCGATTCTCAGTTGAAAACTCCCGCTGTAGGTCTCAGTTCCGAGGTTGTCAAGAGACTTCGGGTGTGAATCACGTAGGAAGTCAGTGATCTCTTCGGGAAGATTGAAACTGCTGGACGGATCCTTTGTTTCACCCTTTGGGAGACGGAGCAGATGCCTTCTTGAGGGCGGCCGCAGGACTGGAATGCAGTTGACTGACGAATGGAACGAACTTACCTTTTTCTGTGCGTTAGACATGATTAGCTCCATTCTCCCGTGAATAGTTGATCGGTGACTGCCATGTTCCCGTACTCGGGTTCCTCAGTGATGAATTCGATGGCGCTCATGGGTTCCGGAGTTGCATCTTTCGCCAGCGAGCCGCGTCGCGGATCGTGTTGCATGTACGTGACCCTGTGGGCCAGGCCGTTGGGGGAGAACGAGCCGCCTTCCGATGCCTCTCCAGCTTCCCTATCCGCGGCTTCTGCTGGCCTCCCAGTCAATGTCAGCTCGCAAGCCCCCAGTCCGTTCACCCAACGGAACTCGTGCGCCAGCGTCGTGCTCGCTTCCCCGTCGGGAATGACCCGCCACACGCGTGCCTCATACACGCGGGAAAGGTCAAAACCATTAGGGGAGGAGACCTTAAGTGTCGCGTCGCCAATCTTCAGGACGGGCCACGTCCCGTTCGTCGCCCACGCGATCCCGGCGACCGTGGCATTTCCGAAAACTCTCTTCAAGGCCTCAGGTAGTTTGGAGCCGTTATAGACCCTGTGTTCGCTAACCTCCAGGCGGCAGGGGCTCGCGCTGGGCGCGTGGTCACAATTCTTCGGATCGTTCTCAGTCATTCGTTCTTACCTTCCACATCAGTAGGGACAACATTTGTCGCGGCTGCAGGCTCTCGGAGGTAGTCGGCCCATCCCGTGTATCCGTCTCGACCGTCGGGTTCACCTCGCAGATATGCTAGGAGGGCGTGCGCTGCGCTTTGCGGCGCGTTGGTCCCCTCCACCTGTTCGGAGGGCCATAGCTTTTCGTTAATCGGAGCGCTGATGATCACGTCGTCGGCACCCGACACACTGACACCCGTTACCTCGACCTGACCGAGGCCTCGTGTCGATCGGCTGCCCAAAGGGAGTGTGCCCGCGCTGAGCTCCGCCAACGCGAGACACAGGAGGCACCACGAAGCCCTTGCGCGAGCTTGGAACTCCTCTTCCGGAAGGCTTTTTTCGGAACAGCTGTTGCGCACGTTGCGAAGCAACCGACGCGCGTCCACTTCGATCTCGATGTCGTTCCACTGTGCGTGCGGGTAGATCGCCTCGGTGAAGAGCCCGCCGTCGATCACCCCGCCCGTCCAACGATCGATTGCGTTGTGCGTGACCTCGATGCGTGTGCCGAGCTCCGTCGACAGACAGTCGTGGACGGTGACCGCGCCCCGGTATTCGGTCGTACCAAACAGGTAGCGAACCAGGTTTGGTTCGCGGGCGATCTGTTCGTGGATGTCGTGCGTCGCGTAGGGGCTCAGCTGCGATCGTGAGGCGAGCACCGTCCGCGCGATGCGCGAGGCTCTGGATCGCAAAGCACCACGAATCGACGTACCCGGGATGAGGAGCTGGGCGTGCTCCCACGGCTGCGACGGGTCCCTGAGCGGCTCGACGACCTCGGGAACCTTCTCCTCGCAGGGATCCTTCCCCCGGGCTTTCGCCGCCTTCTTTTCCTCTTCTTCTTTGGCCTTCTTACGCTGCTTCGTCATCTTCTCGTCCTCGGCCACGAAAACTCCCGTGGGGGACCACCATGTGATTGCGACGCGCACGGGCTTGGCGACAGGCCAAGCTTCGCCTTCCTTGCCCGTCTCCTGTTGCTTGCGGTCCTCGTCCTCGTTGATTCCATTGCCGATCAGGTCGTCAACCACTCCGGCAAGCCCTCGTCCCGCCGCATCCGTTGTCCTGGCGACAACCCGACGATTGGCCTTATGGAGCTTCACGGTCCCCTGCCCCGATCCGGTGCGCCCGCCCAGCGTGACCGTGCCGGACTTCAGGACGGAGACAATCAAATCAAGGAGCTTCTCTACCGCATCGGTGGACGCCGGGCCGGGTATCCCCTTCGACTGCTCGCGGGTCGTCTCCTCGTTGTCGCGGCCCTCCGCGGTGATAACCGCCGTGAAAGTGGTTCCCCGGGGGAGGAACTCGTGCTCGTAGAGGGCCCCTTTTGACGCGGCTCCCGTCGCCCGGTCGATGCCGACGCCGTGGCGCTTGGTCGTCCTAGTTTCCCGAGGATCGGGGAAAGATACCGCGTGGAAGGTCAATGCGCTTCGTCGAATAGGCAGGGCGTCGTCCTGAGTTAGGCCAATCTCGCTGCGGCTCCTCCCGGTGTGCGCCGTGCCGTCGCCCCACAGGGACTTCCAAACCTCGCAGTTGAAGACGCCGCCGTCCTGAGCTCTTGAGTCGCCCTCCGCCTTCATATTCTTCCTTGTCGCATCACAGGCCGCGCGGATGACGCCCCTGAGAGACCTGCCCGGGATCGTCGGCTCCCCGAGGCCGTTACGACAGAACCTGATGAGAGCTCCCTCCCCGTCGCGTTCGGGGACCTCGTCAACTCCGCCGATGTGTAGCTCCGATACCAGCTCAAGGTCGAGCTTCAGTTCATACCGCGTGAAAGTCACTTGGAGTCGCCTCCTTTGCGGATACTCGTAGAAATGAAATGCTCGGGTTTTGCCTTCGGGACCGTCACGCACGCGGCATCGAGCAGAGGATGATTCACCTCAAAACGGCCATAGCCCTGCGCGGTGAGTTCGCCGACGCCCACGCGGCCAAGCGTTCTCAGCGTATCCACGTCCGTCGACTGGATCGTCACCCGGATCACGGATCCCGCCTGGATCGCCAGTCGCGTGGCGCGCGGACCATTGTCTGCGGGGGACCACGAATCCACCCGGCGGTAACGTATCGCGGGGACCCCTTGGGTTTGCAGCGTCACGCCTCTACGCTTGAATGCCTGCAACAGGTCATCAACGGTACCTCCCGGCCCCAGGGTGTCGGAACGCGCGATCACGTCGGAGGTGAACCAGATGGTCGCGTCGACCCCCGTGCCGGGCTCCGGCAGCTGGCCGTCTCCCGGCGCTTCCATCCCCGTCACCGAGCCGACGTCGCCGAACCGCTCACGCCCCTTCCGCTCGCCCTCGTCGACTTTGCGAAGCGTGCAACGCGCGGACCCGAAAGTGCCCGTCAGTTTGCGCGACCCCAACCGCGCCTCGCTCTCCTCGTCAAGCAGGTCGTCGATCCGGCAGGCCTCCCAGAGTGCGTCCGACATCCAGACGTGCGCGCGCATCTGCATTCCCTCGGGCAGTGCCTCGACCAGGACCAGCTGGCCGTTGCTGGCCGCGCCCGTCTCCGAGTTGATCGCGGTGGTCTGCCGACCGCGCATGGGAGGAGCACCGTACCAGCCCAAGGACGGAGAATTCCCCGAATCGGGTTTGCTCTCGCTTTCCGCTCCTGCATTCAGGAAGACGTAGCCCCCACGGACCGGGATCCGCGGAGAATCCGCAGGAGAATCATCGCCGAGGCCACCGTACAACCTCACTTCAGAATCCGAGGAGGAACTCTTTTCTGTCTTGAGCGTCAGGGGAGCCGGTAGCCCTTCGAGGTCATCGATGACGGGTAGCGCGTTCGAGACAAGCAGGTGCCCGCCGGTCACCGCTTCGGCCAGGAGACTCTTCTTATTCTTGTCGGCTCTGGCGCGCAGCAGGCCGTGCAGCCAAGGCAGCAGCACCGTCCCGCGCAGGAAGTCTAGGGAGCGGACCTCGTTGGAGAAGGGAACCTCGTAGGAGACAACCGGAGATTCAAGCACGATGTCCAGGGTTGCCTCGTACCAGGTTGTGTCGCCGGATTTCGTGCAGTCGCCCACGGGAATCGTGATGTCAGGGCGTTCGCGCTCTCCCAGCTTCTTCGGCAGGGTCGGGACCTGGGACAGTGCCTTCCGGGCCAGGCCCCGCAGGGCCTTCGCCACGGCCTCGACATCCGCCGTCGTATACGTGAACTCCTGCGGGGACGCACTGCTCGCGCTTCCCCTGCTCCGCTGAATCCTCGTGAGTGCTTCGGTGGCCTTGCCGCCCAGCTGATCGTCCGACAGAAGATCCTCGCTGGTCACCGCGACCGTGCACTCGCCGTCGCCCCCGCTGCGCCCCGAGCCGATGCCACGCACCATGAGGCCCGCGACCCCCAGGAGGAAGAGCGCCGCCCCAAGAGCCTGCTCGTTGTCGAGAGGAGCCCCGGCCTCGTCGATGAGGCGGAACGTGCCCGCGAGGACGCCGGGCGCGGCCCGCTCCGTGAAACGCAGCATCTGGTCGCGCGCCGTGCCTGTGTCCGGGTCGATGGACAGGGACACCGTGTCGTGGACGGGCATGTGCGCAATCGGTGAGGCGTCCGAAAAGACCACGTGGCGGGGGTGGGGGCGCTCTCCCGCGGGGAGATCCGGGTCCTGGCCGAACAACCACTCGGCGAAGCCCACCCACGGTCCCTTGTTGGTGTTGGGAGTATCGGAGGTGTCGTGCCCGGTAGGCGCGCCGGGAGCGCCGGGCGTGCCCGCCGCGCCGTCGAGCGCGCGGGCCGCGATGAACGCCTGCTCGCGCAGGACTCCCGTGATGACGGTGCCGCGCACGACCGGCTGGCCGTCCCTGCCGTGCTCAATGCGCGAGTGCGTGCGGCCCGCCTGCCCCACGCCCGTGGACACGCCCCAGTCGGACGTGAACACAATAGTGACGTGGCCGCTCGCGGTAGCAGATTGAGCGCTCACTTGGCACCTCCTGTGGTGGAATCGTCTGCCGGATCGGGGGAGTTCTCGCCAGCGGCATCGCCACCGGCATCGGGGCATATCAGGGAAGCCATGTAAGCGATGTATCCGTCAGGCAAGTTCTCGGACAGGTCGATCAGGTCCAGGAGCCACCGCACTTGCTCGACGCAGTCCCCGATAAGTCTCTGACGCTCGGATGACTCTTCATCCGCCTGGCCGTCAGCTGAATCGGCAGCGTTGGTAGTGGCGGTGGCTTTGTCAGCCTCGGCGAGGCGCGCCTGGGAGGGAAGCGCAGTCAAGCGCTTGACGAGGCCTTTAGCGCCCGACGCGTTCTCCTGGGCGTCCGACCACTCTGCGAGGATCGTGCAGATCGGATGCTTGCAGCGCTTTGTTATCTTCTCTTCCTCGTCCTGGGAGTCGTCCGCTTTGATGTCTTCGCGCGTGGCGAGCGTCTTCTCATTGTCTTTAAGGACATAGCCCAGGCATGCGCGCGGCGTCTTATCCGCCTCGTCCGCTCCGGTTTCTTGCGCGAGGAGCTTCACGATCCGCCTCGCGCGGGCGCGCGGGAAGGGATCGCCGAGCGTCTTGGCGGGTGAGTCCGGGTCCTTACCGTCAAAGACCGCGACCGCGCGGAGAATGTCGTTCCACACGAACGAGGACGAGGCCGTGGCCGGATAACTGATGCGCGCCGCCGCGTAGTGGCCCACGAGGAAGGGGCGCTGCGTGCGGCCCTCGTACTCGTCGAGAGTCTCCTCCGCATCCAGGACCGTCGCGTCGCGCAGGACGTGGAAGTCGATCGTTGAACAGGGGACCGGCAGCTTCTTCTTGCCGAGCTTCTTCCCACGCGACACCAGGCCTTCCGTCAGGTCGTAGGCGATGTGGAAGGGGAAGTTACGGCCCACGATGGCCACCCCCGCGGACGCGGTGAGCGGCCCCGCTTCTTTCGCACCTGCCATGACGGCGAGTTCCCGCAACAGAGCATCCTTGTCGGTGAGGCATTCGTAGTGCTGGATGTAGGCTTCCGCGAAGGGAATCGCGTATCGCCCGTCCGTGTACACCGTGACGTCGTCGCCGCCAACCAGGACGGGCACCACGGGCACCACGGGCGGTGCCTCGGGGGCACTTTTGCCGGTGGCGAGTCTGTAGACGGTTTTCCACGCCTCGGTCACCGCCTGGTTGACGACCCTGTCGAGGCGGTAGTTGACCTCCATGACGAACCACTGGAAGGGATCTTCGGCCCGATCACACGGGTTCTCTTTGCGGTCGCGTGGCGCGTCCGCAAGCTCATTATCACACGGGTTCTTCTTGCGCTTATTTGTTGAGCGTTCAAAGGAATCGAGCTGATCGTCAACCTGTTCGAACGCCTTGCCGAGGTCACGCATGATCGCGCCCACGCCATTGCCGTCGATGTGGATCACGCCGACGGAGGACAGTTCCTCCGGGCGGGTGCCCGTGGCACCGTTGTCGTCGGACACGTCCTGAAAGGCTTTCTCGAGCTGAAACGGGTCCTCACAGAGGCTCTCGATTATCTTCAGCCGATCTTCTTCGTTTTTCGGGGACCAGCGTGACACAACGTCATTGAGCTGCAGGCGGCGTGCCGAACGAGACCAGGCGCGCTTGACACGCGAGGGGAGTGACAAGGAGTCCTGCGCGTCATGGTCCGTCTGCGTAGGTGGCGAGAAATCGGTGTTCTCGTTGGTGAACAGGGGAACATTGAGCGTTTCCTTGGCGTAGCAACGCATGGCCTTGCAATCCTCATCCGTGAGTACCGCCGAGGCGGGAAGGGCCGACTCCTCACCCCGGATCAGATAGGGGAACTGCGGGAAGCGAGCCGCCGCCGGGCGGCGATTAAGGGAGTACTCGCCGAACACGCGATCAAGCTTGTCAAGATCTTTAGGGTTAGGGCTGTCGGATGTTGTCTCAATGAATACGCCCGTCACGTCGAGGCCCGGGGCGTCGGTGAGCGCCCGGAGCGTCACCTCCCTGATCAGGGTCCGCGCAAGGGCTTCGGGGACGCCGTCGTCCTCAGTGAACCGGACGATCACCTTACCCGAGGAATCCGAGACCCAGAAGGAGGAGGGGAGAACCTTCTTTCCCTTCTCGTCGGTCGTAACGGAGGGAAGCTTCAGGTCGAAAGCGGCCTCCTGGACCCAGCGGGACAGGAGCGTGACCTCGAAGGAAGCTCCGATCTGCTCGCGCAGGCGAGGCGAGGAGAAGATAAACGGCTGATTGCTGTTCGTCTGCAGCATGACGAGGGTGTTGGACATATGGCCTTCCCTACTAGTTGTCATTCCGTGGAGGAAGAGTCGTCAGGAGTGAATGAATGTCGCTGACGATTCGACCTCTGCAGTTCACCAAGGTGGTAAAGCTACGTTCCTCGATAGCTGCCTTCGTCTGAGAGTCGAGTCGCCCGTTAGTGAAGACAATCAAGGCTTGGTGACAGTTCAATTGGTCGATGACTGTCTCAATAGTCTCCCGTGCCCTACTCTGCCAATCAGTGTTCTGTGCGGTGTCGTCCTGATGGCCTTTCGGTTTGTCGGGGTCCTCTTTTTGAGCTGGATCGTCCTTGCTGATGCACAGAATCACGATATCCGCTTCGTAAAGATCGATGTTCGGATCCGTATAGTTCTTGCGATTGATCAGGTCTGACAGAAGCAAGTCGTGGCGGACGTCGCGGATCATCTTCTCAGCTCCGCTGAAGAAGACCTTACGCTTCGCCAAGCCGTATCCAGATCGTTCCTTGTATCGCTCAAGCCATCTGTTCACTACCAATTCTCCGGCCCAGACTATTGCTAATCCACCTGCGATTGCGGCAATAGCGGGGAAAAAGAGAAGCTCGCATAGTTGTGTCAACCATGTTGGTGGCAGAGTAAAATAGAGTATCGATACAACTACTGCTGCGACGATGAGTATGCCTGCAGAAACCAATCTAGTTCTGCGGTTCTGGTAATTCTCGCTCATTGTAGGTCCCCTTCAACTTACGCCGCGACCGCGTCTATGACGCCCATGCCGTAGCTGGTGTGTGAGCCGACGTTCGTGTACGCGGACAGCGCCATGAGGCGCGAGAAAATGCGGGTCGCTTCGGCGCCTTCGACGCCGCTGATGCGCAGGTGGCCCTCGTGGGCCGGGATGCGGCGGGAGCTGAGGCGCCCCTGGCCGCCGCTGGGCATCGCCAGCGACACCATCGACGAGCGCGTGAAATCCCGCGTTGCCAGCACGCTGGCCATCGCGTCCCGGTCGATCCGCGGGGGAGCGAGCCGCCGATTCCAGGCCCACCACCGCTGCTGCAGGCTCGTCGCGATCGTCGCGGGATTCAGCCCCGGAACGTGCTGCCCCCTGCGGGAGAAGGTCGTCGGTGTCACCAGGCGCACCTCCCACGCGGTGTCCTCGTCGCGCCCGGCCAGGTCCTCCCACGACTCGTGCGCGACAATCTGCCCGTCGATCGCGATGAGCGTCGCGTCCTCGTCGGTCCCCGCGCCGATGCGCATCACCCCACCCCACGACAGCCAAGCGTCCAGCGTATCGATCAGGCGATCATCCAGGAAGCGCACCTCAACGCCGAACATCGACTCCGACTGGCTCAGCTCCCCGAGCGAATACGGCTTCACGCCGCCCGAACCGTGGACCGGCCGGTGTGCCAACGTCGGAGACTGGGCGGCCCGAGCCGGGCTGACGCCCGGTGGCAGGTCGAGCACGGAGGATAGTGCGGCATGGAGCCGCCGCGGCGTCGCAGGCACCCCCTCCGGAGCGTCGAAGCGCACGTAAACGGACGCGGGCATCTATGCCTCCCATCACTCGTGTGTGACTGTTGTCTCTGACAGTATCACAGTGTGGAGGTATGCGTCTCGCGTAACTGTCAATAAGTGTGTCAAGCTCACGAATGGTTTACAATCGCTCTCTATCAAGGGTGGTGGGACGATTCTTCGCGGCGCATGCTTCGGGTTCTGAACAACTGTCTAGCTCTCACCGTCCCTACATTCCGGTGCCTGTGCGCCCCTCATCCTCTTCATGCCTTGCTACTCAGTCTTGCCTTATCTCGTAGCGTCGTAAAGGTCAAGACTTCTTAAAATGTGAAACCCCTCTGGTGTGTTTGTCAGTAACCTTGAAACGATGGTGAGACGGCGCGTCGTCTGGACCGTCCCAGAGGCCGCGCCCCTATCAGTACAGAAACGAGGATTGATAATGCATCAACGCTCATGGAAGACCCTCATCGCGGGAGGAGCGGCGCTCGCCGTCGGCGTCACGCTCACCGCGTTCGGGGCACCCACCCACGCCGAAGGTGTACCGGGAATCACCTCTGAGGCTCGCGCCCAGGACGAGGTCATGAACTACGCGGTCAACCTGACCGCCGACGCCTCCCGCTACGATTTCAACGCGGCCGTCTCCAAGGCCTCGGAAAACGGCGTGGTCCTGGCTCAGTACCCTGAATTCAACACCTTCTTCGTGCAGTCGGTGAAGGCTTCCTTCGCGCCGACGCTCGGCAAGAGCCTCGTCGACGCCGGCATCTCCTACCAGTCGATTGGCCCCACCCGCTACAAGACGGTCACCGGTTCCGAGGTGCGCACCGAGCAGCCGCAGACCACCGCGTCCGAGGCCAACGCCGTCGCTGACGCCGCGGGCACCCGCTCGACCGGCCTGTCTGCCGACTCTCAGCTCAACGACTTCACCCCCGACGAGGGCGACGCCAACGCCTGGGGCTTAGCCGCCGTCGGCGCGCTCGACGCCCAGCAGGTCGACGTCCCCCTCGAGAAGGTCACCGTTGGCGTCATGGACACCGGCATCGATCCCGACCACAAGGACCTCAAGGAACACCTCGACGCCTCGCGTTCCGTGGGCTGCCAGATCAACGGAATTCCCAGCCAGAACCCCGCGGACTGGAAGGATGACCACTACCACGGCACGCACGTCGCCGGCACCATCGCCGCCGCGCACAACGCCTACGGCGTGGACGGTGTCGCCCCCAGCGCCACGATCGTCGCGATCAAGACCTCGAACGAGGCCGGCTCCTTCTACCCCGAGTACGTGGCCTGCGCCTTCGACTGGGCTGCCGAGCACGACATCGACGTGACGAACTCCAGCTACTACATGGACCCCTACGCCTTCTGGATGCCGAACGAGGCCTCCCAGGCTGCGGGCCTCGAGGCTGCCTCGCGCGCGATCCGCTACGCGAAGAACCGCGGCGTCGTCAACATCGCCGCCGAAGGCAACTCGAACGACGACCACGACAACCCGACGATCGACACCGAGTCCCCCAACGACGTTGAGGGCGCGGCCGTCGAGCGCAACGTGGCCGGCGGCGTGGACGTGCCCGCCATGGTCAACGACTCGGTCCTGTCCGTTTCCGCCCTGAAGCTGCCCACCGGCACCGACCCGGCCACCGCCAAGCTCGAGCGCGCCGGCTTCTCCAACTACGGCAAGAACTCGGTCGACGTGGCCGCTCCCGGCTCGCGCATCTGGTCGACCCTGCCGACCTGGAAGAAGGATCCGCCGTTCGGCTACCTGTCGGGTACCTCGATGGCCTCCCCGCACGCTGCGGGCGTCGCCGCGCTGATCAAGCAGATCCACCCGGACTACACCGCCGATCAGACGATCGACCTGCTCAAGAAGCAGGCGGGCTACACCTACGACCGCCTCGCCGTGCCGACCGACGGCAAGGAATACCGCGGCGCTGGCCTCGTCAACGCCCTGGCCGCCGTCCTGAAGGACCAGCCGCAGCCGGTCGTCGGCAACCTTGAGTACTCCCACGACGGCGCCACCGACTGGCGTCCGCTGGCCGACGCTCACGTCTCGGGCACGGTTTACGTGCGCACCACGGTCTCCGGCCCCGTGACCGCGGCGTCCCTCCAGGTCGCCGACAAGGAGCCCGTGACCGGCACCGGCACCGGCGCCTTCACGGGTAACGAGGTCACGCTCGTGGCCGGCCCCTACGTTGCCACCGACCTGGTCGGCGACGGCCCGCACGTCGACGTCACCGTGTCCGCCGAGGGGCGCAACAAGGACTCTCGCGCCGATGACGACATCAAGGACACGATCTACTTCCACGTGGACGAGTCCCTGCACGACGGCGGCGCCTGGGTCAACAGCACCGACGGCTGGAAGTACTGCTACAGCGACGGCTACTGCGCCCGCAGCAAGTACGTCACCATCGACGGCGACACCTACTACTTCAACGGCGACGCCGTGATGACGACCGGCTGGGTCACCTTCGACGGCGCGTGGCACTGGATGACCCCGTCCGGCCGCATGGCCAAGGGCTGGACCAAGGTCGGCGACGCCTGGTACTACCTCGATCCCGCCACCGGCGCGATGGCCACCGGCTGGGTTAACGACGGCGGCACCTGGTACTACCTGAACGCTTCGGGCGCGATGGCGACCGGCTGGGTCAACGTCAACGGCTCCTGGTACTACCTGAACGCCTCGGGCGCGATGGAGACCGGCTGGACCGCCGTGAACGGTTCCTGGTACTACCTCACCGGCAGCGGCGCGATGGCGATCGGCTGGGTCAACGACGGCGGTACCTGGTACTACCTCGACGCCTCCGGACGCATGGTGACCGGATCGGTCACCATCGACGGAACGCGCTATCGCTTCGCGTCCTCCGGCGCGTGGCTCGGCTGAGCCAGAAGGGGACGAGGCCGGGGCTGGGATGCTCCGGCCTCGAACCCCGCGCTGAGCGCCTGATGCCGAGCGCACCCGGTGCCCAGAGCATCTGAGTACAACAGGGGCGGGTCCGAACGTATCGTTCGGACCCGCCCCGTTTGTTCCCTCACGCGTCCTGGGAGAGATCCGGGCGCGCCCCCAACGGTACTCAGGGGCGCGATAGGCTCTCAGCCCAGGGAGTCGAAGAGGACCTGCAGGCCCTCGCCCATGGTCGGGTGCGCGATCGGCAGGAAGCGCAGCTGTTCGTAGGTCAGGCCGCCGGCCATGGCGACGTGCACGGCCGTGATGACCTCGGAGACGTTCGGGCCGATCAGCGTCGCGCCCAGGATCTGGTGCGTGTTCGCGTCCACGACGGCCTTCCAGAAGCCCTCGCCCGCGTAGCGCATCGTCTTGGCGCGCGGAATCGCGGCCGTGGGAACCTTGGCGATACGCACGTCCAGGCCGGCCTCGCGCGCTTCGCCCTCGGACAGACCGATGCGGGCCAGCTCGGGGGTGGCAAACACGGCGTAGGGGATCGTGCGGCCCTTCGTGGTGGTCGTCGGATCGTCCAGGGATGCGCCGGTCAGCTGCGCGCGGATGATGCGGAAGTCCGACCAGGACGCGTGCGTGAACATGGGGGTGCCCGCGCAGTCGCCGGCCGCCCACACGCCCTGCGCGGAGGTGCGCAGGTGCTCATCGACCGCGATGAAACCGCGATCGGTGAGCTCAACCCCGGCCTCGTCCAGGCCGATACCGTCCGTGTTGGGCACGCGACCTGCGGCCACCAGGACTGCCTCGGCGGACACCGTCGAGCCGTCGGAGAGCGTCAGGGTCGTCGTGTTGCCCTCGCGCGAGGCGGACTCAGCGCGGCCCGGCACGATGCGCACGCCGGCGGCTTCCAGGCCAGCTTCGACGACGCGGGCGGCGTCCTCGTCCTCGCGAGGCAGCACGTGATCACCCGAGGAAATGAGGGTGACGTCCACTCCGAACGTCGCCATCATCGACGCGAACTCCACGCCAATGTAGCTGGCACCGATGATCGCCAGCGAGGAGGGGAGCTCCTCGAGGCGCAGGATCTCCTCGTTCGTCCACGCGCCGGACTCCCACAGGCCGGGGATCGCGGGACGCGCGGGACGCGAGCCCAGGTTGATGAGGACTCGCTCGCCGCGGATCGTGCGCTCGCCGCCGTCCTGAAGAGCGATCGTCACCGTGCGCTCACCCGTGAAACGAGCCTCGCCGCGAATGAAGTCCAGGCCGGGGGCCGCGAACATCTTCTCGTGCGCGCCGACCATCGCACCGACGATGCCCTCCTTGTGGGCGCGCAAGAGACCCAGGTCCACGCGCGCGCCCTCGGTGCCGACGATGCCGAACGCCTCGTCCGAGCGGGCATCGCTCAGGCGACGAGCCGAGTTGACCAGCGACTTCGTCGGGATGCACGCGACGTTGATGCAGGTGCCGCCGACGAACTGGCGCTCCACCATAGCGACCTTCCAGCCCGCCTTCGCGCGCTCCATTGCGAGGGACTTTCCGGCCTTGCCGCCGCCGACGACCAGCAGGTCGACGGTCTCGATTGCGTTCGTGGACATGTTTCTCCTTGGGTAGTTCAGGGTTACCTATCTCAACGCACGGCGCGGGCTTCTATTCCGACAGGCGAGCAATCGGTAGGTGCGCATTATCACGTTGCAACGGCAAACTGACTTTCGTTTGGCGGGTGTAATGAAGCGAAGGGTCACATAGTGATCGTGCCGTTCGTTCAAACCCCCATCGGCATGCTTAGATAAGAGCTATGAGGGCTCTAGAAATTGGTGATTTCAAAGAGGATGTGGGGGCCGCACTCGCGCGCGCCTCATCCGGTGAAGTCGTCACGCTCACAGAGGAAGGCCAGCCCGTCGCCGAGCTGGGCCCCGTGCGCATGTCGACCTACGCGCAGCTGCGCGAACTTGGCCTCGAGCGTCCCGCCATGGCGGACCTTGACGCCTACCAGATGCCGTCCAAGAACCTGCCCGACGGGCGGGGAGTCGTCGGCAAACTCGACGGGTAGACGCCCGGCGCGGGGGAGTGCGAGCGCACTACCCCCGGCGCTTGGCGCGGTTCGTCGGCTCCGCGTGCAGCGGGTCCTCGGGCCACGGGTGCTTCGGGTAGCGCCCGCGTAGTTGCGCGCGCACGTCCCGATATGGCCCCGCCCAAAACGACGTCAGGTCAGATGTGACCGCCGCGGGGCGCCCCGCCGGATCCGTCAGATGCAGCACCAGAGGCACGCGCCCATCCACCAGACGGGGCGTGTCCGTCCACCCGAACGCCTGCTGGACGCGCAGCGTGAGCACAGGGTGCGCGCCGCTCCAATCGATCGGTCGGGTGCCGCCCGACGGGATCGGCACCTTCTCCGGCGCCAGCTCATCCAGGCGCGCGGCATCCGGCCACGGCAGCATCGAACGCAGCGCGTCAAGCATCGAGACCTTGGACAGGGATCCGCCGTTCGCGAGGCGCTTCGCCCAGGGGAGGAGCCACTGATCCGCGGTGCGTGCCAGGGCCTCATCCGACACGTCGGGCCAGGGATCGCCCAGTACCTCGTGGAGGACGCGCATGCGTTCGCGCAGGGACGAGGCCTCCTTCCCCCAGCCCAGATCGCCCAGACCGTGGGCGGCCAGGTGCTCGGCTACCAGCGCGGTTGCCTCCTCCGCGCTCAGGGACGAGGCCGGGGCGCTTGTGAGGGGGATAGCTCCCAGGGTGCGCGTGCGCGTGGCTTTCAGAGCTCCCCTGTCGATCGAGGCCTGCGTGCGAATGGTGAGCAGAGCCGCGCCCGCCGCCAGGGCATCTTCCTCCGACAGGGGGACAGCCGCGAGAATGCGCGCGTGGCGCGAGGCCGGAGCCCGGTCAATCGACGCCACGGCCAGCCACTCCTGACCCTCCAGAGGAGAGCCCTGCGGCAGCTCGGCACCCACGCCGCCCGCCAAAATGTAGGCCATCGACCCCGGGCGGCGACGTGCAATCCACTCCGGGTACGCCAGCGCGCACGTCAGCGCCAACTCATCCTCGCGGGTGCGCCCGTCCGCATCGTGGCGCGCAGGCGCCGGGGCAAGTGCGTCTAGTGCGGACGATGAGGAAGGCAGGCGGCGCGCCAGGCGCCCCAGGCGCGCCTGCGTCTCCTTCACCCGAGCCCCCTGAGCGTGGACACCTCCTGCGCCGCTGGCGCCACCGCGACCCAGCCGACGCTCCCACGCACCCAGGTCAGCCCCCGGTGCGCGCACATCCTCCGACAGGAGGGCCACGAAACGCGCCGCCTTCGACGCCCCCAAGACCGCGCTCGACGCCAGGAGGGCCCTGCCCAAGGGCGGGTCCAACGGCAGCGACGCCAGCGTGCGGCCCGCAGCGGTGGCGGCCCCGGCCTCGTCGATAGCGCCCAGGGAGGACAGACGCTGCCCGGCGGCCTCCCACGTGCCCGAGGGTGGAGCGTCGAGCAGGGCCAGTTCCTCCACCGGAGTGCCCCACGCCGCCACCTGCAGCCGCGCGTCCGTCAGGTCCTGCGTGGCGATGCCCGGTGCGGACTGCGCGGGCCTGCGCGCCACGTCCACCGCATCCATGACGCGCACGGCGACGCCGGGGCCGGTACGTGCGGCGCGGCCCGCGCGCTGCTCGAGGCGCGCGAGCGCAGCAGGGACCGTCACAAGTGATGAAAGGCCACGACCTGCGTCGAAGCGCGGCTCGCGCGCGAGCCCCGCGTCCACGACGACGGACACACCCGGGACCGTCAGCGAGGACTCCGCGATGGACGTGGAGAGGATGACGCGGCGACCGGAAGCGGGGGACAGGGCGCGGTCCTGCTCGGCGGCGCTCAGCTGGCCGTGCAGCGTCAGGACTGGGACGTCGCCTAGGTGCAGGTTGCTGCGCACGGTATCGATCTCGCCCACGCCCGGCAAGAACACGAGGACCGAACCATCGGTGGATACGACCGTGTCCTCGACCGTGCGCGCCACGTGCGCCAGGTACTCGCGGCGCACGCCCACCCGCTCGTTCCCGATCGCACCCACGGCCTCGACGCCGCGCGGCGGGGGAGCATAGCGCAGCTCCAGCGGAAAGATATCCCCCGGAATATCCACGAGCGCAGGCTCCTCGCCCGTCGAGGACCGCAGGAAATCAACCGTTCGCGAGGCCTCAAGCGTGGCCGACGTGAGCGCGATGAACAGGTCGTCGCGCAGCGCCGAACGGGCATCCAGCGCAAACGCCAGAGCCAGGTCCGTATCCAGGTCACGCTCGTGGAACTCATCCACGATCAGCGCCGACGTCCCCGGCAGCTCCGGATCGCGCTGCAGCCGACGCAGCGCCACACCCGGCGTCACCATCTCCACGCGCGTACGCTCGCTGACGCGCGAATCCCCGCGCACCGAATAGCCGACCTGACCGCCGACCTCCTCGCCGAGCAGGCGCGCGATCCGGCGGGCCGCAGCCCGCGCGGCCACCCTGCGCGGCTGAGTGACGAGCACCCGCCCCGCCGACGCGTCGGGGCTCGCCAGTGCCACCGCCACCGCGGGCGGCAACAGCGTCGTCTTACCCGTGCCCGGAGGCGCCGTGATCACCGCGCAGCCGCCCGGCCGCGTCGCCGCCGCAATGTCGCCCAGGGCGCGCGTGACCGGCAGCTGTGGCGGGTGCGAAACGAGTTCTTCGAGGGTGGGCATGGCTCAATATTCCAAAAGAGAGTGATGCTGCTGACGGGCTTTCATTGCGTAGAGCTGCCGTTTTTTCGCAGCATTTCAACGTCGTACCCTGCTTCTGCCTCTGCGACCCACGCATCAATCTGGTCCTCGCTGACAGCTTCTACGTGCACGGTCTGTTTGTTCATACACACAGGCTAATACGAAGGTAATGAGGGTGAGGAAGATGCGGTGGCAGAGTAGAATGGAAGCAGTATGACTACGGAGAACACAGCGCCGACGCACGCGGCGGCCACCCTCGCACACACCACGGGGCGTGTCACCATCCCCGCAGACATGGACCCGATCGTGGTCCTCGGCGTCGCAGACCAGGTTCTGCGCGCCCTCGAACGCGGTTTCCCGCACGTTCGTTTCCTCGTGACCGGGCGTGAAATCTCCCTGGCAGGCACCCAGGCCGATATTGACGTGGCCGCGGGCCTCCTCGAAGAACTCATCGGCATGGCCCGGCGCGGAACCGCCCTGGATGCTGCCGCCGTCGAGCAGGCCATCGGGCTGCTCGGACGTCTGACCTCGGGCGAAGCCCCCACGGAGGAAATCCTCTCCGCGCGCGGGCGCTCGATCCGCCCCAAGACGCCCGGCCAGAAGGCGTACACGGACGCTATTGACCGCGCGACCGTCGTCTTCGGCATCGGCCCCGCGGGCACGGGCAAGACCTACTTGGCGATGGCACAGGCAGTGCGCCGCCTCCTCTCCGGCGAGGTGCGCCGTATCGTGCTGACCCGCCCGGCCGTCGAGGCGGGGGAGAACCTCGGCTTCCTGCCCGGCTCCCTCACCGACAAGATCGACCCCTACCTGCGCCCCCTCTACGACGCCCTCGGCGACATGCTCGACCCCGAAGCCCTGCCCAAGCTCATGGCCGCCGGCACCATCGAAGTCGCACCCCTGGCCTACATGCGCGGACGCACCCTCAACGATTCCTTCATCATCTTGGACGAGGCCCAAAACACCACGGTCGGACAGATGAAGATGTTCCTCACGCGCCTCGGGTTTGGCTCCAAGGTCGTCGTCACCGGCGACGCCTCGCAGGTCGACCTGCCGGGCAGCCAGACCTCGGGCCTGTCCGTCGTCGAAAACATCCTCGGCGACATCGACGACATCGAGTTCTGTCACCTGACCAGCGCCGACGTCGTGCGCCACGAGCTGGTCGGCGCAATCATTGATGCCTACCAGCGTTTCGACGATCGAAATGTCGCGCGTCGCGCACGCACGCGCAGCCACAACACCGCACGCAGGGAGTACACGTCATGACCGAGGTCATCAACGAGACCGACTACGAGATTAACGAAGCCGAGTTTTCCGCGCTGGCCGACTACGTGCTCGACCAGATGCACGTCAGCTCCGACGCGGAAGTCAACATCATCTTCATCGAGCCTGAGCCGATGGAAGACCTGCACGTGCGCTGGCTGGACCTGCCCGGCCCCACCGACGTCATGAGCTTCCCCATGGACGAGCTGCGCCCCGGCACGGCGGATCACCCCACGCCTCCCGGCATGCTCGGCGACATCTGCATCTGCCCCACGGTCGCCGCACGCCAGGCCGCCGAGTCCGGCCACAGCGCCGCCGAGGAGATGCTCCTCCTGGCCACGCACGGCATGCTGCATCTCCTGGGCTACGATCACGCGACCGACGCCGAGCGCGAGGTCATGTTCGCGCTCCAGCGCAAGCTCCTGCTGACCTTCCTGGCTACCCGATGATCCTTCCCCTTCAAGCGTCCTCGGCCTCGTCGGCCCTGAACGTTCCCTCCGTCGCGCTCCTGATCCTCGCGATCATCGCCCTGGCCTCGGCGTCGTTCGCGCAGAGCGTCGAGCAGGCCGTCCAGCGCCTGACCCTGGCCGGCGTCGAGGACCTCATCGAGGAAGAGCGACGCAACGCGCGCGTCCTCTACGGCCTCGTGGATCGCCGTCGGCGCACCCTGCTGTCGCTGCGTGCTTTCCGGACGTTCTGGCAGGTCGTCTACGCGGTCATGGGCACGATCGTCCTGGTCGGCACGAATCTGCCGTGGTGGGCCGTCGCCCTCATCGCCGTCAGCGTGATCGCAGTCATCCAGCTCGTCTTCGTTTCCTTCCTGCCCGCCCAGTGGGGCGCGCGCAACCCCGAAGGTATCGCGCTGGTTGGCACGCGATTGGCTGACCGTCTCGCGCGCCTGAGTCACGTCGCGGACCCGCTGCTGACCCGCGTGCGCTCCTCTCGCCCTGCGCCAGAACCCACCGAGGCCCAGGCACGCGCCGAGCTCATCTCCGACCTGCGTGAAATCGTCGACGAGGTCGGCGAACCCGAGAGCTTCGAGGAAGAGGACCGCGACATGGTCCGCTCCGTCCTCGACCTGGGGCACACGCTCGTGCGCGAGGTCATGGTGCCGCGCACCGACATGGTGACCATCGACGCCGACACGCCTGCCCCCTCCGCGCTGCGCCTCTTCGTGCGCTCCGGATTCTCGCGCGTGCCCGTCGTCGGCGACGACGTGGACGACATCCGCGGCATCCTGTTCTTCAAGGACCTCGTCTCGCGCTGGGAGGCCACGGGCGGCCAGCTCGACATGCGCGCCGAGCAGATGATGCGCCCCGCCGAATACGCCGTCGAAATGAAGCCCGCGGACGACATGCTGCGCCAGATGCAGGCCGAGCGCTTCCACATGGCGATCGTCATCGACGAGTACGGCGGCGTCGCCGGCCTGGTCACGCTCGAGGACATCCTCGAGGAGGTCGTCGGCGAGCTGACCGACGAGCACGACCGCCACGCCATCGAACCCGAAGAAGTCGAGCCGGGCGTCTGGCGCGTACCCGCGCGTTACCCGATCTCCGAACTGGGCGAGCTCCTCGACCGCGAGATCGAAGACGAGGACGTCGACTCCGTCGGCGGTCTGCTCGCCAAGGCCATCGGCAAGGTCCCACTACCCGGCGCGACCGGCACCCTCGCCGGCGTCATGATGACCGCCGAAGAGGCGCGCGGACGCCGCCGCCAGGTTTTCACGATCCTGTGCCGCCTCGACCCCGACGCGCAGCCCCTGACCCCCGACCACAACCCCGTCGACGACAAGGACAACTGACATGCGATTCCCCTCCGACGACGAACTCATGGCCGGCCCCAACGCCTTCGGGGACGCGCGCATTGAGGTCGAACCCGACGCGGCCGACCCGGAAGCCGACGCTCGCGCGCAGATCGACGCCGGCCTCGGCGACGACACCTCCGACGAGGTCGGGGACGAGGCCGGGGCTGAACCCGGCGACGACGAGGACTCCGAGGACGAGGAAGAGTACGAGGACCTTGAGGGCCTTCAGGACGAGGAGGACGCCGACCTCGACGCCTTCGAGGCGCTGACCTCGCTCGCATCCCTGCGCGAGGACGCGGCTGCGACCATCGAAGTCCCGGACTTCCCCGAGGACTTCCGAGCGGGCTTCGTGTCGATCGTCGGGCGCCCCAACGTCGGCAAGTCGACCCTGACGAACGCGCTGGTCGGGCACAAGATCGCGATCACCTCGGGCCGCCCCGAGACCACGCGCCACAACATCCGCGGCATCGTGCACGGGGAGGGCTACCAGCTGGTGCTCGTGGACACACCCGGATACCACCGTCCGCGCACGCTGCTGGGCAAGCGCCTCAACGACATGGTGCGCGAGGCCCTCTCCGAAGTCGACGTCGTGATCTTCTGCCTGCCCGCCGACCAGCGCATCGGCCCCGGCGACCAGTTCATCGCCCGCGAGCTGCGCGGCATCAAGCGCCCGATCATCGCGGTAGCGACCAAATGCGACGCCGTGCCGCGCGACCGCGTCATGAAGCACCTGCTCTCCATCGAGAAGCTGGGGGAGTGGGCGGCCATCGTCCCCGTCTCCTCCGTGGAAGGCAAGGGCATCGACCACCTGCGTGAGGTGCTCGCGCAGACTGTGCCGCTCTCGCCCCCGCTCTATCCCGACGGCGACGTCACCGACGAATCGCGCGACACCCTCATCGCCGAATTCATCCGCGAGGCCGCCCTGGAGGGCGTGCGCGACGAGCTGCCGCACTCCCTGGCCGTCCAGGTCGAGGAGATCATCGAGAGGCCGCGCCGTGAGGGCGACGACCGCCCGCCGATGCTTGACATTCACGTCAACGTCTACGTCGAGCGCGACTCCCAGAAGGCCATCATCATCGGCCGCAAGGGAAGCCGCCTCAAGCAGATCGGCACCCAGTCCCGCGCCCACATCGAGGAGCTGCTGGGCAGGCGCGTCTACCTCGACCTGCACGTGCGCACCGCGAAGGACTGGCAGTCCGACCCGAAGATGCTGGGACGCCTCGGGTTCTGACATGCCCAGCGTCATTCGCGTGCGCGGCGCACGCGTCCACAACCTGAAGAATGTGGACGTCGACGTTCCCCTGAACGCGTTTGTCGCGGTCGCGGGTGTGTCCGGGTCGGGCAAGTCCTCCCTGGCCCTGGGCACGCTCTACGCCGAGGGATCGCGGCGCTACCTGGAGTCCCTGGCGACCTACACGCGCCGACGCATCTCCCAGGCGGCCAAGGCCTCGGTCGACGAGGTCGCGCACGTGCCGGCCGCGCTTGCGCTGCGCCAACGCCCGGGCGTGCCCGACGTGCGCTCCACCTTCGGGACAGCCACGGAGCTTCTCAACCACATGCGCCTCCTCTTCTCGCGCGCGGGCTCCTACCTGTGCCCGAACGGGCACCGCGTCCCGCCCTCGCGAAACGTCGCCCTGGAAGTGCCTCTCATGTGCCCGCAATGCGGGGAGTCCTTTGACGGCCTCGGCGCGGAGGAGATGGCCTTCAACTCGGGCGGCGCGTGCCCGGTGTGCGAAGGGACGGGCATCCAGCGCGTCGTCAACCGCGCGTCCCTCGTGCCCGATGAATCCCTCACTATTGACGAGGGCGCGGTTTCCCCATGGGGGTCCCTCATGTGGAAGCTCATGAAGGACGTCGCCCGCGAAATGGGCGTGCGCACGAACGTGCCCTTCCGGGACTTGAGTGATGCGGAGAAGACGATCGTCTACGAGGGGCCCGCTGAGAAACGTCACATCGTCGTCGCCACCAAGACCGGTGGCGCGGAGCTGGACTTCACCTACTTCAATGCGGTCGCCACAGTCGAAAACGCCTTGTCGAAGGCGAAAGACGAGAAGGCCCTCGCCCGCGTGGAAAAATACCTCATCACCCGCACATGCCCCGCGTGCGACGGCACGCGCCTGGGGGAACGTGTACGCTCCACGCTCATCGACGGCATCGACCTGGGCGAGGCCTCTCGCCTGACCCTCACGGAGCTGCGCGAGTGGGTGCGCCGCGTCCCCGGCCTCGTTCCGGATGAGGTCGCACCCATGGCTCGCGTCATCGTCGATGAGATGGCCGAGCCGATGGATCGCCTCGTGCAGCTCGGCCTGTCCTATCTGTCCCTCGACCGCGCGTCCTCGACGCTGTCCAACGGCGAGCGCCAGCGCGTGCAGCTCGCCCGAGCCGTACGTAACCGGACGACCGGGGTCCTCTACGTGCTGGACGAGCCGACAATCGGCCTGCACCCCTCCAACGTCGACGGTGTCCTATCGATCATCCGTCAGCTCATCGCCGACGGAAACTCCGTTGTCGTCGTCGACCACGACACGCGGGTCCTGGGGGCCGCCGACCACCTCATCGAGATCGGCCCGGGAGCTGGCGCGGACGGTGGTCGCGTCATCTTCCAGGGCACCATCGACGAGGCCTGCCACACCCCAGCCTCTCGCATCGGCCCGTACATGGCTGGGGTGCGTCGGGTTGAGCGTGCAGCGGGGGAGTCGGATCAGGGCGCGGATATCGACGGTCGCGGAGCGATTCACCTAGACACGTCGCAGATACACACGGTGCGGCCCCTGAGTGTGGACATTCCCATCGGCTCGCTGACGGCCGTCACGGGCGTCAGTGGGTCGGGTAAGACGACACTCGTCCTTGAGTCGCTAGTTCCCGCGCTGCGTGCGCGCTTGGCGGGCGAGTCGCTGCCCGCGCACGTGCGCGACGTGGATGCTGGCGGTCTGTCGCGGGTCAACCTCATTGATGCGACGCCGATCGGCGTGAATGTGCGCTCGACCGTGGCCACGTACTCCGGTGTCCTGGATGAGCTGCGCCGGGCGTTTGCGCGTACCGAGGAGGCGCAGGCGGCCGGGTTGAAGCCCGGTGCCTTCTCGTACAACACGGGTTCGCTTCGATGCCCCACGTGCGACGGGACCGGGCAGATCACGCTGGATGTGCAATTTTTGCCCGACGTGGACATTGAGTGCACAGATTGCCTGGGGAGCCGCTACGGCGCGCAGGCGTCGCAGATCCGCCGCGATGGGTTGAGCCTGCCCGACATCATGGCGATGAGCGTGGACGAGGCAAGGGCGGCCGTGCGTGGGCTAAAGAAAGCGGGCGCCCTCCTCGAGACCCTGGCCGGCCTCGGCCTGGGATACCTGACGCTGGGGGAGGCCACTCCCGCCCTGTCCGGCGGCGAGGCGCAGAGACTCAAGTTGGCCTCGGAGATGGGACGGCGCCAAGACGGGACGCTGTTCGTCTTCGACGAGCCGACCATCGGCCTGCATCCGGACGACGTGCAGGTCCTCCTCGATGTGCTCCAGCACCTCATCGAGCGGGGAGCGAGCGTCCTCGTCATCGAGCACGACCTGGACCTGATCCGTTGCGCCGACTGGGTCATCGATATGGGACCGGGCGGCGGCATGGAGGGCGGCCGCATCGTCGCACAGGGGACGCCGACCGATATTGCAGCCAACGAGGCCTCGGTCACGGGACGCTACCTGCGCTGAGACTCTGTCGCAGGGAAACATCAGGTGAGCCCCGGCTCAGATAAGCAGAGTGCCCGGCTGCCGAGTGGCAACCGGGCACTCCTGCGTCGTGATCAGATCACTTGACGATGACGACTCGCAGGAAGCGGGGGCCGTGCACGCCGTTGACGCGGACCAGCTCGATGTCGGAGGTCGCCGAGCCGCCGGCGATCCAGGTCATCGGACGGGTCGGGTTCTTGCCAAGGATCTCGACCGCCTGGGGCACCGTGGGAACGATGTCGGAGGCACGCAGGACGACGACGTGGGTGTCGGGCACGAGCGAGATCGCGCGGCGACCCTGGTCGGGCTCGCCATCGAGGACGATGGTGCCGGAGATAGAAATCGCGACGCGGCAACGCGTGACGACGGCGTCGATCTCGTCGAGCTCCAGCGTCGGGATGGCCTGCTCGCGACTGTCCTCGCGGACCGTGCGGCCGTCGCGGGCGGCGGCCTCCTTGAAGGCGTCGTCCAGGCCGGTGGGGACCACGACGGAGGCGGCCTTCTGGTCGGCCAGGAAGGTCGAGATCGCGTCGGCGACCTCGGACTCCTTGGAGACCACGACGACCTTGGCCGAGTAGTCCTCGAGCTTCTCGATCATTTCGTCAATGACGGCCTGCGAACCGGGCGCGTGCTCGGTGGAGCGGATGTAGTCGCGGGGGATCGGGCGCACCGGACGGTCCTGCTGGGAACGAGAGATGGCGTCGCGTGCGCGAGCCAGGATCGCGGTCTTCGCATCCATGGTGGTGGTGCTCATGTCACGCCTCCTTCGGGGTCGTGTTGGTGGTCATGCCGTGCTCGGACGCGAGCGGGACACCCGTCGCGGGGGCGTCCGTGCGAGGCGCGTTGGCGTCGGAATCCTTGTGGGTGCGCTTCCACCACTGACGGAAGGTCTCCTTGGGAGCGACTGGCAGGTCGCGCGCGCGGGTCCACAGCGAGGCCGGGAAGGGCAGTGCGCCGATGGCACCCTTCTTCGCGAAGAGGCGCGTCGCCTTGGTCGGCATGTTCGCGGCCTTCCACAGCTTGGCGTTCGACATGACCGGGGTAGTCACGCCCATTGCGAGGTCCCACACGTCCGGCACAAGGTTGCGCTTGACGTCAACCGTGCGCGCACGCATGTGAATAAGGATCGTGGGGATGTCGATCTTGACGGGGCAGACCTCGCCGCACGCTCCACACAGGGAGGACGCGAAGGGCAGGGTGTGCACTGGATCGTGCTCGTCGAGGCCCTGGGTGAGCTGCGGGGTCAGGATCGCGCCGATGGGGCCCGGGTAGACGGAGCCGTAGGCGTGACCGGAGGTGT
>ERZ772918.324-NODE-324-length-35812-cov-5.95601_pt1 | contig 35812 bp, 49 predicted proteins | sample MGYA00512118_ERZ772918 | MGnify/ENA primary metagenome ERZ772918 (study PRJEB29015, sample SAMEA2737939) | human oral metagenome | biome: human oral; feature: human-associated habitat; material: dental | place: China | collected 2135 ... | reverse complement strand
AAGTCAACACTTTCAGCAAAGATTATTCGACATTTTTATGGGGTTGTGGAAAACTCCCCAAAAATCAGAGGTCGGAGCTGTCATCACGCTGCCGATTGATAAGCTCATTGACTGCGAACAAAGCATAGGCATCAGCGTAGTATATGCTCGATTGGCGACGAGCGGTGGCCTTTCGCGGAGATATCAGCGAAGCGATCCTCCAGACCAGCCGGTCGCGCCGGCAAGCATGAGCTAGCCGAGACTTAGCTATCATGAGGAGCTCCTCGTCACTTTTATCTTTCAAGCCTTGCCAGCCACGAGCGACCAGAACGCGGCCGACATTTTCAGTTTTTCTAAACAGCGACATAATCCTCCTCATAACATTCGTCAAAGCCAGAGTAGCCGTAGTATTCGTTATAAGCCGTCATTGCATCTTCATCGATTAGGCCACCGCAGCATTCGCAGACGTGAAATGGAAACTCGACATCGTGATTGACTGCACGAGCCGGCGACATCAGCAGAAACTCGCACAGACATTCATGAGGCGGATTGACCGCCACTGGGGCGGGAGTCGGCAGATCTAAATTTACAACATTAATCTTTGTCATTTTTGTCCTCGATTCTTAAATAACCAATCAGGCGAACTTTACCAGGGCCATTGTAGTCATGGATTTCCATACAGTCGGTCGGGTGAAAATCCTCCGGAAGCCGATAGACACCGGCGTAATTTCCGGCCGAGCGGCCAAGCCCCACGAATCTCATCGGCTGCGGTCGCTGCACTGGCAAGGTGACCACGAAGCGGTCGCCCTCGGCGAGGGGGCGGACTACGCCATTAAACGCGTCCGCCACAACGATATTGTTCGTCACTAAAGCTCCTCTCCCAGCAAGCGGCGCTCAAGAGCGTCAGTCACTGTTCTGATATCCTGGATTTTTTCAGCCACGTCCTCTTCCCAGGTTTCCTCGGCTTCACTTTTAATGGTCTCCAGAAGCTCGTCATTGACGAGAGATTGTAGTTTTTCGTACAACTCTTTGCTGGTTAGGTTTGTGAGTTCGTAGGAGGATAACATTTTTGGTAGTCCTTTCGTTTAATTGATTGTACTTTTATATTAGCAAACACGAGCGATAAAGTCAACACTTTCAGCAAAGATTATTCGACATTTTTATGGGGTTGTGGAAAACTTGAGGTGGCCGTGGATCTCCTCCCAGGTTTTGAAAACTCGGCCGCAGGCCGAACACCAGTAAACGGAATCTCCCGTCTTTTTTGTGCGGCGGCGCTGGGTCAGCCGGTGTTTTTCGCCGTTAGCGGTTTTGACAGTGAAAATGTGAGCGTAGCAATCGATGGTCGATTCCTGGTGGTATTCGATGAAGTACATGGTGATGTAGCCGCACCGGCCGCCAGAAGCGCCATCATCAGGATTCAGCTCCTCCGGCTCTTCATCTTGCCGTTTGGCACGAGCGCGCCAGTACCACGACATGTCAACGCCGCGGCTTTCCATCTCATGAGCGCGAGCGTCAGTATCAGCGCGGCTCACTCGATGGCCTCCAGCTCCTGCTTGAGCAGCCAAGCGAACATACGTTCGGGGCTTTTGACGGTTGGATCAAGAGCCATCGACTGCAAGTAGAGAAGTTTCTGTGTGCCGAGTTTCAAAACGGCGTTGCAGTAAAACGGCAAATATCGCCGATCACAGAACACTCGTTCGTTTAATGACATCACGAAAGACCTCGCGTCAGAATTGGTGATGCCCCTGCGAGATTTAGATTTTTTTGATTTCCCCTCACTGTAAACAGTAATTTTAGCTTGTTTGTTTTTATTGTCAAGCCCTTTTTTTATGTGCAGTTCCGACAAGGTAGCGCAGGCCGTCTGTGCTGTCCTGTACTGTTCTGTTCTGTACATTTAGGTGTTGCCTTTCTACCCCAAGCGTGCTACAATAAAAGAGTTAATTCATACCGTCCCAAAAAGACAGCAAGAACACTCCCAGAGTAGCCGCTCTGGGTTTTTGCTTTGTTAATTCTATACCGTCGCCCCCGTTAGAGATTTGCGAGCCCACAATGCTCGGCGACATGCCCCCCATGATAACTCACCCCCCCCCCCCCACGTCAAATCAAGCCTGTGGAAAACCTGTGGATAACTTGTGGATAACTCGACCATAAAACAGAGGCCGCGGCCGAAAAATAAAAATCCAAGCCAGCTGTTTATTTTCAAGAATCCCAAGTAGAGGGCTTGAAATATGGGGTAGCAAGCGGTATAATGATAAGCACAATAAACTAAACGAAAGGAGCTACCACATGGCTGGAACTGTAGCCGGCGGCAAAAAAGCTGCGGCTAAAAACCTACAAAATAATCCGAACTTTTACCGCGATATCGGACGAATCGGCGGTAGGAACGGCAATACTGGAGGCTTTGCGGCCAACCCGCAGCTGGCGCGGATCGCCGGCTCTAAGGGGGGGCGAATCAGCCGCCGCAGGAAAAAAGTAACCGCGAGCCAAGCCGATGATTAAAACTCGGCTCAAAGACGGCCGCACCTACGCGAAGTTCGCTGACCTGACCCCGTGGGACAAGAACCCGCGAGACATCAAGCCGGCGAAGCTCAATCAGCTAATCCGCGACATAGAAAAAGCTCGAGCCATCACGCCAGACGGCCAAATCAAGCCGGTCATGGTAACTCGCAGCGGAATCGTTGTCGGCGGAAACATGCGAATGCGAGCCTTTGCGAAACTGGCGGTGACGGACGTGTGGGTGTCGATCCTCGACACAGACGACCCGAAACTAGCGTTCGAGTGGGCGATGCGCGACAATATGGCGTATGGCTATTACGAAGAAGACAAGCTGGCCGACTTGGCGCAAGAACTCGACATCGACATTGAAACGCTGGGCGAGCTGACAATCCCGGAAGACCAGTCGGTCAAGACTATCGCTGAGATTATCGGCGACATACCGGAAGATCCGGAAGTTTTCGAGGACGAAGTCCCTGAAATCGAGGAAACCTACCAGTCAAAGCGCGGAGCGGTTTATCAGCTGGGCCAGCACCGAATTATGTGCGGCGACTCAACCAGCGAGGCTGATGTCGAGAAGCTGATGGCTGGCGAAAAAGCAGTGATGGTATTCACTGATCCCCCATACAACGTTAACTACGCTGGACGGGGCAAGAACACCAGTAACACGATCAAAAATGACCACATGGACGACGCGAAATTCCAGGAGTTTCTGGAAGCGGTGTTCTCCACGATGAAGTTCGCCTCAAAGCCAACTGCGCCGGCGTACGTTTGCTACGCCAGCCGAACGCACCGCGAATTTGAAAATGCCCTGAACGAAAACGACTACGGCGTACGCTGCCAGATTATCTGGGTGAAGCCAGTCGCAAGTATGGGGTGGGGTAATTATCGGTGGAAGCACGAGCCGATCCTCTATGCTGTCCCCGACGGAAAATCGGTCCAGTTTTATGGCGACCGCAAGCAATACACTCATTGGGAGTTTAATCCAAGCGACGCAGAGCTGCTGAATTGGGCGAAGTCGCTGCTGACCGAGGAAGAGGAGGACGACACGTCTGTCTGGAAGATTGTCCGCGAGAACGTTATGGGGTATGAACACCCGACCAGCAAGCCGGTGAAGCTGCCTGCCAAAGCGATTCTGAACTCGAGCCGAGCCGGCGAGACGGTGCTCGATTTATTCGCTGGGGGGGGGTTCAACTCTTATTGCTTGCGAGCAGACTGGTAGGATTTGCCGAACAATGGAACTCGACGAGCGATATGTCGATGTGGTGCGCAAGCGCTATGCTCGCTTTATTGGTCGCGAGGACGATTGGGAAGCGGCGACACCAGAGGTAAAATAACATAACCAGAATGGAGACTAAAAATGGAAGCAAAACCATTTGAATACACAAGCAGCCGAGGCGTGACGTACTATCTGTACAGCCACGTCACCACGTTGCGAAATAAGCAGAAGCATACGATTTACTTCTTCTCGAAAAAAAAGGAACTGAAGTACAAAGCCGAGCCGGCAGTGCCAGCTGGCTATCAGGTTAAGGAAGTCAAACGTAACGGATTTGTCCTGCTAAGAAAGGTACTGGGCTGACATGAGAGTGACAGCAGAATGGGTGGCTCCGGGCCACCCGGACAAAATATGCGACCGGATAAGCGACGCGATTCTCGACGCTTGCCTGCGCCAAGACCCAAAATCACGAGTGGCGGTTGAAACGTTAGGCGGCCACGACCTGCTGGTGATCGCCGGCGAGGTGACCACGAAAGCCGAAGTCGACTACGAGGATATCGCTCGCAGAACAATCGCGAACGAAAAAACCAAAATCATCGTGAACATCGTCGAGCAAAGCCCCGAGATTGCAAACGGCGTCGACAATAACGGCGCTGGCGATCAAGGCGTGATGATTGGCTACGCAACCGCCGAGACCAAAGAGCTGATGCCGCTCGAGGTCTGCTTAGCGCGAAGCTTAAGCAGCCATCTGAGAGCTGGCCGCAGCCAACTGCAAGACGGCAAGACGCAGGTGACGCTTGATCACAACGGCGACCTTGAAACGATCGTCGCCAGCTGGTGCGGCATGAGCCGAGACGAGATCAAAAACATCATCGAGAAGTGGCTGTCGACAATACTGCTTGATTATGACGTTGCTGCAGCAGACACTCTGTCGGTGCTGATTAACCCAGCCGGCGACTGGAACATTGGCGGCTTCGATGCCGACACTGGGCTAACCGGCCGCAAGCTGGCCATCGATAACTACGGCCCACGAGTGCCGATCGGCGGCGGAGCTTTCAGCGGCAAAGACTTCACCAAAGTCGACCGGAGCGGTGCATACATGGCGCGGCACTTGGCGATTCGTTGCTTGATGTATTACCGAAACGATATCACGCAGGACGCTGCTATCGTCGACTTTAGGCCAGTGGCTGTCATGACGCGCCTAGCCTACGCTATCGGTTATCCACGGCCGGTGGAAGTCACCGCCACGCTTTACCGCGAAGACGGAAGCTTCGAGGTACGAGACTTGCTGCGCGAAGACATCGACGTTATCTACGGCTACGACCTGTCGCCAGCAGGAATGATTAAGCACTTGGATCTGGGCGGACGCAGCAATCCAAGCTGTGAGAGCCTGGCGATGTTCGGCCATTTTGGCTGTTGGAACTTGCCGCGGCCAGCGTGGGAGAAGCTCGACGCAGAGTACGCGCCAACGCTCGCCTCAATAATAAATTCAGAACACAAAATCAGGGAGGCGAAATGACACAATACAGATTGAAGCACGACCTGCCGAACGCCAAAGCCGGCGACATATTCGATGTTGATCAAGACGACGACAGTATTTTCAAAGTTGACGAGTTCGGCAGAGAGACCTACTTCTTTGAAATAGACGAGGTGACGGATTTCAATTATTGGTTCGAGGAGATCGAGGAAGCGCCAGGCGGCGTTCTGTACAAGCCCGCTAAAGGTAGTACCTGCTGGCGGCTTGACGGCCAGATGACACCGACAGAAGTGATATGGTCAGACAGCATCGCCGACAATGAACTTCGCGATTTAGGTCTGATTTTCAAAACCTACGACGAGGCGAGCCTCGCTCGTAAAAAACAGTTCGCCAAAATCAGAATCCAGCGCGCCGCTCTCCAAACCGGATTCAAGCCGAAGTGGGATCAGCTCGCTCAAACAAAATGGTATCTAGTGTACAACTTGAGAAACCACAGGCTTGTGCCAGTGCTGGCTGGGTCGGCAAACCCAGGAGCGATCGCTTACTATGGCGAGCCAGGCTCTGCGATTCGCGCCGGCCGAAAATACCGCAGAGAGTACCTGCTGTGCTTAGGCGTGATCGATGACCCGGAAGCACCACTGCCAGAGATTGACAATGAAAACGATAACGGCGCATTAGGCTTCCGCCAAGGCTCGATATCGGGGGAACGTATCGGCTGGTGGGGAATTGATAAAGGAAAAGATGACAGTGACGATTGCGAGGGCGACGGTGATGATAGATGAAGTGCCGAAGCTCGACGAGCGCAGCCTGCGAATAGTTGCGCTCGCCCGCTCGGGCGTTGGCGGAGAAAAAGAAAACGCTCGAAGAATACTACGCCAGATTTGCGAGAAGAAACACCTGGACTTTGACCAAGTGCTGGCCGGCACGAACGACGAGATCACCGAACGCAGGCTCATACTTGGCCGGCTGACCAAAGATGAAGTGAGCGTCATCGCTCGCGTCATTATGAACTTTGGAATGGACAAAGACCACAAAACGCTCAATGTATTGTACTACAACAATAAACCAACCGGCTTTGCATTTGAGTGCAACAAGGCGACATTCATCGAGACCGAGCATGCGGCAAACATTTATCTGCTGGCATTTCGCAAAGAACGCCGCCAAATATTAAACAGCCTCAGCACGGCATTTGTCATCAAGCAGCAGCTACACATGCCTGACTTTTTGAGAGAAGAGATGACCGCAAATGACGACCGAGAGCTGACTGAAAAAGAGCGAGAGAAGCTGGAGCGCGACCACACTCGGGCCGTTATGATGGCGGCCGGTATGGACGGCGTCCAGGTTCGCAAAGCTCTAAACGGGGGAGAATGAAATATGGAATCGGAAAATAAAACAGTGCAGCTGCCGCAAACTAGCCTCGGCATGCACAACCTGATGCTAGATTTGATATTCGAACTTCAGAATGTGTATAACTGTGGTTTGGATTGGGATCTCGATCCAGAAAACCTGGAGAATATGGCCGCCGCCGCAAAGGTGATCAGAAATATGTCAGACTATCGCGAACTTGATAAAGATTATGACGGCTTGAAAGAGCGACGGCCAGAATTGGTCGAGAAACTCGATAAAGCCTACCGAGAGGAGGGACAGTAAGATGGTCACACTACGAACATTCGACCTTTGCAAACAGCTGCACGAGCTGAAGCCGGATTGGACACCGGAGGATAGGCTATTTATCCGGCGCAAGGGTGACAATCCAGAAGTTGTTAAAGATCCTAAATTTGTCTATCGGGTTGATCAAGCGCCGAGGTTTACGGTCGACTATTTGCTAGAGAAGCTGCCGAACCGCGTTGTCGACGGTTTCGATTTTGGCACGCTGACGCTCTCTACTCGACAAGGAGCGCTCAGGAACGGCTGGATAGCGTCATACGATGACGACGCAGGCAATCCGATAGGCGACATCGCCGGCGTTGCAGAAACTGCGCTGGACGCGGTATTACAACTGGCCATTGAGATGGCCGAAAGGACGGTGATCTAACCATGTGGCCATCATGCGAAAAATGCGGCAGGCTCTGCATGAGACTTGACGACAAGCTATGCGTGTTTCATAGAGCTGATCGCGGCGACTACGACAAGTCAAGACCCAAGGCTCGCCGCAAGAAAGCCAAGCAGGCCGAGCCGGAGAAGCCGGAGAACGCCAAGCCAGTATTCCCATGGTCGACCAAAGATGGATACTTCAATGGCGATATGTTCGAGGATTGGCTAAACTCGACGCTCGATCCAAACGATCCATACTACGAACTGCAGCGCACGATTAAAGCTCGAGACGCTGACCTCTACCTGGAACTCGTGAACGAAATAACCGACATATTGAAATCGATGGTGCTGATGCGGAATCGGAATCGGTGGCAGTAGCCAGAAAGCCGGCGGATACTCCCCGCCGGCTTTTATCTCGCCAGGTTTTATTTTACGCGGCGGTAGCTCTTAGCTTTAGCTGCGTCATGCTCGTAGTAGGTGCTGATGGTGATTCCGTCGATAATCTTGCCGCAGATGTAGGCAGGGCCGCACATGATTTTAGTTTTGTTTGATAGGCGAACGAACTCGCCGCGCTCGGCAAAGCGACGGTCAAGCTCTTTATGGGTAGCGTCAACCAGCTCGTCGATGTTTTTGAATTCAGTGCCGACCAGCTCCATGCCGCCGCTCCTGGAATTGAGAATGTGTAGCAGCTGTGGTGTGTCGTAGCTTTGCAAGGTTGTCATTTTGGTAGTCCTTTCGTTTAATTGATTGTACTTTTATATTAGCAAACACGAGCGATAAAGTCAACCATTATTCCAAATAAAAACGGATAAAATACGTATAAAGTACGAGTAGCCTGTGGAAAACTCACAAGTAGTAAACGTAAACAATTGCACTAGAAGCCACGTAGCCACACGTAAGAGGTAGTAGAGCATTGATTAAACAAATTTGGTATTATTAAGACAGAAAAGGTTAGGAGGAACTATCAATGACTAAGACAAGCAGTACGACGAAAACAAAACGTAAAAAGACAGCAGTGCCTACGTATAAATGGGACGTGGTTCAAGCCGAGCATGAATACGTGACTAACTCAAAGATGACCATACTCGGCATAGCCAAAAAATATGGGATAAGTAACAGGACAGTTTCAATCTACGCCGCAAAACATGAATGGACGGAAAAACGTAAGGTCTGTATGGACAGGGCTCTCGAGAAGACCATGGACGAGCACGCCAAAATGATATCCGAGCGAAACACCGCTCATCTGGGCATGTGGCGAAACGCACAGACAGCAGCCATGAACGCCATGAAGCGAGCAAACGACCAAAAAAAGACTGGTGACGTGGCTAAATCGATTTATGCCTTGCAAGCTGCCATTGACGGCGAACGAAAAACGCTTGGCCTGCCTACTGTCATCAACAAAACCACCGAGCCGACCGACGATCAAGAACGCGACACTCTAAACCTAGTGGAAGCCGCCGAGCGAGCTGAGCAGTTGCTCAAGGAAGCAGATGAAAAGGCCGGCGAATCTTGATGAGGCGCGTGCCATCGCCGCCGTCATGGAAGCCAGCCGACGAGATCCGAACTTTTACGTAGAAAACGTCATCGGCGACAGCCTGTGGGATAAACAGCAGGAGGTGCTGCGAGCGATTGCCAAGAACCGTATCGTGACCGTCGCCAGTTGCCACGGCATTGGCAAGACGCACCTCGCCGCCCGAGCCGCTCACCAGTTCCTGAATACTTACAAAAACAGCTACGTGGTGACCACCGCGCCGACGTTCCGCCAGGTCGAGGAGTTGCTTTGGCGACAGATCCGCGCCGTCCACAAAAAGTCGGCCATGGCGAGAAGCGGCCGCCTGCTGAAAACCATGCTGGAATATTCAGACGAATGGTTCGCGATTGGCGTTAGCTCCGACGATACCGACAAGATCCAGGGATTTCACCCGGCGAGCGGTAACATCTTGGTGATTGTCGATGAGGCCGCCGGTGTCTCCGAGGAAACGTTCGTCGCCGTTGAAGCCATCATGACATCACTCGGTGCGCACGCTTTGTTCATCGGAAACCCCACCAAGCTGAGCGGCACGTTTTACAACAGCCATCACATCGACCCGAAAAGCTGCAAGATACGAATCAGCTGCTTCGATACGCCGAACTTTACGAACAACGGAATCGAGACCATCGAGGACTTGAAAAACCTGGACGAGGAGGCGCTGGAGATTGTCGCACCGTATCTGATCACGCCGCAGTGGGCCGCCGACAAGATAACGCGCTGGGGAGTGGACACGCCGATGTTTCAAAGCCGCGTGCTTGGGCAATTCCCGACGGCCGAAGTCAACACACTCATTCCGCTAGAGTTCATCGAGGCGGCAATGACACCAGAGCGACTGGCTGAGCTGCAGGCCGCACAGAGCAAAGACGAGCCGCTGAGCGTCGGCGTGGACGTGGCACGATTCGGCGACGACAAGACTGTCATCACCAGACGAAAAGGCAGTATCGTCACCAACCAGCACGCCTACTCCAAAGAGGACACTGAGCAAACAGCAGGCCGCGTCAAGATGATTTATCCAGCTCCAGAGTTCATCGGCATTGACGAGGACGGCCTCGGTGGTGGCGTGGTGGACAAACTAACCCACGACAAGATCGACGGCGTGGTCGGCATACTCAACAATTCATCAGCGCGCAAAGACGATACCGGGCTGACGTTCGTCAACCTACGCTCGCAGCTGTGGTGGAACTTGGCTGAACGGTTCAAGAGCGGCAATATTTACATACCGCCAGAATTTACCGAACTGGCCGCCGAGCTATCGGCAATCCGCTACGACATTACGCGGCAAGGAATCGCCGTGGAAACCAAAGAGCAACTGAAGAAACGCCTGCACCGCTCGCCAGACCGAGCCGACAGCTTGATGTACACATTTGCCAACTTTGTGCAGCAGGCTGAAGTTCAGCGAATCGCTGTGGCGAGGAGGCGACAAAAATAAGGGCTATGGTGTACAATGATTTTATAAAGCTATAACAAAGTAGGAAGCGCGCTCAATGAATATCAGCCTAACATTTGCCAAAGACAAAAAAGACAAGCGGACACCGCCGAAGCTCGACCAGCAGACTGGCTCGGCAGTGACCAAGATGCAGAAGCTGTACGAGAAGTACGCGGTGGACAACCGCAAGCTCAAGGCGGCCGACTTTGAGAAGTTACGCAGCATTGACGGTACATTCCTGGCAATCAACAACCTGCTGACGCTGCCGATTTTGGCAAGCGAATGGGCGATTGAGGCTGACGAAGAGTTCGATCCGACAGGCGAGCAGGCCGAACTGGTAAGAAATTCTTTCGAGTTGCCGCCAGAACGCGGCGGTATGTCAACGCCGTTCCACTTGGTGCTGGCTGAGATGTTGCGAGCCTTGAGCGAGGGCTATCGCTACTTTGAAAAGGTCTACACGTTAAACGCCGGCGGCAAAATCGTCTACCGCAAGATTGCTGGCTACGACGCAAACACGATCACTATCAGAACCGACGACAAGGGCGGCTTCGACGGAGCTGACCAGCGGATAAATCCAGGCGAAGAGCCAGTCCACATACCAGTGGAGAAATCATTCTTATTTACGAACAGCAAGGAGCGAAACTGGCTCAAGGGCGAGAGCCTGTTCACTGCGGCCGCTTATCACTGCGAGGAGAAGCACAAGCTGTACTACTTCGGCCGTCTCCAGGCGCAATCCGGATCAGTGCCGCCACGCACCGCCATCGCCGCCGAGCGGTCAACCTCTGAGCAGATGAGCGAAGTGGCCGAACGGCTGTCGGATACAGTCGAGATGAACAGCGCCGTGGTGATGCCATTCGGCTATCAGCTGGCGAACTCAGGCACAAACCAGCGAGTGGACATCATGCCGCTCATTGACCACCACAACCGAGAGATGACCAGAAGCGTGCTGGCCCAAGCAATCATGCTCGGCGACAATTCGGGCGGGAGCTGGGCATTGAGCAAAGACCAAACCGACCTGCTCAACCTAGTGCTTGAGGGAATCATGAAAAATGTCGAGTACCACATCAATGCGTACCTGATACCAGACCTGACGGAGCTGAACTTTGCCAAGCCGAGCTATCCACGGTTCAAGTTTGCCAAGCTAGCCGACAGCACCGTCGGCATGTTGTCCGATGCATTCACCCAAATCCTATCGCAGCGGCCAGAAGCCCTGTCCGACGAGCTGGTGCAAGCGATTGTGGAGCGCATGGCTCTACAGATGGGCATTGACCTAGGCGAGATTGAAAAGGCACAGACGGAAGCCAAGCTCGAGCAGAAGTCCCGGTCAGAGGAATCCTCCCGTTTTTTATCGAGCAGCGCCGAACCGACATGGCGGCGCGAACTGAACGACGCTGAGAAAAACGTAAACCTGTCCGCCCTCGACAAAAAAATGGACACGCTCGAGGACACGCTCGACGCAGAGACCGAATCAATATTCGAGGCGGTCAAAGACGAGGCCACGGAAGCGCTCAAAGCGCTTGAAAAGCAGGGCAAGGAACTGAGTTATAAAGTTAGCCAAGAATTGCGACAACGCTACTTCAAAACGCTTCAAGCAGCAATGACAGACGGCTTCAATTATGGCAAAACCGCAGCAGCGAATGAACTCGGCAAATTAGCGCCGGCGACAGACAAGACCGACAAGCAGCGAATCGCCGAGCGGGCGCAAGAATTCGTCGACCTGCAATTCGGTGACGTCGAGGCTGAGATAGCCGCACTGGTCGGCGGCCAGGGTTCAAGCGAGATGGCGCGCCGGCATTTCAGCGAGGGAGCTATTGACGACGTACTGGACGACCTGGCGATAGCACTGCTAGCCTACTTGGCCGCTCACACCAAGCCTGGCAATACCGTGGCGGTGGCCGAATCAATCAACACCGGCCGAAGCAAGACGTTCAAGAAATACGATGAGGACATCGACAGATACGTCTACTCGGCAATTCTCGACAAGAAAACCTGCCAGACCTGCCGCGAGCTCGACGAAAAAGTAGCAACGCCAGAGGAATACGCGACCACGCCGTGGCAAACGCCGATCCACTTTAGATGCCGCTGCATCTGGATCGCGGTACTTGCCGAGGAAGAAGAGAAGCCAGAGATAACCGGCATGCCGACTATTGCCGGCGGATTAGCAGGAAGCCAACTGCTGCAGCCATCTACCTAAAAGTGATTAAAATATGCTATTGTTAAAACAGAGGAATAAATGTCATGACAAAGATTAATCAACACAACAACACACGAACGGTAGTGATGCTCTCCAGCAGCACACTATCCGCCAAGGACAAGGGCGAGGAGGGCGACTGGAAAGGCCGCCGCTTCCGCAAACAGATAGCGGCGTTCGGCCATCTGTATTCTCCGCTTGACGGCGAAGAGTGTGAGCTGCTGGACGAAGCGTGGGCCGAGGAAATGCTGGCTAACTTTGAGGCCAAGCAGAGCGGCAAGATTCCAACGCTGCCACGAGTGAGTATTCCGTTTGATCACTGGAGCGGCACGAAAGACAACGCCGGCGAGGTGGTGGCCCTGGAGATTGTGCCGGGCGACGGCGTGTACGCCACGCTGGAAATCCGCGACTACGAGGCTTTGTACCGGCTGGAGCAGGACTTGGTGTTCGACGTATCGATGTGCTTCAACTGGCACTACATCGACACTAGAACCGGCGACGACCGCGGCATCGTGCTGGAGCATGTCGCCCTGGTCAATGACCCATTTATTACTGGCATGAACGCATTTGAAGAAGCACCTGAGCAGTTGAAGCGAGACGAGGCAGAGGCAGCCGAAGCCTACCTCGATAACTTCAACCGCCGGACGAATGCGGTCGTGATGTTTAGTAAAAATAAAGTAGAGGAGCTTGCAAAAATGCGCAAACATTTCAGCAAAGACACCGAGGGCGAACAGCCAGAGGTTGTCGAAGTAACCAATGACCGCGACTTTGATGTGGTCATCACCGTCAAAAACGACGACGGCGAAGATGTCAGCAAAACTGTTAAAGCTGGCGAAACCGTAGAAGTTCCAGCCGACCAGGAAGAGGCTGTAAAAAAGCAAATTGCCGACGCAAAAGACCCGAACGAAAAAGAGGGCGAGGGCGAGGACAAAGAGAACCTGTCTCGTGAGGGCGAAGCCGACGAGGACAAAGACGGCGAAGACAAAGCTGACGAGGGTGATGGCGAGGCCGACGAGAATGAAACCGACAAGAAAGGCGAGGGCGAGGACAAAGAAAACCTGAGCCGCAGCGAGCGCGAGGAGCTATCACGGCTACGCGCCGAACGAAACCAAGCCAAAGCCGAGACCGCTTATCAGACAATGCTGTCCGCTGGCATGATTGTCCCAGCCCAAAAGGACGCGTTTATGCAACTGCACCAAAACCTGAGCAAAGCTGGCGGCCGTGTCGAGTTTAGCCGCGATGGCAAAAAAGTTGAATTATCTACAACAGAATTGCTAGAGGAGCTTGTAAAAGCAGGCGGTAAGCGTGTACAATTTAATCAGACGGGCTCGACGAACGGCGAAGCCGCTGACAAAGACGACGCAGCGATAAGCAAGAATCTGTCACAAGAGGAAGTCGAAGGATTAAAAGCTAACGGCATCACCACGAAGCAGATCGATGAATTGGCAGCGAAGTCGCCAGCATATGCCGAGGCGATGGCTCGAGTAAAAAGTAACGAATAAAAGGATTTGAAATGACTGCAATCACTTCATTCAAAGATGTTGCTCGTCAAGAGAACAACATCGGCCATCTGAAGCTTGCGCCGGGCGTGAGCATTCCAGAGGGCGCGCTAGTCGGTGTGAACGCGCAGGGCTTGGCGACCAACGCAGCTGAATCTACAGCTGATAAAGTTGTCGGCGTTGCTGCAAGTCCAGCAGGCGCAGGGCTTGGCAAAACTGCCGACCACGTCCAGTTCTGGACATACGGTGTGATCACCGTGAACGCAGCGTTCTCTGCAAAGCAGAGCGACATCGCTGCTTATGTAAAAGTTAAAGATAACCAAACCGTGGATAAGGTGACCTTGCCAGCCGACGCTGGCAAAGAGTGCGGCCGCATCGTCGAGGTGCTGAGCTCAAGCAAAATCCGCATCGCTCTAAAAACGGTTTAATAAAGGATTGAAAAAGACATGGAACCAGTATTAGAACAATCAATCCTGACCAACTTCTTCGAGGCTTACGAAGCGACCGAATCAACCTCCGAAGAGCTCGCCATGAAAGTTACTTCAAAGGGTGCTTCTGAAGACTACGGCTGGCTTGGTCAGATGCACGGTCTGCGCGAAATGTTAGGCGAGCGCGTGCCGCAGAAACTCAAGGCTTACAAATACGCGCTGCCGAACCGCGAGTTCGAAGATTCAGTCGAAGTCAAGCACTCAGACATTAAGGACGACAAGACTGGCAAATATCTGACGACCGCGCGCTCAATCGGTCAGTTAGTCAAAGAGTTCCCAGACGAGCAAATCTATGGCGAGCTGATGCCAAACGGCGAGAACGCACCATGCTACGACGGCCAGAACTTCTTCGATACCGACCACCCGATCAATGAAGAGACTTCTGCTGTTCAGTCAAACTATTTTACCAGCACGCCGCTGACAGCTGAGAACTTCGCTAAGGTACGCTTGGCAATGTTGAGCTTCAAGGGCGACAAGGGCAAGGCTGTTAATAAGAAACTCGACCTGCGCTTGGTCGTTCCTGTACAGCTAGAAGCTGCTGCAAAGGCGATCGTTGAGCCAGAGAACATCGTCGTTGGTGGCGTTCCGGTGAAGAACCCGAACTACAACGCGGCCACGGTCAAAGTCTCCAGCGAATTGACAGCTGAAAAAGACTGGTACTTGATCAACGTCGCCGGCGAAATCAAGCCATTCGTTATCCAGGAGCGCGAGTACGAGCCACTGAGCTTCCTCGGCGAAAATAGCGAAAAGGGCTGGTGGAACAAAAAGTACTACTTCGGTACTTACTGGCGAGGCGCATTCGGCTACGGCTTGTGGCACCGCGCTATCAAGTGTAAAGGCTAACCGCCAACACGCAGAGAAATCGCCTCCGCTGGGGGCGATTTTTTGTGTTACAATTTAAGTATGAACTAACTTCATAAGAAAGGGATCGAAATGCCAAAAGTATCACTACGGCTATCCAACGAGATAATCACCAACGGCTTGTCTCGGCGGCGCGCCGGCTTGGTTGTCCAACCAGGCAAACCACAAGAGTTTGACGTTGACGACGAGCAATTGGAAGCTTTGCTCGACGACGCGTTCATCGAGGTCACTGTCCTTGACGAAACCGCTTCAGAAGCGACGGAAGCTACCGAGACGACTACTGAGCCAGAAGTTGTCGAGGGCGAGGTTGAAACCGCTTCAGACGAAGCAGAAGCCGAAGAGACTGAGGCTGCTGAAGCCACTGATGTTGAAGTGCCAACTCTATCAAGCATTAAAAAGCAACCACGCGAAGCTGTTGTGGCGCAAGCCAAAGAGCTTGGAATCGAGCTGGACTACGAAAACGAAACTGCTGTCACAAAGCAGGTGATGGCTGACGCTATCGTTGCGGCTCTCAAGGCGCAAAAGGAAGCTGCCGAAGCAGCAGGAGGCGTAGAACTTTCATGAGCGCCAAGAACTTCACCTCCCTGCACGATATCCGGCGAGAAGCTGGACTGTTGCGGCAGACCACCGACAAGCACGTCATCGGTGAAGTTGATGGCGCGAACCGAGTGTTTTATGCATCGCAAGCACCGATCGTTGACCGCGACGGCGATGATGAGGTCACCAAAGCAGATGTCACTGCCTACGTTGACGACGACGCGGTGGCGGTTGAATCGGTGGACGCTGCCACCGGTGCTGTCGTCCTGGTCAAAGCACCGAAGCCAAACGCCAGAGTGATACTGGCCTACGAGTTCTCGGCCATCGAGCAGGCAGAGATTGAGCGACGAAGACAATCAGCCGAGGACTGGCTGAAGCGAAAAGTTTCCCGAGTTTATAACTGGGCGGCGCTAGACATGGCAAACTTTCCAGATGTATGGGAAGACGCTGTCAGGCTTTATGCGGCCGCCCTGCTGCAAATCAGCGACTGGGGGACGAACGTTGACGTTGACGGTTCGAGCAAAGACGGCTACATGAAGCTGAAAACCGCCAAGCAAATGCTTGACGAGTGGGTCGAGGACGCTGCCAACCTTGATCCGACCGACCCAAATATTGCGGCAGCCACCTCGGGAGCGTTTGCCAGCGACGGCGACCTGGTCGGCCGAATCAAGGGAAGCCGAGCGCCGCTTGGCCCTGAAGCTGAGTTCTTCAATAAGAGGCGGTAGTCATGGCGATTTATATCTCCGGACATGTCGAGGGAGATGTACAAATATCCCGTCAGTTTATGGGATTGGAAACCAACCTCGAGAATTTTCACAAGCCGCTCGACAAATCCCGCAAGCAGCTGTTAAAGACCACCGACGCGAACTTCGGCGTGGCCGGCGCGTTGATGGGTGGCTGGCAGCCGAGAACGCAAATATATTCCTGGCCGCTTTTGCAGCGAACCGGGAGAATGCGCGGGGACTTCCGCTCCAGCGTTAAGGTGAGCCGCATGGAGATTTGGAATCCAACGCCATACTTTAAATACCATCAGAGCAACCGACCGCGCAGGAAGCTGCCGCGACGTGTTATGTTAAAAATAATCGCGCAAGACAAACGGCGAATCATGAAATTCTTTCACGAGTGGCTGGTTGACGAAGTGCGAGAATCGAGGAGGAGCTAATGCCATTAAACCGAGCGCAGTACCGTGATCCAGTAATCGCGGCCATCATCAACTATTTAAAGCCGAAAGCACACCCAGACATTCGTACGTGGTATTACGGCGATACGCTGCTGATCAGTAAGAGCATGCTGCCAGCGGTGAGCGTGGCCATCGACGGCATGACGCTTGAAACAGATTCGACCGGCGACGACGTGACCAAAATGGCAATCACTATCAGCGTCATCACCGATATTAATGCTAACCAAGGCCGCGACTTTGACGTTGAAGCCGGCACAACGGAACTCTACGAAATTGTCTCTGGCAAGGACGATAACTTCATCTATACCGACGACAGTATTATGCGGCTGCTCCGCGAGAGAGTGCAGCTGGCGTACGCGACCACGCCAGACGGCGAATCGGTGAGCGTCATGCTCGGCATTGAAGACCAGCCGCTCAGCGTTGACTTCGGTATTGGCGTGGAACGGCGCGGGCCTGGCATTTTCAGCGTTGAAGCGGCAATCCACACGACCGCCTACATTTACGCTCCGAAAATCGAGGAGAAGTACTAGCTGCCAAAAAGCTTCTGCCGTGCTACAATTAAAAGCAGAGGAGAACTCGATGGCAGAACTAAATAACAAACCAACCAAACCAGCGCCGGAAGTTGCACCTGAGCCGGCGGATTCTGGTGTCAAGGAAGCGTACTACTTCCCTGATTTTGAGGGTCACGAAATATCAGTTCAGGCCACCTCGCAAGAGGAGGCTGTAAAATTGGCAAAAGAAAAAATCGCCAAGGAGGTAAACAATGGCTAAAGTTATCGGCCGACTGACTACCATATTTATCGGCAACGAAACTACCAGAGGTACGCTCGGCACGCCGACATTCGCAGTGCCAACCAAAACGCTGAGTATCGACGACAAGCCGACATACGTTCACAACGATAGCGCCTACGGCAACATTTCAGAACACAACGCCAGCGACGTTATCAACGTGACCGCTGAGGGTGGCTACGACGGCAAAGTGTTCGATCACATTATCGGCGCAGAGCTACGAGCCGTATTCGGCCAAGCTCCAACCACGACCGACAAGACCGGGGCGAAGCAGCACGTGTTCAAAATGGCAAACAACAACAGCCACGATTCACTCTCGATTTTCGTTAAAGAGATTGAACAGAAGTATTCATACGAACTGGGAATGGTTGAATCGTTCACGATCACCGCAGCAATCGACGACTACCTGATGAGAAGCATCGACTTCAAGTCACGCCGCTCAAAGGCTTGGACACCTGCGACACCGCCAGCATACACTCGCGGCAATGAATTCTTGGCGCGCAACCTGGCAGTGAAGATGGCCGACACAGCGGCAGGACTTGCTGCTTCGCCAGCACGAAAAATCAAGTCATTCTCTCTTGAGATTTCAAAGAACCTGGACGTGCAGTATGTGTTCGGCACAGACACACCAGACGACATTCAGAACCAGCAGCTGAACGTCACCGGGTCATTCGATTACTACCCGGCGCAAGAGGACGTGCGACAGGTATGCCTGAGCGGCAAACCGCAGGCCATTCAGTTTATCGCTGAGAACAAAGCGGTGAATATCGGAACTGGCCAACACCCAACGCTACAATTCGATTTCCCAACCGTAGCGATTACCGAAGACAGCCGAAGCCGTGATAACAACGCAGTCGAGACGCGAAGCGCGAAGTTCCAGGCGAACTACAGCCTCGAGGACGCTGCAGCTATCACCTCAACGCTGATAAACATGGTTACTAAATATTAATTCGAGCAAAGGAGTAGGAGATGCCGCGAATTAGCAAAGACAATATCAAAATTACAACGCCAGTGCTTGGCTGCGATGTCGAGCTGCTGCCATACGCTACAGCAGAGCTGTCGCAGATGAATGAGGCGGTGTTCTTGGCTTATGCAAACTTTGACCTCAACGGAGCTGTTCAGGGCGAATCGATGAGCGAAGATGACATCAAAGAGACCATGCGATTCGATAAGCTGCCGGCAACCGCCATGAGCGAGATCAAAAACAACGCTATAAAGTTTTTGGTGGTCACCGTTGACGGCGACGATTTCGCCGGTGATGATGACGCTAAGCTCAAGAGCTTGCTGAAGCTGCCGCGTGAGGACTTTGACTTTATCCAGGAAAAGATCGAGGAGATCACAGGGGAAGTCATGAACCCAAAAGGCGAGCCAAAATCAGCGCAGCCTACGCCAAAGCAATAGCCGGCGTTAAGCACGCGAAAATACCGCAGGAGATCCAAATTGCTACCATATGCCAGACCATGGGCTGGACATTTCAGGACTACGTAAGCCAACCTCACTGGTTGATTCAAGCCATCGAGATAAAACTAAACGAGGAGGGCTACGAAGCCGAACGCCAGGAGGCGGAGATGAGACGAAAATCTAAATATTAAGGGGTAGCAATGGACGACAGCCAGCTCAGACTTGTGATTGAAGCGCAGAACCGTGCGAGTAAGACGCTCAGCCAGATTCAGCGCGACGTTGAGAAGCTGAGCAGCTCGATGAAGTCGAGCATGTCGTCCGCTGCCGGCTCGACCTCATCATTTGCCTCCAAAGCGGCAAGCGCCTTGGACGGCATGGCCTCGGGGATTATGAAGCTAATCAAAACCGCCGCCGCATTCACAGCCGGCGGTGCTTTTGGTGGCAAATATTTCGTCGACCTAGCCAGCAGCCTGCAGATGACCCAGCGCCAGATTGGCGTTTTGACCGGCAGCGTTGGCGAGGCGAATAAAGTATTCGGCCAGCTGTACAATTATACGCTCGGCAAGCCGATCGCATTCCCAGACGCTTCCAAGGCAGCCAAAACGCTGCTGGGATACGGCCGAACCACGCAAACCGTTGTCAAGGATATGGACACGTTGTCTCGCATGTCTATTGTCAACGGCGCAGACCTGCAAGCCCTAGCGTTAGTATTTGGCCAGGTGACCAGCCGCGGAGCGCTGTTCGGCCAGGACGCACTCCAGCTGATCAATAACAATATTCCACTAACGACAATCCTCGCTCGGCATTTTGGCATATCGATGCAGGAGGCCAGCGAGAAAATCAACGGTGGAAAAGTTAAGGCTGAAGAGTTCGTCAAAGCGATGGAGAACTACGCAGCCAGCCTTGACATCGGCCAGATGACCGACACATTCCAAAACCGCATGATAAGCCTGAGCGGTACGATACGAAGTGTCGGCCTGGAGATCCTGGGAATTAAGATTGACCCGATCAAAGGCATGGTGATTGAAGCCGGCGGGCTGTTTGATCAGATGAGCAACCGCGTCACCGAGACCACGAAATTTATCAAAGAACATCGCGAGGAAATCGTCAAAGTGGTGACGTTTATTCTGCAAAACGCCGTCCCAGCACTCAAAGTTTTGATCGGCATGTATGTTGCAGCCAAAGCAGCCGCTCTCGGCTTTAAGACTGCGGTGGCAGTCAGCGATATCAGCAAGGGCTGGAAAGATGTCACAAAAGTCACGAAAGAGGGAGCGACGGCCTGGACGTTCGTCGGTGCGGCTGCAAAGACTGCCGTCAAGGGAATAACCAGCGCGCTTGGCGTGATGGGAACAGTCGGCAAGGTGGTGTTTTCAGGCCTGAGCAGCGGAGCGGCCGGACTTGGAGCGGCAATCAGCTCGATACCGATCATCGGGTGGATAGCCATCATCATCACCGCAGTGGTTGGCTTTGTCGCCTGGCTTTACGCCACGAACGAGGGATTCCGAAACTTCGTCAATGGAATTGTCAGCCAGATCGGAGCGGTGCTAGGGCAAATCGGCTCAGTGATTGGCTCTGTTGTTGGAAGTATTGCCGGCGCGATAGGCTCGGTGATCGGCGTGGTGACGAATATTGTCGGCACGATTGCAGGAGCGATTGGAACTGCCGCAGGTGTCATCGGTTCGGTGATTGGCGTGATTGTTGGTGTGGTGGCGAAAGGGATCAGCGTTGTCGTTGGCGTGATAAGCACTATCGTTGGCGTGATAAGCAACGTCATCAGCACGATACTTACAATTTTGACCCCGGTATTTCAGATTGTCGATTTGATAATAACCGCCATTGTCGGATTCGGCCAGATAGTCTGGACTATTTTCAGCGGAATCGCCGAAGTTGTCTGGACGATAATAAGCACCGTTGTGCAGATTATTGGCGTGGTGCTTTACGGCACGATTATGGCTATCTGGAACAATGTGCTTGTGCCATTTGGCGAAGCAGTCGGCTACATCTTTACTCACATGGGCGAGGTCATCAGCGCCGTGATGACATTCGTTATCACCATAGTATCGACAGTTTGGAACGCCATCGTTGCTGTGGTAACGCCGATATTGCAGGTCATTTGGACGGTGATATCGACAGTGTTCAACGCCATCGTTAGCGTGATAAGCAGCGTGATGAGCGCCATCTGGGGAGTGATCACGGTGGTTTGGAACGCCATACTGCCATTTATTCAGCCGATACTCAACGTGATGAGCGCCGTCATCAGCACAGTATTTGGCGGCATTGCGGCAGTGGTGAACAGCCTGATGAACGCCATCAAGACCTATATCATTAATCCAGTGGCAACGGCAGTCGGCTATGTGGTCGGCACGGTCGGCCAGATTGCCACCTCGATCAAGAACGCAGTCCAAAATGCCTACAACGCAGTGGCCGGTTTCATCGGCAACTTTACCAGCGCCGGCAAGAATCTTATCGACGGCTTAGTCAAGGGCGTGATGGGCGCGAAAGACGCGGTGGTCAATAAGATTAAAGAAATCTGTAGCGGCGCGCTCGATGCCGTGAAGAACTTCTTCGGCATTAAGTCGCCGAGCCGCGTGATGGCGCAGATGGGTAAATTCATGATGCAAGGTTGGAGCGGCGGCTTGGAAAGCATGCGAGACGCTGTCGTTAAAACCGCCACAGACATCGCTAGCGACGTTTACGACGGTTTGAGCGGTGACATGTCATTTGGCGGCTTATCGTTCGCAGGAAGCGGTATCAATGGGTCAGGAGCGACGCTCGCTGGCAGCGGCGGTGTCACTAACGTCAGCAATTCTGGCGGCAACCGAAATACGACAAACCAATTCAATGGACAAATTGTAATAAACACGCCAGAAGCAGCCGACGCGTTCTTCAAGAGGCTTGACCGCGACGGCGACCTGGCATCGATGGGAGTACCGACATAATGAACGGCGACAGACGCAGATTTTTATTAAACGGATTTGACCTCAATAACGGCGGCAACGTCCGAGTGCAATCCACAAACTTATTCGGTATAGCCAAGCGAACCGTCGATAGCGGCGAGCTGGCGCGAGACGACGGCCGAATCTTGCTGAACAGCGGCCACTTTGCAGGGCGAACCATCTCTGTCGCCGGGCAAGTTTCAGCGTCGAGCCAGCGTGAATGCGACTGGCTAATCGACTGGCTGAAGCGAACGCTGACGTTCGGCCAGAAAATCGAGCTGGCAACGAATTTCCCAGAGGGCTACCGAATTTGGAGCGGCGTGGCCACGAACCTAAACATCAGCCGCGGATCGTTTGATGTGAGCCGCGCCGGCTTCAGCTTTGAAATGGAATGCGAATCGCCAGCAGCAAGGTCGTCGGTTGGCTTGATTGATTTCAGCGCCGTCACAAACATAAGCACGGCCGCAAGCGCCATCTCCGTCGAGAATATCGGGACATATCGAGCAAAACCTACTATAATCATTAGCAGCAGCAGCAGCAGCAGCAGCACAGAAATAACGCTCGGAAATCCAGACAGCAGCGAATACCTGACGTTCAATGCGAACCTGAAAACCGGCGACGTGATAACGGTCGACTGCGAAGCCAAGACCATTATCCACAACAGCATGCAGCTGCGGGCCAGCGGCACGTTTCCGTGTTGGGAATATGGGGCGGGAATGCTTGAATATCAGGACAACCTGGCCGCACGAAATCACCAGCTGCGAGCCATTTATAATCCAAAATATATCTAATAGGAGGGAAGCAATGCCAAAAACCTACAACGAACGAAAGCGCTCAGTGAAGTTCCTGCTCGGAATTGAGGTCGAGAAGCGAACCGGCGGCGTTTATGCTGGCTTGCTTGAGAAACACCCGAGCTACACTGGCGACACCAAAAGCGAGCCGAAAGAAAACTACAAGAGAGGCAAGGTGGATTTATGGAGAATCGACGATACAGACGGCACGGCCACCAACAACAGCGTCGTGGCAATTCAAGTGCCGGGCGGCGTTTTCAGATATTGGGCATTGTTTACGGCAGAGACCGGCGGAGAGATGATCGCTTTTGACGCATTACCATGGCCGCTTGAAGTCATGGCGCCTGAAACTTTACAGGTACAGCCAGGCAACCTAACTATTGTGGAGGCTTAGTCGATGGCACAGCTCCAGACGAAAAAGCCTCGGTCGTGTTCTATCACCGGAAGCGGCGATTATTTCTATACGTGGCAGAACTCAGAGATTGAACCATATTCTGGCGAATTTCATTCATCTTTGATATTGTCTGGCAGTAACGCCGTAAATATCGGGCGAGCGAAGCTGCGAATTGACGGCCAGGAAGTCGGCAACGTCCACATTGGCAGCATTGCTAACTTTTACAGTCCACAATTTACGTTGACTGGCGCGCTGGCTGACTGGGGCGTGACGGCCGAGCAGTTGAAGAGCGGCAACGTCGGCTTCTCTTTTAAGTTCAAGATAATTGATGAATTCTCTGGCAGCACTTGGCTAACCGATGAAGTGATACTCGACGGATTCGACCTGTCGACATTAAATAGCGATGTTGTGCCGAAAAAGATATCATTCGTATTTGACGGAGATGTGCGGCCGATCGGCGGCGGAAGTCAGTTGATGCAAATTGCCAGCGTCCATCTTGTGCTTGAAGCCGATGTCACCTATCGATTTAATATCACGAATGAAATCAAGATGATGGCGACGCTTTCTCAGAAGCAGCCAAGCAATAAGGCGGCCGAAGTCATATACAGCGCCTATCTCAAGGACGGAACGTACCTCGGCCAGATAAATACCGTGACCAGTACGCCAGCCATTCAGTCGGAAGTCAACTCGCTGCATTCGCACATGACAATGAAGTTAGCCCAAAACGACGCGACGACGCGCAGCGTGGTCACTGAGATCATGACCGAGATAAACGAAAACATGCTGACTGAGCTGGGTTATAAAATCGTGGGAAGCATGACCACGCCAGTGGGGCTTGGCGACGGCACAAACATCGATACCAACGTCAATATCAGCGCCAGCGTTCGATACGGCGAGTATCTGCCGTGGCTAACCGAAGACGGCAAGACCATCATCACCGAGGACGCAAGGATCATCGTGGTGGCTGACGGCCACCCAGAGGGCCGCTCGCTGTTCAATGGCTACATTAGCCAGTGGGAATTGTCGGCAGGCAATACCGACAGCCAGGTGACCGCAACAGTCCTCAGCCACTCGCAGGAACTGAACCATATCTATCTACAGACCGAAGCGGAGGTGGCCTACCAGCATAAGCCATACGGCTTGGCAACGCTTGGATTTGGCTCGAGCCGATGGGGATATTGCAACGAAATAATTCAGACCATACAGGTGACCACCGGCAGCAAGACCGTCGCCGGCATTGAGCTTTCTTCAGTGTGTTCACCAGGAACTAGGCAAGATTTCATCGGCGGTAATATGACTACGCTGTATGCTGAGTTATTGTCATACTCGACTGACATAAACCACGGAACGCTCGAAGCTGGCGGCACTGCGGTGCTGCCAGTGGGCGGCGGCATGTACGAAAAATTGTTTATACCATTCAATAAGAGCGTACGCATGACCAGCGGCAAACGCTTCATCATAAAGCTGTCGGCACGCGGTGGTTCGCGATACGAAAACATCTTCCCATATCCAGTAGAGCTATTAGTGGACAGGCGCGGCCGCTTTACCACCGGCCAGGGATTGCAGCACAACAATTATCACGACAATCCATTCTGGCAAGATTTTGGCTGGGATTTGGCGTTCTCGCTTTACGAAAGCCCCGGCGACTACAAGCGAGCGTTTTATTCGCAAGACCCAAGCGACATCTTACGCGAGCTGATAGATTTCGCGCAGAAGCAAGGCGCACGCTGTCGCTATACCGAATCCAGCATTGAAGATACCGGCACCAAAGTGACTATTCGCTTTAATGACGTGACGACAATTAGTGAAGCCATCGCTGCCGTGTTTAAATCGATGCCGGCCGACTGGCACTACTACTACGACTATGCCGAGAATATCGTGCACGCCCACCCGAGGCCGACAACCGTGAAGCGAAAGCTGCAGCGCGGCAAAAACGTCATCGGCACACCGAAACTCGTCAAGACTATCGAGGATTTGGTGAACGACGTGATATTTATTGGCGGCGAAAAAGCAGACGGCAAAACCCTCGTCGTGGCCGGCCGAGACGACCGCAGTATCGCCGAGATACGCCGTGGCTTCAAAAAGCTGTCTGACAGCCGCTACAAAGACGAGACCAGCGCCAAGCTGGTGGTCGAGGGTGAGATTCAGCGAGGCAGCAAGCCGGTATTCTCGGGAGAAGCGACGTTCGCATCGCCAAAATATGAGGCGTTGGATATTCATCTTGGCGAGCTGACGCAATATCAGGGCTTCAGTGCGACGATGGACGCGCCGGAAATGCAGATTGTCGCCATCACGCAGAAGCTCGAGACCGCAGAACTGAAATTCAACATACTACGGCCGAGATTATCGAAGCGAATTCAAGACTTGAAGCGCAATATGGACAACCGCGAACGCGAATCAGAGTGATATAATAAAGCTAACGAAAGGAATCAGCGAGATGAACCCAGGACAGCAAAAAATAAGTCAATTTCAGCCAGTAGAAAGCACCAGAGCGAACGACATTATACCGATCGTGCGTGATGGGCAGAATCGATCGATTACAATCGGCAAATTTACCGGAGTTTTGCCAAGCGGGTGGACAACGCCGGCTGAAAACTGGACTTATAGCAATTTTGACAACGGAATAGCTGCGATTGCCGTTCCAGAGGGCGATATCCGTCGCTACCCAAACGGCCTGAGGGTTCAATTTAAGCAAGGAACGCCGCCAACGACCAGATTCGGCATTGTTGTAGCGTCTACATCAACAATAGTTTATCTTTACATGATAAACGGCACAACGCTAGAGAACCTAGAGATACGCGATGTCTTTATCTCGCCAGATTTCGCCCCAGGAACTGATGAGGGCGTGAATTTTAATGTAGAGCCGACAATCATGAAGAGAGAGCCAGTCGGCGTGCTATTTTGTGACTATATTCGTCGCGGTAATGTGGTGATAGCTGATGTACATACGACAGCTGCTTTGCCTAGGACGCAGGAGCGAGCGAAACACAGTTCAGGCGCTGGGCCAGCAGTAGAATCTAAAATACCTAAAGGATTCAGTATCTCTGCACCACAAACCAGTGCGTTGATGACTTTTGGAGGTTGGAACAACAGAGTTTTGAAGGCTATTGCTACGGCAAGATTTTATGATGATGGTCATATCGAATATGTCGCCAACGATAGTTACAACGAGTGGTACGGCACAACCAGCTGGATTACCGATGATCCATTCCCAGTAACGGTATAGCTTTATTTACAACATTGCGCTAAATCTTTGCAGAGAAGCGCCGCAAAATGCTAAAATTATACCGATGGATAAACAGAAAACAGATAACGACGCACTGCTTCATGAAATCGACAAAAAAGTGGCGATTCTGTCAACAGACATGGATTATACGAAAAAATCCGTGGCGAAAATAGAAGAATCGGTCGATTTGGTGGCCAAACAGATGGCCAGTATGAAATTTGTCACGCCGGAAATTTTGACAAACTACATCGACAAGCACTCGGCTGATCACGATAAGATAAATGAACGGCTCGAGGCGCTCGAAGACAAGGCCGAGACTGAATCCAAGTCAATGATGGCTACGCTGCGGCTAAAATTCAAGGATTGGGCGGCAAACGCAATCGTTATATTAGTGATTGGTTTAATGCTGTTTATTTTGATGAAGCTAATCGACGGTAGCGTGAGAATACCGACCGTGCTATCATAGAGGCATGAGAATTAAGGCTACCAAACATTCGATCGGGCGATGGGTCGCCCGCATACTTTTGACAATTCTGATAGTGATGATTTTATCTGGAGCGATCGTCATTTGGCGATGGTATCCGGTGATTGACCGCTTGATGAATTGGTGCAAATATTATCCGCAATCGCTTGGCGACTGCAGAGAAGTAATAAGAAAGGGGAGTCAATGAAAGGAATTGACATATCAAGCTGGCAGGCTGGCTTGGACGCTGGTAAAATCCCGGCAGATTTCGTCATCATAAAGGCGACGGAGGGGACAGGCTACGTCAACCCAAACTGCGATCAGCATTATCAGCAAGCAGCGGCAGCTGGCAAAAAGCTCGGTGTTTATCACTTTGCGAGAAACGGCAGCAATGACGCGATCGCTGAGGCTGACTTTTTCGTCGACAATATCCAAGGATACATTAAGCACGCCATGCTTATTCTCGACTGGGAAGACGGCAGCAATGTCGGTGATGTGGCGTGGGCGCGCCGCTGGCTTGACCGAGTGCAAGAGCGAACAGGCGTGAAACCGCTCATCTACATGTCAGAGAGTGTGGTAAACAGCCACGATTGGAGTAGCGTCGCTGGCGCTGACTATGGCCTCTGGGTGGCGAAGTACCGCGACATGGCGGTCGACTTCAACTATGATATGAGCCAGGCCGGAACGCCGCCAAGCGTCAAATATTGGGACGGCTATGCAATGTGGCAGTGGACATCAAGCGGCCGACTTGACGGCTGGGGTGGAAACCTCGACTGTAACGAGTTCTATGGCGACGCTGAAGCGTGGGATAAGTACGCAGGCGGAGCGCCAGCACCAGCTGGACACAGCGGGCAAATTGCTAACCCACAACCAGCACCAGAGCCGCAGCCGACATACACAGTTCAATCAGGCGACACGCTGAGCGGCATCGCTGCGAAGTACGGCACTGACTATCACTACCTGGCGGCCATCAACGGCATTCAAAATCCAAACCTGATTTATCCAGGCCAAGTATTGCGAGTGCCGGGCGGAAGCGCGCCGGCCGAGCGAACCGTGACAGTCCAGTGGGGCGACAACCTCAGCATGATAGCGGCCGCTCACGGAACGGACTGGCAGACGCTGGCTCGAATCAACAACCTGCCGAACCCGGATCTAATCCACCCAGGCGACGTTCTGAGGCTGCCATAATGACACCAGATTTGTCGAAAATCACGATCACAAAGTCGAGCTTGTACTTTCGCGAATGCAAAGCTTGCGGCTGCGTAACGCTGCACATCGGCAAATCTACGCCAGAGATGCCGGCAGGCTCGACATACAACGATTGCCTACAATGCCTAGTTGACGCACACAGCGTCCCAGGCTTGAGCCGGTGGCACGATCCAAAAACGGGTAAGTTGTTAACCGAGCCACGAGGCGAAGAGCCTCCCAAGAATGTAAACTAAAAAGCGTTTTACTTGACATCTGCAAGCAACATGTAAAGTAAATGTAAATTTTAAGGAGAATTTGACATGATAACTAACTTCATCATTACAGTTTTAATACCAGTAGCAGTCATCGGATTTACTGAATTGGTGCGTCGACTATTTAAGAAAGACTTCGAAGTGGTGATTATCATCGCAGGATCGGCAGCAATTGGCGTCGGACTTTCGCTGCTAACGAATCACGACTGGACATACGGCCTAGTCGCAGGTTTAAGCGCCAGCGGTGCGATAACCGGCTTGCAAAAATTCGGCGATGCTGTAAAATAGAATTGGTCTCGTATTGATCTTCAGATGAGCCAATCTTACCGTAGGTAGGTAGCAAGAATCCCGCAACCCTCCGCTGCGGTTTTCTTGTGCTAGAATTAAAACAGAGGGGGCGCTAGTCGAAACGCCTCCTCGAAGACTCCGCAAAAATAAACATCTATCTCCTAAATTGACCGAGCCAGTTTCGCACACACTCCTGGCTCGGTTTTTATTTACCAGAGAACACCGCGGACGGCATACCAGGCAGACCACCCGTTACCGTTGCGAGCCTGGCGCTCGCGGTAAATTTGCAGCGCGTAGGTGGCCGCCCAGATTGGGTCGCGCCAGTCGCCGCCCGAGAAATAGCCGCGATGCCACTTGTCATTTATTTGAAAACACCCGAAGTCACGCGAGCCGTCGAAATTGACTGCGCCGATAGCCGCCGGAAGCTCGGTACGATTTTCATGCGTCATAACGGTGATAGCTCCGGCTTGCAGGTGAGCCGGCCAGACCTTGGCGATGGCCGATCGGCAGGTTTCCGGCGCAGGCGTAGGTGCGGGAGCGGCCGGCTCTGCCTTTTTCTGCTCAGTTTTGGCGGCTGGTTTTTTGTCAGACGGGACAACGCTCGGCTTTTTGTCCGCAAGCGTTTTGTAAGCGGAATGAGAAGCCGAGGCTGAAGTTCCCGGCGGCGTTGGCTGTCGGAAAGAGTGAATCGTAACCGACAGCACCGCGACTAAAATCAATAATGCGAATTTTTTCATAAAGCACGCTAGTTACTTTTTGGCGACGTCGCCCTCCGCAAGCCAAGCCGACTTGATCAGCTGGCTGACGCTGTAAAGGCCAAGCAGAACCGCTAGCGCAGTAACAATTATATCATTGTAGCGAACCATCAGGTAGCCGCAGGCAGCAGCAGGCACGACAATCGTGCCGACGCGCCAGATAGTACGAGCGCCGCGAGCTGTTGCGATAAATTTGTCATTCTTTTGAAGTTGTTTTGTGAAGTTTTTCATTTGATTGTTCCTTTTTTGATGTTATTTTTACAATTTGCCGGCTACGATGCCGCCGGCGAGGCAAGCGATTTATTCTTCAGTCATTACGCGACGGAAAGTCATCTCCTCGACGCGATGGAACTCAGTCTTTCTGCTAAAATGACGAGGAATCGTGTATCCCTTATAAACTAGCTTGAAGCTATTCGTGAAGTCGTCATAAGCGAGCTCACATTCGTCGTAGTGCTGCTTTGCAAAACGCTTGAATCCGCTCTCTACGTTGCGCAGAGCAATATTCTTGATATATGCCTCAAAAGTTGTTATATTTTTGAATCCAATCATTGGTAGTCCTTTCGTTTAATTGATTGTACTCTTATATTAGCAAACACGAGCGATAAAGTCAAGAGTTTCTGGAGAGATTATTCGATAATTACCCCATATCAGATGTAAACCTGTGGAAAACTCCGAGATTATTCGGAAATTCCGAATAATCCCAAAAGCACACCGCCGAAACGGTGTGCTGCGTAGGAGTTTTGCGGGGGCTACCTAACCCGCACCTCCATTATAACGCGGATTTGGCTCGCCGCGCCACTCAGCGTGGTCAGTCCGGGTGAGAAGAAGCTCGATCCGCGGATTGTAGGCATCTTTTGCGACACCAGAACCGTCATGCGAGACGAGAAGCCAAGCGTTGTCGTCGAGAATCATCTTCTTGTCTTTCATCACGTCCTGTATACCCTCGTAAAGGGCCGACAGATCGACAGTGCCAAAAGTTCGGACGAAAAACCGAGCGCGAAGATTAAACGGAAAATCAATCGTATTCCACTCCCGACAGGCAAGGATTTGAAACATATCCATTGCCAGTTCCACTTGACTATTGGCCGACTTTAGCCACCTGTTGTAAGCGGCCGTGTTGTATTTGTGCGATCGGCCGCCGCGAAAGGTGACCTTTTGGTTGTTTTTCTTGACCGCAGGCTGCCCGAGAACGGTGAAGCCGAACGAAACCAGCCTGCCGTCATCGTCGATTACGTAATTGAGCTTTATATCTTGAGGCTGGATAGTGGCCCCAGCCTCTATTGGCGATAATGTGGTTGATTGCCGCTGCATGCTCATTTAGCTTCGCCTCCAGCTGCTCCGGCCCCAGTCGAGCCAGTGTATCCATCGGATTGATCGGCGGCATTATGTAATCCACCGGTATCATCTCCAGCGCGGCGGCTTTCAGCTTGTCGGCGGCGCGTTTCGCCGCTTTTTTTGCCTGCCGCAACTGCCAGCTCGCGGCTAGTTGCAAAGCCGGTCGGGCCGCCAGCATCGCGACCCCGACGACGCACCTTTTGAGCGAGCTTCCGAAAGTAGTCCGGGTCTTGTTTTTTGAGCTTGGCCGCCCGGAGCGCAGCCGCTTGTTTTCTGCCATGACAAACCACCTTATTTTTTGCCTTTCTTATCGTCAAGATTGCCGTTAAAGATTTTTATCAGTTCGCGAACCGAACCGACGACAACCGCCAGAATAAATATCCCGATTATGACAGCACCGCCAACCAGCACCATCTTGATTATGAAGTTTAGAATTTCGAGAATGTCCATATTTCCCTCCTTTTCTCGATTAAATATACAAGCCCTGAAGCCGTTGCAGGCTCTTCGAGCGCGGATCTTGATACAACATATCACCATAGCCAGTTAGCGATTCGGCCCCAGTTTGATCAAGAATAATTTTCGAGTTCATACCGGTGGTAACGCTAAACGCTATCTTGGTTGGAATATTTGCCTTGATGAGGCCGGTGACAACATCGGCACTCGGCCGCTGAGTAGCCAGCACCAGGTGGATACCGACGGCGCGAGCTTTCTGCGCCAGGCGGATAATCGACGTTTCGCAGCTCGGAGCAGACGACTTCATAGAACCTTTGAGCGACACCTGCAGCATTTTTTGAGTGATGCGGCCAGTTGGGCTCATAGCTAAAGCCTCGTTCATAAACGCCGCGAACTCTTTATAGTCGATATTTTTGATATCCGCGCCAGTGTCTGTCATGAGAAGATCGGCGAACTCGTCAATGACCACCAGAATGCGCGGCATATTTCCGCCTTTATAATCATCGATGGTGCGAACGCCAGCCTGCCGAAGCCGGCCGTAACGATCCTCCATCTGCTCGGCCAGGCCGTGGAGAACCTCCGCAGCGTCAGCCGGTGTAGTGACGATATCGTTCCACAAATGAGGATCGCCATCGTACAGCGACAACTCCACCTGCTTCGGGTCAATCAAAACCAGCTGAAGCTCGTCAGGAGTTAGCTGTTTTGTCAGAGCGTGAAGCATCACGTTGAGCATGACAGATTTACCAGCGCCAGTTTGACCAGCGATCAGCAAGTGCGGCATTTTGGTGATGTCACCATAGTGAATTTCGCCGAACACGTCCTCGCCAAGTGGAATCTCCATCGTGCCAGGCTTGAGGTGCTTGCTATCCTCGAACGGAACGACGCGGCGGTCTTCATTTGGCACTTCAATACCGACCAAATCAGTGCCGCGAATCGGCGCTTCGATACGCACATACTTCGATTGAAGCGCGATGGCAATGTCGTCGGCTCGCTTGGCAATGGCGCTCATGGCGATACCGCGGTTGGGCTTGAATGTATACTGGATCGCCGAAGCGCCGACGTGAGTGTCGCCAGAGATACCACCGATACCAAACTCGGTAAACTTACGCAGGATAAGCTCCTCTGGCGTGCCGTCCGAGCCGTCGATGTCAACGGTGACATGACGAGGCGCGAACTTGTCGGCCACCTTGACCTGCTTCTTGACGCGAGCAGCATCAAAGCCGACCTCCATATTTGAAACCAGCTCCATCGATTCCACACCGCTGAGCGTATCGCTCGGGTTGGGGAAGAACTTCGAGTGGTCGTCATTGACATAAGCAAACACGTTAGTGATTATCTTCTGCGCGACCGGAGCGAACGCCAGAATCGATTCACGATCATAGACGACCTCGCGCCGCTGCGGCGAGCCATCGCGATTGATGGATCGTTTGATTTCGCCGAAGCGGACACCAGCGAACTCACGGCCGTAGTGCTTCTCGGCCACAACCAGGTAGATGTAGCCCTGTAAGAGATATTTGTAATTCTCCTCTTCTTCGGGAGAATAAGCCCCGACCGTTTTATGGTCGTCAAGCCAAGCGCTGCCGTTTTCATCTTCATCAACCATATCGATTTTGGCGACCATCGGAACACCAGCGACCGACTCACGAAGCTTGACCTCGATATCGATGATTTTATGATAAGACGGAGCTTCCTCGAAGTATTTATTGATCAAGGTGGTGTAATCCTTGATCATTTTTTCGCGGCTGCCAGTTTTACCATAGTCGATTTCGTAGTCACTGGTGAAGTTTATCTCCTCCAGCCCAGCCGAAACCGACGCTTGGATATCAGCTCCCTTGTAATATTCCTCGAGTGCTTTATGAAACGCCGTGCCGACGATCGCAGCCGGCGATTTGGCGTTGTCCCAAATACCAGCGACATAACGCTTGTGAAACTCTACCTGATTTCGCAAGAACGAAATGATGGCAGAATAACTAAGGTGATCAACTCTATTCGCCATCGACTGTTTCTCCCTCGATTACGTTATTTGAAGTTAGCTCCTCCTCGACATAAATACCAGCGATATCGAAGCCGGCGCGAAGAGCGTTCGCCTCGGCACACTTCGTGAGCATGACGCGCGGCATAGTTTTCCAGTTACCGGTTGGCTTGCCCTCTTTATTGGTTTTAACGAACTCTTCATAAAACGCCTGATATCGCGTTATCTCGTGAGGCGCAGTCTCACCGGGGAAGCGACCGAACACAGGCACGGTGACGGATTCTGGCAATTTATTCTCTTGGTCGTATGTGATGATGGCCGCGCCAGTGTGGGTGTACACACCACCAGCCCGCGCCATCTTACGCAAGCCGTGGATTGAAACGATCGGCGTTAGCTCATCACGGCCGCGAGACGAATCCCACATATAAACAGCATAAATCTCTTTCTTGAATGGATTCAAGCCGTATTGGTTGGCCACCGCCAAAAACAGCTTCAAGTCCTCGAGCGGCCGAGCCTGGCCGTTTTTGGTGAGGCCGAGAATAGAGCGATGAAGCGTCGCGAGCATCTTCTCTTTTGAGATCCGCGTATTTTTGTCGAAAAGGCCAGCAGCTAGCGGCACGATGTCGGCATAGAGCGTCTTCGTATTCTTAGCGACGACCTGCTTGGCATCTTTCTCCGGATCGACGGCAGGCTTAGCGGTTGATATTTCAGGTGTTGTCATACTTGGTAGTCCTTTCGTTTATTTTACCTACTCCCAGTGTAGCCGAACACGGGCGAAAAGTCAACCCCATATTTTAATATTTTTTACCACGAAAAATCCCCGCTCGCAGACGGGGACTTTCCGGATACTGTCTTTAAGGCCAGGCGCTGACCACGCTTCGAGCTAAACGATCGAACTACCAATTCTAAAGCTTTTACCCGAGGCAACTGTCAAGCGCCTGGTTCGCTCTAGGTAAGGGTGGGCATCACCTAGGGCGAACTTGACGCTCGACAACAATGATATCAGAATAGAGACAATTGCTCAACCTCTACTTTGCCGAGCTTAGCGGTCAAGACGATAAGGCGACGCTCATCGACATCAACCGTGCGGCTGTTAAACTTGGCAGAAAAAACCACCAGCAGATCAGACATCACTTTTTGAGCCAGGCCGAGGTCAGCGACTGCGGCCTCTAGCTCTTCGTCGGCGGAGCGAACCGCTGGACTTTCCGAAATGGCAATCGCCAGTTTGTCGCGAGCCGAGCGAACCTGAGATTTCAAGTCGTCAAGGTCTTGTTTTTCCTCGAGATCGTCAACCAGATCCTCGCGGTTTTCTTTCGCGGTGCGAAGTTTGAGCTTAGCTCGCAAAATGTTTGAATGAGCCAGATAAATAGCGTTGAGAAACTCCTCGCGAGATTTTGGCTGGACGTTGACCTCCGCAGGCTCGTCATCGGCCGGGATTTCAATAATATTCTCCTGCTTCGGCTGCTCTCGCCGGGCAAGCGCTTGGTCTAAAGTTTCAAGCGCCATCTTTAGTGTTCTCCTGTTGTTCGGCTTCGCGGCGAAGCTGTGCTTCTTTCATGTGCTTGTTTATGGTACGCCAAACCATGCGAGATTTTGGCTTGAAGCCTTTGTAGGCTTTTGCCAGCCGGCGACGCTCGGCGCGATTACGTGGTTGCATTGGTTTCGGTTTGTCTTGCATTGGCAGTTCTCCGTTTAGTTTGATTTTTCAATTGTACAATGAGTCCAGTCAGAATTGCAAGTATAGCCAGCAGGCGGAACGCAGCCTTTCTCGCCAGCCATCTCATAAAACGGACACTGGCCAACAGTCCCGGCGTACGATTCTGGATCGCCAGGCGTTACCGGCTTATTAGTGAACGGAATGTGCGCGCCCTGCTGCGGAGCGGGAGCTGGCGACGGTACTGGGGCAGGGGCAGGAGCGGGAGAAGCCGGCTGCGGCTGAGCTACAGATCGTCGCGCTTCAGTATTTCGACTGCTATGCACACCTGGACGATCGCCAGCAGGAATAGCAGCAGACTGGTCAGTCTGTCCGGTTGTTTGCATCTCTGAGGGTGTCTGGCCGGACGTAGCCGACTTTTCCTCCTTTTTCGCTTTTTTAGCGCCTGTTTTTACTTCCGTGACAGCGTGAGGCTGCTCAGGAGATTGACTGAACGCAAAAACGGCCACGCCCCCAGAAAATGTCACGGCGACTATGGCAGAAGCGATCAGGACGCTACGCTTGGTTATTTTTGGTAGTTTCATGGTGATTCCTTTCGTTTAATTTAATCATCAAGGGAGGCCGATGGCCGACTATAAGTCGGCACATCGGGCATCGCTCAGCGTGGTGGTTGCAGTGCTGAAGTCGACTGCGGTGAAATGAACGCTGTAGCCATAGAGCTTGTTGCGAAGTATATCGTCAAGCTCCTCGGCAGCCAGAACGGTACGCCCATCGATGGTTGTCTTTCTAAGCTCGATGGTGATCACTTGGTTATGCTCGAGCATGAAGTCGGCCGTAGAGGCCATCATGATTAGAAGCCCGGCGACATCATCAGGGTTGTTGAAAGCTATCGCGTCGTGGTCGGTTTTGATAAAGTAGGTTGCTTGGTACATTTTTGGTAGTCCTTTCGTTTAATTGATTGTACTTTTATATTAGCAAACACG
>ERZ772918.323-NODE-323-length-35961-cov-5.71659_pt1 | contig 35961 bp, 31 predicted proteins | sample MGYA00512118_ERZ772918 | MGnify/ENA primary metagenome ERZ772918 (study PRJEB29015, sample SAMEA2737939) | human oral metagenome | biome: human oral; feature: human-associated habitat; material: dental | place: China | collected 2135 ... | reverse complement strand
CTCGACATTGTTCATTTGGCTTAACGAAAACGTTCAAAAAACATGCTTTGGGCACTTCGTCAAACGCATTATTTTTCGTACTTTTGCATAAGTTAAGCTGCGTTCGGCAATAAGAAAAACAGGTTTTTCTTTTCAAATTAGTTGCCCAAGGCATCACATTGCCAACGCGCAACAATGAAACGCACCATTAGTTCATTAGATCTTTCAATAAAAAACAAATGAGGCAACATTATCAAAAAGAGTTAGAAAACAGGCTTGTCATACCCACTTTGCAGTTCCTTCACCGCGAACGTTCAAGCGGAATTGTGCTTGGCATCTTCGTGTTGTTGGCCTTGGTGTTGGCCAATTCGCCCCTGCGCGACACCTATACCCATTTTCTTGAACATCATTTCGGGTTCTCGGTAAACGGGCAAAACTATCTTGATTTCAGTTTAGAGCATTGGATTAACGACGGACTGATGTCGATGTTCTTCTTCGTTGTGGGGCTAGAACTGAAACGCGAATTCATCGGTGGCGAGCTTCGCGACCTGCGCAAGGTAACTATCCCCGTGGTAGCAGCCCTTTGCGGCATGCTTTTCCCCGCCGCCATTTACCTTTTATTCAATGCCGGCACCCCCACTGCGCACGGCTGGGGAATACCAATGGCCACCGATATTGCTTTTGCTTTGGCCGTACTTCAACTCTTGGGCAATCGCGTTCCCATGTCGGCCAAGGTGTTTCTCACCACGCTGGCCATCGTCGACGACCTCGGTTCGGTGGTCATCATCGCCCTATTTTATACCACCGAAATTTCATTGACCAGCTTAGTCATTGGCTTTGTGGTGCTGGCCGTGATGCTTGCAGGCAACCGCTTGGGCGTAAAAAGCGTGTGGTTTTATGGTGTGTTGGGCATTGGCGGCGTGTGGGTGGCCTTCCTAACATCGGGCATTCACGCCACCATCTCGGCAGTTTTGGCCGCAATGGTCATTCCTGCCGATGCACGAATACCCGAGGCGGCCTTCATTGCACGCATTAAAAAGCTGACACGACAATTTGAAAACGCCGCACCCAACGACGTGCGAACCCTCGAACCCGAACAAGTGGAGATACTGGCGCGCGTGCAAGCCGACTCGTCTAGGGCTATTCCGCCCCTGCAAAGGCTCGAACATGGCTTGCATCCCTTTGTTTCGTTCGTGGTGATGCCCATCTTCGCCCTTGCCAATGCAGGCGTTTCGTTTGTCGATTTAGATTTCGGTGCGGTGCTTTCTAATGGTGTGGCCATTGGTGTTTTGGCAGGTTTGCTGCTTGGCAAGCCTGCTGGCATTGTTTTCGCCGTATGGATTACCGAGCGATTGGGGCTTGGCAAGCGTTCGCGCGGAATGACTTGGCAACGCATTCTAGGCCTAGGATTTCTTGCGGGCATAGGTTTCACCATGTCGATGTTTGTCACCATGCTCGCCTTCACCTCGCCCGAACATGCCATACAATCTAAGATTGGCATCTTCGCAGCATCAATTCTTGGCGGAATTGTAGGCTACATCATCTTGCGAAGGCCCAGCCATAGCAGCAAGAAAAGGGCTTAATGCAAAGGCGTTGGGCAAGAAGGGGGCGTGCAGCCTAGCCTTGAACAAGCCGCACGCCGCCTTCTTCAATCGTTATCAAACGGCGTTTGTACAAGTCGCCCACAGCCTTTTTATACACCTTTTTGCTCACCTCGAAACGGCGTTTAATGTCTTCGGCAGGGCTTTTGTCGCCCAAATCGCAAAATCCGCCGTTGTCTTTTAGGTATTGCAAAAGTGTTTCGGCAAAGTCCATTGTTTGCTTGCGGCCTTGTGGTTGCAAGCTCACGTCTATCTTTCCATCGGGTCTTACGCCCATGATATAGCCGCGAAGACGATCGCCAACATGCAATGGGCGGAACACTTGCGAACGATATACCAGTCCTGGATAGGCGTTATCGACAATCACTTTGAACCCAAGTTCGGTGGGTTGCCATACCAGCAGGTCTACTTCGTCGCCCGAACGGTATGGTGGAAAGTCGGTGGCAAAGAAGTGTTCTACCTTAGCCGAGGCAGCGATGCGGTAGCTTTCTTCGTCTATAAACACCGCCACCACGTAGCTTTCGCCTATTTCCATGTGCTGCTTTTGCTCTCTAAACGGGCAGAAGAGGTCTTTCATCAGTCCCCAATTCAAGAACGCGCCGTGCTGGTTAACCCACGACACTTGCAAGTAAGCAAACTCGCCCACCTTGGCCAATGGTGTTTCGGTGGTGGCCACAAGGCGTTCATCTTGGTCTAGGTAAAGAAACACGTTGAGTATGTCGCCCAGTTTGCAGCCCTTTGGCACATAACGCGTGGGCAAAAGCACCTCACCCTCGTCGCCTGCATCTAAATACATGCCAAAGTCTACTTCCTTTACAACTTCCAGTTGATTATAATCTCCAAGTTTTATTCTTGCCATTCGCTTATTCAAAAAATTAAGTTTGCCGTTTGTGCAAATGTACGCAAAAATGCTGGAAATGTATTAACTTTGCAATGGATAACGTGCAATCGAGGTGAAGAAAGTTGCCTCGCGGTGCAGTCTAAGCCCGCCTAATGCGCTGTTACAGGCCAGTTTTTGGCGGCCATGCCGCAGCAGTGTGCAGCCCACTTCACCCTTTTTTCTTATGTGAACAACATCAATATATAATGGAACAAATACAACTCACAGCAAGCAAACGCATCATCGTTGGCGTTCAATTTCTCTTTGTGGCGTTCGGTGCAACGGTATTAGTGCCGTTACTTGTGGGGCTCGACCCCTCAACTGCGCTCCTCACAGCAGGCTTGGGAACATTTATCTTTCATTTCTTAACGAAAGGTAAGGTTCCCATTTTTCTTGGTTCGAGCTTTGCTTTCATCGCTCCCATCATCGCGGCCAGCAAACAATGGGGCATGCCTGGCACCTTGGCGGGCCTTGTTGGCGTGTCGTTAGTCTACTTTGTGATGAGCGCCTTGGTGCGTTGGCAAGGCAAACGCCTGCTCCGCAAGCTCTTCCCGCCCGTAGTTATCGGTCCGGTTATCATCCTTATTGGCCTTTCGCTCTCGTCGGCAGCGGTAGATATGGCCAAAACCAATTGGATTTTGGCGCTTGCATCACTGGTAACGGCCATCTTGGTGCTAACCCTTGGGCGCGGACTGCTTAAACTTGTGCCAGTGGTTAGCGGCATTGTGGTGGGCTATGTGTTGGCTTTCTTCATGGATGAGGTAGATTTTCAGCCAGTGATAGATGCCCAATGGTTTGCCCTACCTGCTAGTTTGGCTCATTTTTCGTTGCCGCAATTTAGCTGGGAGCCCTTACTCTTCATGATTCCCGTGGCCATTGCGCCTGTGATAGAGCACATCGGCGACGTGTATGTGGTGGGTGCTGTAGCCGACAAAGACTTTACCAAAGACCCAGGATTGCATCGCACGCTTTTGGGCGACGGTGCTGCATGTCTTGCTAGTGCTTTATTGGCAGGCCCTCCCGTCACCACTTACTCGGAAGTTACGGGTGCAATGAGCATCACCAAAGTAACGTCGCCTGCCGTAATACGTATCTCCGCAGCCACGGCCATCGTGTTTTCGGTTATCGGTAAGCTTAGTGCGTTGTTGCGAAGTATTCCCCAGGCCGTGCTGGGTGGCATCATGTTGTTGCTCTTCGGCACCATTGCCAGTGTGGGTTTGCTCAACCTGATGCGCAACAAAGTAGACCTAAACCAAACGCGCAACATCATTATCATTGCCGTAACGCTCACTATGGGCATCGGCGGTGCCGTGCTTTCTTACGGCAACTTCGCCATTAGTGGCATCGGCTTATCGGCTATTGTGGGCATAACCCTTAACCTTTGCTTGCCGCAAGAGAAAGTGGAAACAAAGTAAGACGGAGAAAAACAAGGTTAGTTAGCATATTCGTTCCCAAGAATAAGCGGGTTCTAAAAATGCTCTTGAAGCGTTTTTAGAACCCGCTTAGCTTTGATAGCCATGCGGCAAAAGCAGCGTTCTGCCTCGCGCGTACGTATATTAATAAGGAGTATGTGGTAAAGATTAAGTGGACATGCCATAAATCAACGTGCCTTGTTGATGGTGTTATGCTGTGTATACAATGCCATTTGCCCCACGTTAACCTTACGGAACGTGGGGCAATTGGATGGAGTTAACCAGTACACAAGGCTGGCTTTTTTATCTTAAAATAAACATTCGACCTAGCGAGATGGTTCGCTTTTCAGTTCGAACGTTAGGTTGCCACCCTTCAAAAGCTCTTCGTGCGACACGCGATAGCCTTTAAATGGCTTGCTGCCAAGGGTGATGGCGTTGATGAAAATGTCGGTGGGTAGTTGACGTTTGGCCTCGATAACCAACTCGTTTCGTCCCCATTGTTCCTTGTCTAAGTGAATGGTTACGCGGTTGAACACGGGCGATGAGAGCGTGTAGGCTGGCTCTCCGGGGCAGTCGGGGTAAAAGCCCATCATGTTAAACACGAGCCATGCCGACATTGTTCCTGTGTCGTCGTTGCCCGGTATGCCGTCGGGCGCGTTCTTAAAGTACTTGGCCATCAGCCGATGCAGTTCTTTTTGCGTGCGCCACTCGTCGCCTTTGAAGTACGAAAACAAGTGCGGATAGGCAATGTCGGGTTCGTTGGCAGGGTCGTATAGCTCCTTATCGAACACCATTTGCAGCTTTTCCACAAAGTTTTTTTGTCCACCCATCAGTTTGGCAAGCCCCATTACGTCGTGCGGAACATAGAAAGTGTAGTTCCAAGCGTTGCCTTCGTGAAAGCCCGGACTAGGCTCGAAGTTCTCTCCTTGCTTGGGATTGAAGGGCGAATAGAACTTGCCGTTGGGCAAAATGGGCCTGAATGTACCGTATTCTTTGCTATAATAGTGGCGATAACCCAGCGAACGGTTGTAGAACAGTCGCGCATCGGCTTTCTTTCCCAAGGCGTTGGCTAGGCGCGAGAGGGAGTTGTCGGCGATATAGTACTCTAACGCGTGCGAAACAGAATTGTCGTACTGTTCGCGCAGCGGCACATAGCCCAGCGAAAGGTAGTCGTCGTTGTCTGGACGAAGTAAGTTTTGGGGGCCAGGAGTGGTTGCGCCCTTGCGCATAGCCTCGTATGCCGTGTTGATGTCGTAGCCGCGCAGCCCTTTAAGCCACGTGTCAACGATAACGGGAATCGCAGGGTCGCCCTCCATCGTATAGGTTTCGCGGCCGTATAGCTCCCATTTGGGCAGCCAACCATGCTCGCGATACATGTCTATCATGGTGCGAACCATGTCGCGTTGGCGGTTGGGATAAACCAAAGTAAGCAGTTGGTGCACGTTGCGATAGGTGTCCCACAGCGAAAACACGGTGTAACGGTTGCCTTCGCGCATGGTTTTCACCTCGCCCGTTTCAAGTGTTGGGAACTGTCCATTAACGTCTTGCAAGATATTGGGGTGCAACAGGGCGTGGTATAGGGCCGTGTAGAACACCGTTCGCTGGTCTTCTGTTCCGCCTTCCACCTCAATACGCGAGAGGTCTTTGTTCCAAGCGTTGCGCGCTTCTTCCTTTATCGTGTCGAAATCTTTGCCCCCTTGTTCGGCATCGAGGTTCTCGCGGGCATTGGCCATGCTTACAAACGATACGCCCATACGTACAACAACAGGTTCGTTGCCATGGCTATCGAAGTTGAGATACACACCAACATCGTCGCCGGCTATCTCTTTTGTGTAGTTGGTGTATAGCTTATATTTGCCGTTATCCTTATCCCATTCGGCCTCAACACCCGTCATGGGACGTTGTTTTTTCCAATATCCTGCTGCCGTTGGCTTGGTGTCTACGCGCATAACAAAATAAATGGGGAACACGGCTTGTGGGTTGTAACAGAACGTTCCCAGCAGTTTCACGCCCTCGTATTCGGTTTCGCTCACGCGGCGAACCATCGCTCCCGACTCGTTTGTCAGTCCTTCGCCCAGGTTAAGCAAGATGTTGCTCTTGCCTTTGGGAAACCAAAAGCGCGCCATCGAGGTGCGCGGGGTGGCCGTTACCTCGGTGCGCACATCGTAACGAGGTAGGAAATTGGTGTAATAACCTGGCGATGCCTTTTGCATCATCATGGGACTGCCATACGCTTTGTAGTCTACTTCGAGCTTACCTGTTGTGGGCATGAGCAGCAACGAACCCAAATCGGGACAGCCAACGCCGCTAAGGTTTACGTGAGAATAGCCTGTGAAGTAAAAGTTGTGGTACTCGTAGGGCGTAGACCACCAACGCGCATCCTTATCAAACTTGTTGTTGGCAGAGCCCATCACGTTGAAAGGCACTACCGACATCAAGCCGTTTGGACACACAGCACCTGGGTTTGTGGTGCCGAAATTGGTTGTTCCGATAAAGGCGTTAACGTAATCTACCGGCTGTTTCTCGGCCTTAGCCGTGCCAGACTGCAAGAAAGCAAAAAGCAAAAGCGCCGCACAAAGGCCGTAACGTCCAAGGGTACGCAGCGCAAAAGATGGTTTGAGGGAATGATTTATGGGCATGTCGCTCTATTAATAATGGTTTTTAAGTGGGCAAAGGGCAAGTTTCGGGTTTGCGCTTGCAGCGTCTACGGGCGTGGCTAGCATGCCCAATGGCACACTGTCCCCCACTGTTCCTTGCCTTTGTCTTGCAAAAATACGCAAAATAAGCCATACCTACAAACATTGGTTGTGAGTTTGTTAGGGGTAAGTCTGTGAGTAGATGAGGAGACAAGGGGTTGGGGAAAGGCAAGTTATTAAGGAGAGTAAGGAATGGAGTTACCATTTTCCAACCAATCTTCTGGGCTGTCGATAAGGCGGTACAGCACAAGTGTTATTGCCGTTTGGCTGCTCTCGCATGTGCTTTTCTGTCCACTGCCCTGCGAGTAAACGGAGATTTTAAGCTAAAGTTACCTAGCTGAATTAAGAGGAAAAGGCGGAGAAGAAACATTTAAGGGGGTACTAAAGCTATTGGCAGAAACATCATTGAAGTTTTTCTCTCGTAACGCCGTCCCTTATCTTTGTCCTAAATACGGCACACGTAGAAAAAACCTTCAATGATGTTACTTTTGATAAGTTTCATGCCTTTCGAGAAAACACAGACAAACAAAATCAAACCTGTTGGTTACTCAAAAAACCGTTCTTTTCTCGTTCCTCGAAAAGTGCGTTTTCTCGCCATGACAATGTTCGAACAAGCTCGACGTTGCTCATTTGGCTTAACGAAAACGTTCTTTTCTCGTTCCTCGAAAAGTGCGTTTTCTCGCCATGACAGTGTTCGAGCAAGCTCGACGTTGCTCATTTGGCTTAACGAAAACGTTCTTTTCTTTCGCTCAGCCCTGCAACTGTCCATTTTTGTAGCTTATAATGAGGAGAGGGCGATGCCGGGTCGTTCCAATAAGGCATAAATCTTAAACATTTCCACCTACGCGCAACAGACGGATCCCTCCTGTTGATGATGTCAATATAATAAACAGGCACTTCATACAGTTCAGCCCAGCCGTCGTTGTCATAATCCTCATCAGGATAAGATTTCGCCAAGTAGCTGTCGCCTGTTTTCTGTGCCGTAATTCGAATGAGTATTTTGTCTCCCATAAATCACTGAAATAAAGTTGTAACTATGTGACGAAGGTAACAATTTCCTTGTTTCGTTATTCACTATATTGCTTTAATTATTCTTAATTGTCTGCACTTTTAGGACTTAGGCAAGAAATACAAGAAAACGAAAAGTATGCTATGGATGTCTTGATAAAGAAATCAAAAACACTATCGAATTGTATCTGAAATACAGAATAGCGAAGTTTGTGAGTCTTGTTTTATTTGACGAGTTGACAAGTCAACGAACCTACGAGTTTCATTATGAAAACTGAATGTTGGCACAAAACGTGTAACAATGTGCATCATGGAGATGAAGACCTAAACTAAAAATGAGCACTCAGAGAATTTGTAAGTTACAGGCGTTATGCCTAAAAGAACCATGTCGGTACTTGTTATTAGAATTAGACATGGTTCTTTTAGAGGCAGAAAAATCAACTTTCAAAATTAAGAATCTCTTTCTTCTAGATTTTGGTTTTGGCGCACAACCTTACTGGTGAGGCTGTTCTTAGTGGCGGTTTCCCATTGGGATGCTTACGCCAATCATGCCGCTAATCGTGCGCGTATCTTGCCCGAAGTACATATAATCGGTGGCCAATGTAACAGGGCCAAGCTTGAAACCAAGTCCCAGGCCCGTGCCTTGGCTTTGTATCATCGAGTAGCTTAGGGCGATGCCGATATGGCGGTTAAAGCTGTAATTGCCTGCAAGGGTCAGTTCGGATTGCGTATTTACCTCGCCAAAGCGTGTGGTGGAGAGCGCGCCAACGGTCAACTTGTCGTCGAGCAGCTTGTATTGTGCGCCCAACACCATTGTGGTGCGTAGCGAAGTGGTGCGCGATTTGCTCTCTTGGGCCTTTAAGTTCCACAGGTCTGAGTTAAACACGTCGCCGCTTTCTATGGTTTTTCTGAACTCTCGGCGGTGTTCGCCTGCGTGTACGCCGTCGAAGTCGTACTCGCGATTAAAGTCGGAAACACCATTGATGGTTTTGCCTTGGCCCCAAGAAATGAAGCCTAGGTCGAGCAAGGCTGCCGATAGAGTAAAGTCGCGCCCAAGCTTATAGGCTGCTCCAAGGTCTACTGCCGCGCCAAAACCGGCTAGGCCGCCGCTGCCGCTGTAGTTCATATTGTCTACGTATTTGTTGTTATCCGTAACGAAAGTCAAGCCCGCCATCGAGCCTTGCACCTCTGCGCGCGCCTTGATGGTGGCCTTTCCCTTAACCTTTTGCAGCTGTTCTTCGGTAATTGTCGACCAGTCTTGGTTGGCTGCAATATCTCGCAGGTTGGTTTGCATGGTAATTTCGTCAACCTTCATGTTGATGTCTGCGATGCCAAAGAGCAGCTTAACCTTGGCTCCCAGCACCAGTCGGTCGCCAAAAGGCCTTGTGTAGCCCACGCCTGCCTCCATGTACGAGTTGATTTTGGCCTGCATACCATTGGTGTGGAGGTTGGCATTGGCCCACGATTGGTCGCTCATTCCGCGCGAGGCTCGCATGAATTCGAACACGTCGCGCTTAACGTTTGCATCCAAATCGAGCTTTAAGCTGAGGTTAACGTTCCAGAAACCATCGCCGGCCCACCAGCCCGCAGCGGCCAAATCGCTGGCCAACGACATGTTCAGGCGGTTGTTGTCTTTCAGCTGGTTGATGAATTTGTCGGTGGTAAAGTAGTCGGCTGTCTTTGAGCTGTTCAGCAGGTCAGAGAAATATTCAGACGAGATGGCGTTAGAACTAACGCCCATATTTATTGAGCCCACGAAGGGAACGGTGACATATCCTCGCGAAGGTGCAAGTGCGGGGTTAAGCTGTTGCTTGAAACTTACGCCTTCCATGAAAAATGTTGTGCGATTGAATTGGGCGAACATCGCCATTGGAGCAATACCCAACAATAGGGTTGCAAGAACTTTCAGCTTTCTTTTTGGGGTTGTTTTAATGTTCATCTATTATCGAGGAATTAAGTTATCAATCTTTTGATATTGTGCTGCAAAGATACAATTTGTTTTACATTTAGCAAAGTTGTTAAACGAATTGTTGCACGAGAAAGTTAAAAACAAACTTCGTTCGTGCATGCTTTGGGTGCGCTGTTGGTTTAGTGGACAGGCACAGTGGGTTTGTAGCATGTGCCCAATGTCTGTGTTTTCGGGTTAATATAGGTAGTGGGTTGATGGGGGTGGCGTATGGATAAAGCCGTGATTGAAAGGTCAACAAACCCGCAACTTAGGCTGTTGGCGCATGGTGTAAGTGCGTGGCAAGACGAGAAAGGGTGCGAAACGGAAAGCGTAAAGGGGATGTGCGAGCAGCTTTTCGTGGCTGTTCGCACATCTCCCTGTAAGTGTGTTAGGCCGGCTTTCGGCCTTTGCGTACTGGGCTACAATTCAAATTTGTAGCCAAGGGTGAATTGGAACACGATGTGTGTGTCGCTAGAGGGGGCGCCGCTGAAGATTTTTACCAGTCCAGGGCAGTACCTTGCGTCCAGCATCACATTGCTAAATTCGTATGATACGCCGATAGGGAAGGTGCAATCGAACTTTTGTAGTTTCACATTGGAGTATTGTGGCGTGTTCTGTATTAGTTTTTCGATGCCGAATTCAACAGAAACACCATTTCGTTCTACAATCGCCTTGTCGTTTATTAAGAAGCCGGGTTGCACTCCTACTTTAAGGGCTAGCCCTTGGACTACGTGAAAATTGATGAGTATTGGCACGTTAATGTAGTCGAGTTTCATGGTTACGTCAGCCCCATTAAGACTTTGTTTGGTGCCTTGTTGAGAGTAAATGGTGCCAAGCGAGAAGGAAAGCAGCTTGTTAAGCTGGTAGTTGGCCTCTGCTCCAAATACAAGTCCGGCTTTTGCTCCATTATCTCCATCAGATGAAATGACGTTGCTTACATTAATACCCACTTTCGGTTGTAGGCTGAATGTACCAGGTTCGGTTTGAGCAAATGTCGTTGCCGAAAGCAGCAACGACAGGCATAGGGTAGTAAACTTCTTCATCTTAATAAAAGTATTATTGTTGTTTGATACTATGATATGTTTTTTCGGCCAAGCCGAGAGAAACCTTTGTAAGCAGTTGGCATCGTTGTAAACCCCACGATGCCACCCTTCGCGTGGGCAAAGGGTGGGCTCGTGGAGCTGTGTATGTTACAAGTCGAACTTATACCCAACGGTGAATTGGAACACGCTGTTGTGCCCGTTGCGCCACCATGAGCGGGTGGTAACGTTGTTTAAGCCGAGGTTGTAGCGTGCATCGAACACCAATTGGCGATATTGGTACGAAATGGCGAAAGGCATAGACAGGTCTACCGACTCGATGTAACCGTCGTCCCAGTGTAGGCGTTTCATCGAACGGTGGAAGTCTTCGTCGTAGCTGTATCCGTCCGTTCTTAGTGTCACGGCATCGTTCACCAGGATGCCCGGCTGCAAACCAACCTTTAACTCAAGCCCCGGCGCCACGTTGAAGTGTACCATGAAGGGCAGGTTGAGGTAGTCGAGATGGATGTCCGTGCGGTAATCCCTGCTGTAAAACCACGTGTTGGTTCCTTGTTGCGAATAGATAAGCGACCCAGAGAGCGTTATCACGTCGGAAACACGGCAGCCCAATTCGCCACCTAATGCCAATCCTAGGCGTACATCGCCACCCCAGTTGGTGACCGTGGCGATGTTGAAACCGCCCTTGGGCATGATGTACCATTGTGACGAACGCGCATAACTGCGCCTGTAAGTTCGCCTACGTTGCGAAAAGGCGTTCACCGTGACGGCCAATAATAGCACCATCAATAAAATCTTTTTCATAATTCTAGTTGTTACAATTCAGTTGATATAGTAAATAATAATCTAAATAGATACGATGATGCAGAACCTGCACCATTAAGATTTTTCAAGGTATTCTCTCTATTATCTCGTGGCAAAGATATGTAAAAAAACAATACAAAGCTTATTCTGATATGTATTTTTAACTTGTTTTAGACTTGTTGGGTTGTAAGTGCTTGCTTTAACATTTGCCTATGCCAACAAAAACGTTTATCTTTGCAAGGCAAGGGAATGGCCATTGAGGACCGCCCACTAACCGCTACAACTTTCGTATGGCCCGTTTGCCGCCACGTTGCTGCGCTTGTTGTGCACGGCGAAAAGGCAAAAGCGGCCGAAAACAAACTAAATTGCCCCTATGAAGCATGCCGCAAAGATAGATGTTGCCGTATTGATATTGTTTTTTAACCGTCCCGAACCTTTTGATAAGGTGTTCCAGGCGGTGAAAGCGGCGCGCCCGTCGCGGCTTTTTCTGTATCAAGACGGGCCGCGAGGCGAGAAAGACATGCCCGGCATTGAGGCTTGCCGCCGCATTGCCGCCGACATAGACTGGGAATGCGACGTGAAACACCTGTACCAAGAGCGCAACTACGGCTGCGACCCCTCCGAATATATCTCGCAAAAATGGGCTTTCTCGATGGCCGACAAGTGCATCGTGCTGGAAGACGACGATGTACCCACGCAGAGTTTCTTCCCCTTTTGCAAGAAAATGCTCGACCGATACGAACACGATGAGCGCGTGTGGATGGTGGCAGGATTTAACAGCGACGAGCAAACAAAGGATGTTGCGGGCGACTACTTCTTCACTTCGGTGTTCTCCATCTGGGGGTGGGCCTCGTGGCGGAGGGTAATCGACACGTGGGATGCCGACTATCGGTTTATGGACGACCCCCAAACGCTTGCCCAACTGCGCCGACTTATCGCCCAACGGCAACTTCGCCCCGACTTCTTAAAGATGTGTGCCGACCATAAGGCAAGCGGAAAAGCCTATTACGAAACCATTTTCTGGGCCTCGATGCTGCTCAATTCGGGCGTGGCCATCATGCCTACGCGCAACCAAATAAATAATATTGGGGTGATAGAAGATTCTACGCACTTCTCAACCCTCAACACCATGCCTGCCCCTTTGCGCCGCATCTTCACCATGCAACGTATCGAGCAGAGCTTTCCACTTACACATCCGCCCCACATCATCGAGCATGTGGCCTTTAAAGAGCGCGTCTATCGCCGCCACGCATGGGGACATCCGTGGATTAAAACGCGTTATGCCTTTATCGAACTGTGGCTCAACCTGCGCCACGGCAACTTTAAACAGATTGGCAAGTCGGTGGCTAAGCGCGTAAGAATGTGGCTCGGCATGGAGAAACATCGCTGATAACGATACATCGGCAGCATCTGTTTCTCCCCGAAAAAGGCGGGCTGCCGCAACTCCTCTAAAACAAAACAATAATATAAAACAACAGACATGACAATGAAAAAACTCTTTGCCTTAGCGGCTTTTCTCACGGTTGGGATTGGCGCATGGGCGCAAAACCTTACCCAATACGTAGACCCCTACATCGGTACAGGCGGACACGGACACGTGTTTTTGGGCGCAAACGTGCCTTACGGACTGGTGCAGGTTGGGCCAACGCAATATAAACGCGGCTGGGACTGGTGTTCGGGCTACCATTACAGCGACTCGGTTATCATCGGTTTCGGCCAGATGCACCTCAGCGGAACGGGCATCGGCGACCTGGGCGACATCGCTTTGCTGCCCACAACCGATGCAACGCAGCACGATGTGATGTTCTCGCACAAGGGCGAACACGCACGTCCGGGGTATTATTCGGTGATGTTGAAGTCGGGCGTAAAGGTAGATCTCACCGCCACTGCCCGCGTTGCGTTTCACCGTTACAGCTATCCAACAGATGCACAAACGGCTTTTGTAAGGCTCGACCTGGCGCAAGGCATCGGTTGGGACAAGATGACGAAGAGCGCGTTTAAGCAAAACTCGCCCACAGAAGTGTCGGGCTATCGCTATTCCACGGGCTGGGCAAAAGACCAACGCGTGTATTTCGTGGCCCAATTCTCGCGGCCTGTTACAATGGCTACGAGCCAAGGCGACAGCTTGGCCGTGCTTTCAACCCCCAATAACGACGAACCGCTGCTGGTGAAGGTGGGAATTTCGCCCGTGAGCGAAGACAATGCGCGAGCCAACATCGCTGCCGAACTGCCCGCTTGGGACTTCCGCGGCACGGTGGCTAAGGCCAACGAGGCATGGAATAAGGAGCTGAACAAGATTGTTATCACCACCGACGACGATGCTGCTCGCCGCACTTTCTACACGGCCATGTATCATTCGATGTTCGCCCCCTCGGTGTTCAACGATGTTAACGGCGACTATCGCGGAGCCGACGGTAAGGTGTACCGTGGCGATTTCAAAAACTACACCACCTTCTCGCTGTGGGATACCTATCGCGCTGCCCATCCGTTGATGACCATTATCCATCCCGAAAAGCAACGCGACATTGCACAAACCATGCTGCATATCTACGAACAGCAGGGCAAACTGCCCGTTTGGCACCTCGTGGGCAACGAAACCGATTGCATGGTGGGCAATCCGGGCATCCCCGTATTGATTGACATTGCCCTGAAAGGCTTTGATGTGGACAAGAATAAGGTGCTGGAGGCGGCCAAAGCATCGGCTATGCGCGATGAGCGTGGAATGGGTTTGCTCAAAAAATACGGCTATCTGCCTTGCGACCTCGACCCCGAATACGAAACTGTTGCTAAGGGATTGGAGTACGCCTTGGCCGATGCATGCATAGCCAAGCTTGCCAAACAGCTGGGAAGGACCGAAGATTACAAGTACTTTTTAAAGCGTAGCCAGTCGTATAAAGACCATTACTTCGACAAAAACACGGGTTTTATGCGCGGAAAGACATCGGGAGGAAAGTTCCGCGAGCCGTTCGACCCCTTCAATTCGGTGCATCGTCAAGACGATTACACCGAGGGCAATGCTTGGCAATATGCTTGGTTGGTGCCTCACGACGTACACGGACTGGTGCAATGCTTTGGTGACGAGAAACCATTTGTGGCTAAACTCGACTCACTTTTTATTCTCGAAGGTAAGATGGGTGCCGATGCATCGCCCGACATATCGGGTCTTATCGGTCAATATGCCCATGGCAACGAACCCAGTCACCACATTATATATATGTACAACTATGTGGGCATGCCCTGGAAGGCTGCTCCTAAGTTGCGACAAGTGATGAATACGCTTTACACCGACGGCATCGACGGACTTAGCGGCAACGAAGACGTGGGGCAGATGTCGGCTTGGTACATCCTTTCGTCTATGGGATTGTATCAGGTTGAGCCTGCCGGCGGCAAGTATGTGTTTGGTTCGCCGCTGTTTAAGAAGGCTGTGGTGAACGTTGGTGGCGGCAAAACGTTTACCATTGAGGCCAAAAACAACAGTGCCAAGAACATCTATATTCAGAGCGCTAAGCTTAATGGCAAGGCGTACACCCGTTCGTATATCGACTATAAGGACATTATGCGAGGTGGAACACTTGAATTTGTGATGGGCGAAAAGCCTTCGTCGTTCGGAACGAAAGCCGGCGACCGCCCCTAACGATGAGGCTTAGGCAACGTGCTTGTTGCGTTGCATAGATGTAGTACAAAACATAAAGAATGGCGTTGCGAGTATGCCTTTGGCTGCTCGCAACGCCATTCTTTGTGTGTATGTGGCCCTAGAAACGCGCTCAGCTCGCAGTTGTCGCGCAGGTATGTACCATCGGTGGCATGGCAAAGGGTGTGCCTGCTGCCCCTATGGCTAAGCGAAACGAAGTGTGTTGAAACCCATTTGGGGGCGTACAAGAGGCCTTGTATAGGGGCTACAAGCAGCATTCTGCGGTTACAAATTGCTAACACACGAGCGTAAAAACTTAGTTGGTGCGTGACAATGGTAGGCGTAAATGGGGTTATTGTCCGCCAAGTCGGTCGAAAAATACGATGACGTCGTCCCATGTTTTGAGGTCGTTTCCGCCGAAAAGGATGGACGAACCAAGAAAGTTGGGGTGCTCGTGGCGCGAGATAAGGTAGTCGCCATAGAGCAGATTGGCGTTGTTGCAGAACACTACGCGGTTGAATGCGGGTGCATTGAGGTACTGTTCCACCCATGCCAGCTGTGCCGTTAAATGCTCGGGAGCGTTTGTTGGCGATGGTGCAAGTATGTAAACATCATAGTTTTCGATGAGCATTTCGTAGGCTTTGTGCATGCTGGGCATCGGCTTTTGGTAGCTGTCGGCCAGTGTGTTGGCGTGGATGAACACGATAGGGCGTTGTCGGCCCGTCTGCTTATCGTCAATTTGGCGTATCAGCGGCACCAGATAGTGCATCGCTATTTTGTCGGTTAGTCGGTGCCCTCCGTGAAAGCGTATGGCCGTGGGGTAGTGTTGGGCGAAGAGGTCGAAGGTGTCAACACTCGTATCTTCATCGCCGAAAAGTCCTATTACGCGTTGTTGTTCAGCCTCGTCGATGCCATTAAATAGCAATGTGGTAATCTCCTTGTACTCGTTTACCAAGGCCTTAGTTACAATAAAGTCTTGTATGCCGTCTGTTCGCGGGTTTTGGAAGGTCTGTTTACCCACCATATTGTGTTTCACCATCGTGTCGCCCATCTCGAAAGCGGGGTTAATCAGGATGCGGTCTGTGCCCCTAAGCAACTCGGCATACATGCCGCCCATTGATGTTCCGATGATGAGGTCGGGCTTTTCGGCATCGCACGTTTGCCTAAGAAGTGCCAAGGCCTCGGCAGGATGCAGAGGGAGGTCGGGCGCGATGATGGTGGCCGTGGGCATAAGTGTACGCAAGAGCGTTACTGTTCCCGACTGACCCGACGAGCCAAAGCCGTGAACGTACATTATTTTCTTGCCCTTCATGAGGACGGGATATGTTTTTGTTGGGTCCATTTTTAATGAGGAGTTATGGAGTTCTTTTTAAGGAGTTATGGAGTTAAGGAGTTATCACTCGCTTCGCTCGTTAGGAGTTAAGCCGTATGTTTGGTGAGTTGAGTGGGTGATTTCTTGTGAGGAGTTATGGAGTTTTTTTGAGGAGTTAAGGAGTTAAGGAGTTATCACTCGCTTTGCTCGTTAGGAGTTAAGCCGTATGTATGGTGAGTTGAGTGGGTGATTTCTTGTGAGGAGTTATGGAGTCTTTTGAGGAGTTATGGAGTTTTTTGAGGAGTTGTGGAGTTTCTTGAGGAGTTAAGTTGTAGTTACTCTGCAACAAGACTATTGGCTTAACTACTTAACTCCTTAACTCCATAACTCCTCAAGAAGAACTCCTTAACTCCTCATAAAGAACTCTCCTTCTTAAACGGCAATTCCAGTTGTATCCATTGTGGGCGATGTGGTTCGTCGTTCATGTTAGAAACCTGAACACCCAACAGCCTTATAGGTCGTTTAGAGTAGTCAACCTCGCTTAGTAAAGCCTTTGCAACGGGCAGAATATCGGCCTTTTGGCGAAGTACGTGAGGGGCTGTTCTGCTGCGCGTAATCTGCGTAAAGTCGTGAAACTTCACTTTTAGCGTGAGCGTTCGCCCCTTAAAGTCGTTCTTTTTCAAACGTTCCACCAACTCTAACACCAAGCGATAGAGTTCGGTTAAGAGCACAGTGGGGTTGGAACTGTCTTCGTTGAAGGTGCGTTCGCATCCCACCGACTTCCTTATCCAATGCGGTTCAACGGGTCGGGGGTCGATGGCACGCGCGAAGTTATAGTACGTCTCGCCTGCCTTACCGAACACTTGCCGCAGCCTGAGCCGTGAAAGTTGGCGCAAGTCGGCACCGTTGAAGATGCCCATAGCGTGCATCGTCTCGGCTGTTTTATGCCCCACGCCCCAAAAATCGGTGATGGGCAGGTTGTCGATGAAGTGCATGGCACGACTGGGATGTATCACCGTGATGCCATCGGGCTTGCGAAAGTCGGACGCCACCTTAGCCAGGAACTTGTTGAACGACACCCCTGCCGAGGCCGTGAGGTGCAATTCGTTGCGTATCTCCTGTCGTATGCGTTGCGCGATGTCGACGGCCAGTTCTATTCCTTGCTTGTTTTGCGTAACATCTAGGTAGGCCTCGTCTAGGGATAGCGGTTCAACGAGGTCGGTATAGCGGTGAAATATCTCGTGAACCTGCTGCGATACCTGCTTGTATTTCTTGAAATCGGGCGGTAGGAATATCAGTTCGGGACACAATCGCTTAGCCTGCACGGCCGACATGGCCGAATGCACCCCATACTTTCGTGCCTCGTAGCTGGCCGTACACAACACCCCGCGCTTGTCTTCGCTGCCAATGCCCACGGGTTTTCCACGCAGCGAGGGGTCGTCGCGTTGCTCCACCGAGGCATAGAAGGCGTCCATGTCGATGTGAATGATTTTGCGATTGAAGTCTTGCGCAGGCATATCTGGTTGAAGTTGGGGTGAAACGCCATTGCAAAGTTAGTTATTTTTTGGGGATAAAGGGATGATAAAAGATGCCAATAGCAAGGAAAAGTCACGAAGAATTGCTATCTATGCCTTTCTTTTTTAGCTCTATTATCATTTTCGTGAAGTCACGAAAATGATAATAAGCGTTAGCTTCACGCACCTTACACTTTCTCATTATAGAATTGAGAGTATGTGCAAATCACTCCGTATCTAGCACAGCATCTAACAGCTGATTGGCAATTTGTGTGTCGCATATACGCATAATGCTTGAGTCTACAGCACTTTGCCCAAACAAATTGATATCACCATACCAAACAATACGGCGATCTATTATCGCGCATTGCACTGATAAATGTTCGTGTTCGTAAGTATCCATACCGAGACAATTCTCTTTCCCACCATCGGTGTGCATCTTGTTGGTATGTAGGGCAACCTCTATCCCATTTCGTTGTAGCTCGTTTAAGGTGGTCGTTAGCCAGTTCGTACGTTTACATCTTAGTTTTGGACAGGCCACCAAAATACTGTTTTGCGCTGCAATCAAGTCGCGTTTGAATGGGGCGAGATAGGTCGTGACATTGAACAGCAGTTCGTTTGCCGTTTGTTCTTCTGTGATTTTGCCTTTCGGGCGACTGTAACCAACGGCAGCATAACCTCTTAACCGTTTGCGATACATGTTTTCGCACAACGGAATACGAATGTCTACGTAGTCGTATATACATACTTCGTGTTTGCCATCACTGTCGCGATGTAACCGACCTGCATATTGCGCCACACTACCTTTCCACGAAATGGGGAGCGTTAGAAACAAGGTGTCGAGCCTGGGGTAATCGAAACCTTCGCCCACATATTTACCTGTGGCCACGATTACAAGACTATCGGTTGGGTTGATAGTTTTTAATTGCTCCATCTCCAGTCGTTTGTTCTTGGCAGAATCGGCACCAATAAGGGTTATCACATGAGTGGCAAATGGCGAAAGTAAGTGTGCAAGCTGTCGCACATGCACCGTAAGGCTACTCAGTACGAGTGGTGTTCGACCTTCAGATAATGCTGTTTTCACGTCTTCCACAATGAGTCGGTTTCTCTGTTCGTCGGTCGACATGGCCTCTATCATTTGCGTATAGGTGGAGAGATTGGCTGAAAAGGTGCGGTAAGACGTGAAACGGGGTATCAATCTGCGTGTAAACTCTTGTTTGTCTATCTGGCTTTTGGCGTCGACCGTGTACCTTATCTTACCGCATTGCATGAAGATGATGGGTTGATGTCCCTCTTTGCGGATGGGTGTGGCGGTTAAGCCGTAAACATATCTTGCTTTGACGTTCCGCAATACCTGTTCGAAACTCACGGCGGGAACATGATGACATTCGTCTACGATAATCATACCGTAGTGTTGTACGAAGACTTTCGCCTCACCATTGTGTAGACACGACTGTATCATGGCAATGTCGACAACACCTCTCAAAGAGTCTTTGCCTGAGTAAAGTTGGCCGATAGGCAACCTGTTTTCGTTCTTGTTGTCTGTTCCCGTGTCGTCCTGTGCTGGCTTTATTGGTGCAAGGAACGTTTCTAACTGCCGTTTCCACTGGTCGAGCAGCGACCTGCGATGCACCAAAACCAAGGTGTTTACGCTGCGTTGGGCAATCATGGCTATGGCCAGAACGGTTTTTCCAAAGGCTGTTGTGGCCGAGAATGTACCTGTTTCATGGGCCAGCATGTGGTTTAAGGCTTCTTGTTGCTCTTCGCGAAGGATGCCCGTGAACCTCACGTTGATGTTGCTGCCGTGACAAGTGTGGTCGTTAATTGTGATGCTTACGTTGTTATCCCGTAGTATCTGTTGTACATCGTCTTCACAACCGCGAGGTAGGGCAAGGTAATTAGGGGTTAGTTCGGAACAGAAAATGATACGTGGAATGGCGTAAGTAGGCAAACGCATGGCTTGTTTGGCATAAAACTCGGGGTTGCGAAAGGCTGCAATGCGCTTAAAAAGGTTGATGGCCTTTGGTGAGAAGCCCTCAAGTGGGATGTAAAGCATGTTGGCTTTGGTCAGTGTAACAGACGTAGGGAAGTCTGATGAGCCTATCATAACAGGTCTTGGAGCGTTCCACGGTGTGGCCTCGTTGCTCTTGGTTAGTTCGCTAAATTCAATGGAATTATGTGCTTGCAGCATTTCGTCAACAGCACTCTCAGTCATCTTGACCACTTCCAACAGTATTTTCCATTGGTCAGGATAGGCATTAAATGCATCGTCTACAAAAACACTATTGCCGTTTCTTCGTGCTAGCCCTTGCAATGGTAAAGCCACTAAGTTGCCAAATCCGCCTTTGGGCAGCGTGTCTTGGTTTGGGAAAAGGCGGTCGTACGACTTAAACGATAACCGCATTTCCTTGTTCATCGCCTCTGCTAGTATGGCATTGCCCAGTTGTCTGGCTTTAACGGCGGTGATGGCAGCCGTGAAGAAAATCCACACATGTGCTCCGTTGCCCGACCGCGACCGTTCTATATAACATGGTATGCCCCATTCTTTGCACACACCCACGTATGCCAGCACGTCGTTTTTATAGCCATGCTCGCAGCTTTTATCATCAAAGTCGGCGCAAAGAAAATGGCAAGTGTTGTCTTCCAAAATGGGATAAAGGCCGATAACATCGCGGCCATGTTCGTCTTTCCCTGCAAGGTGGTTGTATAGGTGTTCGTAAGTTAAAGGTGCAAAAAGACGGTTGGGACAGTCGGCACAGCGATATTTGCATTTGTCGCAATATTGCCTGTCCCATTCCCGTTGGCATACGGGCTGATAGCCTGCCTTTCCCGTGAGGCTATGCCATCGTTTGGCGAACACGTCGTTGCGGCCTTTAAACAGGCTTTGGAACAGCAACACCTTGTCTTTTAATGACAGTTTGCAGTTGGGAACAGTTTTATTATAAGGCTGTAAGGTGATTGCTGGGCACTTGTTTTCTTCAAGCGTGATGCCATGTTTTGCTAAAAGCGATTTAAGCCTTTCGTTTTCGGCCTTCAATTCGCGTATCTGTTCAAAAGCTGACGTTATTTCGTCGTGCTTGTTTGCATCCATATCTCAAGATGTCTAAGCCCTCAATTTAGCAAACACACATGATGTATATGCGCCTAATGGCTTGTTAAGAAAGTCTCGTCCCGTCTTCTCCAACCCCCTCTTCACCCTCTTCTTCCAGCGTTTCAAACACGAAAATGGCGTGGATTTTGCGTTTCTCTACGGGTGGAATGTCCATGTAGTTGCGGTAGAGATCTTGCAGGTAGGCGTCGGGGTTGCGAGGGGCCATGAAACGTTTGCCTTCGAAAGTGATTTCGGTGAGGGGAAAAATGCTGTCTTGGCGGTGCATGATACCGTAACCGTTGTTGTGTAGAATGTTGGAGATATAAGTGTCGCGGTTGCGGTTTAGAGCGCACAGTACGGCCCAAATGGAGCGGCACACGGTGTATTTTGCACCGAACCAAAAGAATTCGGCAAACGAACGGAGGCTGTAATGGTGGGCTTTGTGCAGGATGGAATAGCTGCGCGAGATGCCCAGCGTTAGCCTTTTAACAAGCTTACGCGAAAGGGTGGGGTATGCAACAAAGGGAAAAATGTCTACAAAAAGGCCCTTTTCGTAGTGGTACGAGAAGTCGTCGCCTGGTTCAACGAAGAACGAATTGAGGTCGCGAACCTTGGTTATGGGCTCTTTGAGGTGCTTGTCTATCAGTGGCGACTGCACAATAAGGCCCTTAGGCAACTCCTTTTGCGCCACTTCTACAAAGCGTTGCAGGTCGGCCTTGTGCATGGCGATGTCTATATCGTCGTCCCAGGGGATGAAACCGCCATGCCTTACCGCGCCCAACAGCGTGCCGCCGTCTAGCCAATAGGGTATGGTGTGGCGTTGGCAGATGTCGTGTATGGCTTCGAGTATGGTCAGTTGTTTAAGCTGACAGGCGCGAAGATGGCGTTGTTTGAAACGTTCGAGGGGCGTGTTAGCGGTCATCGTGCGCCCTCCTAACGTCTATCACCAGTCCCGTATCGTCCGAAAGCAGGGTGCGCAAGGTAGCCTCGGCCACCTTTTCAGATGCCAGTAGGGTGTCGTCGGGTTCGATGCCGAAGTTCTTTACGCGCATGGGGGTCTTCGTTCTTTCGGGGTTGATGCAGTTGATGCGAATGCCGTCGGCCTCCCATTCTTGTGCAACGGCCTGCACAAAGTTAACGATGGCGGCCTTGGTAGATGAGTAGATGCTGTAAAAAGCACGACCGCGCGTGTATGATGAAGAGGTGAAAAACACCAAACGCCCATCGCTTTGTTTGAGGTAGGGATAGGCGGCGAGAGCCACATTAACCGTTCCCATGTAGTTGGTTTGCACGCTATAAGCGATGTCGGCGTAGTTCATCGTGGCCAAAGGCTCTTTTTGTAGCAATCCTGCCGTGTTCACCACGTAGTCTATTCGTCCTTCTTCTTTGGCCACCTCTGCAAAGGCGCGCTCCACGTCTTCTTTGTTTCCAACGTCTACGCCGTTGCTGCTACGCGAGAAACAGTGCACCTTTGCCCCTCGTTCAACTAACATCTTAGCCGTGTCTGCACCGATGCCATAACTTCCTCCAAACACGATGGCCACCTTTCCCGCAAGCGAAACTTGGGCTAGGTCGATGCGTTCGGCCTCGTTGTTGCGCAGCTGAAAAAGCTTGTCTAGCATGTAAGTGTCTTCCTTGTAGGTCAGTTTCATGTTGCTTTCTTCGCCTTCTACAACGTAGATGGGCGTTTGCGGCAGGTATTTTTTCACCACTCCGCAGTCGTCGGTGGTCTTGAAGTTGGGGTCGAGCAGTGCCTTTTCGTAAGCCTCTTTGATGACTTCGAGCGCGAAAGCTTGCGGTGTTTGTCCGCGACGAAGGCGCGAACGGTCGGGGATATGACTGATAAAGTCGCCCTCCACCTCGATAATGGTGTCGGCAGAAGGCATGGCTACGTCGATGGCCGAGTAGCTTTGCAGCGCGTCCACCACATCGTTCAGAATGCGTTGGCTAACCAATGGGCGCACGGCATCGTGGAAAACAAGGTTGACCGGCTCGTTTTCGTAGGCTTTGATGGCCGAAAGGCTCGACTCGTAGCGTTCGTTTCCGCCTTTAAGTATGCGCTTAACCTTTGTCCATCCGTTTTTCAATACGATGTTTTCTATGTCTGCAATGAGCATGGCATTGCTTACGATGGCTATTTCGTGGATGTGCGCGTTTCGTTCGAACACGTCAACTGTATGTTCGATAACCATCTTTCCAGCCACTTTGAAGAACTGTTTGGGTGTGGTCATGCCCAATCTTTTTCCCACTCCGCCCGCCAAAACGACGGCGATGTTACGTTTTGCCATATTGATGCGATTGTGTTTCTATATGCAAAGGTAGTGTAAACTTAGTGATTTTACAAGAAAGAAAACGAAAAAGCCTTAGCCCTGCTGATGGACGGGCCAAGCTGGATGTTGGTTCATCAGTTGCAGCGTTATATTAATAAGGTGTGTTTCGAAAGATAAGCAGATGGACTAATGGGGGTGGCAAAAGATGAAAGAGGGTGGAGAAAGGCGAGATGAGAAGATGAATGTGATGTGGCATTTTAACCCAAATCGGTTGTTAGAAAAATCTGCTTTCATTTTGGAAAAGGAATAACTGAACGCGCGCAAAGGGTTAACTAGCAGGTCGTATTTCAAATATCAGAGGGAGATCTCGCTAACACTTTGCTTTTGAAAATTCGTAATGGCCGATTTCGGTTTAAACCATTCCTGTTGTTTAAGCGGTTAAATAAGCCACACATGTTACTCCCCTCTCCCCTTGGGGAGGGGCTGTGGGTGAGACCGAAATGCCAATGGCGGACAAACATCGCTGCTTATCCGCCATTGTTGCGTTTTTATAGTGTCTTAAATCTAATGTGTTATCTTTCTTTACGAATAGCGTAATATTTGGCCTGGCCTAATCTTATCGTTTCGGCGCATGTGGTTGAGACGGCAGATGGTGTCTATGCTAACGCCACGCTTTTCGGCGATAGATGCCAGTGTTTCGCCCGATGCCACCTTATGATAGAGTTTTTCGGCAGCGTTGTATTGAGGTGTTTGTGGGTTGTCGTCCCTGTCTCGGCCCACCTTTCCGTACACGTCTTCGCGGTTATATCCGCCATTTCCCGATACGCCGCGTAGCCTGGTGGCCTCAGACGATGCCATTTCGTAGGTGGAGCGGCGGAACATATAGTTGTCGGCCACCACGTCTTGTGCCCTGAAATCAAAGAAGAGTGCAGGGTTAAGTGCCACACCACACAGTCGTGTTTCGAAGTGCAAGTGCGAACCCGTGCTTCGGCCCGTGTTTCCGCCAAGTCCAATCGGTTCGCCGGCCCTTACTTCCTCGTTTTCAGTTACCAATTGTTTGGAAAGGTGTCCATATATGGTTTCCAATCCGTTGGGGTGCCTAATTACGATGTACTTTCCGTATCCCGCAGCCTCGTATTTCACGATGCGCACCTTGCCAGAGAATGCTGCGCGTATGGTGTCGCCAATATAAACCTTTATATCTAAGCCTTTATGTTGGCGGCCCCAACGACTTCCGAAGTTACTTGTTACAACTCGGCTGGGTGTTGGCATGCAGAAATGACGTAGGTTGATGAGGAACGAGTCGGGCAAAGCCGTTATGTGGTGCGTGTGTGTGTTGTCCCACGTCTCGTAAAGGTTTGCAGCCGGCGATTGGGCCGCCTCCCTTTTTAGGATGCTTTGTAGGGCAAGGGTGTCTACCGATTTCATCTTTCGGTCTACAGGTGCTTGTCTGGCGAGTAGGTCTTGCGCGGCCATTGGTGTGGCGCACATTGAGAGAAATGCTGTAAAAGCAATCGTTTTAATTGTTCTTTTCAGTTTCATTTTACTTTTTTTAGGTACAACGTGGGCGAATAAATAATGGTATATACATTCGCTTGTTAAACCATTTTTGCATGGTTGATGATAGGTGTTTATCAAAAGACGATGCAAATATAGCGAATTTTTATCTAACGGCATCATGTTTCGCTATTTTTTCAGTATTGATTAACATGCTTAACAACATGTGACCTGTTCCTTCAATCCCTTTGTAACACGTGAGAGAGCGGTGTATTTGTAATGTTTTCGGTTAGTTTTTATTAACATTTGTTACTCTTGCTTGGACATAAATATCGGCGCGTTAACATTATTAAGGACATGATTTGAGTGTTGTTCTTGCGGTGCATATTCATGCAGAATATGCAGAACAGATGAGTTTCGCCTTCTATAAACTGTCTGCATCTGCCTGTTTTTATGTTCTCTTTTTTCGGCTGTCCGTTGCCTTTTCCGCCCAGTCTTTCGCTTTCTTAACGGTTTTTTGCAATATTGCAAGCGTGTTGTTAACCTCGTTGTGGCGAATGCTTGCTCCCCAGTTCGCTTTTCTAACGAGCTGTACATGTGTTAAGAAAAAAGAACTTTCCTCCTTGGTTGCTTCGGACAATAGAAGTTGATGCGGTGAAGAGTCGCTTCGATTTCTGCCCGGCAGACACAACCAACGTCGCCTCAACCTCTCTTCATGCAGAGAGGGGAGCGGCGGAGTTGATTGAGTTGACAAGAGAACAAGTTGACAAGTTAAGGAGTTAACCCGTTAACCAGTTGACCAGTTAACCCGTTGACGAGTGGATGAGTTAACGAGTTGATAGTCGCGATCCTCTTTCACTCTTTCACCATTTTGTGCCTTATTGGAACGTTGTATTGCTCTTGTAGGCGTAGCAATCCTTTAAGTACGCGTGCATGTTCACGTGGAAACCTCAAATAACCAACATCAATGGTGCCTCTTACTATACGCCCGTTCACTTTTAGTGAAGAAACAATGCAGTATTCTCGTGGGCCTCCCATTGTCCAATGCCTTTGATCGACAAACCATGAAAGGCTTATGTTTGATATGTCATAGACTAATGTGTCGTCTAAAACCAAACGAATGTCGTTCCTATGGGTAGGCATTTTTCCTCTTAAAGTGAAAGATATCCAATCTGGATATCCATGAATCTTTTCAATGATAGGAAGGTTAAAAGAATCGATGGGGGCAATGAAGTTTGTCCCTGCTTTAAAAGAATAGACTTTCCCATGTTTTGGAAGAGCCTCTTCCCAGTGCGTTACAAAGAAACCTTCAATTGGTTCATCATACTTACATTCTCCCTTGCACGAAGATAGTGCAGCAATTGTAATAAGAACAAAAATTATACTCTTCATTGTCGTTAGGTTTTATGTTATTCCTAATTGTAGTCCTTATGTACAATCAACTGTTCATTAGAGCAGCGCCGCAAGAAACACGATGCCTGTTGCAAATCCGTCTAAGCTCTGTCCTGCACACGATTCTTTACCATTGTACGTTACTCGTGTTAAGAACACATTCCCAGTTTCTATACACATCAGCGTTTTCTAATGATACGCCTACATTCTTGGGGGAAAGCAAGTTCGCCTGGAACAGTCGTGTCCCTAGTGACGTATCCATTTACAAGCAGTGATGGTATGATGTCCCGTTCTATGGGTCCACACATTCCCCAGCGTCTTGTATCTAAGAATTTTTCTATTTCAATATTAGAAATGTCATATACCAACGTGTCGTCTAATACAACTCGGATATCGTTCAGATGATTTAGTTTCTTTGTGTATAGGAGACAAGCCAATTCTGTGGAGTCAACACGTCCTCTTTTTATGACTATAAAATTAACTGTATCAATAAACTCAGTAAAATGCGTATTTTTCTTATACATGTAGACAATGCCTCTTTGGGGAATAGGACGGAAATCCCAATGTGATATGAATATTCCTGATATTTCTTTTCTGTACTTAACTTTTGAGCAGGTACATGTAGACAGCAATAATAATCCAATAATGGCAACAATAATATATTTCATAGGATACATTTTTTATTAAACATGTTCTTTCATCTCGTTTAAGCCATTCTTACATATGATGCATCCATAAAATGTACTTTTGAAACATGCTATGGATATATCACCATGTTTTAGCAACAACGAAGACTCTGTTGGACTTTTTCCCCAGGTGACAAATCTAAATACAAGCCTAGTTGCATTGCAAAAATCTTCAACAATTGCATCTTCGCCATCATAAAATGTCAATCCTCCTTCATATGCAATCCAATGTCATGTCACAGGTTTCATTAGACACCCCACCCTTACGTTTCATTACTTTTTAACAATGCGTACATATCTTTGTGGGAATGCTAAGCTGCCAGAATAAACTGTGTCATGAACTACATGTCCATTGGCTGTTAGCGACGACACGATACAATACTCCCATGGACCTCCCATCGTCCAGTGTTCATTATCTACAAACATAGACAATTTTATATCGGAGATGTCATACTTCAAAGTATCATCCAACACAACGCTGATGTCGTTCAAATAGTTTAGCCGCTTTGAGTTTAATATACAGGTCAAAACTGTTGAGTCTGTAATCCCTCTTGCTAGCGCATAGAATCTAACGGTATCAATAAGTTCTGCAAAATTCGTACCTTTCTTATATATATAAGCAATACCTTTGTTGGGTATCGGTCGATCCCCCCAATTCAACACGTATATTTCGGCAATTGGGTATTCATACTTGCATTGCTTTTTTATACATGCAGAAAGCAGCAATAAGCAAATTAAGACAAAGAGACATCTTTTCATTCGAATTATATTTTTAATGATACTTATTTATTTTGCTTTTTTTAGGGTGTTGTGGCTCACAACATAACCATAGAATGTGCTTTTAAAGCACTCTGAAGTGATAACCCCATATTTTAACAACGAAGAAGATTTTAATGGATCTTTTCCCCATGTTGCAAATTTAAATACAAGTTTAGTTGCCTTACCTATATCCTCAACAGGTTTGTTCGCAGCATCATAAAACGTCAATTCACCTTCATATACTATCCAATGCGATTGGGTAAACATGGATAAGAAACCTTGTTTCCAAACATTACCATGCCTGTATTGAAATACTTTCTCGGCTATCCCTATCTCCATCACCTTTTAAGTATACGTGCATATTCACGTGGAAAAGCCAAATAACCTGAATGCATTGTGCCTTTTACAACATGTCCATTCACTTTTAGTGAAGAAACAATGCAGTATTCTCGTGGGCACGTCATCCCTCTCTGTCTATAATTGACATACCATGAAAGGGTTATGTTTGATATGTCGTAGACTAATGTGTCGTCTAAAACCAAACGAATGTCGTCCTTATGGGTAGGCATCTTTCCTCTTAAAGTGAAAGATATCCAATCTGGATATACATCAATCCTTTCAACGATAGGAAGGTTAAAAGAATCGATGGGGTCAGTGAAGTTTGTCCCTGCTTTAAAAGAATAGACTTTCCCATGCCTTGGAAGAGCCTCTTCCCAGTGCGTTACAAAGAACTCTTTAATTGGATCATTATACTTACATTCTCCCTTGCACGAAGATAGTGTAATAATTGCAATAAAAACAAAAAGTATACTTTTCATTGTCGTTATGTTTTATGTTATGATTAATCCTTTTATTCATTGGCGTAATTCTAATGATACATGCATACTCTAGACAAAAAATCTAGTATCATAAAAGTATCATTTAGCATCAAGCAGAGGTCGATTTGAGGTTTTAATGCCTTGCGTTGGAAAAGACATGCTGGAATTGTTGCATCCAAATATCATCTTGTTATATTATAAAATCAATATACGCCATAAGATGTATATGTTTCTTGAACATATAAATTTCATCTATGCTTTCATATATGAATCTATATTTTTTTTATTGCGTGGCAAATAGTCTTTGCAGATAATGAAGCCATAGAAGGTACTTTTGAAGCATCTAACTGAAATCCGTTGTTTGTCCGAAAGTAAATTCAAACTTTCTTCTGGTTCTTTTCCCATGTTGCAAATTTAAACGAGAGCATAGTTGCCTTGCCAATTTCCTTAACTGGTTTATTTGCTGCATTATAAAATCACATTCCACCTTCATATACAATCTAATGCGATTAGGTAAAATAGATAAGAAACCTTATTTCCAAACATTACCACGCCTGTATTGAAATACTTTCTCGGCTATCCCTGCCTTTATCACCTTTTAAGTACGCGTGCATATTCACGTGGAAACTTCAAATAGCCAACACCAATGGTATCTCTTACTATGCGCCCATTCACTTTTAGCGAAGAAACAATACAATACTCCATAGGACCTCCCATTGTCCAATGCCTTTGATCGACAAACCACGAAAGGGTTATGTTTGATATGTCATAGACTAATGTATCGTCTAAAACCAAACGAATATCGTCCTTATGGGTAGGCTTTTCTTTTGTCAAATAACAAGTTGTCCAATCTGTACGAGTAAGATTCTCCCTAATGATAGTTAAATCAAAGGAGTCGATAAATTCAGTGAAGTTTGTCCCTGCCTTATAGGAATAAATCTTTCCGTGATTTGGATATGGAAAACGTTCCCAGTTTGTCACAAGAACGCCTTCAATTGGTTCATTACAATTGCATTCCCCCTTGCACGAAGATAGTGCAATAATTGCAAAAAGAACAAAAAATACACCTTTCATTGTCGTTATGATTTTATTTTATATTTAATCCTTTTATTCATTGAGATAATTCTAATGATGCATGCACACTCTAGATAAAAAAACTACTATCATAAAAGTATCATTTAGCATCAAGCAGAGGTCAATTTGAGGTTTTAATGCCTTGCATTGGAAAAGACATGCTAGAATTGTTGTATCTAAATATCATCTTGTTATATTACAGAATCAATATTCGCCATAATGTGTATGTTTCTTGAACATATAAATCTCTCTTTATTAAGTTTGATGCAGATGACTAGTCAATACAAATAGCCCTTTTATGGAATCGTAATACCTACATTCGCTGAAAGCGCATGCGGGAAAATAATCTTCCAATGATGGAACTAATAATATTTTTCATTTATGCTTTCATATATGAATCTATAATCTTTTTATTGCTTGGCTGATAGTCTCTGCAGATAATGAAGCCATAGAAAGTACTTTTGAAGCACGATACAGAGATATTATTCTCATTCTCTAGATTTTCATGACTATTGCTTGGAGCCACCCCCCAAGTTGCAAAGTTAAAAAAGATTCTAATTGCCTCTTTCGGATCTGTAACAGTATTATTGCTTTCATTTAGAAATTTCAAACCTCCTTCATATACAATCCAATGCGATTTTGTAAATAAATCCATATACGAATATGAGACTCTATTCTTAAACATCTGTGAGTCTATCATCATCAGAACCGTAGCACCCTCCTTATGGGCTTTTTCCATTTTAAGAAGGCTGTACAGGTCATCATTGCTTTGCTCATCATAGTTGCGTATTGACAGGATGCTCTTTCTGCGTTCCAGCGAGTTAAAGGACAAACCTACGGATTCCACATTTTGGAAGCCCAAGAATTCGCGGCACAACCTTTCCATCATGCCTGGCCAGTTCACAGCGGCCAGTTGGTCCATCGTATTCTCCCTTTTCCCCTTGTAAATCATTTTTTTAGGAACTGGGATGACGATGGGCGGAAAAGGGTTTAGCACCATAGGCTCGATCCACGTGGTGCTTTCGTGTGAACGCAGCACGGCCAGCGACAGCCAGTCGGCCATTGGCATACGTTCCACCTCTTTCCCGTTCGCATCCGTCCAGATGGGATAGTTGTTTCCTGTGGGATCCATGTTGTACATTTCTTCCGCAGCATCTTCGTCTGGCCTTACGGTATATCCGTTGAACGTGGCTTCGCCCTTGTGATGCAATTTATGATGAACTCTTCATTACTTACATTCACCCATCGTTCCTTTTCAGTATACGTGCGTATTTTTGTGGGAAAGCCAATTCACCAACTCTCAATGTGTCATAAATATTTTTCCCATTTACCCTCAATGACACGACACCGCAATGTTCTGTTGGACCTCCCATTGTCCAATGCCTATAATCTACAACCCAGGATAGCGTTATGTTAGATATATCATAGATCAACGTATCGTTGAGTATCAAGCGGATATCCATTTGATTATTTACTTGCTTACTTTGGAAAAGACAGGCTAGTGTTGATGAATCTGGATAACATCTTGTTATAACAAATGATTTGGTAGAGTCTATAAGCACAGAAAAATGTGTATCTTTTTTGAACATATAAACTATTCCTTTATTCGGCTTAGGATTAGAAGACCAATCTAAAACAAATATGCCTTTTACAGGAGCATTATACCTGCATTTTTTGCAAGTGCATGTGGAAAATAATAACATTCCAACAATGGCAAAGATAAAATGTTTCATTTGTATTTTGAGATATGAATCCGTATAAGTTATTGCTTTTCTTCCAATTTTTTTCGACAAACAATGAAGCCATAGAATGTACTTTTAAAGCAACCAACAGATATGTTGTCATGTTTTGATAACATTTGGCAGTTTGAGTGAGGGCTAGATCCCCATGTCGCGAATTTGAAAAATAATTTTGTTGCATTTTTAAAACCCTTTACAGGTTTGTTGTTGTCATCCAAAAACGTCAGTCCTCCTTCGTACACAATCCAATGCGATTTGGTTAACAAATCCATGTATGAATAAGACACAACGTTTTCAAACATCTGCGAGTCTATCATCATCAGCACCGTTGCACCATCCTTATGGGCTTGCTCCATATCTTCAAGGCTGCGGAGGTCACGATCAGACATCTTATCAGACAACCATCCCCGAAAGAAATGTTTTTGCTCTTTCATGAGTTCCATGGATAGTGTACTTTCCACATTTTGGAAGCCCAAGAATTCGCGGCACAACCTTTCCATCATGCCTGGCCAGTTCACAGCGGCCAGTTGGTCCATCGTATTCTCCCTTTTCCCCTTGTAAATCATTTTTTTAGGAACTGGGATGACGATGGGCGGAAAAGGGTTTAGCACCATAGGCTCGATCCACGTGGTGCTTTCGTGTGAACGCAGCACGGCCAGCGACAGCCAGTCGGCCATTGGCATACGTTCCACCTCTTTCCCGTTCGCATCCGTCCAGATGGGATAGTTGTTTCCTGTGGGATCCATGTTGTACATTTCTTCCGCAGCATCTTCGTCTGGCCTTACGGTATATCCGTTGAACGTGGCTTCGCCCTTGTGGTGCATGTCTATGATAAACTTACCGTACTCTACGGGGTGTAGTTTGGCAAAGACATAGAACAGACAAGCCATGCCGCATAGTGAGGTGCCGCTTTGGTCGATAAGCCAAGGTTGTCCAACGCGCTGGATAATTTGGTCTTGAACTTGCTTGAAATTGAAAAACCTAAATCGGTAATGCACCCATATTGTCCTAGTGGCCTCACCCTTGGGCTTGTTTATGTATGCATAGAACACTAGTGTTCCGCCGATAAGACCAGGGAGCATCGGTGGAAGTGTTATGTGTCGTCCCTTATCCGTCCAAATCCTGTCCAGGGTGCGATTCTTTACCTTTGTACGATGCCCGTTTGTGAACACGTACTCGGCCTCCCAATGAATGTCTTCGTCTTTTACGCCATTATCGTTATGAATAATGGCAGTAAGATGGTAAATCTTATTATATACAAATCCTTTAACTAGTTCTGATGACTCTCCATCGTAATTATAGCCTTCTTCCAAGGACTCGTCTACCATAATGGCACAAACCCTTGGCCTTTTCTTCACGTCCAGCCGTGCAGTCTGTCCGCTGTGCACAATCTTGATGCACTCTCCACTAACGTGACAGGGGATGGTAGATTTCACCAGTAGCCCCTTAAACCCGTCGACATTAACGTCTGAGAGTTTTTTCCACAGCCCCAAACTTATCACAGCATTGCATGGTGGCTTTTGGTTTCCCCACTTAGGGTGCATACACAAGCCGTTAAAGGCAAAGTTGGCTAGCCCATTGTTGTCGCCAGCGTTTGCCCACGGCTTGTCTTGCAGTTTCACTCGCGGCCCTTTAACCACAAGTTTGCCCTTTGGTGCACTGCAATAAGGACACAACACCGTTGCTCCATCGCAAACAAACTTTTCGTTTTCGTTCGGGTCTTTCCATTTGCGCCTTTCTTCCTCATCGTGTTGACGCCTGTTTTCTGTATCTATTTTATTTCCTTTTGTTTTCATAAGCATCATTTCTCTTGGTTTATTGTCGTTCTTTCCAGTTTAAACGTCCAACTATAGGTGGCACCGTATTGGGTGTAACCCACAACCACATGCGCCCAATAGGCCAAGAAATCGTCTTGGGCAATGCAGATTGTTCCTTCAAATTTATCTAATGTATAGTTATCACCTGCTTGAAGTCTGCTCTCCACCGTGAAAATACGCAGGTCGTCGTCCTTGCTTGTACAAGTAAGAAGTTCGGCGAACGTGTTATCTTGTGCGTATGAGAGTCCTACCTTACGTTGTGTCTGCCACCCTACGTGCGTATGTTTCTGTATGCCAGGAAACACAAGCCCGAGACAACCATAATTGTTCATTGGCTGTTGCCATGCCATGGACTTTTCGAGCAAGGGTAACTGTTCGTCTACAAATGGGCCATGATAGTCGGCTAGCAGCGAGTCGCGTATTTCCTCCCATTGTGCCAACAGCCTGTCTTCTCCTTCTATCCCGATGGGTTTGCCATTGATATTTAATATTGGACAGAGCCCATCATACCGACATAGGGCACGACACACAAAATCCGTTACAGGGGTAAAGGGTGGGTCTAAGTGCACATACTTATCGGCGAGCGTCACTTTGTACGCCGTCACAGCATTTTCCTCTGCGTCTTGCAGTGGCAACTGGGCTACATCAAAAACAAGGTCGACAGCGTGTTCGCTTTCAGTCACACCTTCCCGCAAAACGGTGGCAGTTATCTTTAACAGAAATCTCTCCATAACGATTTATATTTCCTTATGGCAATCTATGCCATCCTTAAACTTTCTTTCTAGGCTACAACACGGTTTGTAGTAGGGCTACAAAAGACTTTTACTGCCCCATGTTGCTCATTGCTTAAATCCTAATCGACAACAAGCATCTGTACAGACATTGCTCGGTTGTTGGTCAGATTGTCTACCGTCATGTCGAAGGCTTAACGAGCTATGTAGAGAGAAGACGATAAGCAAGATGTCGACAAACAGACAAAAGATGACAGAAAACCATGTAATCAATATAAATGATAGATAAGCGGTTTAATGACCGATTGGGGTTAAAGGCTATTACCTACAACACCTGATCTATTTTTCTATAAGTTAGCTATTTTGCTTATTTGCTAAGCTTGTACGTAGTTGCTGCTTTCTTAGCGAAAAACATGCAACATAAGCCCACTTTCTTTTTAGTCTCCATCATGTCTATGTTCAAACACAAGGATGAGACACGAATGTTGTTGCGACACAGCATTACTTACGATGCCGCGTAGGCACACCTTTTTTCTTCTCTTTCTTCTTTGGATACCAAATGCTGTCGTCTTTGAATTTGGTTTTCACACCATCTATATTCTGAAAGATAAGTGAACCGTCTCGTGCATCTATGCTATAGACAATAGGCGTACCATTCTTATCGAGAAAACGTAACATGTAATGTGGAAATGGTGTCGGGCTTCTGCTCATCAATGCCCATTTGGGCTTTTTATACAGGTCCACATCATACTTCTCTTTCACCCAATTTACCACATCGTCTTTAGAGTAGTTGAAAGGAGCGTCGGTGTTTTTTGTTCCTATCAGATTCCCTCGCCTGTCATATCGATTTATTGGTCCTACGTACATATCGTAGAATCTCGCTAATGTTAGTGCTACAGTAAGACTATCCTTGTAGTAGAGTATTCGATATTCCGTGGCACAACTGTCTGGACATATTGTTTTATGGTATAAGCTATCACCATAATCTATGATCCTTATCGTAGAATTCATGTCGCGATACTCCAGTTCCCCATCTTTCTGATTAAATTCAAAGTAATGTTTGTTAAACTTATTACCAAACATCGCAACGATTATGTCATTGTTCATATTACAGAGTATTAAAAAGAATATAAGTTTAGCCATATTATTTATTTATTACGGTTGGGCACAGTTGATGTTTTGTTGGTAGGTTTCTTTGCAGAAGAAGTATTCTTTTGGGGAGTGGTTTCTTTATTAGTTACTTGCTTCTTCCCCTTAACATTGACATTTAGTCTGGGGTTCATTATTCTCCATTGCCATTTCCAAGTGAACACCTTTGATTGTTCTATCGGTTCATCTTTTTCATGAGGCTTAACATAATCCATAATGTTATCCGTCATGTGCTTCTCAAACATAATCCAGTTTTCCTCGCTAAACGGATGTCTTAGGCCACAACTATGCAGCATCTCGTGTGTAAGGTCGATATCCTTGGCGTCATTAAAAACCGCCACAGCTTTAGTGTTTAGGCCTTCCGCCTGTGCTAGGGTTTTATGCTCCTTCCCATCAGGTAAAGAATAAGTATCATAAGTGCTTTCAGCAAAATAAAAAGCCATATAGTGATTCTTGTATTTTTCATTACCTTTTTGTTTTGTTGTTCTTATCTTCAATTGGTCTCAGCACCTTATGCAAATGTTCCCATTGGTATCGCCAAGTGGCGATAACGGGGATTTCTAAAGGACCTATATCTGAGTAATCCATAACGTTGTCTGTGGTAAACTCTTTGAAAACATGTTTGTTCTCAACAGAAAATGGATGCAGAAATGCTAAGGCATGTAAGTTTAGCGCAGGTGTCGGAGGAAAGCCAAGCCTTTCATTTTAAACAGCGAGTTGATTTTAATCTCTCATTATGGAGAACTCGTTTTCCTTAACTATCTTTCGTGTGGCGCAATCTAAGCCAATGTATTTATATGTTTGGTTTTTCTTATCATAATACCTTATTCCCCATCCTGCGGGGTGCTTCTCATCTACATATCTACTCACCGTTGTCCTTTTATCAAAAAAGTCTATGCCGCGTTCTCGCTCCAAAAACTTGCGAACCTCCTCCCAAGGGTAGTTTTTAAAGGGGGCGTCATAGTCTCTTACTTCAATTAACTTACCATTCTTATCGTAAATTTTTCGTATACCGCAAGCAAACCCATAATTTTTATACTGAAAACCTTCTACATTTAATTTTCCATCATTAAAATATCTGCGATACTCTTCAATAAGTTCGTTCTCCTTACGGCG
>ERZ772918.322-NODE-322-length-35991-cov-16.362_pt1 | contig 35991 bp, 22 predicted proteins | sample MGYA00512118_ERZ772918 | MGnify/ENA primary metagenome ERZ772918 (study PRJEB29015, sample SAMEA2737939) | human oral metagenome | biome: human oral; feature: human-associated habitat; material: dental | place: China | collected 2135 ... | reverse complement strand
GTGCTGCGCGGCATGAACGAGGCCGACCTGCCTGACCTGGTCGACTACTGCCTGGACCGGGGCATCGAGCTGCGCGTTATCGAGCAGATGCCGATCGGCCCGCCGGACACGTGGGATCGCCAGCACATCCTGACGGCCGACGAGATCCTGCACATCATGAGCACCCGCCACACGCTGACCCCCGCGCCGCGCGAGGATCCGCATTCCCCTGCGGGACGCTGGATCGTCGACGGTGACCCGAGTAAGAGGCTCGGCGCCATTGCCTCCGTGTCCGACCCCTTCTGCAGCGCGTGCGACCGCACCCGCCTGACCTCGGACGGCATGGTGCGTTCCTGCCTGTTCTCCACCGAGGAGACATCGCTGCGCGACCTGCTGCGCGGTGGGGGAGACGACGCTCAGATTGCCGCCCGATGGGCCGACGCGATGTGGACGAAGCCTGCCGCGCACGGCCTCAACCTCGACGCCTTCGCGCGCCCGTCGCGCACGATGAGCCGTATTGGCGGGTAGCCTCCCTTAAATTCCGTAATGCCGGTGTTTTCTAACGGTGGTCGATTGTGGGCCTGTTGTCCGTCGTATCGTTCCTTGTAGGAGGACTTTCCCCAACGTTTCCAAGGGTGATGTACGTCCCAATGAGTTCGTGTGGGTTACGTCATTTCCATTGGTAGCCTCCATGTTAAAGAATGTCCGGCGTGCGCCCGCGCCCGGACACCCTTCAGACACGAGGAGAGCCATGAGTGCGACCGAACCCGCGGCCAAGAAGAGCCGCTACCTGCTCACTGACTGGAACCCCAACGATGAGTCCACGTGGGACTCGAAGCTCGCGTGGCGAACGCTGTGGATCACGACCTACTCGCTGATCCTCGCCTTCTGCGTGTGGTTCCTGCCCAGCGCCATCGCGCCGAAGCTGACGCTTCTTGGCTTCGATCTGAACAAGTCGCAGCTGTACTGGCTCACCGCTCTGCCCGGCCTCGCGGCCGGCATCCTGCGCCTCATCTACATGTTCCTGCCCCCGCTCATCGGCACCCGCAAGCTCGTGGGTATCACCTCCCTGCTGTGCATCCTGCCCATGGCCGGTTGGTTCTACGTCGTCCAGGACAACACGACCCCCTACTGGGTCCTGCTGACCCTGGCCTTCATGTGTGGCATCGGCGGCGGCGCGTTCTCCGGCTACATGCCCTCCACCGGCTACTTCTTCCCCAAGCGCCTCTCTGGCACGGCCCTCGGCCTGCAGGGCGGCATCGGTAACCTCGGTATGTCCGTCATCCAGCTGGTCGGCCCCATCCTCATGGGCTTTGGCCTCTTCGGCATGACCTGGCTGGCCCCGCAGACGCAGGCCAGCGGCGACCACGCGGGCGAGCACATCTGGGTCTACAACGCTGCGGTCTTCTTCATTCCGTGGTGCCTCGTCGCCGCGATCCTCGCCTTCATCTGGCTGCGCGACGTGCCCGTTAAGGCCAACATCAAGCAGCAGCTCGATATCTTCTCCAACCCCAACACCTGGTACATGACCATCCTCTACGTCATGACCTTTGGCCTCTTCTCCGGCTTCGCCGCCGTCTTCGGCCTGCTCATCAACAACCAGTTCGGCCGCGAGTCCTCCCTCGCTCTGCCGGTCCTGGGCGCCACCTTCGCCTTCCTCGGCCCCCTCATCGGCTCGCTCATCCGCATGTCCTGGGGCATCTTCTGCGACCGCATGGGCGGCGCCATCTGGACCTTCATCTCCGGTGTCGGCATGGCCATCACGCTGGCCGGTATCGCCTGGGTCCTGTACAACCCCACCGGTTGGACCGACTTCTACATCTTCATGGCGCTTATGCTCACCATGTTCCTGTTCTCCGGCTTCGGTAACGCCGGTACCTTCAAGCAGATGCCGATGATCATGCCGGCCCGCCAGGCTGGCGGCGCCATCGGCTTCACCTCCGCCATCGCATCCCTCGGCCCCTTCCTCGTCGGCGTCGCCCTCTCCGCGGTCGGCACCGGCGGTGCGTGGGCCTTCTTCTTGGGATGCGCTATCTTCTGCGCCCTGTGCTCGGTCCTGTGCTGGGTCATGTACGCGCGCAAGAACGCCCCGTTCCCCGGCTGATCCACCCGGCACTGCGTGGTGCCAGCGGACCTGCCACTGCCTCGTCACTCGACTCTTAGGAGCATCCCATGACGAATCTCGAATCCGATATGACCTTCCCGACCTACGGTGGTGAGGTCAAGCCCGCGACCGGCGCGACCCTGTTTGCGCTCGGCTCGTGGCTGCGTCGCGGCAAGGCGTCCGCCGACGCGCGCCAGCTCTTCCTTGAGGGCGGCCGCGACGGTGACTCCTTCTACCGCGATCGCTGGAGCTACGACAAGATCGTGCGCTCCACCCATGGCGTGAACTGCACGGGCTCGTGCTCGTGGAAGATCTACGTCAAGGACGGCGTCATCACCTGGGAAACCCAGCAGACTGACTACCCGTCGACCGGCGCTGACATGCCCGAGTACGAGCCCCGCGGCTGCCCGCGTGGTGCGGCGTTCTCGTGGTACGAGTACTCGCCGACCCGTATCAAGTACCCCTACGTGCGCGGCGTCCTGCTCGACATGTTCCGCGAGGCCAAGAAGCGCCTCGGGGATCCCGTCGACGCGTGGGCCGAGGTCGTTGAGGACCCGGAGAAGGCGCGAGCCTACAAGTCGCAGCGTGGCCGCGGCGGCATGGTCCGCGTGTCCTGGGAAGAGGCGATGGAGATTGTCGCCTCCGCCTACGTGCACACGATCAAGCAGTACGGTCCGGACCGCATCGCCGGCTTCTCGGTGATCCCCGCCATGTCGATGATCTCCTACGGTGCAGGCGCCCGCTTCCACGAGCTCATTGGCGGCACCATGCTGTCCTTCTACGACTGGTACGCGGACCTCCCGCCGGCCTCCCCGCAGGTCTTCGGCGACCAGACCGACGTGCCCGAGGCCGGCGACTGGTTCAATTCCCAGTACCTCATCATGTGGGGCACGAACCTGCCGCTGACCCGTACCCCCGACGCCCACTTCATGGCCGAGGCCCGCTACCACGGCCAGAAGGTCGTCGTCGTGTCCCCGGACTTCGCGGATAACACGAAGTTCGCGGACGACTGGTTGCGTGTCCAGCCCGGCACGGACGGCGCCCTGGCGCAGGCCATGGGCCACGTCATCCTCAAGGAATTCCACGTCGGCAAGCGCGAGCCCATGTTCCTGGACTACATGACGCGCTACACTGACGGCCCGTTCCTCGTGGAGATCGGCGAGGTCGGCGAGGGCGCCCACGAGGGCATCGATCCAGCGACGCTGGTTCCCGGCAAGTTCCTCACGGCCGCCAAGATGCCCGAGGGCACGACCGAGCGCACCGAGAACAACGAGTTCCGTCCCCTCGTTATCGAGGCCGACGGCACAGTCAAGGACCCGGGCGGCACGCTCGCTGATCGTTTCGGCGAGGAGGGCGCAGGTCACTGGAACCTCAACCTTGATGGTGTCGAGCCGGTCATGTCCATCATGGACACGAACGAGTGGGAGCCCGTTGAGATCGCCCTGCCGCGCTTCGACCTGCCGGCAGCTGACGGTCAGGCCTCGGTCGGTGGCGGCTACGTGAAGCGTGGCGTGCCCGCGCGCCGCGTCAACGGCCGCCTCGTGACGACCGTGTACGACATCATGCTGGCCCACTACGCGGTTGAGCGCGAGGGTCTGCCGGGCCAGTGGCCCACCGACTACATGGACGCCTCCACGCCGGGCACCCCCGCGTGGCAGGAGGAGTTCACCTCGGTTCCCGCCGGAGCCGCCATCAAGATCGGTCGCGAGTTCGCGCAGAACGCGGTCGAGACGCAGGGCCGTTCCATGATCCTCATGGGCGCTGGCACGAACCACTACTACCACTCCGACCAGATGTACCGGACGTTCCTGGCCCTCACGGAAATGTGCGGCACCCAGGGCCGCAACGGCGGCGGTTGGGCCCACTACGTGGGCCAGGAGAAGGTCCGCCCGATCATGGGTTGGGGCTCCTTCACCTTCGCCCTGGACTGGGCGCGCCCGCCGCGCCAGATGATCTCCACCGGCTGGTACTACATGACCACCGACCAGTGGCGCTACGACGGGGCCCCGGCCTCGGCCATGGCGAACCCGATCAAATCCTCGCACCTGGACGGCAAGCAGCTGGTCGACACGCTCGTCGAGTCGGTTCAGCGCGGCTGGATGCCCTGCTATCCGACGTTCTCCAAGGGTTCGACCCAGCTGGGTCGCGAGGCTGCCGAGGCCGGCATGGCTCCGGCGCAGTACGTGTCCCAGGAGCTGCGCGAGGGCCGCCTCCAGTTCGCGATCGAGGACCCGGACGCCCACCACAACGTCCCGAAGATCCTCGCGAACTGGCGCACGAACCTGCTCGGTTCGTCCGCGAAGGGCACCGAGTTCTTCCTGCGCCACATGCTGGGCACCGGCAACGAGGTCAATGCGCAGGAGCTGCCCGAGGGCTCCCGTCCCGCGACCGTTAACTGGCGTGACGCTCACCCCGGCAAGCTCGACCTCATGTGGGTCGCGGACTTCCGTAACACCTCGACGACGCTGCACTCCGACGTTGTGCTGCCGGCCGCCACGTGGTATGAGAAGCACGACCTGTCCTCCACGGACATGCACCCCTTCATGCACTGCTTCGACGAGGCCGTGAACCCGCCGTGGGAGGCGCGCACCGACTTCGAGGTGTTCCAGACGCTGGCGCACCTCGTGGGGCGCCTGGCCGCTGACCATCTGGGAACGCAGACGGACGTCGTCGCTGTCCCGCTGGGTCACGACTCCCCGGACGCCATGACCATGGCGGATGGTGTCGTCCCCGAGCAGACGTGGACGCCCGGCAAGACCATGCCGAAGCTGGTTCCGATCGAGCGCGACTACACGCAGGTTGGCTACAAGTTCGACCGCATGGGCCCGCTCCTGGAAAAGGCTGGCCTGGCCGCTAAGGGCGTCGCGTTCAACGTGCAGGAGGCTTTCGAGGAACTCGGCGACCTCAACGGCCGCGCCCCCATGGACGGCAACGCCGGCGAGGGTGCGCCCCTGTGTGACACCGCGATCAAGGCGGCGAACATGGCGCTGCGCTTCTCGGGCACCACGAACGGCTCGCTGGCCGTTCAAGGCTTCCGCACGCTGGAAAAGCGCGTCGGCAACGAGATGGCGTTCCTGGCCGAAGGTGACGAGGAAAAGAAGATCACCTACCAGGACACCGTCCTGCAGCCGCGGTCCGTCATCACCAGCCCCGAGTGGTCGGGCTCCGAGCACGGCGGCCGCCGCTACAGCGCCTTCGTGCAAAACGTCGAGTGCCGCAAGCCGTGGCACACGCTCACGGGCCGCCCGCAGTTCTACGTCGACCACGACTGGATGATGGACATGGGTGAGTCCCTGCCGATCTTCCGTCCGCCGCTCGACCTGGCGCACATCTACGGTGAGCGTCCCGTCGGCGACCACCGTCCCGGTCAGCCGGGTCAGGCCGAGGTCGCGGTGCGCTACCTGACGATCCACAACAAGTGGGCCATCCACTCCCAGTACTACGACAACCCGTACATGCTGACGCTGGGCCGAGGCGGCCAGACGGTGTGGATGAGCCCGGCCGACGCCGAGAAGATCGGCGTGCGCGACAACGAGTGGATCGAGGCGAAGAACCGTAACGGTACCGTGTCGGCTCGAGCTGTTGTCTCCCACCGCATCCCGGAGGGCACGGTGTTCATGCACCACGCCCAGGATCGCCAGATCAACACCCCTCTGAACGAGGAATCTGGCAAGCGCGGCGGCACGCACAACTCACTGACACGAATCTTTATTAAGCCGACCCACCTGGCCGGCGGCTACGCGCAGTTCGCCTACGCGTTCAACTACTACGGTCCCACCGGCAATAACCGCGACGAGGTCACGGTTATCCGCCGCCGCTCCCAGGAGGTGCAGTTCTGATGAAGGTCATGGCTCAGATCGCGATGGTGATGAACCTCGACAAGTGCATCGGCTGCCACACCTGTTCCGTCACCTGTAAGCAGGTGTGGACGAACCGTGAGGGTACCGAGTACATCTGGTTCAACAACGTCGAAACCCGTCCCGGCGTGGGCTACCCCCGCGGCTGGGAGGACCAGAAGAAGTGGAAGGGCGGCTGGAAGCGTACCGCCACGGGCCGCCTCGTTCCCCGTCAGGGCGGACGCGTCGCCTCGCTCGCGAAGATTTTCGCGAACCCGACGCAGCCGACGATGAAGGACTACTACGAGCCGTGGACCTACGAGTACGACAAGCTGCTCCAGGCGCCCGCGAACTCCCGTGCGATCCCGACGGCCCGCGCGAAGTCCACGATCACGGGCGAGCACATCGACAAGCCCGAGTGGGGCCCGAACTGGGACGATGACCTCGGCGGCTCCATGGAGACCCTGGATCAGGACCCGGTCCTGCACCAGATGAACCTCCAGGTCGCGAAGACCATCGAGGACGCGTACATGTTCTACCTGCCTCGCATCTGCGAGCACTGCCTGAACCCGACCTGTGTGTCGGCGTGCCCCTCCGGCGCGATGTACAAGCGCACAGAGGACGGCATCGTCCTCGTTGACCAGGATCAGTGCCGCGGCTGGCGCATGTGCGTGTCGGCCTGCCCCTACAAGAAGGTCTACTTCAACCACAACACGGGCAAGGCCGAGAAGTGCACGCTGTGCTACCCGCGCCTCGAGGTCGGCCAGCCGACGATCTGCTCGGAGACCTGCGTGGGTCGCCTGCGCTACCTGGGCGTGCTGCTCTACGACGCGGACCGCGTCACCTGGGCCGCGTCCCAGGAAGACGAGCGCGACCTGTACCGCGCCCAGCGTGAGATCCTGCTCGACCCGAACGACCCGCAGGTGGTTGCCCAGGCTCAGGCCAACGGTGTTCCCCACTCGTGGATTAAGGCCGCCCAGGAGTCGCCGATCTGGAAGCTCATCACCGAGTACGAGGTCGCCCTGCCGCTGCACCCCGAGTTCCGTACCCTGCCGATGGTTTGGTACGTGCCGCCGCTCTCCCCGGTCGTCGACCAGGTGACGGCGTCCGGCAGCGACGGCGAGGACCACAAGGTTCTACTGTCCGCCATCTCGCAGATGCGCATCCCGCTGGAGTACCTGGCCGGCCTGTTCACGGCCGGAGACACGGCTCCCGTGGAGCTTGCGCTGCGTCGTCTCGCCGCGATGCGCTCCTACATGCGCGACGTCTTCGTCGACAACCCGACGAACGAGGAAATCCCGGCCTCCGTGGGTATGACCCCGGAGAAGGTCAAGGAGATGTACCGACTGCTGTCGATCGCCAAGTACGACGACCGCTTCGTCATCCCGACCACCCACCCCGAGATGCCTCGTGGCATCAAGGAGCTCGAGGGCTGCCCGGTGTCCTACGACGTTGAGGCCTTCCACGGCCTGGCCCCCGCCACGTCGAACCGCCCGATGGGTGGCTCGTCGCCGGAGGGACGCCAGATGCTCCCCCTTGAGGTCGTTCGATGAGTACTTTCGTCGGCATTCCGCGTATTCCTACGGCCGCTCCGGAGACGGAGATGGATCCGCAGGACGCGCGTGGTGTGCGCATGGCGGTCTCGGTCCTGCTGGATTACCCGGGGGAAGACTTTGAGACCAAGCTGAACGCCGTCGAGGAGGCTCTGGCGGACCTGCCGGAGTCGGCCTCGTCGGCCCTGGCCTCGTTCGTGAGCTACGCTCGCACTGCGGGCCTGCGCGCCATGCAGACCACCTACGTGGAGACGTTCGACCAGCGCCGCCGTTGCGCGCTCGGCCTGACGTACTACACGCACGGCGACACCCGTGGACGCGGCCAGGCAATCCTGGCGTTCAAGGAGGTGCTGCGCCGCGCCGGATTCGAGATGGACCGCGAGGAGCTGCCCGATCACCTGCCGGTGGTCCTGGAGTTCGCCGCGTTCGATGAGACCGGCACGGCCGAGGGCCTGCTGCGCTCGAACCGTGAGGGCATCGAGGTGATCCGCACGGCGCTGCGCGCCGCGGACTCCCCGTACGCGCCGCTGCTGGATGCGCTGGTCGCGACGCTGCCCGAGCCGGACGAAAAGACCATTGAGGGCTTCCGTAAGCTCATTAGCCAGGGGCCGCCCACCGAACTGGTGGGTGTGGGCGATCTGTCTGCCACGCCCTCCCCGACTTCCGAAACAATGATGGGACGGTAACGTTCATGGAATCCGCACTTTTGCATGCCGCGTCTGCAGCCGAGACGCAGTCGCTGTCCTTCCTGGACATTGCCCTGTGGGTGGTCCTGCCCTACGTGTCCTTCGCGATCCTCATCGTGGGCCTCGCGTGGCGCTACAAGACGGACCAGTACGGCTGGACGTCTCGTTCCTCGCAGTGGAATGAGCCGACCATCCTGCGCTGGGCGTCGCCGCTGTTCCACTTCGGTGTCCTCTTCGTGTTCATGGGCCACGTCCTCGGCCTCGTGATCCCGAAGACGTGGACCGAGGCGGCCGGCGTGCCCCAGCACGTCTACCACCTGATGGCGACGATCCCCGGTACGATCGCTGGAATCATGACGATCGTCGGCCTCGCGCTGCTGATCTACCGCCGCCTGGTGTACAAGTCGGTGCGCGTGGCGACGACCCGCATGGATATCGTCACCTACGTCATGCTGACAATCCCGGTGCTCCTGGGTGGCGCGGCGACGCTGCTCAACCAGGTGCTCGGAGGACACGAGGGCTACGACTACCGCGAGACGATCTCCGTCTGGTTCCGGTCGATCTTCTACCTGCACCCGCAGGCGCACCTGATGGCCGATGTGCCCCTCAGCTTTAAGCTGCACATCATCGCTGGTCTGCTGCTCTTCTGCATCTGGCCGTTCACTCGCCTCGTGCACGCGGTGAGTGCGCCGGTCGGCTACGTGGCGCGTCCCCCGGTGGTCTACCGGTCGCGCGACGAGCGTCGCACGCACCAGATGACGCGTGGCGGCATGTCTGACTGATCGATGGCCGGTTCCCGTGCCGCGTTCTTGCCGAAGGGGCGAGGCCGTGGCCGGGGGATCGGTGGGACCGGGGGCGGGCGAGAGCTCGCCCCCGAGTCTTTATCCTGGGTGCGCGGTATCACCTGCGTGAATAGATGAGAAGACCCCGCGTAATGAGACCAGTCGGTGGTATTGGCCGTGCGGAGCGGCTTGTATGCTGGGTAGAATAAAGAACGCTTTGTCAGTAACGTAACAGGTTTAAAGCCGTTTGGTGATGCTCGTCATGTGCATTTCCGCTGATTATGAGGGAGAGAGGACTATTGATGAATGACACCTCCCGTTCTCGGCCTCTGGCTGAAACACTCGCCGCGATGGCTGCCCTGACACCCGCGCAGCACGCTCTCCTGGAGCGCATTTCGCACCACGCGAGCCCCGTCACTGTCGCAGAACTGGCCCAGGAGGCCGGCCTGCACGTGTCGAGCGTGCGCGAGACCCTCGAGGGCCTGTTTGCGCTCGGCCTGGTTGAGAAGCAGCAGCTTCCCTCTTCGGGGCGAGGCCGTCCCGCGCTCGGCTATTCGACGACGACTCCGGCGGATCCGTCCTTCGCTGCCCAGATGCTGCACCAGCTCACCTCGTCTTTGCTGTCCTGGCTGCGTGCGGATGCGGCAGATCCTGCCGCGTCTGTGCGTGAGATTGGCTCGCTTTGGGCCGATGCTGCGCTGGAGACGATGGAGGTCCCGGATCATAGCCACGCGCCGAGTCGCCGTCCGGTGCGCGACACCTTCAACATTGCGGCCCACATGGGCAAGGTGCGCCTGTTCATGAATGCGATGGGCTTCGCGTCGACCCATCATGACACCGACCCGATGGCGGTCGTACTGACGGCGTGCCCGTTCAGTGAGCCGGGCACGCCGGACGACCTTGCGCTGGAACTGCGTCGCGGCATTGTCGAGCGCGTGTTCGAGCGAACGGCGACGGGATTTGCCACGTGGTCACTTGATATTGATCCGATGGATCCGCTGCGCATGACGATCTACATTCGCCCGCTGAACGAGGCGAATCCAAAGCCCCTGTCGACGACGCTGCACTTTTTCGGTGGTGCTGCTGAGGCTGCCGGTGGATACGTGCGTGAAGTGCCATCTTCCGAGACGCCGGGAACGCTCGGTGAGCTCCTTGAACAGCTGAGCGCGGAGAGTCCTGAGCTGGCACGCATCCTGAGCGTGTCGAGCTTCCTTGTCAACGAGCGTTCGGCCCGCCCGGATAGCGAGCTCGCGCCGGGTGCGCGCGTTGACGTGCTACCCCCCTTCGCTGGAGGGTGAGATTTACTAGTCATTTGTGTGGGGCGGTTAGGGTTGTAAGACAATCCTGACCGCTTCATCGTAGGATGTGGATATAGCCTCTCCCGTCATTGGAGGATCCCATGTCCGCAGAGATTGCAACCGGTATTACCGAGGCCCCCCTGGATGCGGCTGCGCTGATCAACAGTGCCCGCCGTGACACCTGTGGTGCCGTCGCGTCTTTCATTGGTGTGGTGCGTAATCATGACGGTGGCGAGAGCGTGGATGCGATCGAGTACTCGTCGCACCCGTCATCCCCGCAGATTCTGCGGGAAATTGTCTCGGAAATGAGGGATCGTCCCGGCGTTCATTGCATTGTGGCGTGGCATCGCGTGGGCCGTCTGGAGATCGGTGACGATGCGATGGTTGTGGCCGTTGCGGCGGAGCATCGCGCGCAGGCGTTCCGCGCGGTGGAGACGATCGTCGAGGATGTGAAGGCGAAGCTGCCGATCTGGAAGAAGCAGGAGCTGTCCGACGGCTCTTACAACTGGTCGGGGCTGTGAGGTGACGATCGGCGATCCCTATTCGCGCCAGAGCGCTGTTTCGGGCCGCTCGGTTGCGCTGCCGCTCATCAATCAGCCTGTCCCGTACGAGGCCGGGGACCCTGCTCTGGAACGTTTCCGTCGCAATTGGCTGGTGTCGGGTATCGGCGAGGCCGGTCAGGCGCGCCTCGCTGCGTCTCGCGTGCTCGTGGTGGGTGCGGGTGGCCTCGGCTCGCCCGTCCTCCTGTACCTGACGGCGGCCGGCATTGGCACGATCGGTATCTGCGACTCCGACGTGGTCGAGGTGTCGAACCTGCAGCGTCAGCTGCTGCACGGCGAGGGCGACGTGGGGGATCCGAAGCCGGATTCAGCCGTGCGTCATCTCAGTGGGCTCAACTCGTCGGTGCATTTTGAGCGCTTTGGGCACGTGACCCGCGAGTGGCTGGATGAGCACGGCCGCGAGTGGGATCTGATTGTGGAGTGCACGGATAACTTCGACGCGAAGTACCTGGTGGCGGACTACTGCGCTGATTCGGGCGTGCCGCTCGTGTGGGGCACGGTCGTGTCGATGGCTTTCCAGGTGAGCGTCTTCTGGTCTGGTGCTCCTGCTCCCATGCCGTCACTGACGCTACGCAGCCTGCACCCGGTCAAGCCTGCTCCCGGGACGACGCCGGCCTCGCCGACAGTCGGTGTGCTTGGCCCCGTCGTCGGCCAGGCGGGCACAGCGATGGCGACGGAGGCCATCAAGGTGCTGGTGGGCTTCGGCGAGCCGCTCATCGGGCGTGTCCTCATGATGGATGCGGCGACGCAGCGTGCCGACGTGCTGACTTTCGCCCCGTGGGACTGAGTCTCGTGGCTGCCTCGCGCGCTGACGTTGCGGCGATCGTCGTCGGTGGAGGCGGAGGCGAGCGGCTGGGTGGCGTGTCGAAGCCCGACCTGACGCTGGGTGGTGTGCGTGTGATCGACCGCGTGTGCGGGGTTTTGTTGGAGGCGTGCGGCGCGGGATGCGTGGCCGTCGTACCCCCGACCGTACGCGTCCCGGAAGGGGTCTTGCGCACGCTCGAGGATCCGCCGAGTGGCGGCCCGCTGGCCGGTATCGATGCGGGCTTGCGCGCGCTGGGCGTCGACGACGACGTCCTGGTTGTTGTGGTCTCCGTCGATGCGCCCGGCGTGGCAGGCCTTTTGCCCGCCCTCCTGGGGTCTCCTCTGGGGTCGGATAGTGAGGGGCGCATCGCGGTCGGCGGCGACCCGCAGCCTTTCGATCAGTACCTCATGGGTGTGTATCGCGCGGGGGCGCTGCGCCGCGTTCTCGACGAGGCCGTGGCTGCCCTCGGGTCCGTTCGCGGCGTGGGGGTGCGTCGGGTCCTGCGCGCGCTCACGCTCCAGCGGGTGAGCGTCGACGCTGACGTCTGCCGGGACATCGACACCCCCGAGGATGTGGACTGGTGGCAGGATCTCCTCGGCAAGTGATTGATAAGTAATGCCACAGAGGGTATAGGTTGGGAGGGGTAGTGTCGCACGGCTCACTCCCATCAAGGTGCCCTTATGAAACTTCGTCACGGACAACTGTGGCGGCGGCTAGGACCCGCAGTATTGTCGGGAGTTCTCATCGCAAGTCTCGCTCCCTCCACTATCGCCGCGCCAATAGACGGTCGGGACATTCATGGCGACGCGGAGTCCGCCTACCTCGACCTGTCACGTTCGGACAGTGGGGTGGCCGATCCGGCCGACTCCCAGGACCGTGCGACCTCGGACGGCGCTGACGCCTCCGACGCCTCCGAATCCGCCGAGTCTGCCGAGTCCACCGACGCAGCCACGGCCTCGTCCCAGGAGGAGAGCGCCGACGTCCATACCTACGTCTATCCCGGGACCTCTGGACCGACCCGCGTTCACGTCATCTCCACCCAGGGATCGGACGCAATCCTGCTCGAATCCAAGGGGGTATTCGGCATGATCGACGGAGGTGAGGGGCAAGGTGCGCCCGACGGTTCCGACCCTCGTTACCCCCTGCGACCGGGGACTACCCCGGCGTCCAAGGGGGATACGCAGCGGATCCTGGACTACATGTCATCCCAGGGGGTGACCTCCTCGAACCTGGCTTTCTACCTGGGTACCCACCCTCACTAGGACCATATCGACAATGCGGACGACATCATCTACCGCTTCCATCCGCAAGTCATCTTCAGCCCGGAATACTTCGACAGTTGGATCTCAAACCCGCATGCGCTCTGGGACAATCAGTGGGTCTATGACCGCATGATTGCCGCCGCCTCCTGGGCGCAGCGCAGCTACGGTGCGCAGCTTGTCCAGCACGTACGGAACTACGACACGCACGTGCAGCGCGGTGACATGGACGTTCAGCTCATTCCCTTTGATCCCCAGGAGTCCTACCAGCGCCACCCCATTCGCGATGCGAACCTGCTGGCTGGGGGAGCGTCGTCTCGGCCTTCGGGCACCGCGTCATGGGCGCCAACCGCTGACCTGTGGGACAGGGCGCGCATTCCCGCCGTCGGGGGAACCTTTAGCGAATCGGGCATCAGCTACAACGACCTGTCAGCCGCTTCGTGGGGACATGAGTACTACCAGGGCGTCACGCCGTGGGCATGGTGGTTCCAGGGTGCGCGCCCCAGTCGACGTACGGCTGGTGGAAGGGCTGGTCAGGCACCTGGTACTTTTTTACGGGTCACCCCTATTGTGCGACGAGCCAGTGGGTGAACGATCGCGGCACCTGGTACTGGATGGACTCCACCGGCGCAATGGCGACAGGGTGGATCTACGACGGAAGCTTCCGATACTACCTTGACGACAAGGGGAACCCGACCGCGCAGGGGTGGCTGCGAGTCGATGGGAACTGGCACTATTTCGTCGACGGTCGTGCGTCAACCGGATGGTTCGCCGACCGAGGGACCTGGTATCGCCTGGACGAGTCAACCGGCGTGATGCTCACAGGCTGGCAGAAAGTCGATGGACGCTGGTATTACATGCTTTCCTCTGGCGCTCTGGTCACGGGCTGGCAGAGTATTGGCGACGCCTGGTACTACATGCAGCCTTCGGGCGCGATGACTGTCGGTTGGCAGAGCGTGGGTGGTCCTGGTAATACTTCCACGACTCGGGCGTCATGGCTACCGGGTGGATCCAGGAGGGTGGTTCCTGATACTACATGAGCGAGACGGGTGCCATGGTCACCGGCACGCAGGAGATCGACGGTCGATTGTCGACCTTCTCTCCGTCGGGACGCTGGGTCGGCTACGCCTCCTGATCGAGGAGCCGACGACCATCCTCACAAAGCGCCGCCCGCCGCGTATTGACGCAGGTGGGCGGCGCTTGTGGTAGGTCAGGTTTTGTGGCGCGATGGGGTGGCGGGGGACTTTGGTGTGTTGTTGGTGATGTAGGGCACTAAGACTTTGTTCCTGGAAAGATGTAGAATTTTTACAACTAAGTGGGAAAGCGAGAGTGCAATGCTGCGAGTTCTTCATCTCGAAAACTGGAAGTCCTTTTCTGAGTCGGTTGACTTTACGATGATTGCGGGGAAGGAGAGAAACTACGGTGGGACTCTCTACTCTGACGGAAAGTCCCGCATCCTGCCAGTTGCGGCAATCTACGGTGCAAACGCGGCGGGAAAGTCGACCCTGCTCGATGCTCTGGCTCACCTGCAGGCCATGCTTCGCGAGCCGCGCAAGCGCGGGCAGCGCCTGCACTATCACCCGCATCAGCTCTTCGGGACGGATCGCCCCAGCGTCATTGGGGTTGAAATCGTCCTGGATGTGCAGGACGCGACCTCGGATCGAAAGGCCATCGTCTACTACGAGGTAGCCTTCAATGCGGATGCAATCGTCGAGGAATCCCTCTACCGCCTACGCTCGGAAGATGAGGAGGCGGTGTTCGTGCGCCAGGGGCAGGACATCGCTCTTTATGGTGATCTGGAAGATGATTCGTCGCTCGACGCTGCCTCGAAGACAGTCCAGCCCAATCGTCTGTTCCTCGAGACCTGCTTCAATGCGGCTTTGGTTGACGATGGGAGCAGCCTGCTGGGTTCTGTCATCGACTGGTTTAAACGCCTCACCATTGTGGGGAGAGGCGCGCGCTACATCCTCATGCCTCAGCAGATTGCCCACGATGATGCATTTCGCGCTGCCGTCGGGCAGGGATTGACGGTCGCTGACACCGGCATTTCAGGCATTTGCTATACGAATGTTCCTCGTGACAAGGTTCCGGCACAAGACAAGGTTCTCGAAGAGATCGAAGACCAGTTGACCGACAAGACCTCCGAGGCATACCTCACTGCTGAAAGCGGGGCTGTTTTTCGCGCTAGGCTCGGTGACGATAGTGACGTCGTGTACGAGCGCCTCGTGACCGTCCATAAGGACGGTGCTCGCGAGTTTCGTCTTCCTCTCGAGCAGGAATCCGACGGGAGCATTCGTTACCTGAATCTATTGCCGATCCTGTACTGGGCGGGAAAAAGCCAGCACTCGGGGGTTTACCTGATCGACGAGCTCGAAGATTCTCTTCATCCCAAGTTGACGGAGGAGCTGCTTCGGCTGTTCCTTGACTCATCGGGGCCGGGCGAGAAGCGTCAGCTGATCTTTACGACGCACGAGCTCCACCTCCTGCGTGTCGACCTGCTGCGGCGCGATGAGATTTGGCTGGTTGAGAAGAATGAACACCGGTCTGAATTGACGCGGCTGACCGACTTTCGCTCCGACGTGCTTCGAAAGGGCAGTGACCTGCCGCGGATATACATGTCGGGTCGCCTCGGTGGCGTTCCACGGATCTAGGGGGCGTCATGGTTAAGAAGAAACAGCCGCCGACGAGGTGCTCCTCTCGGGAAAAGCGAGGGAAGTCATTTGATAAGGCTCCTCGGCCAGTCGTCGTTCTCGCCGTCGAAGGGGCAACGGAGAGGGAATACCTGAAGGCACTCAACCAGTGGCGCTATCGGGGAGCTTTCGCCTTCGATTTCTGTCGCAATCGAGACAAGTCCTCGTTGAAGAATCTCATCGTCAGTATTAAGCGGAAGGCTCATGATGTTGGGCGTGACGGTGTTGCTGGAGCCTGGATCGTCTGCGACGTGGATGACAACGCCCCCCATATTCATGACCTGGAGAACTGGTTGGCTGGGGTCAGTGGGTATCGTCGTGCAGTGGCGCTGTCGAATCCCTGTATTGAGGTGTGGTTTGTCTACCACTGCGCGGACGTCTGTTCGAGCCGGACCGCAAGTGCCGTCGTTGAGGAACTCGTCAGTAAGTGGGAACCGGGAGCTTATAAGAAAGCAATGGAAATTCCTCAATGGTTTATCGAGGGAACCGACGCAGCTTGTTCGCGAGTAAAGCGGCGGCGGGCGAGCTTCGCACAAGGCACCACGGCGTGGGACAACGCGCCCTGGAGTGACATGCCCGAGTTGGTCGCATGGCTCGACCAGTTGAGGCCACGACTTTCCGAATGAATCGGGACGTTGGGTCGGCTACGCCTCCTGATCAAGGCCTCCTGATCGAGGAGTCGGCGACCATCCTCACAAAGCGCCGCCCGCCGCGTATTGACGCAGGTGGGCGGCGCTTGCCCGTTGTACTGTGGGAGGACCGATCCTGAGCGAAAGGCCGCTCATGACGTTCCCTCGCGCCCACCTCGCAGCGGCCCTGACGATGGCTGTAGCGACTGCTGCGGCCTCGTCCCTCGCCCTCGTTGGGACCGCCCGCGCCGACGATACTCAGAGCGGGGCCCAGTCAGGCTCCTCCTGGGTGCCCGGTACGACTCTCCCGCTGGCCAACTCGAGGTCGGTCGAGGCCTCGTCCGTGAGCGCTTCCACCTTGACCTTTGCGTCCAGCTCCGACGAGCCGACCAAGATCTTCGTCCTGTCCTCGGGCTCGTCTGACGCGATCCTCATCGAGAGCGGCGGCTGGTATGGCATCATCGACGGCGGCGAGGACGCCGACCTGCCCGACGGCTCCGACCCTCGCTACCCGGTGCGCTCGGGCACGGCTGTGGCCGAAAAGTCCACGACTGACTGGCTGATGGGCTACCTCGACGACCAGGGGGTCAACGACACTAACGTCGCTTTCTACCTGGGCACCCACGCGCACTCCGACCACATCGCCAACGCCTACGACATCATCCGCAAGTACCGCCCGAGGGTCATCCTCAGCCCCGAGTACTCCGACGCGTGGATCACCGACGAGAACGGCCTGTGGGACAACCAGTACGTCTACGATCAGCTGATCGAAGCCGCGAACTGGGCGGTCGACAGCTACGGTGCGACCTTCATCCAGCGCACGGACGGCTTCAACACGCACATCTCGCTGGGCAGCGCCGACCTGCAAGTGATCCCCTTCGACGACCTCGAGTACTACAAGACTCGGGGCATGACCGACGCGAACCTCATGGGCTGGGGCATGAAGGTTAGCGCCAACGGTCAGACCGCGTTCCTGGCCGCTGACCTCATGAACACCGAATCCGACTGGGAGACCACCAACTACTACGAGAACCGCATCGCCGAACAGATCGGCACCGTCGACCTGCTCAAGGCTGGACACCACGGAGCCGAGTCCTCGAACTCGATCCCCTTCATCACGAATCTGCATCCCAGCGCAATCGTCCAGACTGGCATGGCGTCGGAGAGCCCCGATCGCCTGAGTTACCTCGTGATCCACGCAGACGTCAAGTGGTTCCCGATGGGCGACATCTGGGACTCCATCAAGGTTCCCGCCCTGGTCTGCGAGTTCAGTGATGAGGGTATCGCCTACGTCGGCGTTGAGAACTCCGAGTGGGGCCACGAGTACGCGGAGGAGACTCCTCGCGCATGGTGGTTCAAGAACGGACGCCCCTCCGAGATGACCGGCTGGTAGGAAGGCCCCTCGGGTAACCGCTACTACTTCAACAACTCCTCCTCGGCCGGGGCCGACCAGTGGCTCGACATTGATGGAATCTCCTACCACTTCGATGCGACTGGCGCCCTCATCGAGCAGAAGGAGGCTGACGGTACGGTGACGGCGGCGTTGAGCGACACCGCATCGACGCCGTCTCCGACCCGGTGGTGGGCCATCGGTGGTGGTGCCGTGCTGGTGATCCTCGCCGACGTTGCCCTCGTCCTGCGTCGCCGGGGCTGACCTCCCCTGACAACGACGAGGCCGTGGCGTGCTCAGTGCGCGCCGCGGCCTGGTTCGTTTCTGGTGTCCGGGGGCGGTGGCCCGCCCGCGAGATCGCCACACTCGAGCCTTCGGCTCGGAGTGATCGATCTCGAAGCCCGGCCAGGCCTTGCCGCCGCCCCGGACACTAACGAGCCGAGGCCTCGTTTCTTGCTGTTTGTGGGGTCAGCGCTGTTCGTCGAGCTGGTGGAAGATCGCGGTGAGCAGGGGTGTGACCACCTCGAGCGTGTCGAGCGCGCCGCCGCGCGAGCCGGGGGAAGAGATGATGAGCGCGCCCGAGGCGTCGCGCGCCGTCACGCCGACGACCTCCCGAGACAGACCCGACAGCGGGGTGTTGGCGAGGCCATGGGCGCGGATCTGCTCGGCGATGCCTGGGATCTCGACCTCGACGATGGAGCGGACAACCTCGGGCGCGTAGTTGCCCACGCCGAAGCCCGAGCCGCCCAGGACCAGGATGAAGCGCGCGCCGGCCTCGAGCGCGTCGCGGATCTCCGTCTCGAGGATATCGGCGCTCTCGGGGATCGCCGCGACCGTCACCGGGCCGAGGCCCGCCTCTGCCAGTGCGGCAGTGCAGGCGGGGGTCGCCCGATCCTCCTTCGTGCCGCGCTGAATGCGGTCGGAATAGGTGATGATGTGGGCGCTGATCTGGCTGAGGTCGTAGTCGACGGGCTTGGGCATGGTGTCCTCCGGTGGCGAATGCGTATAAGTGTGATCCTAGTCCCTCCTTCGTAACAAGGCGGGGTGGGGATGGGTGTGGGTGTGACGGCGATTTTGTGAGCATCTCGGCCGAGGTAAATGGGGCCTACATGGATCCTCGCGCGTCCGGCCATGGTCGAGTGTGCGGAGTTGCTGCCGATCGCCCGTATTTACTATGGGTGAAAACAAGTTAAATAGAGATCTATATTTTGCTGAAATGAGGAGGAAAAGTAATGATTCGGATGCGGATCTGCGAATCCTTGCGCGTGTGCCGCACACCTTGTTAGATTTAATGCGTTCCATTCCCTCATAAAAGGAGAAGCGAGTGCGCTCCCTTCGTATGCTTCCCATCCTCGGCGCGGCCGCGCTGGCCCTCGCCGCCTGCACCTCCGGTTCCCCCGCGTCCGACTCCGCGGCCTCGTCCGAGGCAAGCCAGCCCGCGGCCGAGACCACTGTCCTCAACGTCTACGCCGCCGCCTCCCTCACCGAGTCTTTCGGCGAGCTCGAAGAGATCTTCGAAGAGGCCAACCCCGGCGTGGACGTGCACTTCAACTTCGCGGGCTCCCAGGACCTCGTGACCCAGCTCGGCGAAGGCGCGGACGTCGACGTCCTGGCCACCGCCAACGAGTCCACCATGAAGAAGGCTGCCGACGCCTCCCACGTCGACGCGCAGACCATCTTCGTCACCAATACGCTGACCCTCATTACGACGCCCGGCAACCCCGTCGGCATCACCGGTCTCGACTCCTCGCTCGAAGGCGCCAAGCTGGTCATCTGCGCCCCCGAGGTTCCCTGTGGCAAGCTCACCAAGACCCTCACCGAGAAGCTCGGCGTGACCCTGAGTCCCGTCTCCGAGGAGCAGGCTGTCACCGACGTGCGCGGCAAGGTTTCCTCCGGCCAGGCCGACGCCGGCATCGTCTACAAGACCGACGCCCTTGCCGAAGGCGACGCCGTCGACACCGTCGCCATCCAGGGCGCCGACGAGGCCGTCAACAAGTACCCGATCGCCCTCGTGAGTGCCTCGGCCAAGAAGGATCTGGGCCAAAAGTGGATCGACCTGATCCTGTCCGCCGACGGCCAGAAGATCCTCGAAGACGCCGGCTTCACGCCCGCCGCGAAGTAACATCGACAGGTGACATCGCGTCGAACGCCCGCCGTGAGCCCCCTGCCCGTCTGGGCGGGGGGCCTCGGTGCGCTTGCCCTGTGCTTCCTGTTCCTGCCCCTGGCTTTCATGCTGGGGCGCGTCAACTGGGCGACCTTGGGAGCAACCCTCGCCACCCCCGAGGCCGCCGCAGCCCTCGGCCTGTCCATGCGCACCTGCGTGATGGCGCTCGGCGTCGACCTCCTCCTTGGCGTTCCCGCGGCCCTCGTCCTGTCGCGCTCGTGGCGAGGCGTGCGCGCCGCCCGCATCCTCGTCGCCCTACCGCTCTCGCTGCCGCCCGTCGTCGCCGGCATCGCGCTCCTCGCGGCCTTCGGTAGGCGCTCAACCCTCGGGGCGCTCCTGAGCGGTGCTGGCCTCGACGTCGCCTTCACGACGAGCGCCGTCGTCATCGCGCAGGTCTTCGTGTCCCTGCCCTTCCTCATCGTCACCCTCGAATCTGCGCTGCGCTCCCGAGAGCAGGGACTCGACGAGATGGCCTCCTCTCTCGGTGCCTCGCCCTCGCGTGTCTTCTGGCAGATCACCGCGCCCACGGTCCTGCCCGGGCTCGGTCGCGGCGCGGCCCTCGCGCTGGCCCGCTGCCTTGGCGAGTTCGGTGCGACCCTCACGTTCGCCGGGTCCATGCAGGGCGTGACCCGCACGATGCCCCTCCAGATCTACTTAGCCCGAGAGTCCGACGCGGACCTGGCCCTCGCGCTCGGCGTGGTCCTCCTCGGCGTCGCCGCGGCCGTCGTTGCGCTCACGGAAACCCCATGGGGACGGCTCGCCTTCTTTCTTCGTGTCACGAGGCGTGGACCCGTTTCCGCTCCCGCTGCTCCTTCCGCTCGCTCCACCGCCCCCTCCGCGCTCGCGGGCGAGGCGGGCAAGGGCGTGGCCGTGCGCGTCGCCGGAACCGTGGCGGCGCGCGGCTGGGACGTGGACGCGGAGCTTCGCCCCGGCCTCGTCACCGCCGTCGTCGGCCACAACGGCGCCGGAAAGTCGACGCTCGCCCAGGTCATCGCCGGGACCCTGCGTCTCGATCAGGGGAGCGTGCGCATCGGCGAACGCGTCGTCGACGATGACGCCACGTTCGTGCCCGCGCGCCGACGCGGTGTCGCCATGGTCTCCCAGGCCCCCCGCATCTTCACGCACATGAGCGTGGCTGCCAACGTCGCGTTCCCGCTGCGCGCGCGCGGGGCGGGGCGCGCGCAGGCCCGCGAGGCCGCCCTCGAGCAGCTGCGCGCCGTCGGCATCGACGACCTCGCGCACAAGCGCGCCTCCGACCTGTCCGGCGGCCAGGCCGCCCGCGTCGCGATCGCCCGCGCGCTGGTCTTCCACCCCGAGGTCCTCATCCTCGACGAGCCCACGGCAGCCCTCGACGTCGAGGCCACCGCCCAGGTTTCCGCCGTCCTGCGCCAGCGCCTCACCGGTGCAGGCATCACGACCCTGCTTGTCTCGCATGACATCGCCGAGGTCCTGGCCCTCGCCTCCCACATGATCGTCATGGGGGACGGGCGCGTCGTCGAGGAAGGCGAACCCGCCCGCGTCCTCGCCTCGCCCTCGTCGGTGTTCGCCGCCCGCCTGGCCAGGCTCAATATCGTGGCCGGGCCCATCGTGACCCGCCCCGGCATGGTCGGCGTGCGCGTCGGCGATGGGACGCTGTGGGCGGCCGACCTGTCCGGGTTCGACGCGGGCGGTGCGGGTGTTGCCGATGCCGTGTCCGGCGATGCGGCCGATGACGTCGCTTCCGGCGGGAGCAGCCAGGGTGGCCGTGTCGCGCTTACCTTCTCGCCCGAGGCTGTGGCTCTCTCCCGCGAGGAAGCCCATGCCTCGCCGCGGTCCGTCCTGCCCGGTGTTGCCTCGGGCATCGACGTCGACGGCTCACTCGTCAGCGTGCGCGTGGCGCTCGCGGAGGGCGTGTCAGTGACCTCCCGCGTGACAGCTTCCGCGTGGGCCGACCTCGGCCTCGGCGTCGGTGATTCCCTGTGGGTGAGCGTCAAGGCCACCCAGGTCCGCGCGATACCCGTCGCGGTCGGCTCCTGATCTGTGCACTTGATGGGGTGACATGCTCGATTGAGATGTCTGCGGTTCTATTTTGTGGCTTAGCCTGAGGCGGCCGGATCGTCACTGACGCACGTGAACCCGATGATGTGCGCGTGGGCCCTTCAACTCGCACGTGAACCCGATGGTCTGCGCGTGGGCAGCGCCGCCCACGTGCAGGTCAAGGGGTTAACGTGCGTGTCAAGGGGTTAACGTGCGTGTCAAGGGGTTAACGTGCGTTCTCACGGCGAGGCTGGGGGAGGGTTTCTTGCCGAAAGGTCTAATTTTGCAACGCTTCACATGTTGTAATTCTCGTCGGACGCGTCGTGCGTCTCGCGGTCTGCGTGATGTGGCATACAGGTGATTTTCCCTGGTTCCACGCCGTTTTAGTGCCGCGTGCGAGGAAGGCTAACCATACCTTTGACGGGATACGATCCTGGCCCTAAGTTGATGGATGAGTCAAGGAGGTCCCATGACAACGCAGCGCGCCAGCGAGCATCGCCGCCCCTATCAGCTCGGCATCGACGTCGGTTCGACGACGGTCAAGGCCGTCGTCCTGGATGGAAACCGCCGACTCTTCTCCGACTACCGGCGCCACAATGCCGACGTGCGCGCATCACTGGGAGCCCTCCTCGCCGACGTTGAGCGCGCCCTGCCCGGCGCCCGCGTCCACGCGGCCATCACCGGCTCCGGCGGCCTGACGACCGCCCGCGCCATGGGAATCCCCTTCGTCCAGGAGGTCATCGCGGGCACCGAGGCCACCCAGCGTCTCCACCCCGAGGTCGACGTCGTCATCGAGCTGGGCGGCGAGGATGCCAAGCTCACCTACCTGCACCCCACCCCCGAGCAGCGCATGAACGGCACGTGCGCGGGCGGCACAGGCGCCTTTATCGACCAGATGGCGACCCTCCTGCACACAGACGCATCCGGCCTCGGCGAGCTGGCGACCCGTCACACCCAGCTCTACCCGATCGCCTCGCGCTGCGGCGTCTTCGCCAAATCTGACATCCAGCCCCTCATCAACCAGGGTGCCGCCCACGAGGACCTGGCCGCCTCCATCTTCAACGCCGTCGCCACCCAGACCATCGCGGGCCTGGCGTGCGGCCGCCCGATCCGCGGAACCGTCATGTTCCTCGGCGGCCCCCTGCACTTCCTGCCCGCCCTGCGCGAGGCCTACAAGGCCCTCCTGCCCAAGGCCGACGCCTTCGTCACCCCCGACGACGCCCAGCTCTACGTCGCGATCGGCGCGGCCCTCCTCGCCGAGAAGGAGGTCGCCAAGAAGGTGCGCCAGGCCGAAGAATCGAGCGCCGCCTCCGTCGACGCCCGCAGCGACAAGCTCACGACCCTCATGGAGCGCCTCGCCGCCGCTCCCGTGCAGGTCGAGTCTCCGCGCATGGACCCGCTCTTCGCGACCCCCGAGGACCGCGAGGAGTTCATGGCCCGCCACAGCCTCGACGTCATCCCCAAGGCCAGCCTCGACGAGGCCGAGGGCCGCTGCTGGCTCGGCATCGACGCGGGCTCCACAACCATCAAGGCCGTCGTCATCGACTCCCAGGACCGCATCGTCTTCACCCACTACGCCTCCAATGAGGGCGACCCCGTGGCCGCGGCCGTCGACATCGTGCGCGCCGTGCGCAGTGCCCTGCCCGAGGGCTGCGAGATCGGCCGCTCGTGCGCGACCGGCTACGGCGAAGGCCTCGTCAAGTCCGCCCTCACCATGGACGAGGGCGAGATCGAGACGATGGCCCACTACCGGGCCGCCGAATTCATCTGCCCCGGCGTCACCTCCGTCATCGACATCGGCGGCCAGGACATGAAGTACCTGCGCATCCGCGACCACGCGGTGGACTCCATCTCCGTCAACGAGGCATGCTCCTCGGGCTGCGGTTCCTTCCTGCAGACCTTCGCGCAGACGATGGGCACCGACGTGCGCTCCTTCGCGCGCATGGCCATGGAGTCCGAATCTCCCGTGGACCTGGGGACGCGCTGCACGGTGTTCATGAACTCCTCTGTCAAGCAGGCGCAGAAGGAAGGCGCGGATGTGCGCGACATCAGCGCAGGCCTGTCCTACTCCGTCGTGCGCAACGCCCTCTATAAGGTCATTAAGCTTAAGGAACCCTCGGACCTGGGTGAGCGCGTCGTCGCCCAGGGTGGCACCTTCCTCAACGACTCGGTGCTGCGCGCCTTCGAGCTGCTCACCGGCCGCGAGGTCGTGCGCCCCGACATCGCGGGCCTGATGGGCGCGTACGGCGCCGCCCTGACCGCGCGCATGCACGACATGGGGGAGGGGACCTCGTCCCTCGCCACGATCGAGGCCCTTGAGGGCTTCAGCGTGGACACGACCCGCAAGACCTGCCGCCTGTGCCAGAACCACTGCCAGATGACGATCTCGACGTTCTCCAACGGCGAGCGCCACGTGTCGGGCAACCGCTGCGAGCGCGGCGCGTCCCTGGAGCGCGTGCCCAAGAAGTCGGAGCTGCCCAACCTCTACGACTGGAAGTACAAGCGGATCTTCGGATACCGCCGCCTCACCGAAAAGAAGGCTTTCCGCGGCGACATCGGTATCCCGCGCGTGCTCGGCATGTACGAGAACTACCCGTTCTGGTTCACGATGCTCACCGCTCTGGGCTTCCGCGTCATGATCTCGGGCCGCTCCAACCACGACCTCTTCGAAACCGGCATGGAGTCCATCCCCTCGGAGAACGTGTGCTACCCGGCCAAGCTCGTCCACGGACACATCGAATCCCTCCTGGACAAGGGCATCACGACGATCTTCTACCCCTGCGTCGACTTCGAGCAGAAGCTCACTGAGTCGGAGAACTCCTTCAACTGCCCCATCGTGGCGACCTACCCCGAGGTCATCCGTAACAACATGGAGCGCCTGCTCGAACCGGGCACGAAGTTCATCAGCCCCTTCGTCAACTTCGGTAACCGCGACTACCTGCCCGCCCACCTGTCCAAGACATTCAAGGAATACGGTTACGACATCCCCGTCGAGGAGATGAAGGCCGCGTTGGACAAGGCGTGGGAGGAGGACGCCGCCGTCAAGGCCGAAATCCGCGCGAAGGGCGTCGAAACTATCGAGTGGATGCGTGAGCACGGCGTGCGTGGCATCGTGCTGGCGGGCCGCCCCTACCACCTCGACCCTGAAATCAACCACGGCATCCCCGAGGTCATCGTGGGCCTGGGTATGGCCGTCCTCACCGAGGACTCCATCATCGACGCGCGCCTCGAGCGCCCCCTGCGCGTCCTCGACCAGTGGTCCTACCACTCGCGCCTCTACGAGGCCGCCGCCCGCGTCGGCGACGAGCCCGACCTCGAGATGGTCCAGCTCAACTCCTTCGGCTGCGGCGTCGATGCGATCACCGCCGACCAGGTCCAGGAGATCCTCGAGGGCCGCGGCGACGTGCACACCGTTCTCAAGATCGACGAGGTCTCCAACCTGGGTGCCGCGAAGATCCGCCTGCGTTCCCTCGACGCGGCGATCACCGAGCGCGCCACCCTCGCCTCCACAATCGACGAGGCCGGGGCCGGGGACGGCACGGACGGCGCGGAACTGGCCCCCGCCTCGTCCGTCGGACTCGTGTCAGGGTCCGTCGACACGGCCACCCTGCGCGACCCCTCCGGGGACGCTGCCCGCGAGGAGGCGGCCGGCCACATCAAGCCGCGCACAGCCTTCACCGAGGAGATGCGCGAGGCCGGATACGAGATCCTAGCCCCCCAGATGTCGCCGATTCACTTCCGCTTCCTCACCCCGCTGTTCGCCAGCGCGGGGCTGAAAGTGCGCGTCCTGGAGCACACGAGCCGCACCTCCATGGAAGTCGGGCTGAAGTACGTCAACAACGACTCATGCTATCCGGCGATCGTCGTCATCGGCCAGCTTCTCGACGAGTTCATCTCCGGGCGCGCCGACCCCGACCGTACCGCCGTGGGCATCACGCAGACGGGCGGCATGTGCCGCGCCAGCAACTACGCGGCCCTCCTACGTAAGGGCCTGCGTGACGCCGGATACCCGCAGGTGCCGGTCATCGCGCTGTCCGTCCAAGGTATCGAGGACAACCCCGGCTTCCACCTGGGGATCCCCCACATCCACAAAGCGATCCAGGCCTTCGTCATCGGCGACGCCATCCAGTCGATGCTGCTGCGCGTGCGCCCCTACGAGGCCACGCCCGGCTCCGCAATGGAGCTGTACCGCACGTGGGACGCCTACGTCCAGGAGTGGATCACCTCGGGACGTGTGGAGGCCCTCGGTGGGAGCGTCTCCTATGGGAAGATCATCCGCGAGTGCGTGCGCGCCTTCGACGCCCTGCCCCTGCGCGACACCCCGCGCAAGCCGCGCGTCGGCCTCGTCGGTGAGATCCTCGTGAAGTTCCACCCCGACGCCAACAACCACGCCGTCGATGTCATCGAGGCCGAGGGCTGCGAGGCCGAACTGCCTGGCCTCATGCAGTTCTTCCACAACTCCGTGGCGACCGCCGCGTGGGACAAGGAGAACCTGGGTATCGACGGCAAGCAGCGCTACATCATGCCGATCGTCCTGTGGGCGCTCAAGAAGTACGAGAAGCCCGTGCATCGCGCGTTCGCGGCCACGAACGGCAAGTTCGAGCCGCACCGGCCCATCGAAGAGATGATCTCTCGCTCCCAGGACATCGCGCGCCTGGGCAACCAGGCCGGCGAAGGCTGGTACCTGACCGCCGAAATGGTCGACATGATCGAACACGGCTGCCCGAACATCATCTGCGCCCAGCCGTTCGCGTGCCTGCCCAACCACGTTGTCGGCAAGGGCATGTTCCGCGCGCTGCGCACCCGCTACCCCGAGGCAAACATCGTGGCCGTCGACTACGATCCGGGTGCCTCCGAAGTCAACCAGCTCAACCGCATCAAGCTCATGCTCGCCACCGCCCTGCAGGACCCCCAGGCGCGTGACGGCGACGTCTTGCAGCTGGTCGACGTCGAAGAGCCGACGTCGTGCGGCGGGTCCGGCTCCGTCATGCTCGGCATGCCGACCATCCCGACGAGGCGCGCCGCCTTCCGCTGAGCGTTTCGCCTCGCCCCCCACGCGCGTCCGTTCGCGAGGCCGACGCGGCCTACACCGTCAAGCTTCCGTGCGCGATCTCAAAGCCCGCCGACGCCCAGCCCGTGCTGTACGACAGACGCACCGAGACCTCGCGGATGCCCGAGGACGGCCAGGGCACCTCAAGGAAGCCCGTCTCGCCCGGCGCGACATCCAGGGACGCCGAATACTCCCACGTTTCGCGGCCCTCCTCGACCACGTGGCACAGGAACTCCAGATCCGACGTGGACGTGAACGTCATGTGGTTGCGTACCGTCACCCCCGAATACGAGGGCGCCACCGTCACCGGCGCGTAGTGCAACTCCTCGCCTCGCACCTTGCGCAGGTCCGGGAAACGCGCCTGGGAGTACTCCGGGCGCGTCGGATCGAGAGCGTGGGCGGCGCGTACCTCGTCCTCCTCGTCCCCGATCACCCAGGCGATGACGCTCGGGTGCGCGCGATCCCGACGTATCGCGGCCTCGATGGCCTCGTTGCGTGCCACCCCCGGGCCGTACAGGTTTGACGCGCAGTCGATGACGTACAGGCCGTACTCGTCGGCCAGATCCAGGAATCGGGCGTGCCCGGGCGCTTCAGCGATCACGACCGTGTTGACGCCGTGGCGCTTACACCACACGATGTCGTCGAGCATCTCCGGGATGTTGACGGCCAGGCCCGTGCGCCCGTCGCACTCGTTGCGGGTCACTCCCCGCAGGGCCAGCGCCTTGCCCGCCAGGCTCACCCCCTGGGAGGTCGCCTCAACGTCGCGGAAGCCGAGGTCAAGGGAGACCGTGTCCTTGACCCCCTCCTCGTCGCGCAGCGTCACGATCAGCCGGTACAGCGCCGGCTCCTCCGCGCTCCACGGGATCACGTCCAGACCCCGCGCGGTCACAACCTCATCAGGAGAAGCGACCGCAGACCACAGCTTCTCCTGCTCGGTCTCGTTCACGAGCGCGGCGTGAACCTCGACACCGCCCGTCGTTTCAACCCGCAGCGTCAGCGCGCCCGCGCGACCATCGTGGGACGCCACCGGCACCACGTCCACGATGTGCGCCGGAGGCCTGGCCTCCAACGACACCTCGCGGAACAAACCGTGGCAGCACATCGGCGAATCCATCAGCAACACGACGAGCGTATGCGAGTGAGTAGGCTGCAACGCGCCGGTCACGTCGAAGGCCGCAGGAATGAAACCGTCCGCGCAGAAACCAACGAACGTTCCATCAACCCACGCGTAGAGAGGGCCGGAGAAGCCGCCGAAAGTCAGCGTCATCATCCATCCGCGCTCAACCGCCTCCTTCAATGGGGCATCGAAGATGAACTCGCGGCGCAGAATCGAGGCGTGCACCAGGTCGGAGGGCTCTTCGTCGCCGACACGGGAGGCGTCCTCCTCGCGGGCCTGACCCTCACCGCGCATCCACGAGCCGTCCAGCTCGAGGACGCCGGGCACAGACGTCGCGCTGAAATTCTGATGAGTGGGAGCACAACGAATCAGCTCCGAAGCGGTGCCAGTGGCACCGGTAACCTGCCAGGTGCTCGACAGCATCTGAAGTGGCCTGCGTGACCTCCACGTCGCGTGCACCGTCAGGCGGTTCACCGACGCCACCGGGTCCCGCAGCCATGCAATGTCTGGTTCCGGGATGTGCTTCATGTAATAAAAGTACCATTTAATTTTTAGTCACGAAATGGCAATTTTTCTGAAATGCAGGTAAATGTGCATTGACATGCGCAATAAGTGTGGGTGGCAAACGGGACGTGGACCATATTGTGGGACTTCTGTTCCTGCGCGTGGGCAAAAAGCCGCTCCCCGTGGGGCCGTGTGCGCATAAGGCACCCCGGCCTCGTCCCTGAGAAAAGGAACGAGGCCGGGGCTGATGCGTGACGCGAGGCGTACCCCGCGCAGACGTCGCGCTTACTTTGATGCCGACTCGCGATCTGCGTCGCGCGTGATCTTACGGGCAAAGCCGTACAGCAGCCACGTCGCACCCGCGAAGAACGCGATGCCCAGCACGTTCGCAATTGGTGTGTAGCCGTCGCCGATGAACGGCAGCGCCAGCGGGGAATCCGAACCCGTCGCACCCGCGATGCCCGCGTAGATAACGCCGAACAGGGACTCGCCCACGATCAGACCCGTCGCAGCCAGCGTGCCGAAACGCTTCGCGCGCTCCGCGTCCGCCTGCTTGGATGCCCACCTGTTGTGCAGGAAGCCAATCAGGCCGCCGATCGGGATCAGGATCGTGAGGGAAACAGGCAGGTAAATACCCATGCCGACCGCCAGCGGAGGCAAGGCCAGCTTACCCTTCGACGCGGGGCGCAGAACCTCGTCGATGATGATGACGACAACGCCGATCGCCGCGCCAATACCCAGGAGCTTCCAGTCGATACCGCCGCCGAGCACGCCCTTCGCAAGCGAAGAAATCAGCGAGGCCTGCGGAGCTGCAAGCGCATCCGGGCCAGCGCCCGGCGCACCCTGGAAACCAAAGGAGTTCTGCATGAGCCCCAGGACCGGAGGAATAATCAGCGAACCAAAGACAACGCCGATGACCAGGGCGACCTGCTGCTTCCACGGGGTCGCGCCCACCAGCTGGCCGGTCTTCAGATCCTGCAGGTTGTCGTTCGCGATCGTTGCAATACAGAACACGATCGCGGACGTGAACAGCGTGTACGCGATGAGCGCCGTGTTCTCCTCCGTCGTCGAACCGCGGCCGTGCACCGCCAGGATGACGACCGCCGTGATGACGACGACCAGCAGGCCGACGCCCGACACCGGCGAGTTCGACGAACCAATGAGGCCCGCCATGTAACCGCAGACGGCCGCGACCAGCAGACCCGCAATAAGGATAAAGAGAACCGAAACAGCGATCAGGACCGCCGTGTTGTGCTCGATCTGCGTGCCGCGCATAAACCACCACAGCAGGCCGGCGATCGGAATCATGGCCACGAAGATGGAGACGATGACCCACTTGCCGGGGATGTCCTGCTCGGTGCGGTCGATTTGCGCGCCGTTCTCCTTGGTGCTGCGAGAGGCGCGCAGCGACTCCGACATGCCGCGGACAATCGGGCCCATGATCTTGATGAGCGTCCAGATGGCGGCGACAGCCATGACGCCCGCACCGATGAAACGCACGTCCGTCTTGAAGACCGTCGACAGGGCGTCAGTCAGGTCCTTGGCGCCCTCCAGCTGGCCATTCGCGTACAGGGGCAGCAAGACGCCGTAGGAAATCACCATGCCGATGAGCATTGCGACGCCCACCGTCATACCGACCAGGTGGCCCACGCCGATCAGAGCGAGGGACAGGGAGGTGGAGAGCATCGTGCCCGTCGAACCGATCTTGAAAGCGGTACCGACCTCGGAGGCCGTCACCTTCAGGTAGCCGAACAGAGCCATCGCCGCCGAGGCCAGAGCGCCCCAGGTGATCGCGAGCAGGCCGCGCTTGTTGTCCTCGCCGGAATCCGTCGAATCGCCAACCTTGAGGATCTCAGCGCCGGCCACGCCCTCGGGGTAGGGCAGGTCCGAGCCCGTCACGAGCGCGCGACGCAGGGGGATCGAGTACATGACGCCCAGCGAACCGCCGACCGCGCACACGAACATGGTCTGCCAGTAGGGGAAGCCGCTCCACCAGCCCACAATCACGAGGCCGGGGAGGACGAAGATGACAGCCGACAGCGTGCCCGCCGCCGACGCGATCGTCTGGACGATGTTGTTCTCCTGGACCGTGTGGTCGCCCCAGAAGCGAAGGACAGCCATCGAGATGACGGCCGCCGGGATCGAGGTCGCGAAGGTCAGGCCGACCTTCAGGCCCAGATACACGTTCGCAGCCGTGAACACCAGCGTAATAATGCCGCCGATGATGATGCCGCGCAGGGTCAATTCTTTGAGCGACGTTTGCTTCGTCGCAGTTGGCGCAGACACGAAAAATCCTTTCGCTGCCTTGAATAGATACCCTGCAAGAGTAGTGCATTTATGAGTGGGCGTGAATGGTATGCGGTTACTTAATCTCGTTTTCAACCGTTCTCAATGCCGAGGTCGCGCTCGTTTTGCGAACCGCATGTGATCTTGGGGCGTGTGGCCCTGCTCCCAGGCTGCTGTGTGGCCCTGCTCCCAGCCCGCCCGGTCGATTTGCGCTGCCCGGGGTGTTCTGTAGTAGAGTATCCGGGTAAGGTAGCGTGTCCGAGCGGCCGAAGGTGCAGCACTCGAAATGCTGTGTGGTGTCACAGCCACCCTGGGTTCAAATCCCAGCGCTACCGCCACTGCCGCCCGGCCCCATTGGGGCCGGGCGGTTTTGTTATGCCGAGGTGGCGTGTATGCGTGGGGTGCTTGTGGCGCCGCTGGTGTTCCGGGCGCCGCTTGTGTGTTTGGACCGGGCTGCGCCGTGGGCGGCGGCCCGCCCGCGAGCCGTCTGCGCTGCGAGCTTCGCTCGGTGTGTCGGCTCGTTGTTTGGTCATGCGTTGGGTTGCTGCATGTGGCCTAGTTCTGGCTGTCAATCATGAATTTCGCATGCAATTCCCCTGATTGTATTTCAGGTATTGAAATCTAATCGTTGATATTCTGCGGTTCTTGGGCTTGTGTTGGTTCGTGCTGTGGGGGGAATTGCATGCGAAGTTTGGCTGGCGGTGGCCCTGCAACCCAAGCTGGCCCTGCCGCCGCCCGCGGGCGTCGCGGCCGGGTTCCTGTGGTTCCTCGGGTGCCCTTTACACCTGTCGCGCTTGGAGTGCTGTTGTGTCGGCTGGTTCGTTTTCTGCCTTGTGTTCGGTACAAAATTCTCCCTGCTCAGTGTTGTGCTGACCAAAGCGGTACAAAACTCTCCTTGTGTGGGCAAAACGTGCCGAATAGGGCCATTTCGGGTGTGCGTGGAGAGTTTTGTACCGGATATGCGGTGAGAGCGGGTGTGCGTGGAGAGTTTTGTACCGGAGGGGCCTGGCTGGCGTAGTTCTTGTGCCAGTTGGCGGGCTATGGCAGTGCTCTGGCATTGTTCATGGGCACTGTGGTTGGGCGCTTCGTGCTCGCGGCGTTCCCCGTGCCGGTGGTGGTGGTTTTGCGGCATTAGAAGCTGACTGGCGGTGTATCTTCGGCATGTCGCACCTCTCATGATGTAATTTCCCCGTTTGGTGGCGGTGAGCTCGCGGTTTGTGGTGGTGTTGTGGTCAACGTGCAGACCCATTGGGTAACACGAGTCCAAAAACGGTTGTTTTGGCGCAATGGGTCTACGGTTTGGCGGAATCGGCGTCTGTCGTGGTGTGTTGTTCGCACGTGAACCCACTATGGTGAGCGGTAACCCGCAATATCACACGCAAACCCGCTATGCGGAGCGTGGGCGGGACTGCCCACGCGCATGTCATCGGGTTAACGTGCGCATGAAAGGTCCCAGACCGCCACCTGTCGGGTTAACGTGCGGGTGGATGCTGGCGTGCCCTGGCGATATGTCGCGTACTGCGGGCAGGCTCGCAAGCCTCCGCACCTCCAGGAATACGCCAGAGGCGGGACCCCGAAGGATCCCGCCTCTCGTTGTGTGCGGCGGCCGGACAGCAGTCCTCGAACCTCGGCCTGCAGCAAGCAGCCTGACATGCGGTCGCGTCAGGCGCGAACGCTCAGTTCTTCCACCAGCCCTTGACGGTGTCGATGGCCTGCGTGCCTAGGTCGGACAGCGCGGAGTGTGCGTTGACCAGGCCGGAGGACAGGCGGGCTGCCTGGAAGCGGGAGGCAACGTTCTCCCAGTTCACCAGGTTCCACCAGGCCTTGACGTAGTCGGCCTTGACGTTGAGGTAATCCAGGTAGAAGGCGTGCTCCCACATGTCGATCATGAGCAGCGGCACGGTTGCGACCGGGATGTTGCCCTGCTGGTCGGTCATCTGGTAGGTCACGAGGCGCTTGCCGACGGTGTCCCACGCGAGGACGGCCCAGCCGGAGCCCTGCAGACCCAGGGCGGCGGCGGCGAACTGAGCCTGGAAGGACTCGAACGAGCCGAAGAACTCGTTGATGGCGGCGCCGAGCTCGCCCTCGGGGCGTGAGGCGCCCTCGCCGGTCATGTTGGTCCAGAAGATGGAGTGGTTGGTGTGGCCGCCGAGGTTGAAGGCCAGGTTCTTCTCCCACAGGTTGATGGCAGCGAAATCGCCGGCCTCGCGGGCGGCGGACAGCTTCTCGAGGGCGGCGTTCGCGCCGGCCACGTAGTTGGCGTGGTGCTTGTCGTGGTGCAGCTCCATGATGCGCCCGGAGATGTGGGGCTCGAGAGCGGAGTAGTCGTAGGGCAGGTCGGGCAGGGTGTAGACGGTCATGATGCTCCTTTGGGGCGTCGTGCGCGATTTGCTGATGACACTAGCGTAGTCCTTTAGTCCCATATTGCGAAGGGGTTGTGTGTCACCTTTCGCGCAGTGCGATCAACGACGAGGCCGGGGCTCGGCCACCCGACCACGCCCCGGCCTCGTGAAAAAGAGGGATCAGGCCTTGGTGTGCAAGCGGCGCACGAGCGCGGAAGCCCCGACGACGATCCACGCGATGAGGGAGCCCAGGATGACGCCGAAGATGCCGGACAGGAGGGTTTCGACCAGCCAGGTCACGAAACCGCCGGCCGACGCGACCGCGTGCTCGGCGGCCTCGAGGACGTGGTGGAAGACGGGCACACCGACCTCGGCGAGGTTCGCGATGACCAGGTGACCGCCGACCCACAGCATCGCGACCGTGCCGACGACACCGATGACGCTGAAGATGTGCGGCATGACGCGCACGATCGTGCGGCCGACGTTGTCGACGGGTCCGGGGCGGTTGTCCTCGGGCTTGATGGCATCCTTGGCCAGGTGAAGGCCGAAATCGTCGGCCTTCACGAGCACTGCGACGAGGCCGTAGACGAAGAACGTCATGAAGAAAGCGACCCCGATGAGGACGGCGACGCGGATGACGCCAGTCTCGTTGGACAGGCCGGCCATGGACACGAGCATGATTTCGGCGCTGAGGATCAGATCGGTGCGGGTCGCGGAAGAGACGATTCCCTTCTCGAGCTCCTCGGGGAAGGCCGCGCCGCCCTCCTCGTACTCCTCGTGGTGGCCGGGCAGCCAGCCGAGCTTCTCGAGGACCTTCTCGCCACCCTCGAAGCATAGGTACGCGCCGCCCACGACCAGTAGGAACGGCAGAACCTGAGGGGCCAGCCATGTGAGGAGGAGGGCGATCGGTAGGATGATGAAGAGCTTGTTGATGAGAGAACCGCGCGCGATCTTCGCGATAATCGGCAGCTCGCGCGACGGGCTCAGGCCCGACACGTACTGGGGCGTGACAGCCGTGTCGTCGATGACGACGCCCACCGCCTTCGAGGAGGCTTTGACGGCGTTTGCCGCGACGTCGTCGATTGACGAGGCCGTGACCTTCGCGAGGGTCGCGATATCGTCGAGCAACGCGACAAGTCCACCGGACATCGGGTTTCCTCCTCTGAGCTGGGCGTGAGGCTCCTGGTTGGGTACCCGCGCATTGTACGCGTGGGGATAGGCTTGAGTCATGACGACTTTCGTACCCGTCCCCGCCCTCGACCGTGACCTGATTGGGCGCCTGCGCGCCGACGTGATTGCTTCGGCGTGGACTGTTGAGAATCTTCAGAATCTGCTCAGCCAGGGCGCGATGTCGGCGCTGATGCGCGACTCGCGTCTGCCCGCGCTTGTGGAGCTTGTGGGGTCATCCGATCCTGCTGCGGTCCTCACGCGCTTCTTTATCCTCGGCCAGCCTGAGCGTGCTGCGGCCCTGAGTGAGGCGCTCCCGACCTTGGGTGCGGAGGGCTTGGAGGCCCTCGGCCTCGCGGCCACCATCGACGAGGCCGAGGCCGCCTCCACTCTCACGGCGTCCCGCGCGTGCGGTGCGCCCAAGCATGAGCCCAAGGAAGAACGTGAGGAGGCCTCGGCCCCGAAGACGCCGAGCCTGCCGACCATGCGCGACCCCGACGAGGACGCGCCCGAGACCGAGGTCGTGGAAGACTCGTGGATGCGCGCCCTGTTCGACCTGCGTCCCCACGCCGCGACCCTGCCGGGTGGCGACCACGAGTGGTGGGTGGTCTCGGACCTGGGGGAGGTGCAGACCGGCAAGCCGCTGGCCGACGACCACGTGCTCGGCATCGGCGGCGCGACCCTGACCCTGCTGGAGATGACGGTGCGCGAGCAGGTTGATTCGGCCCTCGATGTGGGCTGCGGCTGCGGCATCCAGGCCCTCTACCTGGCCACGCACGCGGGCCGCGTGGTGGCGACCGACCTGTCGGCGCGCGCGTGCGCGCTCACCCAGTTCAACGCAGCCCTCAACGAGGCCGTCATCGACGTTCGCGAGGGCTCCCTCTTCGAGCCCGTCGAGGGTGAGACCTTCGACCTCATCGTCACCAACCCGCCCTTCGTGATCACGCCGGACTCGGTGCGCGGCGCGGCCGGCCTGCTCGAGTATCGCGACGGCGGCATGGACCGTGACAACCTGATCCGCGCGGTCCTGCGCGGCGCGCCCGCGTGCATGAACGAGGGCGGCACCCTGCAGATGCTCGCCAACTGGGAGATCCCCGCCGACCGCAACCCGGACACTCAGTGGTCGTGGCGCGTGGATTCGTGGTGTGATGGTCTGCCGGTGGACGCGTGGGTCGTCCAGCGCGATGTCCTCGATCCTGCCCGCTACGTGGACATGTGGATTCGCGACTCGGGCGGCCAGCTCATGGACCGCGCCGACTACGAGCGGGCCTTCACCTCGTGGCTGGCCGACTTCCGCCGCGCGGGCACGGGCGCGATCGGCATGGGTTTCGTGGCGCTGCGCAGACTCAACGAGGCCGAGGCCGCCTCGGGCGGTAAGCGCGCCTACGACCTGTCCCTCGATGGACACGCTCCGCGCGGGCGCGACGTGGCGTGGGCGCTGGCCTCGCTGCGCGCCCCGGAGCTGTGGGACACCGCGCTGACGCGCGCCTCGGACGTGCGCGAGGAGCGCCACTACGTGCCGGGTAGCTCGGATCCGGAGCTGCTGATCCTGCATCAGGGCGGGGGACTGGGCCGTTCCGTGCCGGTCTCCTCGGCAGTGTCCGCGGTCGTGGGGGCCTCCGACGGGGAGCTGACGGTCGGGCAGATCGTGGCGGCCGTCGCGATGCTTACCTCCGCCGAGGTGGACGACGTGCGCGCCGAGGTCGAGGCGCCCCTGCGTGACCTGATCCGCTGGGGGTTCTTGACGTACTGAGCGGTGTTGTGTGCGTGGGCG
>ERZ772918.320-NODE-320-length-36027-cov-13.7656_pt1 | contig 36027 bp, 27 predicted proteins | sample MGYA00512118_ERZ772918 | MGnify/ENA primary metagenome ERZ772918 (study PRJEB29015, sample SAMEA2737939) | human oral metagenome | biome: human oral; feature: human-associated habitat; material: dental | place: China | collected 2135 ... | reverse complement strand
CCGCTTCAACCGCATCGCCCACAACCTGGCCACCGACGTGTGGACCTACATCTCCCTGGGCTACTTCCGCCAGCGCCTGAGCGCCCAGGGCTCCACCGGCTCCTCCACCATGCCGCACAAGGTCAACCCGATCCGCTTTGAGAACGGCGAGGCCAACCTGGAGATCTCCTGCGCCCTGCTGGACTCCCTGGCCGCCACCCTGGTCACCTCCCGGCTCCAGAGGGACCTGACCGACTCCACCACCCAGCGCAATATCGGAGTGGCCCTGGGCCACTCCCTGCTGGCCATTGACAATATCCGACGCGGCCTGGCCGGGCTGGACGTGGACCACGCCCGCCTGACCGAGGACCTGGAGGCCACCTGGGAGGTCCTGGGCGAGCCGGTCCAGCAGGCCATGCGGGCGGCCGCCGTGGCCGGGGCCACCGGCATGGCCGACCCCTATGAGCGCCTCAAGGAGCTCACCCGTGGCCGGAAGGTCACGCCGGAGGCCATGCGCGCGTTTATCTCCGGCCTGGGTATGCCCGACGACGTCGAGGCGCGCCTGCTGGCGCTGACCCCCGCCACCTACACGGGGCTGGCGGCGCAGCTGGTCGCGCACCTGGAGGACTGAGGCGCGGGGCCCGGCTGGTTGGAGGGCTGGGGCGCGGGACCTTGCCGTTTGTGGGCGACTGGGGCGCGAGGCTGACCGACTACTCGTCTGGGGCCACCGCGGCCGACGCCGTCGGACCTACGCGGGAGGGGCCGTGGAGTCCCGGACCACCAGCTGTGAGGGGACCTCCACCACGGGACCGACCTCGATCCCCAGCGCCAGGCGGGCGGCGGCCTCACCCACCCCGGCGAAGTCCAGGCGCACGGTGGTCAGGGCCGGGACCATGCCGACGGCGTGGGGGTGGTCGTCCACGCCCACCACCGACACGTCCCGCGGCACCTCGACCCCCTCGCGGGCGAGCCCTGCGACCAGGCCTATTGCCAGGTCGTCGTTGCCGCACAGGACGCCTGTGGCCCGCGACGCCCGCACGGCTGCGGCGGAGCGCAGCCCCGTCTCCACGGACCAGCCAATGGCCACGGGCTCGCTGGCCCTCAGGTGGCGCTGGGCCAGGACCCTGCGCCACCCGGCCAGGCGGGGGTCGGGGTGCCCCGCGCTCGGTACGCCCACGTAGGCCAGGCGCTCGTGCCCCAGGTCGCACAGGTGGTGGGTCGCGGTCATGGCCCCGGCATAGTCGTCTGTCCAGGCCCGAGGCGGCTCCTCGTGCCCGGCGCCCGGGCGGCCCCCGGCGATCGCCACGGGCAGGTCCACGGGCAGGTCCTCCAGGGCCGCCACGCTGACGGAGTCGAACTCCAGGAGGACGACGCCGTCCACGCGCCCGTCCAGGGCCCGGGAGAGGATCTCGCGCCGTCGTTGTGAGCCGCCGCTCAGGACGTGGATGGAGAGGTCCGCGCCAAGCTCCTCGGAGGCGGCCACCACCCCCGAGACGGTCGCCCAGTACCCGGTCCGGCTAATGTCCGTGGACAGGACCAGGAGGTGGGCCCGGTCGGTGGGAGGGCGGTAGCCCAGGTCCTGGGCGGCCTCCTGCACCCGCCTGAGGGTGGGGGAGGGGCTCGGGTGGCCCCGGCCCAGGGCCCGCGAGGCGGTCGCCTTCGAGGTCCCGGCGCGGGCGGCGACGTCGGCGAGCCGGGGCGGGAACCATGGGCGCCTGGTCGTGCTCACGTGGCACCTCCCCTGACGTCGTCCCCGTGGCCGGGGGTGCCCGCCTGACTGCGGACCCCCTCTCAGGGTACGTGAGCTGACCCGGGGCCGTTTCACGTGGAACGGGGCTGGCGCGTCCACCACCCCGTAGGCGGCCGCTGACCGGGCCGTTTCACGTGGAACGGTGCCGCTGGGCCCAGCCCTGGCCCGGCGTGCCTGCTGCCTGTGCTCGGGAGCTACCTGTGGGGATCGAGCTCACGGCCCGGTCCCGGTCCGCCCCTACTGCCTGCACCTCCGGTAGGCACGGATATTGTGACAGGCGAGAGCCTGGCCCTGCCCCCTACTGCCTGCGCGCCTTGTCGAGGTCGGCGAGGCTGCCCTCGGTGGTGGTCGAGGAGGACAGGTCCGTCTGGAGCAGGACACGCTGCCCGCGCTGGAGGGCCAGGGTGTCGCGGCCGTCCCCGTCCCAGTCGCCGACGTGGACGGCGTCGCTGGGCCTCCCCAGGGACACCGCGGCCACCACGGGAGCGTGAGTGCGGTTCTCGTTGTAGAAGACCACGCGGGTCCCCAGCCGGACCGCGTAGGACACGGTGCCGTCCCCGTCCCAGTCGCCGCGCAGGATGGTGGCCCGCGGGTTGTCCTTCTGGACGGCCACGAACGACGGGAGCTCCTCCTGCTGGGGGCTGAGGGCCTCGATCCTCCACGTCGTCGCCTGCTCCTCCTCCCCGGTGACGGGCTGACCGTCCCCGGAGGACAGGGCCAGGCCGCTGAGCTTGGAGCGCATACGCACCCCGCCCTCCACCGACAGGACGTGCCACCGGTACCGGCTGCCCGCAATGTCTGTCCCGGTGCCCGCTGCCGCGGTGGCCACCAGGCCCCCACCCGCGTAGCCGTTCGCCGAGGCCGCCCCCAGCACGGCCCCCGATGGCGAGCTGAGGACGTAGGTGAGGTCGTCCTGGCGACGTAGGTGCCAGTGGGTGTCCTCGCCGGTGGAGGTGCTCAGCGTGACGCCCCCGCTCCCCAGGGTCAGAGCCCGGCCCTGCGGGTCGAGGACGCGGACGTCGCCGTCGGGCTGCACCTGGGCGGGGGTGCGGTAGTAGGTGTGGACGTAGTCGATGTCGAAGGAGGCCGGCAGGGCGGGGTCGTGGGCGCGGCCCAGGTGCCCCTCCAGGCTGAGGACCACGTGCCGGGACATGCGCCACAGGGAGGGGTCGGGGGCGGGCAGGCGCCAGGCCAGGTGGCGGTCCCAGTAGAGGAGTACCTCCCCCTCCCGGCGCTCGACGCCGTAGAGGTGGTAGTCCGCGGAGACGTCCTCGGCGCTGGCGTAGGTGTGCCCGCCGAAGGACCTGTGGTCGGCCTCGGTATTGCCCGGCCAGATGTGCATGGCGGAGGTCATGGCGTGGAGGTCGAAGGTCTCCTGGACGTCGATCTCCGGGTTCGGGTCGGCTGCCAGCGCGTTCTGGCCGTCGAGGTTGGAGGACTGGAGCCAGGCCGCCGAGAGCACGTGGGCGGCCGAGGGCAGCGCCCTGGCGCGGACCTCCACGTAGCTGCACACGCCGGGGGTGTCGAAGACCGACTCCACGGCACCGAAGGTGTGGTCCCTGCCCTCGTGGTGCTCGGCCCGGGCCCACAGGTGCAGGACGCCGTCGGAGGCCTCGGCGTTCTCGTCACGGAAGGCCCCGACGCCGGAGGCCGGGTACCACAGCCCCTTGTGCCAGCGTGAGGGGTCCAGGGGGGTGTCGAAGTTGTCGCTGAGGGAGTCACTGAGGGTCCACTCCTCCAGGTTGACGTCGGTGGCCCCCGCCCCCACCTCCTGCGCACGGGCCTGGGAGGGCAGGAGAAGAGGCAGGCCGGTCAGGGCCGCCGCGGACAGGATGGCGTTACGTCGGGTCAGCGTCATCGTTCATGCTCCTTTGCACGGGCCGGTGGTACGTGCAGACTAGGCTCTGCCGGACGCGCAGGGAAGAGGGCCGCGGGAGTGCGTGAAACAGGCGTTTCACAGGTTGTGGACAGGCTGTCCGGCCCCTATCTACGGTAGGTGGCACCGTTTTAAGAGGGGGCCGGTGTGGGTCACCTCGTCCTGGAGGTCTCCATGACTGCGATGACTGCGTCCGCCACGCCCGGACCGCCTGCCCGCCCAGACGGCGGGGACGCCTCGGTGGTACCTACCTCGGTGGCCCCCGCTCCGGCGCCGGTGGTCCCAGTGGCGCCTGCCCCGGCGTCCGCCCCAATGCCGACGTCCTCGGCGCCGTCGGCCCCGGTGGAACCTGCCTCGGCCCCGCCCGCCCCGGCGCCTGCCACCCGCCCCTGGGCCCTGGCCGGCTGCCAGCACGGCTGGATGCGTACCCTCCGCCCCGGCGAGGAGGTCGTCACCCCCACCGCCGCCCTCGTCCTGTCCGACGCCGGCTGGCAGGGCGCCGTCGCCGGGCTCACCGCCTACCGCCGGGCCCTGCGTGAGCGCACGGCACCGACCACCGCGCCCGCGCCCGTCGTCTTCAACGACTACATGAACACCCTCATGGCCGACCCCACGGAGGAGCGCCTGGCCACCCTGGTGCCCGCCGCCGCCCGGGCTGGCGCGGAGGTCTACTGCATCGACGACGGCTGGCACTCCGACGAGGAGGACGGGGCCTGGTGGGACGCCGTCGGCGCCTGGGAGCCTTCCGCCCGGCGCTTCCCCCACGGCCTGAGGGCCACCCTGGACCTCATCCGGGCTGAGGGCATGGTGCCGGGCCTGTGGATCGAGCCCCTCGCCGTCGGGGTGCGCAGCCCCCTGGCCAGAAGCCTCCCCGAGGAGGCCCTCATGCGCCGCGACGGCCAGCTCCTCGTGGAACAGGGCCGCCTGCGCCTGGACATGCGCCACCCCGCCGCACGGGACCACCTCGACGCCGTCGTGGACCGCATGGTCGGCTACGGCATCGGCTACCTCAAGGTGGACGACAACTACTCCGTGGGCACTGGCCCGGACGCCGGGGCCGACTCCGCCGGGGACGCCCTCATGGAGCACTCCCGGGCCTGGGTGCGGTGGCTGGCCGACCTGGGGCGGCGCCACCCGGACCTGGTGGTGGAGAACTGCGCCTCGGGCGGCATGAGTACGGACTACGCCCTCCTGGCCTCCGCTCGCCTCCAGTCCACCTCCGACCTCCAGGACCCCCTGCGCTACCCGCCCGTGGCCGCCAACGCCCCCCTGGCCGTGCTGCCCGAGCAGGCCGCCAGCTGGGGCTACCCGCAGCCGGGGATGAGCGACGAGGAGATCGTCTACACCCTGGTCACCTCCCTGGCCGGCTCCCTCTACCTCTCAGGGCACCTGGACCGCATGAGCGCCCACCAGGTAGCCCTCGTGCGCGCCGCCACCGACCTGGCCAAGGACCTGCGCACCCACCTGTGCCAGGACGTCCCCTGGTGGCCCGCGGACGTGGCCGGCTGGAACGACCCCTGGGTGGTGGCCGCCCGGGCCACCTCCCCGGGCGGGCGCGAGGGGCTCCTCCTCGTGTGGCACCGCCCCGGCCTGGGACCCCGGACCCCGGAGCTCCACCTGCCCTCCCTGGCGGGGTGCGACGTCGAGCAGGTCTACCCGCCCCGCGACCTCGTCCCCGACCCCGGCCTGCACGTCGAGCCCGGTGACGACGGCCTACGCCTCGCCGTCCCAGCTAGCGCAGGCACCACCCACCCCACTGCCCGGGCCTACCTGGTCCGGTCCCACCACTGCGTCAATGACGCCGCATGAATGGAGAAACCTCATGAACCGCACCCCTCTCACCGCCCTGACCACCCCCGTCACCCGGCGTACCTCCCTGGCCCTGGCCACCTCCCTCGTGGGCGCCCTGGCCCTCGCCTCCTGCTCCGACCCAGGCAGCGAGACCACGACCCAGTCCGGCCCGGCCTCCTGGCCCTCCGCCACCGACAAGCTCGACGGCGTCGAGCTCACCTTCTGGGCCGCCCAGTCCTCCGCCAAGATCCCCCAGAACGTGGTCAAGGCCTTCCAGGAGGCCACCGGTGCGAAGGTCTCGATCGTCACCATCCCCGACCCCTACGAGCAGGGCGTCCAGACCAAGGTCGCCACCGGGGACCTGCCCGACCTGGCCATGTGGCAGCCCACCACCTCCCAGCTGCTGAGCCTGGGCGCCAAGGAGCGTCTCCAGCCCCTGGACGGCGCCCCCTGGGAGGCCGCCACCGACGCCAGCGTCCTGGGCGCCGGAGGCACCCTGGACGGGAAGCGCTACGCCGCCTTCGTCTCCGCCCCCTCCGTCATGGGCGTCTGGTACAACAAGAAGGTCTTCGAGGCCAACGGCGTCACGGTCCCCAAGAGCTTCGAGGAGCTCCTCACCACGGCACGCTCCCTCAAGGCCAAGGGCGTCACCCCCTTCTACGAGATGGGCGGGGAGTGGTGGGCCTCCTCCTGGCCGTGGTCCTCCTGGCCTTCCCCGTCATCGGGATGCTCCGTCGTCGAGAGAGGAACATGGCATGAACCGCCTCAAGCGTGGGATCCAGCCCGTGGCCGCGGTGCTCCTGGCGGCCGTCCTGGTGGGAGTGCCGCTGTGGACGGTCCTGGTCACCGCGGGCAAGTCGCAGGCCGAGGCTCTCAGCCCGGACCTCTCCCTGCCCTCTGACTGGCAGCTGTGGGACAACGTCGCCGAGGTCGTCTCCCGTTCCCACATCGGGGCGGCCTTTATCGGCAGCCTGCTGCTCCTGGTGCCTTCCGTGGCGCTCGTGCTCGTCCTGGGGTCCATGGCGTCCTGGGTGCTGGCGCGCCGCTCGGGACGGCTGGCGGCCGTGGTCTACGCCGTCGGCATCTGCGGGATCATCCTGCCGCCGGCCGTGGTGACCCTGGTGCTCCTGCTGCGGCAGCTGGGCCTGGCCGGGACCGCGGTGGGCATGATCTGTGCCTACGTGGGCATGTACCTGTCCACGGTCATCTTCTTTGTCACAGGCTTTGTGCGCACCGTCCCGGTGTCCCTGGAGGAGGCGGCCCGGATCGACGGCGCCGGGCCGCTGCGGGTCTTCCTCACCATTATCCTGCCGCTCCTGCGGCCGGTCCTGGCCACGGCCACCATCCTCATCAGCCTGTACGTGTGGAACGACGTCTTCTACGCCTTCTTCGTGGTGGGCGGGCGCGTGGACACCCTGCCTCTCAACCTCTTCGCGGTGGCGAGCGCAGGGGTGCACCTGAACAACTGGCACCTCATCTTCACCTACGTCCTCCTCATGAGCGCTCCGCTGGTGCTGCTCTTCACGGTGTTCCAGAGGCAGATTATCTCGGGGATCACCTCGGGTGCCGTGAAGTAGAGGTGGATGGGGGTGGAAGGGCGCCGTCGGACCCTACAGGACGGGTTCCTGCCTCGGGGACGTACCTTAGTCATTGGGGACGTACGTCTAGGGTACGTTGCCGAAGACTAAGGTACGTTCCCGGCGGTCAGGGTACGTCCGCGGCGACCGGGGTACGTTCGCGAGGCCGGGGCGCGTTCTGGAGGCAAGGCTGCGTCCCTGGCGGTGGCCGGCCGACGGCGAGCGCTGGCCGACGGCGGGCGCCCCGGTCGGTTTGCAGAACAAACCGACCGGCTGTACCCTGGAGTAGGTTTGCAACACAAATCGATCTGAAGTCAAGACCTAAGGAGTCCGACCATGACCACTGCAAGCGCCTCTGCCGGTACGTCCTCGCCTGCGTCCTCACCTGAGACCGGGGGCCTTGACCCGGCCGCCGCCCTGGCCACCATTAGGACGCAGCGCCAGGCCGTCGTGGTGCGCAGCGACCTCATTCTCATCGCCTGGGGCCTGGCCTGGGTCGTGGGCTACGTCAGCCTGGCCCTGGGGGCGGGCCAGGCCGTCCTGGGCGGCTGCCTGATGGCCGCCGTCATCGTGACCGCCGTCGTCGTCACCCTGGGGGCGCGCGGGATCCGGGGCACCACCTCCCGAACCGGTAGCGTCTACGGGGCGACCTGGCTCGCCGCCATGGGCCTGGTCACCGTCCTGCTGGGTCGGGCTGGGACGGTCCTGTCCGACATTGGCACCGAGCAGGCCCACGAGCTCCTGAGGCTCCTGAGCTCGGGCATCCCCTGCCTGGTGGTGGGAACCATCTACATGGCCAGCGCCATGCTCTGGGAGGAGACCGCCCTGGCCTGGACCGGCGCCTGGATCCTCGCGGTGACCGCCCTGGCCACCATTGTGGGCACGCCCGCCGCCTGGTGGGTCATGGCCGTCCTGGGCGGCGGTGGTCTGCTGGCGGTGGGGCTGGTCCAGCTCGCGATGCGCAAGGCGGTGCGATAATGCTGGACCCCGTTATCCACGCCCAGGCCAGGCTGCGGATTATGGCCACCCTGGCGGCCCTCGCCAGGGGCGACGAGCTCTCCTTCCCCCGCCTGCGCTCCACCCTTGACATGACCGCCGGCAACCTCTCCACCCACCTGAGCAAGCTGGAGGGGGCGGGGTACGTCAGGGTCAACAAGACCTTCAGGGGACGGACCTCCGCCACCTACCTCAGCCTGACCACTCAGGGGCGGCGTGCCTTCGAGGACTACGTCGTCCAGCTCCGGGCCATGCTCGGGTAGGCGTGGTCTGGCCGAGGCGGGCCTGATTGCCCGCTACGAGGCTGGGTTGTGCTGGTAGATGTGGTCTGGGGTGTCCTGGTTGTGTTGGGTGGTCCTAGCTTCCGGGATGTGCGCGGGTGAGGGGACAGGTCGGCGGCGTCGAGCAGGTCTGGCCGCCCTGGCGGTGAGCGCTACCGAGGCCTGCCGACGGCGTCGGGCAGGTGGCCCGCCGACGCCGTCGACCCTGAGCTATCCGCGTGATCCCGTAGGGTCCCAGGGCGCCTCCTGCAAGAGGTCGTGCAACCTGTGGGCCACGCAGTACCCGATCCTGTACGCGACATCCGTTCTCACGGCAAACAAGTACCGTTCTCGCGAGGAACAAGTACCGTTCTCGCGAGGAACAAGTACCGTTCTCGCGGGGGTGGCGGGCTCAGGCCATGGGGTCCCAGCTGGGCAGCAGGACCGGCTCGGCCTCCAGCGCGGAGCGTGTGGCCTGGGGCAGGCGGTCGGCGCGCACGACCACCTGGTAGACGTACTGGTCGAACCAGGAGTCGTTCATGGTCCAGAAGCCCTTCTCCGCCGTCTCCTCGCCCCAGGAGTTCTCCACCCGCCAGCGCCGTGGGGTGCCGTCAACCAGGTCCACGCCGGTCAGGCACATGGCGTGCGTGGGCGCGGACTCGCGCGCCACCAGCCGCTCGGCCTTGGTCATGGACAGCCCCACGCCGTACAGGCCCTCGTAGTCGTGCAGGGCGGCGTCCCACACCCCGGCCTTCTTGTCCCGCTGCTTGGCCACGTCGCAGGCGAACCACACCGGCTCCCCGTCCCGGACGGCCGCCACCGCGGCCGCCTTGACGACCTCCAGGGACGCGGCTACGTGCGTCTGGGGCCCCTGGCCCACCATCGTCTCCGAGCGGTCGATGGCGTAGAGGGTGTCCTGCCGGATCTGCGGACGCGGGTCGTGGACCACCACCACGAACTCGTCCACGTCCGGGGCGTACCTGCGGGCGAACTCGCGTGGCGTCATCGTCCCCACCCGGGTGAACTCCTTGTCCTTGTTGCGGTACTGCCACACGAACCGGCTCGGCGGGGTCCCCAGGTGGATCGCCAGGAGCCGGTAGACGTCCGCCATGGCGGCCTCCCGCAGCTCCCTGACGGCAGTGTCCCGGGCGGGGCCGTCCCCGGCGGGCTCGACGGCGGCCCGGATCCGCAGGGCCGCACGCCGCAGGAGGGTGTCCAGGTGGTCGTTCATGGCCTGGGAGTCCGTGGCCGACTGGGTGTCCGGCATGACGTAGGCGGGCACCATGCCGTACTTGGCCACCAGGTGGGCGAACTCCGGCCACCAGCCGCCGTCACCGGCCGGGGAGGCCAGGTCCGCGACGACCTCCCGGTCCTCCAGGTCCCGGCCGGCCACCATGTCCGCGGTAAAGCGGTTCAGGAAGGCGTTGGCCTTCTCCAGCTTGTCGTGGAAGTAGATGAAGTTCTGGCTCAGGGAGAAGCCCTCCAGCCCCAGATCCTTGATCATGGCCGCCCGCAGGGTGTTCAGGCCGGCAAAGGCCCAGCAGCGGCCCGAGCGCTTCTGGTCGGTGATCGCCGCGTCCGGGATGAGGTCGGAGACCGAGGAGTCGATAGAGGTCAGGACCGCACGGTCCAGGCTGACGGTCTCCACGTCCGTGGTGGCCACGGCGTTGCCCGCCAGGCGGGCGGCGGGGTCGGCCAGGAAGGAGGCGGCGGCGTCGGCCACCCACTGGCTGCTCAGGGGGGTGCTCAGGTTCTGGGTCATGGGGGACATTGTGCCCCGGTGGTGGTCCGGGCGGTGGCGGCTACCCTGGTGCCATGGTGAGCGCGGACGGTAAGGACCCGGACGGCCCGGACCCGGACGGTACGACGCCGGGCGGGGCCGGGCAGGCCCCTGGCTCACCAGCGCCCCGTGGGACCCCCTCCGAGCGTCCCCGGGTCAGCACCGAGACCGACATGTGGCTCACCCGCGTGGTCACCCTGAGCTGGTACCTGGTCACCGTCCTGTACGCCGAGCGGCGCCGACTCGCCCTGTACTGGCTGCTCAGCCTCGTCGTGGCCCTGGTCGCCTGCTTCACGCCCCGGCCTCGCCTCGCGATTATCGCCCTGGCCGGGGGCATTGCCCTGTTCCAGGGCGTAGGCCTGACCCTGCGGCACACGCGCGCCCAGCTCGCCACCCCACGGGGGACCTCCGTGCGCACCGGCAGCCTCGGCCCGACCGGGGCGGCCCTGACCACCGGCATCTGCCTGGAGGTCGCCCAGGCTCTCCTCATGCTCTCCGTGCTGCTGGGGGTCGTGGTCGGCAGCTGGCTGGCCGACCGCTACGGCCTCACCGCCGTCCACGACGTCCGAGTACCACGCTGGTTCCACCACCACGTAGCGGTGAGGTTCTACGCGGTCTACGGGTGGAGCGGCGGGCTGTGGGTCAGTAGCGCCACCAGTGAGATCGGCACCTTCTCCGGGTACCTGGCCTTTGCCGTCGGGGCGGTGCTGCGCTCGGTCAGGGCGGCGCGCCTGGCCTCCGCCACGGCCGCCTTCCTCATGTTCTCCCCCCTGGCGTTCGGGGTGACGCCGCTGCAGGTGGAGTCCCCCTGGCCCACGGTCGTCATGGAGGTCCTGTCAGCCTGCGTCGGTGTGGTGGCGATCTGGCTGTGGCGGCACGTCGCCCGTGACCTGCTCACGCCCCAGGCCGAGCTCCTGGGGCTGGGCCGCGACCTGAGCCTGGCCGAGCGCCGGGTGGTGTGGGCCAGCGTGCGCAGGGCCGTACGGCGCGACGGCGCCCTCATCCGCCGCGGGTGGAGGTGTCTGCGGAGCGAGGGGCTGCGTCACGTCCTGTCCAGCACCTTCACCGTGTCCGTCTGCCTGGAGGCCATGGACGAGGCCCGCGGTCTGGCGCCCTCCCCGCGGGCACGCGCCAAGGTCCTGGAGGTCTTCACCTACAGCGGCGTGAGCCTGGACCAGCCGGTGCGGACCCTGGGGCTGAAGGAGGTGATCCTGGTGGGCTTCACCTGGGCGCTGTCCCACGAGGTGGCCGTCTACCTCCTGCCCGACATCCGCGGCCTGGTCAGCCCCGAGGCGCTGCGCGTCCTGGACTCCCTCCTGCTGGAGCGCGTGGAGAAGGGCGCCGACATTATTATCCTGTGAGGTGCCGACACCGCTGCCTGGCAATCGTGCGTCATACCGGAACCGCGTGGTACCGCGGTCTCACTCAGCACACAGGCAGCGCTCCCGGGCAGGTTGTCCACAGGGTGGCGCGGAGGTGGGTGCGACCGGAGTAGCTAGGTCTTTACCGTTGTTACATGTCTCTTGCTGATCTTGACTCTGCTGACACCGACCTCACTTTCGCTACCGCCTCCTTCCCCACCACTGTTCCTGCCTCCTGGACGGGTTCCGCCGCCACGGCCTGCCAGACGAGCCTGGACCAGGTCAGCCTCCTTGTGAGTGCTCTCACGTCCCAGCTCACTGAGGTCCGATCCGCCTGCACCGCCGTGAGGTGGATGTCATGAGCGACTACCCTGCCTCGTCCCAGGGCTCGGGGTCCTCGTCCAGCTTTGACGGCTCCGGTTCCAGTAGCGGGTACCCCGCCTCGGCCCAGGGGTGCGGGACCGCACCCCCTGAGGACACGTCCTCCACGCCCCCGTCGCCCTACTCCTGGACTATGTCCTGGCCGACGGTCCCGGTGCTCGTCAGCGGCGGGTCCACCAGCGTCAACACCACCGACCTCGACCTGCTCAACGCGGCGGTCACGAGCACCGCGACCTACCTGGAGAGCGCCAGGACCTCCCTGCTCAAGGAGTACGCGGACCTGGAGGCCCTGCCCACCCCGTCCACGTCACCAGCAAACTCCTGCTCCGTGGTCTCGAACCAGCAGGCCCTGGGCGGCGCGCTCTCCAACCCCAAGGGTATCCTGTTCTCCTCCAACCACAGCTTTGAGCTCTACCGGACCATCGCCCGGTGGACGGTCGACAAGGCCGCGAACGGACCTGGTTCCCTGGGCGCCGTCGCCGCGACGCTGCGTGGCCTGGCCCGTGACATTAAGACCTGCTCCGACACCTACTCGGGCGCTGAGCTGGGGGCCAGCATGTCCGGCGGCCTCCACTCCTGGGGCGGCACGGGCAATCTCGTGGGCTCCCTGCTGCTGTCCCTGCCCCTGGCCCTGGTGAACCTGCCCTCCCCCAGGCTCATCCCCGACATGGACGGCGATGCGGACGACTGGTTCGCCATGGCCACCACCCTGCTCAACGACGACACGCTGGAGGACTGGGTCAGCACCGACCTAGTGAACCTGATCTGGATCCTCCAGAACGTGCCCGGGGCCGAGGACGGCACCGAGGCCAGCGAGGTCAGGAGGTACCTGAGCCTGACCGCCGCCCGCCTGGCGCCCCAGCTGCGCCCCCACCTGCCCCAGCAGGTACGCCACGGGGCCGGGTACGTGGACCGCGAGGACCTCACGGACATGCAGGTCGTCGCCGCCTACCTGGCGATCCTGTCCGAGAAGGACGGTGCCGAGCGGTTCGGCGAGACCACCGGGGTGCGCCTGACCCTGGACGGCGTCAGCCTCACCGTGCCGGCTGCCGCCAAGGACCCCTACGGCCTGGGCTCCAGGATCATGTCCCTGTTCGACATGACCCCGCAGGAGGAGACGTGGATCCCGGGGATCTCCTCACCGGCCCCCGTGGGCGGGCGGGTCCTGGACCACCCCCCGCGTACCGCCGCCGAGCTCATCCGCTACTCCGACGGCCTCAAGAAGAATGACGACGACCCCAAGACCGGTGTCATCTCCGTCATTAGGACCGTCGTCCCCGGCCAGCCCGACCGGTGGGTCGTCGTCGTCCCGGGTACGACGAACTGGGGGGCGGGCAGCTCCAACCCCCAGGACATGCAGACCAACCTGGAGGCGGTGGGGGGAATGGCCACGGACATGAGCGCCGCCGTAGTCAGCGCCATGCGCCATGCCGGGGTCCAGCCCGGGGACCCCGTGGCCATCTACGGCCACTCCCAGGGCGGGGCGGTGGTCTCCAACCTGGCCGCCGACCCCGTCATCCAGGAGCACTTCTCCATCACCTCACTGCTTACCGCCGGCAGCCCCACGGCCGGGGCGGAGCTGTCCTCCGACGTGGACGCCCTGCACCTGGAGAACACCGGCGACGCCGTCCCCGCCCTGAGCGCCGCACCCACGCCCACCAGCCCCACGCGGATCGTGGCCAGTATCGACACGCACACCGGGGCGAAGGCCTCCCGGTACCCGCACAGCTCGGACGTCTACGCCGACGCCGTGGAGGGGATGGAGAACGGCAACGACCCGGACCTGGTGGGCTGGAGCAACCGGTTCGCGACCTACACGGGCCAGGACGTGGAGGGGGCGACCTCCGTGGAGTACGTCTTCGAGGTCGAGCGCCTTACCGACAACGGGTTCAACGTCAATGACATTGAAGGCTACGTGGACGACGTGGTCGAGGATGTCGAGGAGACCATCCACGACGTCTCCAGCAAGCTGCCGCTCACCCAAATCGGGCCCCGGCGGTGAGCAGGGGCTGTACGGGCGACTCGTCGACGCAGCCGCAGTGGTCATTGGGCCCCGGTAAGTAGGGGCTGGTGTCTCAGGCGTTCACGTGGCGCGTGGGGCATTCAGCCCCGGCTGTGTAGGCCCGCCGCGGGCGCGACCAGGCGTTCACGTGGCGCGTGGGGCAATCGGCCCCGGCCGGTGAGCGGGGACTGGCTGCCGCTGTGGCAGGCCCGCCGACACGCCGGGGGACGGGCGGCCCGGGCGTGCGCGTGCGCGGCCTGACAGGCGGTAACGGGGCCGGGGCCGGTGGCCCGGGGAGGAACCTCCTCACCGGTGGGCGCCCCGCAGTGACACCATGAGGGCATGAGCGTGTTCCCCGCCCCGCCTGCCGTCCATGTCCGTGCCGCCGTGCGCACCCTGCCCGCCTACGTGCCCGGTGCCCGCCCCGACGGCGACCACGTCGTCAAGCTCTCCAGCAACGAGCTGCCCTACCCGCCCCAGGAGAAGGTCGTCCAGGCCGCGGCGGCAGCGGCCGCGCAGGCCAACCGCTACCCCGAGATGACGGGGCAGACCCTGGTGGACGCCCTTGCCGAGCGCCACGGTGTCGACAGCGCCCGCATTGTGGTGGGAGGAGGCTCGGTGGCCCTCATATCCCACCTGGTGGGCACGGTCTGTGACGAGGGCGACGACGTCGTCATGCCGTGGCGCTCCTTCGAGGCCTACCCCATCTGCGTCACCGCCGCCGGGGCCAGGCCCCTGTGCGTCCCCCTGACCGTGGACGGCCGTCACGACGTCCCGGCGCTGCTGGAGGCAGTCACCCCGCGCACGCGCCTGCTCATGGCCTGCACCCCCAACAACCCCACCGGGGCCGCGTTGAGCGCCGTCGAGCTGCAGGCGCTCCTCGACGGCGTCCCGGAGGACGTCGCCGTCCTCGTGGACGAGGCCTACCTCGACTTCGTGACCGACCCCGATGTGGGGGACGCCCTGGAGCTCATTGACGAGTACCCCAACCTCGTGGTGTCACGCACCTTCTCCAAGGCCCACGCCCTGGCCGGGCTGCGGGTCGGCTACCTGGTGGGGGAGGCGGTGCTCATGGACGCGGTGCGCAGGGTGGCCACCCCCTTCGGCGTGAGCCTGCCCGCCCAGGCGGCCGCCCTGGCGTCCCTGGAGGCCCACGTCCTGGAGGAGACCGCCAGCCGGGCCGCCCAGGTGGCGTCCGAGCGCGACCGTGTGGTGGCGGTCCTGCGCGAGCAGGGCTGGACGGTCCCCGACACCCAGGGGAACTTCTACTGGCTGGGAGTGGGTGGGCAGGCGGTGGCCCTGGCCGACCACATGGAGCAGGCCGGCGTGCTGGTGCGCCCCTTTATCGAGGAGGGGGTGCGCGTGAGCGTGGGACTGCCCGAGGACAACGACCGCGCCCTGGCCGCCCTGGCCGCCTTCCCCGACCGCCCGTGCCTGCCGGCGCCCGTCCCCCCTGCCCCTGCCGACCAGGCTGACGAGACGGATTAGCTATCGCGGACGTACCTTAGCTATCGCGGACGTACCTTAGTTATTGGCGACGTATGACTAGGGTACGTCGCCCGTGACCAAAGTACGTCGGCCACGGCTAGGGTACGTTGCCCATGGCTAGGGTACGTCCCCGGCACCCGGCCTACAGTGCCAGTGAGACCGTGACCAGCACGCAGAAGACGAGCTCGGTCAGGCCGACGACCTTGGGGCGCATGGGCCGGTGGGTGACCCGGGCCAGGTGCCACTGGCGCAGCGGCATCACCACGGTCCTGACCACCAGCGCCACCCACACCACGGCCACCGTCCAGGAGACCTCCCCGTTGGAGGCCAGCCAGAAGGACGCCCCCGCCACCAGCACGTGGGCCGCCGTGGTGGCGACCAGCAGCACCGTATTGAAGCGCTCACGGATCATGGTCTTGACGTAGGGCACGGTGCCGCAGAAGTAGGCGGCCATGAGGGCGGTGGCCACCCAGGCGTGCGGCCAGCCCACGGACTGGGCGGTGGGGCCCGTCCCCAGGAACCCGCCTGCCCCGCCGACCCCCAGCTGGAAGGTGATGGCCGTGAACAGGCTCGCGATCGCCGTCGTGGACAGTCCGGAGACCAGCGAGCGCTCGCGGCCCTGCCGGACCTCCCAGCCGGCGACGGCCGCCAGCGGCACCAGGGGCACCGCCCACTGCACCAGGTAGGGGGCCAGGACCAGGGCGACCAGGCCCCACGCCGCCGTCCAGGCCGTGTAGACGCCCAGCGGCGGCAGGAGGAGGGCCCGACGTCGGGGCGAGCGCGTGCGCAGCCACTGGGACCAGGCCCAGTAGGCGAAGTAGGCGCCCCACCAGGCGGGCAGGAGGACGGAGTCGACCCAGGACCAGCCGCCCAGGAGGATGCCCAGGAGCGGCGGGAACAGGAGCATGCCCCACACGCCGTGCTGGTTGGGTACCCAGGCGCGTCGCCCGGGCTGACGGCGGATCCGCTCCTGCCTGCCTGCTGCGGGGCCGCCCGCTGGGGTGGGCCGGCCTCCGCGACCGCGGGCGGCTCGCAGCGGCTCGCCGGTGGCCAGGAGGATGTCGTCCTGGGGCCCGGGGCGGGACTGCTGCGAGGGGGCGCCGACCAGGGGCGCACTCTCGGCCCCCGGGGCCTGGGTGGGGTCGGCCCCGGGGCCCCCGGTTGGCCCGGTTCCGGCCGTGGTGGGCCCGGAGTCGTCCGGGCTCGCGGGGACGCGCTCGATGTGGTGGTCGGAGGGTGATGTGGGACGCGACTGGCTCACGTCCCCAGCTTACGTAAGGAAGGCGCCGGAACAATAGGGTCTGCCTGCTCGACGTCTTGCTGCGACCGGGACAGGCCCGCCGTCGGTATGACCTTCCGTCAGCCGTGCAGGCCAGATGAGCGTGGTAACGGCCTGCCCGGTCCCGTGTACGTCCTCGACGCCAGCTACCCGTGTCCCCGCCACAGTGACCAAGGCGCCCTGGGATCCGGACGTGGCCGAGCAGGTGCCGCGGTACCTCGTGCCAGCAGAGTCGGGGCGGCCTGGGGAGGTCTACCGGGCGCACCCCGCACTGGCAGGGGGAATGTAGACCCAGGACCGCGGCTGGCCGGTGCCTCGTACTGGCAGGGGAAGGGAGCGGGGGCGAGGTCGTCCTTAGCGTCCCGACGTCTCCCTCGTCGTACCCCAGGCCCCGTCCTTCCGGAGGACTGCCGTCTCAGCCAAGGCATGGTCCTCAATCGCTAGCACGCAGGATCCGCCAGGCGGCGTGAGCAGCGAGGCTTTCCCCATCAACTCAGGCAACCGGCGGCCAGGCCGCTGCTCAACGACGGAGGAGAGAATGCCAGGAAGGACGCAGCGCCAGTACCGGCTTCGCCGCGACACAATGTTCAGCGAGTCCGCGGGTGGGATCTACTTCTCAAACTCGACGTCAGGCTTTGAGATCCGTGGGGCAAACGCCTACCGGGTCTTCCGCTCTGTCTACCCGCTCCTTGAGGGCGGGCACACCGAGGAGAGCCTGCGTGAGATCCTCGGTCAGGAGGCCTGGAGGCGTCTGCAGGTCTTTATCGAGCCCCTGAGGGCCCACGGTTACCTCCGGCTCGTCGACCCCTGTGACGACATTGTCCTCGATGACGGCGTCGAGACCCGTTTTGCCGACCAGATCAACTTCCTCGCCCACTACACGGACGAACCGCGCCGGGCCTTCGTGGCCTTCCGCGACGCCCGCCTTACCGTCCTGGGTGAGGGAGCCTGCGCCGTGGCACTCGCCCGCGCCCTCGCGGACAACGGTGCCGGTGTCATCCGGGTCATTGCGCCCGGATCCTCTGACGACGCCGTCCTGGGTGACGTGCCCGACGAGGCCGTCGTCGTCCGCGCCGACCCCCGCACCGACCACGAGGTCCTCACCGGCACGGACGTCCTCGTCCTCACCCCCTGCAGCGCATCCTCCGACCTGCTGCTTCACGGCGTCGACGAGGACGCTGGCCGCAAGGTGCTCCCGATCTGGGCGATCGGTGACGAGATCGTCATCGGTCCCGCTGGCTGGACGGGCTCAGAGCCCCTCCCGAGGCGCTGGGCGGACGCCGTCCAGTCGTTCACCGACCACTGCCCTGACGGTGCCGCGGCCCGGTTCTGGTCACGCTCCTGGGCCGGCCTGCCGACCGGCGCCGAGAGCACCTGGAACCCTGCCCTTGAGCGCATGGCCGGCGTCATCGCCGCGTTCGAGGTGTTCAAGGCGGTCACCGGCGCCATGGATCCCGAGACGGTGGCGCACGTCCTCGTCCTCAACTGCCTGTCGGGGGAGACCCGGCGCCACCGTGTCCTTCCCAGCCGCTGCCTGCGCCTCATGGACGACACCCCGGAACGCCTGGGCGCCATGCGCCGAGCCGCTGAGGCCCTCCTCGACCACCCGATGAGGACCCCGGAGCGCACGAGCACCAGCGACCTGGCCGTCTACGACGCGCTCGTCGGATCCCGGACCCTTCCCGTCAGGCGCTTCACTGACGAGGACCTTGACCAGCTCCCGCTCAAGGTGAGCACTGCCGAGGTCGTTGAGGGGCCCGGTGAGATCCTCAGCATCGGGGGAGCGGACCTGTGGAACGTCGCGGGAGCCCGCCAGCGGGCCGTGCGTCAGGCACTGGCCCTCTACCTTGAGCACTGGGCCCCGGCACGACGCTCCCGCGCCCAGGGGCCGGAGGTGACCTCGCTGAGCGGCCAGCTCAGCAAGGCGCCTGGTCCCCTCCCCGACCTGGTACCGGCGCAGGAGGTAGCCACGGGTGCTCCCCGCGCGGTCCCTGCCGCGGCTACCGCGACCCTCTCCCCGGCCAACGGTGCCGGGCTCTTCGCGCGGGGGTGCGCTGGTACCGGGATCGGGGCAGGTACCGAGGACGCCGTCGAGTCCGCCCTGCGCTCGGCCGCCGTCGGCACGGCCCTACGTGCCGCTGCCACCGACCGCCCCGGTCTCCTCCTGACGGACTGGGGACGTGACGAGCGCACCGCCTTCCTCCTCCGGACCGCCACGGACGTCGGGGTGGAGCCCGAGGTCATTGACCTGGGGACCTGGCTCGGCCGCCGCGTCGTCGCCGTACGCGCCTCGCTGAACGGCAGGACCCTGTGGGAGGTGCAGGCTGGGGCCCTGCTCGAGGAGGCCGTCATCGAAGCCCTCGTCGGCGTCCTCGGTGCCGTCCAGCGCGGTGACATGACGACCTGGACCCAGCTCGCACACCCCTCCTACCCGCCTGAGGTGGTCGCTGTCGTGCACGATGACGTCGACGGCCCGGACCCTAAGGAGCCCTGCTACGGCGCGGTCCTCGTCTGCGACGTCACCAGCCCAGAGGTCGACGGCGCCGGCCTGGTCGCCTGCAAGGTCCTCGTCTGCGACCCCGCCGCTGAAGCCGGTGCCTGATGACGTCCACCGACCACGCCCTCACCTGGAGGACGCTTGACGACCTCAGTGCCTGGTGCCGCGCGGGGGCGCGGGAGGCTCTCGGCCCGCAGGGGGCACCCCTCCTCGTCCTCGCCGGTCGGCACGCATTCCTCCTGGACTCCCTCGGCACCCCGTCAGGCCCGTGCCCGGGCTGCCTCTACGACGGCATCATCCGGTCGCGCAGCCAGCGTCGGCTCGCTGCGGACGCACTGGGCCGGGGCGAGGAGGACGGGTGGGGACCGGTGGTCGCCCTGGCGACGCAGCTGGCCCTCCTGCCACTGGCCCAGGACGGATCCTTCCGCCAGGTAAGGGTCATCGACCGTGACAGCCTCAGTGTCTCGCTCGTGCCGGTACTGCCCTCAGAGACCTGTTCCCTGAGGCACGACCAGGGCGGTGCCCCCATTGAGCCGCTGGTCCGTCCCCCAGCACGGCCTGCTGACGGTCTGTCCCTGCCCTACCGCAGGCTCTCCCTGGACATGGTCGCCCACCAGGTGGGTGACGCAGCCAACCCCTTCTGCTCGAGCCTGGGGCTGGAGGCGGTCACCGACCTCGAGATCGAGACGACGGCGAAGGTCTCCGGGGCCTATGTCGCCGTCACACCCTCTGGCTGCTGGACGGGCCCGTGGGGCGGGCACACCCCGCGCTTCTCCCGCTCGGCCGCGATCGGTCTGCTGGAGGCCCTTGAGCGCCGGGCCGGTATGACCGGGCCCGTCACCGCACCCGGGGTCCTGAGGGGTACCGCGTCCGAGCTGCCGGTTGAGGCCTACCTGCCGTCCGTCTTCGGCATCGACGCCGCCTTTGACACCCACCCTATTGCCTGGTCGACCGCCCGTCGGCTCTCCGACGGCGCCGTGGTCGCCGTCCCCCGTGACGTCGCCTTCTACGGGGAGGAGGGTCGGATCGTGCAGGACTCCTCCAACGGCTGCGCCTGCGGTGGCACCCTTGCCGAGGCCGTCCTCTTCGGGCTCCTGGAGGCCGTGGAACGTGACGCCTTCCTGATCAGCTGGTACGGCGCCCTGGAGCTTGACGAGATCCGGTCAGGGTCCGTCAACGCACTGGCCTCCCGCCAGCTCCTCGACCGCATGCGGCTCCTCGGCCAGCGGGTCCGTTTCTTTGACGCCACCGTCGGTACCCGGGTCCCCACGGTCGTCGCCGTCGCCGAGAGCTCCGTGACCGGATCCCTGTGCTTTGGCGCGGGAGCCCACCCTGACGCGGAGCGTGCGCTCGCGGCAGCGCTGAATGAGGTCGCCTCCGACTATCTCGTCGCCCGGACCCGCCTGGAAATCGGTCGTGAGCACATTGAGCAGATGCTTGAGGACTTTGACCAGGTGAGGGTGATGGAGGACCATGCGGACCTCTTTACGCATCCCGGTGCCCGTCCGCTCGCCTCCTTCCTCCTTGACGCACCGCGTGGGGAGGAGAGGGATATCGCCAGTCTCAGTGTCCCGGGAGCTGGCTGCGACGTCATGACGGATCTGCGTCTGAGTCTTGAGCTGCTCCGTCCTGACTACGAGGTCCTGGTCGTCGAGCAGACCCTGCCCGCGCAGAAGGTCCTGGGGGTGCGCAGCGTCAAGGTGATTGTCCCCGGCCTCGTCCCCATTGACTTCGGCTGGCGTCAGCAGCGGGCCCTCTCAATGCCCCGTACCGCTGAGCGCGCCGGTGCCTACCGCAGGGCCCACGCAGACCGCTGCACCACAAAGCCGGCTGCCCCCGTCCCCCACCCCTTCCCCTGAGAGGAGCACGTCATGACCGATGAAGCCGTCACCTTCTGGAACACCATGCCGCTCGGTAGCGCCGCCGAGAACTACGCGGACCTCATTATCAACCGCGTCGAGCGTGGCATGCCGACCGACAGCTGGAGCGTGGACTGGGCGGACTGTCCGAGCGAGCAGAAGCTCTACCCCCTGGCCCAGCGTGTGCCCCTGCCTACCCCCTCCTGGGGGCGCGGTGTGCTTGCCGCCGCTGGTGAGGGACTGCACGGCCAGGAGCGCGGACGGGTGCTCGCCGACATCCTCTTCCTCTCCTACGGCCTCCTGTCCCAGCGATGCCGGGTCAACTGCAGCGACCGCCCGGAGATGCTGTGCCAGGCGAGCCGGTACCGGTGGGGTCGTGGCGCCTCCTCAGGCGGCGGGCGCTACACCGTCTCCGTCTACCGTGTCGTCGGAGCCAGTACGGATCTGGCCCCCGGGATCTACCACTACTCACCGCTTCACCACGCCTGGGACCTGCTCGTCTCCGGTGACCACACCGCAGCCGTGGCCCAGGCCCAGGGATACGGCGACGTCGTCGACGACTACCTCCTTCTCACCATTGACTACTGGCAGTCAGGCTTTAAGTACAACGACTTCGCCTACCAGGCCACCTCCATGGACGTCGGCACGATCCTCGGGACCTGGCGCTACCTCCTGGGGGAGCACGAGGACCAGGTCGTACCCGATATGTGGGTCAATGAGGAGCGGCTCTCCCGGATCCTCGGTACTGACTGCGAGCAGGAGGGCGTGTACGCCGTCCTCCCTGTGGGACGGCCCCACCGCGGCACCGTGCGTGGCGGGAGCCCGGTCGTCGCCGACCACCAGCGCTCCCGCCACGTCAGGAGCTTCCCGACGACCCGTGCCATGCAGCGCGACATGGCAGGCACCCCGTCCCGCCCCCGCACCACGGCTGGCGTCCCGCTCGCCCTCCCCGGCGACGACGTCGTGGCCCTGCCTGCTCCCACCCACCCGGCGCTGGCCGACCGTGTCCGTGCCGTACGACGTCGCGAGACCTCCTTCGGACGCTTTGACGGGGCGCCGATCGCCGCCGAGGATCTCCTCACCCTGCTCAGCACGGGCGCCCAGGCCGCGTGCCTCGTCGAGCACGACCTCGGCGCGGCCTGCTCGAGCAGCGTACGACCCTACGTCTTCGTCGAGAACGTCACCGGCCTTCAGGCCGGTCTCTACGAGGCCGACACCTGCTCCGGGACGCTGCGCCGCCTCAGCCCGGGCAGCCACGCCTCCTTCCTTGACTCCACGTACTTCCTGCACAACTACGACGGCCAGCGCTCCTCCACGACCCTCGTCCTCGCCGCGGACGTCCTGGGCCTCTCCCGCGACCTCGGGGTCCGTGGGTACCGGATCGTCAACGCCGCGGTCGGGGCCGTCTGCCAGGTCATGAGCCTTGAGGCTGCGCGCCTGGGCATGGGGCTCGGTACCGCCCTCGGCTTTGACGCGGCCCGTCACACCACTGGTATCGGCCTGGAGGACACCCCGCAGAAGCCCGTGCTCATGATGCTGCTTGGTCACGACATTGAGTGCTCAGGTGCGTGGAACGGCCGTCTCGACCTCCTGAAGGAGCTCTCATGAACGTCACCGTTGACGCCCTGGTCCAGCTACGTGTGGGGGGCCTGCCTGTCGGTACCGAGCAGGCCCTGTCCACCCCGGCCGCCCTCGAGTGGGCGGACCTCGTCCTGAACGGACGCCGTGAGGTCACACGGCGTCGTCGGGAGGCCTCAGACCGTCTTGCTTCCCTTATCGAGGGAGCGTCACGTCAGTGGCGCAAGGAGCTTGTCCAGATCCGTCGTGCTGTCTTCAACGGACGTCCTACCGCCCGAGGTGTCGCTGCCCTACCTGCGGGGCTCGCGGCCGAGGCCCGTGCGGCCGTCCTGCCTGCTGAGCAGGCCGGTGGGCGTCTTACGGCCCTGGTTGACCGCGGTCGGCAGGAGTTTGACGGCTGGCTCGTCAGCCAGCGCCAGGGCCTGGCCAGCCTCCTTGACGACCAGGACTTTAAGGACGGTCTGGCAGTAGCCGCCCCGATGGCAATGCGTGACCTCATGCGCTACCCGCAGCACGGGGTCTGTCCCCGTCCGTCCAAGAGCATGCGTAAGGCGGAGCGCTCACTCGTGTCCTACGCGAGCCGTGCCATTGCCAAGACCTCACCCTTCTCGACCTTCACCCCCACGGCCCTGGCCACCTTCAAGGGCACCGGCCCCTCGTGGAGCCTGCTGCCGGTACGCCCGACGCGGCGGACCCGCTGGAACGTCTACCCCGTCGCCCGGGCACTGGGTGCGCTCGCCGAGGATCGCAGCTGGCTGCATGACCTTCCCCTGCGCCTCGCCCGCACTATCGCGGTGCTCCCGGACGGCTCCCTCTTGGTCGCCCGATCGGTCTACGAGTTCAAGGACTCCCACCGTGCCGAGGACTACGCGACCTGTGAGCAGTCCACCGTCCGTCTGCGTCATGTCGGGCTGGTCAGGGCCGTCGAGGCTCTTCTGGTCGACGGCCCACGTCCCTTCGCCGAGGTCGTCCAAGGGGTCGCCGGGACCACCGCGCTGGCCGAGGAGCGGGCCGAGGACGCCGTCCTCGGGCTGGTGAGGCTCGGTGTGCTCGAGGTTGACGGCCTTGACCTGCACCCGCACACCGCCGCCTGGGCCGGGCGCTCCCGCGACGTCCTTATCAGGACGAACGACACCCGTGCGTCCCAGCTGGTGACCATGCTCGACGACTACGAGGGCGCTGCCCGCCGTATCGCGGGCCTTGAGGGGGACGCGCGCCTCCAGGGGCTCCAGGAGCTGCCCGCGAAGGTCGCTGCGATCTATCGGACCGCCAGCCTGGAGGCCTCCCTGCCGCGGACGGTCGTCTACGAGGACTGCGCCCTCGACGCCGGCCCCTACACCGGGCCCGCGCTGCGGTGGAGTGAGGAGGAGTGCCGGGCGTTGGTGCGTCTGGCCTGCCTCCTTGACACAGCCCAGACAGACCGGGCCCTCATGCGTGGCTACTTTACCGAGACAGTCGGTGAGGGACGGCGCTGCGATGACGTCGCCGGGTTCCTGCGCTCGTTCAACTCCGACCTGTACGACGCCTACAAGTCGAGGCCGGGCGACCCGGACACCCCCGCAGCCGCTGAGGGCGCCAATGACCCCTGGCTCCGCTGGGGCGAGGCGTGGCGCTGGGTCGCCGCCCGTCAGGAGCTCTCTGCACTCGTGGAGGGTGCCCAGAAGGAGACCGACCTCCTGCCGCTGCTCCGCCCGGGCTCCGCGGTCACTGACGGCCTGCGCTTTCCTCGGCAGCGCTACCAGCACCTTTTCCTCTTTGCCCAGCTGCTCCCCGAGGGCGACGTGGGATCCATGGTAGTCAACCGTGTCTTTGGTCAGGCCGGGTTCGGTCTCTCGCGCTTCTCCTACCTGCATGGTGAGCAGGGTGCCAGAGTGGCTCGCGACCAGGAGGCGCGAGCTCGTGAGCACGGCGTCGTACTCGCCGAGATCTCCGGAGGCACGACCTTTACGAACCTCAACCTCCACGGTCCCCTGCTCGACACGGAGATCGTCCTGCCAGGCGACCCCAGCGGCTCCCAGACGGCACGCAGGCTGGCGCTCGAGGAGCTCGCCCTCGAGGACCGTCCTGAGGAAGGACGGCTGGTGCTCCTTGACCAGGACGGCCGGGAGGTTCAGCCAGCCTACCTCGGCTACCTCGTCCTCGCGGCGACGCCGTGGCTCACACAGCTCGTGTCCCTCCTCGCCCCGCCCGGGAACATCGGCACCTCTCTTGTCCCCAGGCTGCCTGAGGGCGAGGGCGTCCGGGTCCTTCCCAGGCTGCGGCTCGGCTCGCTGGTGCTCCGTCGTCACACCACCCAAGTGGGACACGACCTCCTGCCTGACGCCGACCCGGTTACCGCCGAGGGGTATCTCGCCTGGGTCGAGTGGTGGCGGTCCCTGGACCTTCCGGAACAGTGCTATGTCACCGTCGCCGACGACTCCCCGCAGGGAGGCGGCAAGCCCCGTTTCGTCGACGTCACCAGCGTCATCAGCCTCCTGACGGCCTGTCATGAGTGGCGAGGTGCTGAGGGCGCCCTCCACGTCGCCGAGTCCCTGCCGAGCCTTGACCAGACCCTCATTAACCGAGCTGACGGTGACCGCCGTATCCACGAGCTGGTGCTCGGTTTTGACGTCACCCAACCTGACCAGGAGGAGATCCGTTCATGAGCACGAACCCCGATATTCTCTGCTCCGCAGAGCCGCGCCGGTGGATGGCCTACCACGTCTTCTACGGCAGCGCCCCCACGGTCCTGCTGCGAGACTGCCTCCTGCCGCTCTCCCAGGACCTGCATGAACGCGGCCTCATCCGACGCAGCTTCTACATTAACTACTGGCTTGAGGGAGGGCACGTGAGGCTCCGCCTCGACCCTGCCGCAAGGGCTGAGGAGGACGCTATTGACGCTGAGGTGACGGAAACGGTTACCGACTACCTGCGCCGCCGTCCCTCAATGCACCCTATGGCCCGTATTGAGCAGGGCTCCTACTACAGGAAGATGTTCGACCTTGAGTACGGTGAGGAGGAGCGTGGACGCTACTTCCGCGAGGACGGCACCGCGATCCTCCAGTCGAACAACACGGTCGTGCGCAGGGAGTATGAGCCCGAGTGGGACCGCTACGGCGGCCCGGTCGGCATGGTGATCTCCGAGGACTTCTTTGCCGACTCCACCCAGCTGGCGGGTACCGTCATCGATCTCGGGAACACGAGCACGCGCACGATCCTCCTCGGCCTGGGCGCAGAGATCATGGCGGTGACCGCAGCAGCACTGCTCAGTGACCACGCCGCTCTCGCTGCTTTCCTCCAGTTCTACCACTCGCACTGGGCCGGCAGCTACGGGAGCAGCGTGACCTACACGCAGAAGACTGACCAGCCTCGCTTCCGCAAGACCGTCTCGCTGCTCCAGCGCTCGGTGGTCCCTATGATCGACGCCGTCCTGGCAGGGGCCCACGAGGATCTGCCCGGATTTCTCGGTGACTGGGCGAGGACCTGTATCACCTACCGCCGTCGTATTGAGGAGGCGGTCTCTGAGAGAGCCCTCGTCTTCCGTCACAGGGACGGGACCGAGAACCGTCCTGACAACGTTTCTGAGGCGGCCTGGAATCTCTGCCACTCCTACGTCCACATGACCAGCAACCGCCTCATGATCTCTATCGAGGACGAGGCGTATCTCGCCTTTGAGATCCTCCAGGCGCTCTCACCCCGACTGATGGAGACGGCAGCATGACCACCGTTGAAACCGCCTGGCGCCCCGTCGCCCCAGAGGGAGTGCAGATCGGTCCTGCCGTCTGGAACGGGACATCCCTCGTCGTTGAGGCCGCAGCGCACCGTGGAGGACGGATCTACACGCTCGGCGCCGCAGAGGCCCTGGTCCTGGAAGCCCTACGTGAGCCCGGTACTGTCGATGAGATCGCAGACCGGGTCAAGGAGAGCTCGGGGCTGGCGATCAGCCTGCGGTCCGTGGAGCGGATCATCAATATCTTCCTCGTGCACGGGCTCGTTGTGCGCCCCACCGGGACCGTGCCTCAGGAGGCTCAGGATATCGATCCGGCCTCTCAGGAGCAGGCCTCCTCTCAGCATCCCTCCCCGGCCTCTCCGCCAAGGGCTCTTCAGGTCATCACCTCCTGCGCCTGGGGCGTCGCGGGCACCCGTATCGCCCCCGTCCTGGCCCTGCTCTGCATTGCGGTAGGGGCCATGGTGGCCGCAGGAGTCGTCAGCGGCTGGTCGCAGATAACGGCCTCCGTCAAGGGGCTGACAGGTCTCGGGCCTCTTGGGGTCATACTGAGTGTCACCGGCGCCGTCATCTGGCACCTGGTATCGCAGTGCGGGCACGAGATCGCCCACGGAATAGCTTTTGTCCGTCTCGCCGGAGGGCGGCTCCCAGTCCTCTCAGTCACCTTCCTTGGTCCGGTGCCGATGCCCTCGACCCGCCTTGACGGACTCGGGCTCATCCGCAGCCGCCAGCGGGCTCTCGCAATCGTCCTGGCAGGTCCTCTCTTCACGCTCGCCATGGCCGCTCTGCCTGCAGGGGCCGCTCTTCTCGGGACCGCCGGGACCGGGGTGGCTGCCTGGGGATCCCTGTCCCTGCTCATTGACCTCACTATTGTCATCCTCAGCCTGACGCCATTCCCTAATACGGACATGACCAGAGGCCTGGAGATGCTTGTCGGTGTTAAGCAGCTCCCTCTCGCTGCCTTGCGGGCCCGGCGCGGGACCCCTGTACCTCAGGGACTGCCCCGACTCACACGCCTGGCCATCACCTGCTACCCCGTCGTCCTGCTCACCGCCTTCCTCGTGGTAGCAGCCTGGTCCGGGCTCCTCATCAGCTCCCTGATCTGACTCCATGACTTGCGTCGGGATCCTCCCGATCAAGAGCGGGCGGTAACCACCGCCCCGTACCTCCGAACGACCGGTCACCGTGACAGGTCATCTCTGAAAGGAAACCACCATGAGTAACTCCGTCTCCTCCTCCGTTGCCAGGATCGCTATCGACCTCGGTGAGCTCGACGTCGAGACCTTCGAGGTCAAGGACTGTGTCGACTACTCGGACATGGTCTTTGGGTCAACCTGCTCGTCCTCCTCCTCCTCGTGCTCCTCGACCTGTACCTCCACCTGCACCTCGACCTGCACCTCGACCTCCTCCTGCGCGACCGCGTGACGCGCACCAGGAGAACCCGGCGCTGAGCAGCGGCGGTCCTGGTCACGTCACCCGACATGACCAGGACCGCCGGGACGCGGCCGGGGCTCAGGAACATTCTGTACCTGGTAGTTAGGAACATCAATGACTCCCTCTGCTGCACCAGCTGCTGCTCTCCCGCAGACGCAGCGCCCGTGGGACCTGGTGGGTTCTGCTGAGCCATCGTCCACGACGTGCGCCTTCCGCTCACGCCGGACGGTCCTCGTGTGGCCGTCCTGGGCCAGCGATATCCCAGGTGCCTACGCCGAGCTCAGGGCACGCTGGTGCTCCACCCGATCCCCGATCCTGCAGAGCCAGTGCAGCGCCGGGAAGCCCGTTCACGGACACGACGAGCTGGTTCCTCACAGGCCCTGGTTCCTGAAGGTGCTCACCGCCTTGGCGGACTCTCTGTCTCCCGCACCGGTCCGCATAGGTGGTGGAGTAAGGATCCCGGTCTGGGAGTACGATACCGTGACTGCGCATCTGCGTCAGGGGGATCTTCTTGTCGGTGAGGGCAGGACTACCGCGTACCACGCACATGACTCGGATCCGCTGCGCCGTGTGGACGCGGACTCCCTTGAGCTGCGCGAGCAGTGTCTTGTCAACCCGGTCTGCGGGGCCGTGGGTCTTGGTGTCGAACAGCGTCTTGACTGGGAGACAACCGCTCCGGTCGCAGGACAGACTCCTCTGTGGGACGGCAGGCGGATCCGTCCACTGACCTGGAGCGGTCAGGAGCCCACCTTCGAACGGAGCCGACGTGCCGCCCTCCTGGAGGCTCTTGAGAGGCTCGCTGGCGCCCGCCAGCGCACTGGTCAGGTCGTGATCAGTGCCGAGGAGGATCTCACTCGCGAGCACCGTGTTCCGGATAACTTCGGCGCCTATGGGTCCGGAGGCTATGTCGAGGGTATTGTCCCCTTCAGTCCCGACATGCCTCACGAGTGGGTCGTTGCGAACTCTCTCAAAGATGGCCGAGAGGTCCTTGTACCCAGGGATCTCGCCTTCTTTGCGCAGCCGCTCTTGACGCCGCGCTGGTCCTTTGTGTGCACCTCGGGCCTGGCTACAGGATCCTCAGTCGAGGAGGCCTGTCTCTTCGGTCTGCTTGAGCTCGTTGAGCGCGACGCATTTATTAACTGCTGGGTGGCGCGCGTGGGAGGACGGCGGATTGACCCCCGAAGCGTTCCCGGAACGCGCACGGTCCTCAGTCGTGCGGCCCTCCTGGGGCATCGTGTCGACGTCCTGGCCATCCCCTCAGACACAGGTGTGCCGGTTATTGCCGCTGTTGCGCGGGGGAGCCGCGCGGCCGCCTTCGGGGCCGCGGCGCACCCGGATCCGGAGCGTGCCGTTATCAGCGCCCTGAGTGAGGCCTGGACATATCTTCCCGAACGCGAGGAGCGCACTGTCCGTGAGCGCCAGCGCTGTCTGGACATGCTCAGGGATCCCACGCTCGTCACAGGCATTGACGACCATCCCCTACAGTGTATTTTCCCTGAGGCGAAGCCCCTGGTCCAGGACTATGTCGGGGACGGTCCGGTCCTTCCTCTCAAGGAGGTCTTCCCTGAGGCCCCGCTTGCCGGACTGGGCGCTCTTGGCCTGCTTAACGAGCTTGTCTCACGGCTGGGAAGGATCGGTGTCGATCCCCTGGTGGTTCGGGCCACGACCCCCCTGGAGGGGGTGCTCGGACTGGAGACCTGCTCCGTCCTCACGCCAGGCCTGTCCCCCCTTGATTTTGGATGGCATCGCCAACGTGTCCTGCAGATGCGTCGCCCCTCTGAGTTCTGCCGAAACCTCGGGATGCCGGAGCCAGCCACCCTGCGCCGTCACCCCCACCCCTTTTCCTAGTAAGGAGCAAGCTATGACCACATCCTCGTCCTCAGTGCCAGCTCGTGTCACGCGCCCCGGCGCCCGACCAGCCGACGTCCTCAGCCTCAGCGCCCTCGTCATGGTGGCACCAGGCGCAGTGTTCCTACCACACGTCGGACTGGCAGTACTCGTTCTCGTTGCCTGCCTTGTCATGAGGCTGAGGACGCTCCCTGAACCGACAGCACCTTCCAGGCACCCTGGCAGGCCTGTAGCCGAGGCCGGGCTCCGCTGGGCCGGGACCACCTCAGCCCTTGAGGGCGTGGCTCCGGCCCTGGGAGCGCCTATGCTGCTCATTGACAGCCTGCGCCCCTGGTGGTTCCTTCTCCTTCTTGGCGTGGTCTCCCTCCACCTCACCGGTTTCCTGGTCTGGTGGTTCCGCTGGGTCGACGTCGCTGCGGTACCACTTGCCTGGGGGGCGGTCGTGGTATGCGCTGCTGGCCTGGTCTCAGCCTCGTGGAGAACGGGGTGGGCAGTCAGCGGCTGGGTTATGGGGACCGCGGTCCTAATCTACCTCGCCGCACTTACTGTAGGGAGTCAGAGCGTGTTGTGTGAATCCATCAAAGGACGCTAGTGGAGTTATTGCAGATAATCTGCACCAGCTCGTGGGCTCACAAAGGAACTATCTTGAACGCAAGATGAAATTTAACGGTTGCGGCAACGGAATATCCAGGTACAGCGCAAAATGTAGAGCGGGTCGATTGTCTCAACGAAACTGTCGTCTAGAGTGCTGACGTCGCCGTGGAGAGGGGTATAGCTGATGCTGTCGTCGTCTACGGGTGATGCCGAGGCAGGAGGCGTGGTGGCGCCCATACAGAAAAGGGAGAGCGCTAGGAGGATGACAGCGAGGGGACGGGGGCGGGCCATTATGAGCTCCATTGGTCGGGGGTGAATCGGATACCCTTATCCTGGCGCGAGTCCGCGCCCTCGTCATCCTGCGTGGAGGCGAATCTGACTCCTACCTTAGTCGGAGCGGCACGGGCCGGTCGTCCCTCAAGTGGCAGAAGGTGACTTCTTCGCGGCGAGTGGCAGCGAGAGCGTGAGCAGCCACTGACGCCCTACAATGGCGCAGTCGAACGTGCCCTCCAGGGCGTGTGCCCGCTCGCCCAGGCCGAGGAGCCCTGCGCGGTCGGTGAGCTCGTGGTCGTGGGGGCTGTGGCGGTCCGCAATGCGGCACATGGCAAGGAGGTCGGCACGTGAGCGTCCCACATCAAGAACGAGCTGGCTCCGGGTGTCCGTCGCGGCACAGGTCCTCAGGCAGGTGACAGCCTCGTCAATAGCGAGCACAAGCGTTGCGGCAACAGTAGCGGGCAGCTCTGTGAGGCGGCCGTTATGGGTCGTGGTGACGCGCAGGCCCGCGCGCCTGAGGGTAGAGCGGGCAGAGCTGAACGCGGCACCGAGATCGGTAGCTGGTGCGGTATCGGGTTGTGCAGGCGCGTCCTCGCGTAGGACGCGCAGCATGGCCCGCAGCTCCGTGACGGAGCTGCGACTGGTCTCGGCAATCTCCTCCAGGAGGGCGGCCACCTCCGGCTGCTCTGCACTTGCGGAGAGCGCACCCTGAGCACGCAGGTACACGCGGGTATTAGCTCGGGCTAGGGTGTCGTGGAGCTCACGGGCGATAAGGGAGCGCTGGGTCCGCAGTGCCTCTGCGTGGGCAGTCTGCACCATAAGGGTGCGCCGATGAGAGGACTGCAAGATCATGCCCAGAACTATTGCTACGATAAGAAGAATTATGGTAGGCAACCAGTCTGGACCTGCGGGATTATCGCTATTGAGAAGATGAAGTGTGATCTCGCTAAGGCAGCCTGCTATAATGACCGCAACACACCTGAGGCGTGATCGTGCCAGGAACAGCGCCACGGAAAGAGTACCGGCGATAACGGGTGCTGTGAACTCGTCGGTCATGGATCCCAGGAGCACGCCCAGGGCGAGTCCTATTGCCCCAGTGCGTGGGAGGCGGTCGAGGATCAGGACCAGGAACGCTGCTGGCAGTGCGGTGAGCGACCACCAGCTTGGCCCGTTCTGGACTATTGAGGGAATGGGACTGAGCAGGACGGTGGCGGTTAGTGCCCACTGGAGCCAGCGCCAAGGTGTCTCAGTAGGCGGGCCGAGTCTCATGACCGAGCAGTGGCAAGTCCCTGGTGGTACGCCTCGACAACGACCTCGAGACGGCTTGAGACGTGCATCTTGCGCATAATCGAGGCGATATGGGTCTTGACGGTTGTCTCCGCTATCATGAGGCGGGTCGCGATCTGCTGGTTGGACATGGCCTCACACAGCAGGAGGAGCACCTCCTGCTCGCGCTCAGACAGATCCAGGTCCGCGGCTGACGCTATCCTGGGGAACTGACCGTGGACGTAGCGGTCCAGGACGCGGCCAGCCGGTCCGGGGGAGAGGACCTTTCCACCTGAGTGGACGGTACGGACCGCGGCGACGACCTCGGAGGGCGGTGTCGTCTTGAGGAGGAAGCCGTAGGCTCCCGCGGCGATACCGGTGTCAAGGTAGGTGTCGTCATCAAAGCTGGTGAGAATAAGGGACCGGGTGCCTGAGGACGTCTGCTCGAGCCTCCGGGTGGCGGCGATGCCGTCGAGTACGGGCATGTGGGCGTCCATGAGCACGACGTCGACCATGTGCTCATGGACGAGGTCAACGGCCTCTGCGCCGTCCGCGGCGACGGCGACGACCTCAATGTCATCCTCCTCGTCAAACATTGACTTAATGGCCGCCCGCGCAATGGGGTCGTCATCGGCGATGATAATGCGAATAGTAGAGGCGTCAGAGGCGGTGGTCATTACTTGGCTCCGTTTTCTAGGGGAAGGGAGAGGGAGAGGGTCCACCGGTGGTTGGTGGGCGTGCAGCGCAGTGACCCGCCCAGGGCCTGGGCGCGCTCCTTAAGGCCAGCGAGCCCGTAGCCGCTCGTCAGTGCGGGCGGTGCGGGACGACGGTGCTCGGCTACAGAGTTGACGGCGAGCATAATAACGCGCTCGGCGGAGACCTCGATCTGGATAATGCACGGGGAGTCATGAGCAGCATACTTTGTCATATTGGCAACGGCCTCGTTCACGGCGTGGACGATTACTGTAGCAGATGCCTGGGGTAGTGCGGCGAGATCACCGTCGTGGGAGATGCTAGCACGCAGCCCTGAGTGGGTCAAGGTCGTTTGAGCGGAGTCCAGGGTCGTGAGAAGGTCGTTGGCAGGGAGGGCGTCCCAGCTGGTCGACGCCTCCTGCTGGCGCAGGACGCGGAGCATGGCGCGCAGGTCGCCCTGGGAGTCGCGGGTAGTGGCGGCAATGTCCTCCAGGGCCTCGACGACGGCAGGACTGCGTGGTCCCAGTGCGAGCGCCTTGACGGTGGCCTCGGAGACGAGCTCGTTAGCACGGGTGAGAATGCTCTGCAGCTCCTGGGCAATAAGGAGCCGCTGGGCGCGCAGGGCCTCGTCGCGGGCCGTCTCTGCTGCGAGCAGTCCGCGGTTTGAGGCACGAATTACCAGACCGGCCCCAACCGACGTGCCCAGGAGAATAGTGTAGAAAGCGAATATCCTTTCGTCAGTAGGTTCGCCGCGGAGGGATGCCGTGGCGTCTCCTCCGATGAAGCACAGAAAAAGTGTCAATGCCTGCCACTTGTGATCATCGGCAATAAGAAGAGGGAGGGTAAGGAGGCAGCTGACAAATGCCGTCGACACAGCGCCGATTGCCAGCAGCGGCAGGAGGGGCAGGCCTACAAGGGCTACAGCCGCCCAGGGGTGGCGTCGTACGAGCAGGACGCTGGCCGCGCTGGGCAGGGAGCTGAGTGTGAGAGGATCTGCCCCGGTGAGGGCCAGGTCCGTGCAGGCGAGCGCGGCCAGGAGCAAGGCGATCACGCGGCGGGCCGTGCAGGCGCGTGCCGCGCGGCGGGCCAGGCGGCCTGGGGCGGGCAGGTGCGCTAACGCCCCTGATGACGCAGGGATTGCTAAGGTCACCTCAGGTAGTCTAGTACGGCTCGGCGATGCGTGTCCGATTTGACGCGGATCACAGAAGTATGGCGCCAAACACAGATACGGTGAAATATATATGCTTAACTATCTTTGATGGTTTTTGACTCCTTCAAAGTGTTTGCAGTATGAGCTCTGTACACCCTCCCCTCCTCCGAAAGTTGGAGTGCGAACTGGCACCTTGCAGGATCCGCTGACGGCGTCGTCCCTGGATCCTTGAGGTTGTTGGTAGACACTGCGAGCGGCCCCGTGCGGCTGCCCAACCAGGAGACTGAACTATGACCACCCTTCTCAAGACCCCGGGCGCCAGCCAGGGGACAACGCAGAGGGCCCCTGACCAGGAGGTCGGGCCCGCTCACCGCCCGGATCCGGACGGGCCCCCCGTCATCGTGCGCGACGTCCGCCGTTCCTACGGGGACCGTGAGGTGCTGCACGGGGTGGACCTGGTGGTGGAGCGTGGATCCTTCCACGGGGTCATCGGCTCCAACGGCGCCGGCAAGACCACGCTCATGGAGATTGTCCACGGGGCCCGCAGACCCAGCTCCGGTACGGTTGAGCTGCTCGGTCGCCCGCCTCTCCCGCGCGACCCGGCCCTGCTCGCCCGCCTGGGTATCCAGCCCCAGGCCACGGCCTTCTTCTCCCGCGCCACCGTGCGCGAGCACCTGGGCACGATGGCCGCGCTCTTCGGCGCCTCCCAGGCCCGGGCCGACGAGCTCATTGAGATCATGGGCCTGGAGCGGGTGCGCAACTCCAGGGTCACCAAGGTCTCCGGCGGTGAGCGCCAGCGCCTGGCCGTCGCCTCGGCGATCGTCCACCACCCCGAGGTGCTCTTCCTGGACGAGCCGACGGCGGCCCTGGATCCCACCTCCCGCCATGATCTCGTGGAGCAGCTGCGCAAGGTGCGCGAGGAGGGCACGACGGTCATCTACACGACGCACTACCTGGAGGAGGCCGAGCGCCTGTGCGACGTCGTCTCCGTGCTCGACGCCGGCCACATTGTCACCACCGCCACCCCGGCTGCCCTCATCGCCGACTGCAAGGCCAGCTCCTCCGTGCTGCTGCCCGGCGGCGCGCAGTGGCTTGACACGATCACTGGGCTGGAGGGTGTTCTGGACGCCCAGGTCACGCCCGACGGCGTCGTCGTGCACGTGCAGGACGTGGGCGATGGGTTCGCCGTCCTCGCGGCCGCGGGCGTACCGACAGCGGGAGCCCAGGTCCGCGGGGTCAGCCTCGAGGATGCTTTTGTGCAGCTCACCGGAAAGGAAATCCAGCGATGATCCCCTCCAAGGCACTGACCGCCTCCCTGGCGCGTACGACGTTGCGCGACCCCTCCACCCTCTTCTTCTCCTACGTCTTCCCCTCTGCCCTGCTCGTCATCCTGGCGCAGACAATGGGCTCCTACCCGGGTGTCCGCGGGCACTCGGTCGTGGACTCCATCGGCCCTAACGTCGTAGGCATCGGCGTCACCTTCGTCGGGCTCTTCGCGGGTGGAATGAACATTGCCGAGTGGCGTGAGAACAAGATGCTCGGCGTCCTGCGCTGCGTGCCCCTGAGCGTGTCCCGGATCCTTATGAGCGCCTTTACTGTGGCACTGGTGTCCGCGTTCGTCCAGGCTGTCCTGATCATTGTCGTCGGGATTATGCCCTGGGTCGGGATGTCCTTGTCACCGTGGGCCTTGCTCGCAGTTGTGCCGGTATTCCTGGGGGCCCTGGTGTTCTACCTTATCGGTATTCTCGTCGGACTCGTGGTCCCCAGTCTCCAGGCCGTGCCGCTCGTCATTATGCTCATTGTCTTCCCCATGTGCTTCGCCTCGGGCGCCATGATGCCCCTGGAGATGCTGCCGAGCTGGGTGGAGACACTCTCGCACTTCCTGCCCATGACCTACGTCCTGAACGGCCTGCGCTGGCCGCTGACCGGTGTCGTCGACCTGAGTGACGCGCTTGTCGGCTGGGGCGTCCTGGCCGTCAGCGGCGTCGTGCTCTTTGCCGCCAGTGTCCGTCTGATGCGCTGGAGGTAGTCCCTGGAGCGACACCCTGGGTGTTCCTTGGCCCAGGGCTCCGGAAGGCGTGGCCCGCCCAGTACCCGCTGGGCGGGCCACAGCGTTATTGCGGTGGTGAGGACGCCGCGCAGCCGCCCGGCCAGGGCTCCTGGGACATTCGCAGGAGCAGGCCGGGCGGCTGCGACGGCTGCGGGGGCGCCGGCCCGGCAAGGCCAGCGCGCGAGTGCTCAGGCCCCCAGCGCGGCGGAGACGACCTCCTTGGCCTCCTCCTGGACCTGGGCCAGGTGCTCAGCCCCCTTGAAGGACTCGGCGTAGATCTTGTAGACGTCCTCGGTGCCCGAGGGGCGGGCCGCGAACCAGGCGTCCTTGGTGGTGACCTTGAGGCCGCCGATGGGCGCGTCGTTGCCCGGCGCCCGCACCAGGCGGTCGACGATCGGCTCCCCGGCCAGCTCGGTGGCGGTCACGTCCTCGGGGGACAGGGCCGCGAGCCGAGCCTTCTGGGCCTTGGTGGCGGGGGCGTCGATGCGGGCGTAGGCGCTGGCACCGAAGCGGGCCACCTGCTCCTCGTGCAGCTGCGAGGGGGTCTTGCCGGTCACCG
>ERZ772918.317-NODE-317-length-36217-cov-16.8238_pt1 | contig 36217 bp, 33 predicted proteins | sample MGYA00512118_ERZ772918 | MGnify/ENA primary metagenome ERZ772918 (study PRJEB29015, sample SAMEA2737939) | human oral metagenome | biome: human oral; feature: human-associated habitat; material: dental | place: China | collected 2135 ... | reverse complement strand
ACGGCTTCGGCCAGAACATCGCGGGCGACGGTGAACTTCATAGCTGCCTCCAAAACACAAAACGGATCGAACACTACTTTACCCACAAGTGTGCGCACGTGGGGCAGGAAATTCGCTTCGGGGCCACTCTCGCGTCGCGTCGTCGGCGCTGTTGTTGTACGGAGGCCTGTGAAAAAATTTTTGTCATGTGACTGTCCCTCCATCATAAGGGTTGTGAGTTCTGTGGAAAACTCCCTTATGTGGCGGAATTTCAATCAAATCTCTGTGCTGTTATTCTGGGACGAGGCTGTGGATTCGTCACGAACGCCTGTGCACGAAGCAAATGACAACTTTTTGAGATCCACAGGAGGGCCCTTTTTCTCCACAGCTCGAGCCCGTTCGTGCACCGCCTGTGCACAACTCCTGTGAATTGAGCGCGGGCGCCGACTTTCGTCAGCGCCCGCGCGCCTTTCACGACTCTCTGGCCTTCTGCTTGATGCGGTTTGTAAGCTCCGATACGTGGTTGAAGGTCTCGCGCTTTTCTTTCATGAGCTTGGAGATCTTCTTGTTCGCGTGCATGACCGTCGTGTGGTCGCGCCCGAAGGCCTGTCCAATCTTGGGCAGCGACAGGTCGGTGAGCTCTCGGCACAGATACATAGCGATCTGGCGAGCTTCGACGACGTTGTGACTGCGCTCCGAGGAGCCCATCTGCTCGATCGTCACGCCGAAGTAGACAGCGCACTGGCTCATGATGAGGCTGACGGTGATCTCGTTGTCGTCCGGGTTGGACACGAAGTCCTTGAGCATCATCTGCGCGAGGTTTAAGTCGATGCGCTCCTGGTACAGCGACGCCCACGCGCCGATGCGCACGAGCGCGCCCTCCAGCTCACGGATGTTCGAGGAGATGCGCGAGGCCACGTATTCGAAGACCTCAGGGGTGACCTCGAGGCCCTCGGCGTCCGCTTTCTTGTGCAGGATCGCGATGCGGGTTTCCAGGTCGGGCGGCTGGACGTCCACGAGCAGGCCGGAGGAGAAGCGCGAGCGCATGCGGTCCTCGAAGCCCTTGAGCTGGGCCGGGGGCAGGTCCGACGTCAGCACGATCTGCTTGTTGGCGCTGTGCAGAGCATTAAAGGTATGGAAGAAGCCTTCGACCGTCTGCTCTTTGTCGCCGATGAACTGAATGTCGTCGATGAGCAGGATGTCGAGCTCGCGGTAGCGGCGGTGGAACGCCTCGACCTGGGAGTTGTCCGTCTTATTGAGGCGAATCGCGTTGATGAACTCGTTCGTGAACTCTTCGGAGTTGACGTAGCGAACCTTCAGGTGGGGCATCATCGACAGCGCGTTGTGGCCGATGGCCTGCAGCAGGTGCGTCTTGCCCAGCCCGGAATCGCCGTAGATAAAGAGGGGATTGAAGGCCGTTCCCGGGCTTTCGGAGGCTGCCAGCGCCGCGGCGTGCGCGAAACGGTTCGAGGGGCCGATCACAAAGGTGTCGAAGGTGAACTTTGGGTTCAGGTGCGTCGGGCCCGAGTCGGCGTTCGAGGAGGCCAGGGCGGGGGAGTGGTGCTGTTCGCTGCCCTCGTGTTCCTCCTTCGACGAGGCCGGGGCGGGCGCAGCGGGCGCGGGTTCGGGGGTAACCGGGGTGGGCTCTTCCTCTTCTTGTGTGACGACCTCAATCGAGGGGTCGACGGTGATTGCGATGCGTACGGTGCGGCCCAGGTGCACGGACAGGGCGGTCGTCAGCTTTGACTGTGCCTTATCTTCAATCCACTGCTTGGTGAAGTCGTTGGGGACGGCGAGCAGGATCGTGCCTTCGATGTTGCCGAGGGGGCGTGCGGAGCGCAGCATCGACGTGGCGACGGGCCCCAGTTCGTTCGTGGGGACCGCATCGAGGGCGGCAGCCCACGCGCGTGTGAGGGAATCCGACTCCACGGCAACCTCCGGTCACAAAACAGGTGAGTTCGGTCACGACTTTTCGGTGATGTGCGTGACGCTTGTACATGCATGCAGTGTAGTCCGCGCACATGTTATGCACAGACTGGGGATGAAGCTGTGGAGAACTATCACAGAATCACAACCCTGTAGTTACAACTTTGGGTCCGCATCAGCGTGCGGAAAGCAAAAATACACACAGCCTGTGGATAACTTTCGTCATCCACGTTCTGTGGACGAGTCCAATCCACAGCGATTTGCACAGCTGTGGATACTGTGTGTGACGCGGTGGGTAACGTCGCCGCATTGACGTCCGCCCCCAATCCGCTTAATCTTGGTCTTTGTTTGCGCCCATTTCGGGCGTGCGTCCCCGCTATCGCGCGTGCTTACGTGTCGATAGCCCAACCAATACGAGTGGGAAACCACTCCCCGCCGAGGAGAATTGCCGTGACCACCAAGCGGACCTACCAGCCCAACAACCGTCGTCGTTCGAAGACGCACGGCTTCCGTCTGCGCATGTCGACCCGCGCCGGCCGCGCCATTCTGGCTGCCCGCCGCCGCAAGGGCCGCGCCAAGCTGTCCGCCTGAGACACACCGGTGCTGCCGCGCGCGCACCGCATGGTTGACCCAGCGGATTTCACCGCCGCGATCCGACAAGGAACGCGAGCAGGAGATCCACTGGTCGTCGTCCACGTCCGAGCCGACGAGGAACGCAACAGTCGCCTCGTCGGTTTCGTCGTACCCAAGCGGGAAATCAAGCGCGCCAACGGACGCAACCGCGTCAAGCGACAGCTGCGCCACCTCATGCGGGAGCGAGTCGCCGATCTTCCAGAAGGAGCACGGGTCGTCGTGAGGGCCTCACGCAAGGCCCTCGGCGTCCCCTCCAAGGAACTCGGCGAACACCTCGACCGCGTCATGGCGCGAGCGTGGCGCAAGTGGGACGCACGATGAGCGTCGCGGGCCGTGCCCTCGGTGCGCTCGTGTCCGCACCCATCGTCGCCTACCAGCGCTACATCTCCCCGGCCCTCGGCCCCCGGTGCCGATACGCCCCCAGCTGCTCCACCTACGCGCTCCAAGCGGTCCGTATCCACGGGCCCATCAAAGGGATCATCCTCGCCTCCTGGCGGCTCCTGCGATGCAACCCCTGGAGCCACGGGGGAGTAGACCACGTACCAGAGCGTGGACGCTGGAAGCCCGACCCCTGGATCCCACCCGAGGATTGGGCTGGGCACGACAACTGGGTCCGCCCCGACCCCATGGGACTGGACCCGGAACACGACTTGACCGAGTAACCTGCCACGGCCTCGGAAATATAAGGAACAACGACACAGCGGCGCACCCGCGCCACGGCGAAAGCGAAAACTATGTTCGACGCAATCCTCCACCCCTTCGCGTGGGCGATCTCCTACGTGTGGGTCTGGATCCACGACCTCCTCGTGCTGCTCGGAATGTCCTCCGGCTCCGGCATGGCGTGGGTCCTGTCCATCGTGCTGCTCACCATCCTGGTGCGCATCGCCATCATCCCGCTGTTCCTCAAGCAGATCCGCTCCTCGCGCGCCATGCAGGCCATCCAGCCCGAAATGCGCAAGATCCAGGAGAAGTACAAGGGCAAGAAGGACCAGGTCAGCCGTCAGAAGATGATGGAAGAGACCCAGGCCCTCCAGCGCAAGCACAAGGTCTCGCCCTTCGCCTCCTGCCTGCCCATGCTCGTGCAGATGCCCGTCCTCTTCGGCATGTACCGCGCGATCATCGCGGTCTCCTCCATCTCCGCCGGCACCTACACCTACCGCGGCGACTCGACCGACCATCTCGGCCCGCTCACCGAATCCGTGTCCACCGAGATCGTCAACTCGACCGTCTTCGGCGTCCAGCTCTCTCATACGCTGCGCGACTCCTGGGGCCAGCCCGCCATCGTCGCGGTCTTCATCGCTGCGATCGTCCTCATGGTCGTCCTGCAGTTCGTCTCCATGCGCCTGTCCTTCTCGCGCAATATGCCCGACATGGGCGACAACCCGATGGCTCAGTCGCAGCGCTCCATGATGTACGTGATGCCGCTGATGTTCATCTTCTCCGGCGCGTTCTTCCAGATGGGTGTCGTCATCTACACCGTGACCGCTTCCTTCTGGGCCCTCGCCCAGTCCTTCTGGACCATCAAGGTCATGCCGACCCCCGGCTCCCCGGCCTACGTCGACCTCCTCGCCTCACGCGAGGCCGGCTACCAGGAATGGGCCAAGCCCTACTTCCAGAACTACGACCGTGAGCGCGCCGCCTTCGGCAACAGTGCCACCGACCCGCGCGTCGACGAACTCAACGAGCGCACCCTCGCCGAGGTTCGCTCCAAGGCCAAGAAGCAGCACGTCGCCTCCGACTTCCCCGCCTCCATGACCACCGGCGAGATCGTTACCGTCTACCGCAACCTGGCCACCCAGAAGTGGACGACCCTTCCCGACGAGCAGTGGATGCACGGCCTCGCCCTCGCCGTCGAAAAGCGCATCGCCAAGCAGGAAGCCTCCGCTCAGCGCGCCGAACTCCAGAAGCAGGTCCGAGACCGCCGTATCCTCGAGCGCGAGGCCGCCAAGACCTCGTCGAAGGACGCCTCCGAGAGCGCCGACAACGCGACCGGCCACGGCTCGCTCAGCGCCGAGGAGATCGAGCGTCGCCGCATCGAGCGCCGCAAGGCCCGCCGCCGCGGCAACAAACGCTGAGCACCACAGATTCACGGTTCTAGGCCGCCAGCCGGTAACCTGGACACCAGCAAGACCCCATTGCCCACTACGGAGGACACGTCATGAGTGACGACAACGCAGACAAGCTGACCCGCCTCGAAGAAGAAGGCGAACTCGCCGCCGACTACCTGGAAGCACTTCTCGACATCGCCGACCTCGACGGCGACATCGAAATTGACGTCGAAAACGGCCGCGCCTCGGTCGAAATCGTCGCCGACGACCCTGACGCACTCGACCGCCTCGTGGGCGAGGACGGCGAGGTCCTGGATGCGCTCCAGGAGCTCACCCGCCTTGCCGTTCAGACCGAGACCGGCGAACGCTCGCGCCTCATGCTCGACATCGCCGGCTTCCGCGCCGAGCGCAAGGAAGAGCTCCAGGACATCACCCGCGAGGCTATCGCCCGCGTGCGCGCCACCGGCGAGGCTGTCAAGCTCGACGCCATGAACCCCTTTGAGCGCAAGGTGTGCCACGACGTGGTCGCCGACGAGGGCCTGACCTCCGAGTCCGAGGGCGCCGAGCCCCACCGCCGCGTCGTCATCCTCCCCGAGGGCACCGACGGTGAGTGAGAACCCGAACGGGACGGGAAGGGGTCGCCAGGTCGGCGACCCCTTCGTCCCAGAAGAGCCCACGCCGGCCGTCCGCGAGTTCTTCGGACCGGCCTTCTCTGAGGTCGCCGAATACGCGCGCATGCTCGAGGAGGAGGGTGAGATCCGCGGCCTCCTCGGCCCGCGCGACATGGAGCGCATCTGGTCGCGCCACATCGTCAACTCCGCCGCCGTGCTGGACTTCATGCCGCGTAAGGACGGTCGTCAGGTGCTCGACGTCGGCTCCGGCTCGGGCCTGCCCGGCATCGTGATCGCCGCCTGCCGCCCCGAGCTCGACGTGCACCTGGCCGAACCCATGGCCCGGCGCGTTGAGTGGCTCATGGACGTCGTGGAGGACCTCGGCCTTGACAACGTGACGATCCACCAGGCCCGCGCCGAGGAGCTGCGCGGCAAGGGCAAGGCCGACGTGGTCACCGCCCGCGCCGTGGCCAACATGAGCAAGCTTGTGCGCATGACGTCGAAGCTCATCGCTCCCGGCGGATCTCTTGTGGCCCTCAAGGGCCGTCGCGCTCCGATCGAGGTGGACGAGGCCTCGGCCGAGCTGCGTCGTCATCATCTGCGCGCTCAGATCCACGAGGTGCCCTCCATCATGGAGGATGAATCCACGTACGTGGTGGTCTGCACGCGCATTAAGTAGCGCGTCTTCAAGTGGGGGAGGGGAGCGTCGCAGCGGGTGCTGCGGCGCTCCCCTAACATAGTGACGCAGGATACAATGGTGTGTTGTTCTGTCAGATCAATTTTCCCGATTCACGGTTTGTCTGGCTTTTATTGACGGCCAGGAGAATCGATCCTACAGAAGAGTTTTTGCACTGCTATTCCACGTGTCAGTGGGATTGTGTGCACCTCGATGCACCACGGGCCTTTCGTGCTGGAAGTGTGTGCGTCTCCCCGTAAACTAGGGGCAGTATCTAGGAAGGTGTCACGTGAGTACCAACAACACCCCTCTGTCGACTCAGATCGAGCGCAACCTGCGCGATCTCGCCATGCTCGAGCGCGCGACATTCACGCGCCCCGAGCACACGCGCATCATTGCCGTTGCGAACCAGAAGGGCGGCGTTGGTAAGACGACGTCCGCTGTGAACATCGCTGCAGGCCTCGCGATGGGTGGACTGTCTGTTCTTGTCGTCGACGCCGACGCCCAGGGTAACGCGTCCAGCGCTCTCGGTGTCCCACACCCGGCCGGTACGCCCTCCACATACGACGTGATCATCGGAGGTGCTAGCGTCGCGGACGTCGTGCAGCCGTGCCCCGATGTCGATGGAATCCTCGTCTGCCCGGCCACGATCGACCTGTCTGGCGCCGAGATCGAGCTCGTCGACGTCGACCGGCGCGAATATCGCTTGCGCGATGCTCTGCGTGGGTACGTCGCCGAGCGTCAGGACATTGACCTCGTTCTGATCGACTGCCCGCCGTCCCTCGGCCTGGTGACACTGAACGTCATGGTGGCCGCGGACGAGGTTATGATCCCGATTCAGGCCGAGTACTACGCACTTGAGGGGCTGAGCCAGCTGTGGAACACCGTTGAGCGCATTGGTGTGGATCTCAACCCCGGCCTGCGAGTGTCGGGCATGCTCCTCACGATGGCGGACAAGCGCACGCGGCTGTCTGAGGAGGTCGAGAGCGAGGTTCGCTCCCACTTCCCGGAGCAGACATTCGAGACTGTCATCCCGCGTTCCGTGCGCATTTCAGAGGCTCCGAGCTACGGCCAGACGGTTATCACCTACGATCCGCGCAACCTTGGTGCGATCGCGTATCGTAAGGCCGCGCTTGAGCTGTGTCAGCGCCTGTCCGCAGCTGGATAGTGGTTGTTTCACGTGAAACATGCGGAGTTTTTCGCATGTTTCCGCAGATTGGCACGTATTAGTCAGAGTGATTGACCATTGGTGCAGCAAAGTGACGAACGACGCTCACTAGGTGATCCCATGGCATTATTTCACGTGAAACAATGAACCGACGCAATTGAAGGAGTAATGCAATGGCGGATGCATCATCGAAATCTGAGGGCCGTAAGGGTGCTCGCAAGCATTCCGGTCTTGGCCGGGGTCTTGGGGCCCTGATTCCTCAGGTTAGTGAGCAGACGTCACAAGCCGTACCCTCCACCCCGTCCCGTCCTCTGGACGTGTTCTTTCCTGAAGGTAGCTCCGCCGGCAAGAGGGGAGGATCCGCGAAGGATCTTCTCCAGCCCAGGCGTGCCACTGCCTCGTCGAAGAAAGAGCGTCCGACCATGCCGTCCGTCGAGGCGGCAGGTGGACGACGCGCAGGTAGCTCTCGCAGCGGCCTTGGCGGTGGAATCAATGGCTCGGAGTCGCGCGCGGTTGCGCAGTATGTGCCCGCCGATAAGGTTGTCAGTGGTAACACCGACAACCATGCTGATCAGAGTGTTTCACGTGAAACATCCATCGATCATGAACTTCTTCCGGTTCCCGGTGCTTCCTTCGCTGAAATTGCGATCGATCAGATCGTTCCCAATACGAAGCAGCCTCGTGAGGTCTTCGATGAGGATGATCTGAAGGAACTCTCTGCCTCTATCAAGGAGGTGGGTGTTCTTCAGCCCGTCGTCGTTCGTAGTATCCCCGCAACGGGTCGATCCGAGAAGCTTCAGGAGTTCCTCGCCGAGAAACCCGATGCACGCTACGAGCTGATTATGGGTGAGCGCCGCCTGCGTGCCTCCGAGCTTGCCGGCGAAACCACGATTCCGGCAATCATCCGAGAGACCGACGACGGGGACCTGCTCCGTGACGCACTCTTGGAAAACCTCCACCGGGCCCAGCTCAACCCGTTGGAAGAAGCGAGTGCATATCAGCAGCTCATGGCGGATTTCGGGGCGACTCAGGAAGAGCTCGCCAAGCGAATCGCCCGCTCGCGCCCGCAGATTGCCAACACCCTGCGCCTGCTCAAGCTACCCCCGTCCGTCCAAAAGAAGGTGGCCGCTCAGGTCATCACAGCGGGCCATGCCCGCGCTCTGCTGTCCCTGCCGACGGCAGAGGAGATGGAACGACTGGCTGAGCGAATCGTCGCCGAGGGTCTCTCCGTGCGTACCACCGAAGAGATTGTGCGCCTCGGAAAGGCGAAAGCAACGCCCCGTCCGCGCGCCCGCCAGCAGCGTCCATTGTCGCCGCTGGGTGAGAGCGTCGTGTCGGCCTTGGCCGACGCATACGATACTCGCGTGACCATCACAGAGGGGCGTAAAAAGGGCCGAATCGTCATAGAATTTGCAGGATCTGATGATCTTCAGCGAATTGCAGACCTTATTCTTCACTGATCAAACTTCATAATTCTTTCCGCAGATCAAGCGCAGTATGTTCTCTATATGACATTTCTTGCCCTAATCTTTGGCTAAATTTACGCTTATACTACTTTTAAGGGCCCGCCGTCGGACCCTCGCAGTACCAGAAGGAGCGAAAGGCATGAACGCCCAAGGCAGTTCGCGCACCGTGCTTTTCGATGTCGGTGGAGTCCTCGTCGACGCCCATCCGGATCCGCACGCAATCGCCGAGTTGTTTGGCGACGACTCACGAGGCCTCACGACGCTTGTCGATCAGGCGATGTGGGCCCATCGTGGAGAGTATGACGCGGGCATGTCCGATCGTGAGTTCTGGGATCGTATTGCTGGAGATTGCGGGCAGCCTGAGCCTTCCAGTCCACTGTTGAAGCAGCTCGTCGCGCTCGATGCGTCGCGCATGGCCATGGCGAACGAAGCGGCGCTCGGCCTGGTGCGCCTGCTGCGTCGGCACGCAGTGCGCGTCGGTATTTTGTCCAACGCGCCGTGTCCCATTGCGAAGGCGATTCGTCGCTCGGAGTGGGGAAGCCTCTTCGATTTCTTCGCCTTCTCGTGTGACTACGGTATCTGCAAGCCGTCCCGAGGCATCTACCGCGACGTGCTCGTGCGCCTCGATGGTCCCCACGAGAACGTTGTGCTCATCGACGACCGCCGCGAGAACATTCGGGCGGCCGAGCTCCTCGGCGTCCAGGGTATCGTCTGGAATGGTGTCGAGGACGCCGAAACGCGTCTGAAAGGACTTGGTGTACTTTTCTGAGAGCCTCCGTATTGGCATAACCTGGTCTCAGTCTGAACCGGGAGAACGACACAGCGGCGTACAGAGAATGAAATTTCACTCTGATTCGGCATCTGTATCGCTTCTGATGCGACGCAGTGAGGCGTGACGGTTGTCCGTCTGGGCATATTCGAGTGTCCCCTTTTGTCAGTTGGCGTCACCCGCTAAAGCCAGGACGTGCCTGCGTGGTGCTGGCATTCCCGGACCGTCACCAATCACCTAACGTACAGTCCGACGTGCCCACGCAGTGCTCGCGTAGAGGCGGTGGACAATGTTTCACGTGAAACATGTGGGCCCGAGAGGATGTTCCTCCCGGGCCCACAGTGCCTGAGACGAGCAATTACTCCTCGGTCGCCTCGGCGTCCTCGGAGATCATAAAGCCGACTCCTTCATCGTCGATCACGTAGTCGACGCTGTGGACGTCGCGGCCACCGGCCACGAAGTCAACGATATCGGCGCACAGCTGCGCAAAGGAAGAATCCTCAAGCGCGTCGGCAGCCTGGGGGAGGAGCGACGTGTCCGTCATCCCGGGTGCCACGTTCGCGTCGATAAACCAGCAGGTGCCCTCGTCGTCGACCACGAAGTCCATGCGGGACAAGTCGCGCAGGCCGAGAGTCGTGTGGGCTTCTACGGCCGCGGCTTGGAGGTCGGCCAGAATCTCATCGGAGAGGCGTGCGGGAACAAAGTACTCGGTCTCATCCGTCGTGTAGCGCGCGTCGTAGTCATAGCGGCCCCCATCTGTCGACACCTCGACCGGGGGAAGTGCCTGGGGGCCGTCCCACAGGTCGACGACGGACACGGCGACATCGCGTCCATCAATGCGCTGCTCGACCATCAGGCGCTGGCCATAGGCGAAGGCGTCCACCATTGCGCGGCGCAGGCTCTTCGCGTCCTTAGCGGTCGAAATACCGAGCGCAGAACCACCGTCCGTCGGCTTGATGACAACAGGGAAGGACACAGAGCCCTCGAGCGCAGACAGCACGTGCGATGCACCCAGCTGACGGAAAATCGCCTGGGGCAGCGTCACCCAACCCGGTGTCGCAAGTCCCGCAGAGCCCAGCAGAGCCTTTGCCGTGGGCTTGTTCGAGGCGAGCATCGCCTGCACCGACGACGACCCCACAAACGGGATCCCCACGGACTCCAAGAAAGACTGCAGGGAGCCATCTTCGCCGATCGAGCCGTGCACCAGCGGCCACACCACGTCAGGGGAGAAGGACTCAATAGCCTCGGCGAGAGACGCGTCGACGTCGGAAATGAGGACCTCGTAGCCGAACTGCGTCAGAATGTTCGCGACGCGACGACCCGAACGAACCGACACGTCACGCTCGTGCGTCAGACCGCCGGCGATGATCAGAACTTTGGTAGCCATGGGGGTATCTCCTCGGGTAACTGTTAGCGCTCGGACCCGGCCCCGGCCTCGTTACCCGAGGCGGTACCGAACATGTCGACGATTTCCTTCTCCGCGTTGACGACCGTCGAGAGGCGACGCACGCCCTCGCGGATTTCCTCGGGAGTGGGATAGCAGAAGGACAGGCGTATGTGGTTCGAGCCCGAGCCGTCGTAGTAGAAGGCCGTGCCGGACACGTACGCGACCTGTGCACGTATGGCGCGAGGCAGCATGGCCTTCGCGTCGAGGCCCTCGGGCAGCGTCACCCATGTGTAGAAGCCGCCGTCCGGGACCGTCCACGTGCACGACGGCATGAACTCCTCGAGGGCCGTGAGCATCGCGCGGCAACGTTCCGCGTACATCGAGCGGAAGGACTTCACCTGGCCGTACCAGTCGTAGTTGCTCAGGTAGTCGGCGATCGCCATCTGGCCCACCATCGAGGGGCACAGGATTGCGGACTCGAGCGCCAGGACCAGCTTCGCGCGGATCGCGTGCGGCGCGTACGCCCAGCCGATGCGGAAGCCCGGGGCAAACATCTTCGAGAACGAACCCAGGTAGACGACGCCCTCGGGGCTGTACGAGGCGATGGCCGGCAGGGGATCGTTGTGGAAGCCGAGCAGGCCGTAGGGGTTGTCCTCGACGATCAGGACGTGCTCGCGCAGGCAGATCTCGGCGATGATCGGGCGGCGTTCGGCAGACAGCGTCACGCCGGCGGGGTTGTGGTAGTTCGGGATGATGTAGATGAACTTGATCGTGCGGCCCGAGGCGCGCACGTCGCGGATCGTCTCTTCCAGGGCCTCGGGAATGATGCCGTGCTCGTCCATGGGAACGTGCACGATGTCCGCCTGGCGCGCGCGGAACACGCCCAGCGCGCCCACGTAGGATGGGGCCTCGGCGAGGATGACGTCACCCGGATTCACGAAGAGCTCCGTGACGAGGTCGAGGGCCTGCTGGCTGCCCGTCGTCACCACCACGTCGTCCGGGTCGGCGCCGACGATGCCGTCATAGCTCATGACCTCCGTGATGCGCTCGCGCAGCACCTCCCAGCCCTGGCCGCTGCCGTACTGCATGGCCTGCGCGCCGTGGTTGCGGATGAGCTTCTCGGCCGAGGCGGCAAGCCTATCGAGGGGCAGGTCCTTCAGGTTCGGCATGCCGCCAGCGAGGGAGACGACCTCGGGGCGCGATACGACGGAGAAGAGAGCTCGAATCTCGGATGCGCGCAGGTTGTGTGCGCGGTCCGCGTAGACGTCGTACCAGGGGTCGAGGCGGTTTCCCTGCGCGGGCGTGCGCCCGGATGAGGCCGGGGTGCCGCCGTTGGTCGAAGGCTGAGTCAAGGCATGCCATCCTTTGCATGAAGTCTTGCGTGAACTTACGTATAACCGTATAGGTCAAGTGTGCCACTATCCGGGCCATACGGGGTAACGGGGCCGGTGGTTGGGCAGATGTTTCACGTGAAACATTCTCTGTGACGCCGCTGGTGTTCTGGGCGCCGGAGGGTCCGGCCGCCCGCGAGGCTAGGCAACCTCGATTCGCTCGGCGCCGCGCCTCGAAGCCCGCCCGTGCCCTCCGGGCCCTCCGGCGTCCTCCACACCGGCGACACCTGGTGTGCTGGCGTGTGGCCCGGCCAGGCCCCGCCACCGCCCACGGGCACCGCAGCCAGGCCCCGCCACCGCCCACGGGCACCGCAGCCAGGCCCCGCCGCCACCCACCGGCACCGCGACCGGCCCTGTCGCAACCCACGGGCACTGCAGTAGGGCCCAGTACGCTGGAAGGCCTCGTGGTGTCCTGTGTATCGATGTACCCCCGTCGCGATTCGTTGACCGAGAGCAACGGGGGAGCGGTGTCGCGTGCCCGCCTTGGTATGCAAAAAGTCCGCAGCCCCTGCGGGTCTGCGGACTTGCGTGGAACTCCGGCGGAGCCGGAATTCGCTCAGTGGCGGTCGGCCTTCACCAGGTGCTTGGCGTCGGCGAGCTCGTTAAGCTGATCGATGTGAGCCTGGGCAACCATGACGTCGATGGTCGAGAACATGAGTGAACTCCTCGTGGGATCGTATGTTGTGTCGATTCCCTGTTTGACGAGGCCGGGGATCACCCGGCGGATCTCGTACGTGGAGTGTGCCAACGCGGGTGGCGTCGGCGCGACCCTGCGTTTCAAACAAGAAAAGCGCCGGACCAGCTTGGCAGCTTCGTCAGGCGCTTAATGGTTACATTTTATCCCTGCCAAAACATGCAATCAACCGTTCGGCCAGTAATTTAAGTCGCAGCGAAAACCAAGTAATTGCAAAGCAAAGTGGCTGCGTGCATACCATCTGCGCAAACATGCGGACACCGTCACAATTGGTACGCATCGTCGGCTTCGATCGCATTTGGATCATGGACTTTTAGGAATTTTGATATCGGTTCGCGCGAGTTTATGAACCGCTAGCGTGAGCGTGCTGGCGACTGGTGGGCTCGACGTACCGAAGCTCACCACCAATTTCGCATGCAATTCGGTCGTCAGACCAATTGATGACGTCGAGAAAACCGCGGAATTTCAACGATGCGAATTCAATGTTTGAAAGAGTGGAGGGAGAATTGCATGCGAAATTGGAGTGGGGGCAGGTATTCCCGGGGGTTTCAGGGCTTCGTAAGAGTTACTGTGACCAAGAGTTTCGGGTCGCGGAACTTTGCGCAACGTGCGCCACGCTATTAGAATGATAACGATTCTCATTCATATGTGCGTACCTAGAGGACTTCCTCATGAACCCCACGAAGCACCGGAACCCGGGCCGCGCGGCCCGGGCTTTCGCCGCAATGGCCCTCGCGGCCACCTCCTTCCTCCTGCCTGGAATGGCACACGCCGCTGACGAGGCCACCGTCGACACCGCGGACGCCACGACCTCGTCCGAGGCCGACGTGAGTACCTGCGCCGTCATGCGCACCGCCCCCGCCGGCACCACGGCCACCCTGGACCGTGGCCACGCCGACATCTTCGATCTGACCTCCGACGCGTCCGGCGCGCTCACCCTGCGCATCAAGGAGGACGCCACGGGCTCCGGCGTTATGCGCGAGCCCGAGCAGACGCTCCTCGCCGTCAACAAGTCCACCCTCACCCAGATCGCCGCCTCCGTCAGCCAGGCGACCGGCGCTCCCGCCGCCGCCTACCTGCTCGGCCAGTCCGGTGACAACCAGGCCACCGTGCTGTGGCCCGGCTGGGACACCCTGGGCGTCGCCGCCGGCGGATATGACGCCGCGCGCTTCCACATCTCCTACACGGGCCCCGTCGACGGCCGCATCTACGCCTTCACCTCCAGCTTCACCGAGGGCACCAAGGCGGTCACGAATGATGGCAGCTTCGACCTGGCGCCGGGCGGCGACGACATCGACCAGCCCTACGCCGCCCACAAGCACGTCAACTGGCTGTTCACGCGCGCCGGCCGCTACACGCTGACCGTCCAGGCCAGCGCGTGGATCCCCGGCAACACCGGTACCGCCAACGCCCAGTCCGCGGTCCGCACCTACACGATCGACGTCGCCGACGAGGCCTCGTGCCTCGCCGAGGTGGGAGCAGCCCCCTCGACCGACCAGGCGCAGCCCGCCCCCGCCCCTGGCGTAGCTCCCGGCTCGGTGAGCTCCACCAACCAGGGCGCCCAGAACCAGTCTGATAATGCAGCACCAGGCGCGACGGGCGCCCCCACAGCCCCCTCCACCGGAGCGACGGGAACGAACGGAACCACCGGCACGACGACCGGCGCGAACCCCGCCCCCTCCTCGGGCGCGCGCACCACGAGCGGCACCACCGGTGGTGAGCGCTGCGTCGCCACCCGCATCACCCGCGAGGCCACCGAGGCTGAGGCCGCCACCCTCGCCTCCAACAGTGCGCCCGCGAACACCGCGCGCACAACGCTGACCGTGAGCGTCGGTGAGGGCGCCTCCGGCAACGCCACCGAGGGCCACTTCGACCTGGGCCCCGCCATCGAGAACGGCACCCTCGTCGCCCGCGTCAAGGACGACCGCAGCCAGCCCGCCCAGTGGGTCGACCCCTCGTCCCTGACCTTCGCCCTCGGTGACGCCGCGCGCATCACCGCGCCCGCCGACCTCGGCTTCGTCGCCACCCCCGGCTCCAGCGTCTGGCTGATCCCGTCCACCCAGATCGCGGGCGTGCCGTGGCTGGGCCTGAACTCCCAGCGCGAAGAGATCGTCACCGGCACGACCGGCCCCGTCCAGTTCACCCTTGACGCCGTCGAAGGCCCCGGACGCGTCGCCGTCTTTAACGCGGGCGCGCTCGGCTCCGGCGTCGGCGAGCATGTCTTCGACGGCCCGGGCACCGGCTACACGCTCGGCGCCAACACGCACGCCCACCAGAACTGGGTGTTCACCGCCCCCGGCACCTACACGCTCACCATCACCATGCGCGTCACCCCCAACGGTGAGGCGCTCGCGGGCAGCGGCTTCGGCTCCGGCGGCGACCTCACCGCCACTGGCGCGACCGGCCCCAATGGGCGACCCATGGTCTCCCAGGTCGTCGGCCGCACCGCCTCCGGCAAGGACTGCGACCTCTCCCTGGCCACCACCGGCGCCGACACCATCCCCCTGACCGTCGTCTCCCTGACGTGGGCGCTCACGGGCGCGGCCTGCGTGTGGGTGGGCGCGATCGGACGCCGCCGCAACCTGCGCGCACAGTCGTGACCTCTCATTCACGAGGACGACTCTCCCTCATCCCCCGCCTCCCCTTCCGTGGGTGGCGGGGGAGTGGGTGTGTGCTCGCTGCCTCGACGTTAGCGCTCACGGCGACCCTGGCAGGGTGCGCGCCCGCACCCGACCCCGCCAGCGACGGTGAATTGCGCGTCGTCGCCACGACAGGCATCCTTGCCGACCTCGTGCGGGGTGTCGCCGGAGACCGCGTCCACGTCACGCAGATGGTGCCCGACGGGGCAGACCCGCACTCGTGGGAGCCCTCCCTGCGCACCGTGCGCGACGTGGCCTACGCGGACGTCGCCTTCTCCAACTACCTCATGCTCGAGGAGCACGCCCTCATCCGCGCCCTCGACTCCAACCTGCCCGCCGGCTCGCGCTCCGTCTCCGTCGCCGAGGAGGCCGCCAAGAACGGCGCGACCATCCTCCCCCTCGTCGAAGACCGCGCCCTCGACACACCGTGGCTCGGCATGCGCGTGTGGGGTGACGGCGCCGACATGGGGGCCACCCGCGCCTCGCAGATCGACCTGACGACCACCGGCGTCGACGGGCCCGGGCAGGCCGCCGCCTACCTCACCACGTCGTTCGGGCAGCCGGAGATCGCCTTCGCGACCTCGGACGGCTTCAACGCCGCCACCGGATACGACACCGACACCGCGCAGCTGCCCGCCGACGCCCACCAGCACATGAGTTGGGCGTTCACTGCCCCCGGTGTGTACCGCGTCCACTTCCGCGCCAACCTGCGCACCACGCCCGGCGCCACTCCCGTCAGCGTCGGGGAAGGCACCGCCGTCTTCGCCGTCGGCACCCCGCCCGAGGAAGTCGCCGCCAGTGAGGGCCGCCGCGTCCTGTCCGCCGGCCACGCCGACATCACCGTCAACCTCACCACCAAGCGCGTCGAACTCGCCTCCGACGTGGGAGCGCTTTCCGGGGACGAGGCCTCGGCCCCCTGCGTGGGCGCGGGAACCACGGGCGCGGCCGTCGCCTCGACCATGGAGTGCACCGACCTCGACCAGGTCGTCATCGAAGTGCCCACCCGCGCGCTGACGACGATCCCCGGCGAGGCCTCGTTCCGATTCATCGGCGAGCCCGGCGCGAACGTGTACATGCTGCCGCAGGCCGTCCTCGGCAAGCACGTCCACGGCGACATCGACCCCCACTTGTGGCACGACGTCCACAACGCCCAGGCGTACGTGCGCGTCATCCGCGACTCGCTGATCTCCGTCGACCCCGACGGCGAGGCCACCTACCGGGCCAACGCAGCCGCCTACCTGACGCGCCTCGACGAGCTCGACGCCACCGTGGCCTCGACCATCGCGTCCATCCCCGAAGAGCGCCGCAAACTCGTCACCACCAACGACGCGTACGCGTACCTGGCGAACGCCTACGGGCTCACCGTCGCCGGCTTCGTCGCGCCCAACCCCAGCGTCGAACCATCCATCGCCGACCGGATCAAACTCCAGGCCACCCTGTCCGACTCCTCGATCCCCGCGGTGTTCCTCGAACCCAACCTGGCGCGCACCCGCTCCACCCTGCGCACCGCCGCCACCGACGCGGGCGTGGACATCTGCCCCCTGTACGGCGACACCCTCGACGACCAAGCACCCACCTACATCGACATGATGGAACACAACGCCCGCTCACTGGCACGCTGCCTGGGCGGCAAGGAGATGCCATGAAATCCTTCTTTTCTCGCCAGACTTCCGGCCGCGGTGTCGTCCGCCAGGACGACCGCTGGCTCTTCGCCCCGGGGGCGGCGGCCCGCCCGCGAGATCGCCACACGCGAGCTTCGTTCGGAGTGGTCGATCTCGAAGCCCGGCCAGGCCCCGCCGCCGCCCCCGGGGCTAGCCGGCGGACTCTCCGCAAGCCCGGCCAGGCCCTGCCGCCGCCCCCGGGACAGAGCGAGCGGATGACCAGCGCCTTGTCGCGCTCCGCGCGCCTCGGCATGTCGGTGTTCGCCCTCCTCGTGTCGGCCTTCCTCGTCATCGCTGGTGCCCCCTCTTCTTTTGCTGACCCGAGTCCCGACCCCGACCTCGCGCAGAGCGTTGCCGCGCACGAAGAATGGAGAGGCGATGCCAGCGAGATCGCCGTCGGGCACGTCGACCTCGGCCCCCGACTCATCGACGGGCAGTGGAGGGCCGGACTGCGCCACGACGCCGAGAGCGGCGCCGTGTGGCGCGACCCCAACCAGACCGTCCTGCGGGTGGCCGACGCGGCCATCATGACCGCGCCCGACTCCGCCGACTACCCGTTCCTGGCCGACGTCGCGGGCAAGCCCGTGTACGTCGTTCCCCAGACGCAGAACCCCAGCGTCGTGTGGCTCGGCTGGAACACGCAGGACCCCGCCGTCACCGCCACCATCGACCGCGGCCTCACCATGCGCGTCGGCCCCGTGAGCGGCCCTGGCCGCGCGTGGCTGTTCCTGCAGTCCGGCACCTTCGGCAAGCCCCTCCTGCTCGCCGACTCGGGCGCGGCGCCCGGCGACGTGTGGATCGACTCGGGCACGCACGTGCACGCCAACTGGGCGTTCTCCGCGCCCGGCACCTACACGGCGACCGTGACCTTCCTGGGCACGACCACCGCCGGCGAGGCCGTCAACGCTTCCACTACCCTGCGCTTCGCCGTCGGTGACGCCGCCTCCGCGTCCGAGGCCCTGGCCATGGCCGCGCCCGCCGCTGCCCCCGCCGATGGCGCCTCCGCTTCTTCCTCTTCCTCTGGGGCTGCGCCCGCTGCTCCCGGGGCCGCCGACCCGGCCGGTTCGTCCTCTGCCGCTTCGGGGGCCGCGTCGGGTGGCCTGCCCGACTGGGCCTTCCTCGCGATCATTGCCGTCGCCGCGGCGTCCCTCCTCGTGATCGGCGCCCTCGTCGTGGCGCGCTCGCGCCGCAGCCGCGCCGAACAGGCCGCCGCCATCGCCGAGGCCGACTCCATCCTCGCCCCGCTGCCCACCGCGAAGGGTGAGGGAAGCGGGGAAGCGGCCCCGGCCTCGTCCCCCAGTGCCGGAGCACCCGGCGCGGGCGAGAGCGCTGAGGGTCCCGGTATCAATGATCGGGGAGGGGAGCAGTGAGCCAGCTGCGCGTCGCCGGGCTCGGCGCGTCCCTGGGTGGGCGCGCCGTCCTGGAGGGCGTCGACCTGGAGGTCGGCGCCGGGGAGCTCGTCGGCCTCATCGGCCCCAACGGCGCCGGCAAGACCACGCTGATCCGCTCGATCCTGGGCCTCATCCCCTCGAGCGGGCGCGTCGAGACCGACGGTGCGATCGGATACGTGCCCCAGCGGCACGAGTTCGCGTGGGACTTTCCGATTAGCGTGCGCGACGCCGTCCTGCAGGCCATCACCGTGCGGCGCGGGCTGCTTGGGCGGGCTCGCACCCCGCACTTCCGCGCGGTCGAGGAGGCCCTGTCCCTCGTGGGCATGCGAGACCTCGCCAAGCGTCCCATCGGCGAGCTGTCCGGCGGTCAGCGTCAGCGCGTCCTCGTGGCCCGGGCCCTCGCGATCCGGCCCGCCGTGCTGCTCCTCGACGAGCCCTTCACTGGCCTCGACATGCCCACGCAGGAGATGCTCATGGACCTGTTCCGTAGCCTCGCCGACGGCGGCCGGGCCCTCCTCATGACCACGCACGACCTCATCGGCGCGCGCGCCGGGTGCGACCGCCTGTACCTGCTGCGGCGCACGATCGTCGCCTCCGGGAGGCCCGAGGAGCTGGCCGACGCCGACCCGTGGATCCGCGCCTTCGACGTGCGACCCGACAACCCGATCCTCGACGCCCTAGGAGTGCGCGCATGAGCACCGTGATCCACGCGGCCGGACGTGCTCTCGTCCCGGCGGCGGACTTCCTGAGCCCCTACGACTTCTTCCGCGACCTGACGAACCCGGCGCTGGCGTTCCTGCCGCGCGCGCTGCTCATCGCGGTCGTCGCCGCGCTCGTGTGCGGCAGCGTCGGCGTGCACGTCGTCCTGCGCGGCATGGCGTTCATCGGCGACGCGGTCGCGCACTCCGTGTTCCCCGGCCTGGCGATCGCCTTCGTGTGCGGCGGGTCCCTGGTGCTGGGCGGTGCGCTCGCGGGCGTCGTGACAGCCGTGTTGGTGGCGCTGCTGGCGCAGAATCGCAGGCTTAAGGAGGACTCCGTCATCGGTGTGCTCTTCGTCGGCGCGTTTGCGCTCGGCGTCGCGATCATCGCGCGGGCGCCCGGGTACGCGGGGAGCTTGCAGGACTTCCTGTTCGGGTCGATCACGGGCATTCCGGCGTCGGATGTGCCCGTGGTGCTGGCTGGCGCGTTGTTCGTGCTGCTCATGCTGTTCCTGGCTCACCGGCCCATCGTGGCCGTGACCCTGGACCGCGAGAGCGCGCGGGCGGCGGGTGTGCACGTGCTGCTGGCGGATCTCTCCCTGTACGTCGCCGTGGCCCTGGCCGTCGTGATCTCTGTGCAAACGATCGGCAACGTCCTGGTGCTTGCTTTGTTGGTGACCCCCGCGGCCACCGCGCGGCTCCTGTGCGACCGCCTGGGGACGATGATGATCCTGTCGCCCGTGCTCGGGGCTTCGGGAGGCCTGGTGGGCCTGTACCTGTCGTGGGCGCTGGACGTGCCCACGGGCGCCACGATCGTCCTGGTGCTCACCGCGTGCTTCGGCCTCGCCTGGGTCTTCGCGCCGAGGCATGGCCTCCTCGCGCGGACATTGCGCGAGAAGCGGGGGTGAGTCTGGGGGTGCTATGAGCGGGTCTGTGTGCGGGCCTGAGGGTGGGCATCTTCGGGGACCCGGCCCCGGCCTCGTAAACCAAGGAACACGCTTGTTAATGTGAACGACTGGTCATATGCTTAGCGAGGTAGCACAGTATTCCGTAGCCAACATAATTGTGGGCTGGTTGATCAGGAGGTAGCGCGTGGTTGACGTCGGCTTCGATTCCGATAAGCACGCCCAGACGCGTGACGATATCAAGCGGGGGGGGGGGAGTCCCTGGGGGACTCATCGGAGGCGCTAGGGCGGCTCATTGACGCGCAAGACCCCTCGTATTGGTCCGACGAAGGCGGGTTCCAAGCCATGCGCACGGCGATCGTTTCGCTGCTGAAGAGCGAGGATCGTCTTATTGGCAAGCAGAAACAGCGCTTCACAAAGTTCGACGACGATGTTGAACGGGCAGCCGAGGCCTTCGAGGCCGCAGAGACTGCGAATGCTGATCAACTCGCCCAAATCCTGGATGACCTCGATCGAGGGGTAACCAGTGGGAGTGGTGGATCGACGACGTCGCCTGCGATTCCGACGCCGGTTGGAAATACCGCCCCGGCAACGAATTCGGGGACCGACGCCGGTGCCTCGTCCTCCGAACCCGCCCAAAACGCGCCGTCGGCCATCTGAGAACGAGGAGTACGAATCATGGTTGAGAGCCCGATGTACGAGCGCCTCATGCAGCTGGTCGCCGCGATCGAGACGGCCTCCGCGCTGGACGCCGTGGACGACCAACACAACGCAGTCGTGTGCGGCCTGAACGAGGCCAACAACTCGACGTACCACATGCGTACAAACCAGGCGTTTACCGGGGAAACCGGAGACCAGATCGACGCGTGGACCGATCGCGCCATGAAGCAGGTGCAGGCGATCAAGGATGGGCACAACACCGCGATGGAGTACTATGTCGAGGCCCGTCGCGTCATGAAGCACGTGCGCGAGGAAGCCATGCAGCTCTCGCCCACCCTGGTCGACTCGAAGCTGCAGGCGTTGGCAGACGCTGCCCACGTCGTCATTCCGGTGACGAAATACATGGGCCTAGCGGGCCTGCCCATCAATGCGGTTGCTGCGACGGGTGAAGCGTACGTCCAAGGACTCATCACCCAGGCAAACAACCAGCGCGAAGCGTCCGCAACAGACATCCTGCAGCGCGCGAACGACACGATGCAGGCCCTGGCGGATGGGACGAATGCGCAGCGTGTGGCAATGGAGCAACGGGTCGGCAATGATGGTATATACGTTGTAGAGAACCCGGGTCCTTCGAACGCAACTGTTCGCCGCGATATTGAGCGTGGGTACCTGAACACCTCCGCTCACGAGACGGGTGTGTACCCGGGCAACCGTGACACGGACTATGGACGATCTGATCTGCGAGGCTCTGGTTCCGGGCTGTATCCGGCGGGGTACGACGAGGGCGGTCCGGTCAACGATCGCGTCATGTCATCGCCGCGCATCCCGAATCGTTTCGTCACCGAGGGCGAGGAGGGGTCGCGCCTGAACCCGATTTCCGACCCGCAGGACCTCATGGGCGTCGATCTGTTGCACACGCGAGTGAACGGCGACTGGCATCGCAACGGCGTCATTGGTGGATACACCCCGGCACCCCCGGTCGACCGCTACCACCCGCTGTGGAACGTCAACGGTGGCCCAGGCAACGAATCAGCGCTCGCTGCTCGCCTCAGCGGTGCTGGCGTGCTGAGCGCGGGAGCGCTGGGCATGCGCGGCGCCGCCCGCATGGCAGGAGGCCTCGGCTCGTCGGCGGGTGCTCTTGGACGCGGTGCAGCGGGTATCCTCGGGCGAGGAGGAACGGCAGGAAACGTGAGCGGTATGTCCGCGCTGCGTGCGGGATCCTACTCCGGTCCGGGCTACGGGACCTACAAGGCACCCTCTGGCACCGGAGGACTCTCTGGTATCGTCGGAGCCGATGGCACTCGTGGAGCGGGTGCCGGTGCTGGTGCCGCTGGCTCCGGGAAATCTGGAACTCAGGGAACTAGTGGCTTCATGGGCGGCGGTGCTGGTGCGGGCGCTGGCCAGGGCAAGGGCGATGAGAAGGCGAAGCGTCGCAAGTACACGCCTTTCCGCGTGGAGGACGAGGATGAGTTGCCGGAAGGATACGTGAATCCGATGTCGCAGACATACGGGACGGAGAAGGACATTACACCCGCTCCGATTCGAGACGATGGGTGGGATCCGCGCCAATGGTGAGGCCGCAGAAGAAGCGCCGAGCGCGCGCAAGGAACTGTGTCGCCGTGGCTGCTGTGGGCGCGCTCGCGGCGGGCATCGTGTCGATTCCCGCTGCCCCCGCGCACGCAGCCGACACGATCACCGCGGCCGATCAGTCGTACTTCTCGTACTACGGCCTCGATCGGGCGCGCGCGAAAGGCTACACGGGGAAGGGCGTGACGATCGCGATGATCGACGGCAAGGTGGATACGTCCGTCCCCGAGCTCGCTGGTGCGGATATCACGGTAAAAATTCCGTGCACGATCAATTCAACACCGGTGGTGGAAAACCACGGCACGGGTGTTGCATCAATCCTCGTATCGTCGGCTTACGGTATTGCACCAAATGCAACGCTCCTTGCCTATCAAATGAATCTTGGGGCAAATGGTGATACACCCGGACAAGATTGCCTTGATTCTGGCAATGCCATGCGGTCGGAAGGCGTCTGGTTATTCAATCAGGCGATGAATGATGGTGCCCAGATCATCAACCTGTCTGCTTCCAGCGAGGATGGTAGTGACTCGATGAAATGGACCGTTGCTCGCGCGATGTCGAGTGGAGTGATTTTCGTCGCGGCTGCTGGAAATGACAGCAATAATAATGATGCTCTGTCGATGTCAAAATGGTCGGGCGTTGTCGGTGTGACGGCGATCAGTACCGACGGGGCTCGGCAGGACTACTCCTCGTGGGGCCAGGGCGTGGTGACGACATCGATTGGCGGGCCCGTCATGTTTCGTAATTTGCAAACGGGTGCGAGTGATTCTGTCTTTGGAACGTCGGTCGCCTCGCCGATCGTCGCGGGCGTTCTGGCGCTGGCGAAGCAGCGCTGGCCTCAGGCGACCAGTAATCAGTTGTTGCAATTGCTGGTGAAGACGGGCTTGAATCCTGATCATGGGTGGAACAAGTACACGGGGTTCGGTGGCATTGATCCGGGCGCGATGTTGAATACGGATCCGTCGCAGTTCCCTGATGAGAATCCGTTGGCGCAGAAGCAGGGTGGGTCGAGTCCGACGCCGGAGGAGGTTCAGCAGTACGCCGATGGCGTCGTGGATCCCACGGAGGTTGTGAACGATAGTTCGTACACGTATCGTGGCCTGGACGAGTCGAAGCTGAAGGATGGCCTGAACGTCTACCCGACGCACTTGGGCACGAGCCCGCGCTACCACCGCAAGTAGTTGCGGCGGCGTGCGCGAGGCCGTTTGGTGACTGTTCCCGCGATTGTTTCACGTGAAACATCTACGTGGTAAGAGTGGAAGTGGCGGTATCGTGCCGTGTCGCGTGCTTCCGTGCCTGCCTCGCACTTCTTGAAGTCCCTCTATGTCGCGTTCCGCGTTGTCAATGAACTTCTATGGGATCTTTTGAGGGTTCTATGAGATAGAAATGTGCATCTATGACATAGAAGTGGGGTTCTATAAGATAGATAAGTGTGTCTATGAGATAGAATTGAGTCTATGATCAACGATCTCGATGACCTGCTGGGTGCTCTGGCCGTTCTTGAGCTGCGCGGTGGCGATACCACTTCGATTGAGGCGAAGACCTTCTCGGAGTACTCGCCAGAGCAGCTGGGTCCGACACTGTGCGCGTTTGCAAACAAGCCGGGCGGAGGCGTAATCCTGCTGGGTGTGTCGGAGCGGGATGGTATCAGCGTCGTCGGCGTCGATGACGTTGATAACCTGTTGAAGCGAGCGGCTAATCAGGCACGAAATGGTTTCCGTCCGCCGATCAGGGTAGATGTGCGCACCTTTGATCTGGATGGAAATACAGTCGGGGTTGTCAACGTTGAGGGTGCTGACGTGAATGAGAAGCCCGTGCGTTGGCTGAAGAATAAGAAAGCGTATCTTCGACAGTACGACGGTGACTATGAAATGGCACCATCGGAGGAGCAGATGCTCCTGCTGCGCCATCGTCGGCCGATAGCTGATGCGGAACCGGTGCAAGGTAGTTCGCTACGAGATCTCGACCAAACCCTGGTCACCCAGTATTTGGCATCTGCTCGCGAAACGACGCCGCGCCTCGTCGACTATACCGACGAGGAGGCCCTCTACAACACGGGTGTCATTGCGGACCGCCAGAGTGGAGAGTTGACGGTCGCAGGCCTGTATGCGCTGGGTGAATATCCGCAGAGGCTTCTTCCTCATCTGACCGTGACCGCAGCAGTAGAGGGGAGTGGGGAAGTGAGGGCGGTCAACCGGCGTGATTTCACGGGTGCATTGCCGGTGATCTTGGATGCGGTCTTGGATTGGGTGAGTCAGAATGTCGAGTCACGACAAGTGGTAACGAGTGACGGCCGCGGCCTGACAGATTACGCGGTACCCCTTTTGGCAGCGCGCGAAATTATCGCGAACGCGCTGGTTCATCGCGACCTGTCTGAGGCCTCGAGGGGCAAGGGTATCGATCTGAGAATCACTCGTGACGGATTTCGATTGACGAATCCGGGCGGCTTGTTAGGCATTACCGTTGATCGGCTTGGTGCAGGTGATCACCCTGCGGTGAATGAGCGTCTCTACCAGATTTGCCGCAACGTTGAAGGGCGTAACGGACGTGTGATCGAGGCGATGGGTACCGGGATTAGGGAGGTTCGCCGGTCGTTGCGCGAGGCTGGGATGGCGGAGCCGCGCTTCTACGATAACGGCGTGTCGTTTACAGTACACTTCCCGAACTCTGCGTTGATACCGGATGGTGATCTTGTCTGGCTTGGCGGGTTTGGGCGCGAGGCAACGGCGGGGCTGAATCGTCGCCAGAAAGAAGCGCTCGTCGATATGCGCCACGGGCGTACGTGGAACAATGGGGAGTATAGGGAGCGCTTTGGTGTGACCGCTGAAGAAGCGCGAGCAGATCTGCGGGACCTTGTGTCACGAGGTCTGGTAACGTCCACGGGTCAACGACGTTGGGTGCGTTACGAGCTTGTTCAGGGGAGCTGAGAACTTCATGTTGCTGTCCTGGGGGCTGTCACGTGAAACATCGACGTTGGTGCCCCAGCCCACGATGGTGGGCTGGGGCCTCAGAGCATAGTTCTGTCGAACGTGAGCGTTGAAGATGTCAGGTCGATGTTGTGCGGTTCGTTGACTGCAGCTGGTGGACCATCGCTGCGGATGTCCGCTTTTGAAGGATGGTGGACTGTTCTGTAGGGCTTATTCTCTCTGGCTCCAGACTCGTTTTACTACCCACGTATCTCCTTCATAAGCGAGTAGCATGATTCCTTCATAGTGACGGGTGCTTTCTGTTCTATCGTTGGATAGTTCGATTGTGGAATACTGGGGATTGTCAGCGTTATCGTCTTTTCGAACTGCATGCCCACTCACTGAAGAATAATCGAACTTAATGCATGTGCCACATGTGCCGTCATACCTATCAGTGCATTCCCAGACTTGCTTTGTCATGAGGTACTTCATCGAAACTGGCTGGGTTACGATGCGATTCGTATGCAAGGTGTGCACGTCGGTATCAAAGGCCGAGCAGGATTCTCCCTCGTCGCAAATCTTCATGCATTCCTCGGTATCGCCCATGTTGATCGCGTATGCCGTTAATTCGACGTAATACTGAGCGGTGGCCTGGGCGCCGATCTGCCTTTCCCTGTGGAGGTGTGGCGGGGGAGTGGGCTTCGGGACGTCAACGGGTGTTGGTTCTGCGGATTGAGGGGTGTCTCCCGATTGGGAGTCAGATTGTTCGGTGCTGTCAGACTGGGGCGACTGTGCTCCGGACTGAAGCTCCGTGTTCGCATGGGCTCGTGCGTTGAACGCGTGGAACCCTAGGAACGATGCGCCGATGATGACAACAGCGGCGATGGCAGCGCCGATCCACTTGCCGATGGGGGAGAGTTTGGTGATCATGGTGCATCACTCGCTTAGTGGCCTTGTTTTTTCCCAGGTGTCGGTGTCGTTGACGATGAGTTGACCGAGGGGGAATGGTCCCGTTGTCTCGGTGGTGGTGATCAGGCCGTTGATGGTTTTGTTATCACCGGTGAAGGGGTTGGTGGCCGTGCCCGCCCAGGTGGTGGTGAGCGTGATGGTGCGCGTGGCACTGGGGTATGGGCCGTCAAGGAAGGACTTCCACCCGTTGGGAGCCTTGTAGTAGTGGCGGATCAGGGCGGGATCCGTGTTGGGGTCCATGCCTTCTTGCCAGGGCATCCCAGGCTCGGTCGTGGTCAAGTCCGGGGTCCCGTCGCCCCAACTCCACGTGTAGGAGGTGGCGGTCAGGGTGACGGTGATGTCGTGTCCCAGCAGATTGATCGTGTGGGTTTGGGTGGGGTGGGTGGCCGCCACGAGCGTGGGGACGTACCTGTTCGTGTACGAAGTCTTCGTGGGGCGCTTGTGCAAGCCGGCACCGTCTGGGTGGATGGTGGCGGCGGCCAGGTAGAGGATGTCGCGTGTGGTGGGGATGCGGCCGGGGTCTTGATCGGAGCCTCCCTCGGGGTCTGCCGGAAGCGGGCAGTTATCGACAGTGTTGTCGTCGGAAACCGTGGGGCTGTTGGGAGCCTTGTTCACGTACACGTTCTTACAGCGCGCAGCGCCCGCGTAAGAGGCGGCAGTCGGATCAACTACCCCTTCGGCAGTCTTGAGGTTCCGCTGATCCGCCACATTCGAGTTGTTGTTGCTTTGCTGAGAAGAATCCTGCTCGTGACCCCTGTGCCAATTTTCGACATCTATGCCGTTAGGCCCAGCGGTTGCACATTGTCCTTGATGTTCTCCGATAATATTTGCGCACCCACCTCCTGTGGGAACAATGTAGTTGACCGCATGTGCAACCGATGCTTGTGTGCAACAAATCGTTATGCTGATAGCAAGTGCTCGAAATAAGCGGCCTCTATTGTTTGTTAACACGATCAACACTTCCCCCGGTTATGACCCAACGGTTGCCCTTCCATGTAACGAAGAGCGCAAGGGTTGAGTCATATTCAGTTTCATTAGAGAGAATCTTCTGACCGATACACGTGACACCATCGGTCGATCGAATATGGAATAAGACGCCGATAGTGTCATTCTGAGCCCCCCATTGTTCGGCGGATACGGGTTCAACAGTGACAATCTCCGTAATTGTTGCGTTATTTCCATAGGCCCAGCCGTTTGAATACACCTGTTTAATAGCAGTTATGTATGAGCCGCTGAAGTTATCTCCCGGCTCGGACATGTCAGCAAGTGGCTGTATGTCACCAGTGTTCCATGCATAGTTCTCGAGAGCTAGGAAGTGCTCAGCTGCAAGCTCTGCTCCGCGTTCGGTGTTTTCCTTGGCTTCTTCAGGGAGTTCGGGTTTGGTGTAGGTGTCTGCGGCGTATTGGGTGGGGCGTACGAGGATGCCGTCGGGGCCGATTGCGTAGCCGCCCGACATGGCAGGCTCGCTCGACGCCGACGGCATGGGCGCGGATTGCACGGTGGGTCTTGCCGCGGTGCTGGGGCGATCATTCCACGAGCTGATGCTCGCAGCCAGCGTGTAGGAACCAACAGCTGCGACAGTGACCAGTACGGTGAGCCCGATACCCATTGTCCACGGGCGTAGTGCTGCTCTCCTGGCTGCTAGGGAGCGCTTCTTGCGGCGCGCTGGTGGGGTGAGGAAGTCTTGCTCTTCTTCCTCGGTGTCGGGTCGCTCGGATAGGGGTGGGACCTTCATGGTGTGTGTGCCTCCACGGTGAGGTGTCCTCCAACGCACCCCCACCGTTGGGGGCGCGTCCGTTCTCATCAGGGTACGCGCAGAACTGACACGAAATACTAAGAATGCTGAGCAACCATCACGCAAATCCTCCCACCCGAACTCCCAGAACCGCACGAATGTGCAGACCTGAGCCCCGGCCTCGTCGTGAGCTGTGGGAGTGCGAGCTCTCCCATGACGGAGAGATAGGCTTGATTCCCAAACGGACTACATTGTACGTTTAGTCAACCGTTCAGCCCGCCGCTCCGTTGGACTGGACGGGCTGGATTTCTATCTGGAAGGTCAGATGATATGAAAGCCATCGATGAGTTGATTAGTGCTGCGCAGACCTTCTACGAAGACGCGCGCGCGAATGAGAATGGGCGCTCCCGCTCGTGGGAGCATTGCTATCGCGTGTTTCGAGATGCGCGGACCGACCCCTTCCCGGACTGCGACTATTTGAGCCTGCACCTCGCCTTCTACCTGGCGAGCTGGGGAATGTATCGGGGCTCGTCCTTCCTGCTGCAGAAGGACTACAAGGCGCTTGTGCCCATCGTCGAGGAGATCCTGAAGCCCGAATACGACTGCCTGTTTGGGGTTGCGTGCGTGGACCTGCGGGAGCCTGAGGTTCAGGAGAGGCTCACGAACGTGTACGCCTACATCGCCAAACATTTCCGGCCGATCCGCGATGAGGTTGCAGGGCGTAAGGTTGCGTCTAATGTGTCGCCGGTTCTCATCACGAAAATCCTCATGGGAACGCTCGGGTGCGTGCCCGCGTACGACAGGTTCTTTCAGGATGGCGTTGCGACATACAAGGTGACAACGCGGGAATACAGCCCGGAGTCCGTCCGCAGGCTCGTGGACTTTTACGAGGAGCACAACGACTGCCTCGAGGAAGTGCGGCGAGGCTTCGAGGGTGGCGGCCTGGTGTATCCGCAGATGAAGCTGCTTGATATGGGGTTTTGGCAGGTTGGGTTCGAGGAGAACTTAAAGACTGGAGCGTAGCGGTGGGGTTGGTGAACAGAGAGTGTGCGCAGCCGTCGTGAGGTGCTCTGATCGTCGATGTCCGACGATGAGCGGGCGGTAGTGAACTGTGATCAAGGGTCCGCTCTCTATACGCAACTCACAAACAACACATGATCATCCATGCCAGAGTCGGGAACCCATAGTGCAGGGAAGCGCACTAGTGTGACAGGGGACACTCGTGTGCGTTTGACAAGTCTTGTTGTGTGCTTGTTAGCATGAGGTTACAACGTAGATCTAGTCGGGTTCGCCCGCCGGGATCGGGAGGGGAATGAACTAAACGTTCATCCCCTCCTTTTCATTACTGTTTCCTTCAAAGGTGATGTGAGCATGTCTCATTACGGGCTTGATGAACAAATTGATCATCTTCGCCACTGTGGTATTTCTTTTGAGATTATGTCCGAATCTGATGCGCGTCGATTCTTGAGTGAAAACACGTACTATTTTAAGATTAAAGCCTATCGGCACAATTATCGACGTGATGAATATGGCCGATATTCCTGCGATTTTGCGCATCTCGTTGAGCTATCAAGGATTGATATTTCGCTCAGTCGCCTATGTCTGGATCATTGCCTAGCAATCGAGCATGCGCTGAAGGTATGGTTGAATGCCCGCCTGATGAATGAAACGGACCCGGGCATGGCTGAGCGAATCGTTCGTGAAGCTGGGGTCAAGGGGTGGAAAGATCAGACGGCTGCATCTTCTAATCCTTATATCGAAAGCCTCGTTGCGCATTGTCAAACGGGCCGTTCGCTGTGGCATTGGTGGGAACTGGGAACGTTTGCGTCACAAATTCGTCTCTATAAGAGCTATTGTAAAATTAAAGGAGAAGATGCTGTTCTTGAGCATTTGCTGTTCATTGTAAGAAAGCTACGAAATGCTGTTTCTCATGGGTGTTGCCTCTTGTCTGATGTAACTATTGTGGTTCCGACGCAATCCGTGGGATCTCAGGGAGGAGCGCCATATGACACTCAGGTGCTTCGACAGGGAATGTGGCTGTGTGGGCGAGATCCTCACTCGAAAGGTGTGCGAAAGAGTTCGCTGGGGAAGAGCTATAGGCGGCTAATCGTTCATAACTATTCGACGATGCTTTATACCTATCTTCGTTTGGTCAATAGTCGTGGAATGTTCAAACACTCCATCGAGGATGTCCACAAGCTCAATCAGCGCATGGAGGACAAACTTGAGGAGTATTTCGGGCGCAAACCGAAAATGTCGATGGAGCAGAACCCGGAAGTCTATCGCACCATCAAAGCGCTCATCGAGATCGGCCGGGGATACTGTGCCCGCGTCGAAGAACGGACGTGCGACGGCTATACGACCGACTAGTAGCGTGCAGGAACCCCGCAGAGCTACCCGTCGGCTGAAACTGCTATCGGCCTGCGTCCTCCGGAATCTCCAGTTTCGGCAGCGTCGCCAGGAGCTCCTGGGTTCGTATCGAGACCGTGACCAGGCGCTTAATTAGGTCTACGACCGCGTCGGGGCGCCCAGGCGTCGGCGTTGGGCGGGTGTGTCTTGGTGGAAGACATCGCGCACGCGCTGGACACAGTGGTAGGCGACTTCGACACTGATATGCGCCTCATCTGCCACGAAGGCTGCGCGGAATCATTCTTATTCGCTCTGCGTTTTAGTGTCCTTGTTTTTCTTCCCAGGTGTCGGTGTTGGAGACGATGAGGTGGTTGAGGGGGAAGGGGCCTGTTGTCTCCGTCGTGGTGACCAGGCCGTTGATGGTTTGGGTTTCTCTGGTGAAGGGGTTGGTGGCTGTACCCGCCCAGGTCGTGGTGAGCGTGATGGTGCGTGTGGCGTTGGGGTAGGGGCCGTCGAAGCGTGAGCGCCAGCCGTTGGGCGGGGTGTAGTAGTGGCGGATGAGGGCGGGGTCGGTGTTGGGGTCCATGCCCTTGTGCCAGGGCATTCCCGGCGAGGTCGTGGTCAGGGCCGGGGTGCCGTCGCCCCAGTCCCATGTGTAGGAGGTGGCGGTCAGGGTGATGGTGATGTCGTGTCCCAGCAGATTGATCGTGTGGGTTTGGGTCGGGTGGGTGGCCGCCACGAGCGTGGGGACATACTTGTTCGTGTACGACGTCCTCGTGGGGCGCTTGTGCAAGCCAGCACCGTCAGCGTGGACGACTGCGGCGGCCAGGTAGAGGATGTCGCGTGTGGTGGGGATGCGGCCGGGGTCTTGATCGGAGCCTCCCTCGGGGTCTGCCGGAAGCGGGCAGTTATCGACAGTGTTGTCGTCGGAAACCGTGGGGCTGTTGGGAGCCTTGTTCACGTACACGTTCTTACAGCGCGCAGCGCCCGCGTAAGAGGCGGCAGTCGGATCAACTACCCCTTCGGCAGTAAAGTAGATCCTTTGGTCACCTAAGAGCCATGGGTAATCGAGTGGTGGTTGTGCGGTGGAATTTTGATTTTGCTGCCGTTCCTGAAGATATACGTTTGCAGTATCATTTTTGCCCTCTGCGCAGAATCCGAGTTGTGAACCGAAGGCATCTGCGCAAGAATCGGTTGGAAAGCTAGTGTTGCTGTCAGCAATCGCTATGCCAGTGTTGATATGCGATATTGCAGCTGCAAGGACAATGATACTGACGACCGCAAGCTTATTATTGTCCATCTCGGGAAACACTTCCTCCAGTAACTGTCCAATGGTCATCTTTCCATGTCATAAAGAACAATAGAGTCACATCGAATGAAGTATCGCTTTTAATAATCCGCTGCCCAACACAAGCAGTCCCATTGTTGGTTGTAGCTTTAAATATGATGCCAATAGTTCCTTCCTGAGCTCCCCATTTTTCGTCTGTAACTGGTTCTACAGATACGATCCCTGTAATGGTTGAGCTGTTGTCATACATCCATCCGTGTGCATAGAGATTGTGAATATTTCCGATGTAGGTCTCCCGAAAGCTCTCTCCAGCTTCGGTGATGTCAGCGAAGGGCTGAGTGTCTCCCGTGTTCCATGCGTAGCTGAGTGTCTCGACGACGTACTCTGCTGCAAGCTCTGCTCCGCGTTCGGTGTTTTCCTTGGCTTCTTCAGGGAGTTCGGGTTTGGTGTAGGTGTCTGCGGCGTATTGGGCGGGGCGTACGAGGACGCCGTCGGGGCCGATCTGGTAGCCGCCCGACATGGCCGCCTCGCTCGAGACTGTTGGTGCGGGCGTGGGCTGGGTGGCGGGGGTCGTGGCCCCGACGCTGGGTTTTTCGCCCCAGGCGTGCCACCATCCTTCGGCGACGCCGTTGATGTAGACGGCGAAGATGGCTCCGGTGGCGAGGCACACGTAGACCACGCGCATCGTCCAATAGAACGGCTCGACGTGCAGCCACGCCCGAAGCCGGGGATGGGCTCCCGCGGGGCGGGCGTCGTCACCAGCCCCCGGCCCGCTACCGGCCTCAAAGACCGCGTCCCGCGGCGCGGCGTCGTGCCGCAGCTGGTCCTCGTCCTCGGTGTCGAGGTGGTCGAATAATGGTGGAACCGTCATGGCGTTGTACTCCTCCACGGTGAGGTGCCCTGCGGCGTGCCCCGTCCTTGGAGGCGCGCCCTACTGTTTCAGGGTACGCGCAGAACCAGCACGAAACACTAAGAATGCTGCGCAACCATCACGCACATTCGCCCGATTTATGATGATCGGCAGCACAGATGTGCATCCGTTGTGAGCTCCTCCTGTCTGAACTTGTCAAACGTCTTTCTGTGCTCTCTGCACGCACGCGACCTACAGGTGAAACTGTGGACCATTATCGGGACGCTGATGTCGATAGGGTGCAAAATGGCGCGAATTTGCGCCGCGTCAGTCAAGTGTCCGAGTGGGATAAACGGGCGTGCGTTGAAGGCTCCTGGGGTGGGAGCGCCCGCTGGCCGGCAGTTGTTTCACGTGAAACGCCCCAATGTGAGGTCCGCAGCCCGCGCCGAACAGGGGAGTAGCGGCAGTGTCGCTCGCTCTCCGTGCGGACCTATCCTCATGGCGGAGAGTATCCATCGAACAGACGCGACGATGAGGGCCGAGTTCGGTAGGCGCCTCGTCAATCGGGTCAAGTCGAGGAGGCGGTGGCAGCCCTCCGTGAGGACAGGGACCACGCCCTCGTGTACACATACGACTATGACGAAGCGAGACGATAAGAGCTTGGCGGAACAGAATGCCGAAATCCGGCGGTGGGCGGAAGAAAACGGCTTCACGGTCGGGTCGAGGCTGGGTGAGAAACAGGATGCGGTGGAGCTTGTCGCTCTTCGAGTACCGCTCGTCGAGTTCACGGTGCGCATTGACGAGGACGTGTACGAGGCGGCGATGCTGCGCGCAACCTATGACGGGTACGACAATGCCTCCAAGGTCCTCGAAGCGGCGCTCCGAGAGTGGGCGCGAGGGTACTAGGCTCGCCGAGATACATCCGGCTAGTTGTGACGGCGTCCCAGGGGAGTTGTCCGTTATGAGGATGCGGTGCGACACGTCGTGGGTTTTCCCGGCGGGAATATTAGCTGTGACTATGATTCGACAGCGAAGGGTGGTTCGGAGTTCATCGCTCGGGGCCTGATTTCAATGTTGAAGGTCCGATGAGCGAGGGAGCACATGGACGCGATCGATGAGTTGATCGACGCTGCGCAGACCTTCTACGAGGATGCGCGTGCGAATGAGAATGGGCGCTCCCGTTCCTGGGAGCATTGCTATCGCGTGTTTCGAGATGCGCGGACCGACCCGTCCCCGGACTGCGACTATTTGAGCCTGCACCTCGCCTTCTACCTGGCGAGCTGGGGAATGTATCGGGGCTCGTCCTTCCTGCTGCAGAAGGACTACAAGGTGCTTGTGCCCATCGTCGAGGAGATCCTGAAGCCTGAATACGACTGCCTGTTTGGGGTTGCGTGCGCGGATCTGCGGGAGTCTGAGGTTCAGGGCAGTCTCGACACGCTGTACAAATACATCGCCAAGTATTTCCGGCCGATACGTAACGAGGTTGCAGGGCGTGAGGTTGCGTCTTCTGTATCCCCGGTCCTCATCACGAAAATCCTCATGGGAACGCTCGGGTGTGTGCCCGCGTACGACAGGTTCTTTCAGGATGGCGTTGCGACATACAAGGTGACAACGCAGGAATACAGCCTGGACTCCGTCCTCAGGCTCGTGGACTTCTACGAGGAGCACAACGACCGCCTCGAGGAAGCGCGGCGCGGAATGCGGACCGAGGACCTGGTCTATCCCCAGATGAAGCTGCTGGATATGGGGTTTTGGCAGATTGGGTTCGAAAAGAGCTTAGGTGTCTAAAAGGCGCTGACGTGCTCTTCTTAGAATTGTTGCGCCAACGATGTGTCGACACTGTTGAACCAGCTGAAGAAACTGTTTAACGTCTAACTATTACGTGCGCTTCTCGTGTTGTTTTACGGTGTGACAACAAGCAGTGAGTAGTGAATGTTCGGTGGTAAACTGCCAAAAAGATTGTCGATGCTGACAAAACTTGGTAGAAGGGGAGTAGTCATGGAATGGCTTGAGTTAATCTCGAAAGCAATCGGCCTGATTGTAACAATCTTATCGGCATGTGTAGTATTTGCAAAATATATTAAAAATAATACAAATTCTATCGATTTTCAACTGCGGTTTGGAGTTGGGAGAAATGTTAAAGGATTAGGGTGTATGAGGTTCTTTCGGAGACCTGGTGCACTCAGTTCTAGGGATGAAGTGTCGCATTCAGTAAAGAAGCGATTGACTCGCGAGATTGCCAAGGATATCGTTCATGCATATAGCATTGAAAGGCGGTCGCATAGATTTAGTCGCGATACACGAGACTTTGTATCTTTAATGGCGACAATGTTTATCATTTCTATTTTATTCACTGCCCTGGTTGGGCTATCGAATGTCTCCGGTATTTCCCCTGCAAAACAACCTTTTGTAAGTTTCGCATTATTCATGCTATGTGTGTGTATTTGTGCCTTCTGTGGATTTGTGGCCTTGCAGTTATATTTTGTATTCATGCGTATGCTCGATGAAGTTTCTAGCTTGGCTGCTGCGCAAAAAGCTCAGCTAGTGCGGGTTCCGCTTGAATCGATTCCTTACTGCGTTGAGACAGAGAGTGACTACATCTTCGTCGACGCGACCATCCGAAAGCGCCATCAAGTCCCCTTCATGGGTACGGCAGATCGTGTGCAGATGCTTCTCGATCATGATGCTATGACCGATGAGGTGTCGACGCTGCAGAAGTCTGAAGCCAAACAAATCAAGGCTGATAACTACGAAGAAGTGGCCGGTCATCTCGTCGATTCCTTCCTCGCAAAGACTCTGGAGCATGGCAGCGAGCCGGTCTGTTTCGTCTTCTCACAGGCAGGTATCACCGCTGTTCTTGTTACGCTGCTGTTGCGAAGTAAGGGGCTGCGAGCGTTCTACATCGGTGCCACAAATGGCTACGAGTCGGAAATCAGAGAGACTATTCGAGAGATTCGCATACTCCGTGACAGTGGTCTGATCTGAGTCGCTCAGGGCTTCGGTGGTGTGCTGAATGACAGGGGATCCTCGCATTTGAGGGTGTAGGTGTTGGGCGTGTCGTGGCCGGGTAGGGGTCGAGGTCTTCCGATGATGGAGATTCCTACACTATCCATCCGAAAGACCTCGACATGTCCAATGCGGCTTTTCAGAGTTGAGTGTGGGTGGAGGTATCTAGGCCTCCTGCGATGAGGAACATTCGGAGCCGGTAGTTGGTGGGGTTGCGGTAGCCTCTGGGGCTGTGCGCAAGTTGTTGACGGTTTGTTTATGCGGCTGTTGTCCAGGCCGCTTGGTGTAGTTCGTATTCGATGGGGGATTTGCCGCCGAGGCTGGTGTGGATGCGGCGGCGGTTGTAGAAGTCTTCGATCCAGGTGGCGACCCCGGTGTAGACCTGGTCGCGGGTGGTGAAGGTACGCCGGTAGTAGTACTCGGTTGTGAGGGTGGCCCAAAAGGATTCGGCCATGGCGTTGTCCCAGCACACGCCGGCCTGCCCCATCGACACGGTTCCTTGCACGGCGCGCATGTAGGCGGCAAGCTTGTGGGAGGTGAACTGTGTTCCCCGATCAGCGTGGAGCACGACCCCTGTGGGGAAGCCGCCACGGGTGGTGGCGGCCATGTCGAGCGCGGTGATGACCAGAGCGCGTGTTGTGCTGCTCGCCCATGGCGTATCTGAGCACTCGGCGCGAGTGCGCATCGCGCACGGCGCACAGGTAGACCCAGCCTTGCGCGCACCGCAGGTAGGTAAAGTGGCTCTTCGCATTTAAGGGTGTAGGAGGTGGTGGAATCCGCCGGAGTGGAGGAGGCAGCGTAGGTGGTAGTTTCGGTGGTTGATGA